>Ga0306920_100000366_pt1 | contig 52214 bp, 40 predicted proteins | sample flu12Cox44000170_FD_204666 | JGI IMG/M metagenome (GOLD analysis project Ga0306920, IMG submission 204666) | Lab enrichment of tropical soil microbial communities from Luquillo Experimental Forest, Puerto Rico - flux4day.12C.oxic.44.000.170 (v2)... | ecosystem: Environmental > Terrestrial >... | reverse complement strand
TCGGCGTGAGAATCCGTCGAATGCCATCGGTTGCTCCTTGTGCTGGTTGGATCAGTCGGCGCTGACGTCCGGCTGTGAGGTAACCCGCGCGACATGCGGGGATTCGCAAGCCTCATGCCAACGCCTCAAAGGCGATATCCACCTGCAAGACAAAGAATTTTCTGCGCTTACCGGCTGCGCTTCGCGGGCGCGACCGCTGCGCCTGATTAATCTTTTGGCAGTCCCCGAGGCGCGGATTGTGGGAGCAGGTGGCTTAAGGAGAACGCGTGCGTGAATGACGCCACTGCGAGCCCGGTAATTTAATGAATAGAGCCAAAGCGTTAGCGAGCAATCGCGCTACACGCTAAAGCGAAGCGGCGCTGGGGTGCGCCCTTCACGACCTTTGCCGCCAGGTGCGTAGAAAAGAGGCGATAGCCGCACGGCGGTATATGTGGACAAAGTCCTGAAGGGTGCGAAACCCGCCGACCCTCTGAACGAATGCGTCAAGGAGATCTGAGCTCGCGGCCAAGGGGTGAAAAGCGGTCTGCGTGCCGAAAATCAGATTCTGCAATATTGGTGACGTCCTCAGCAGCGCCTGCGAAGGCCTGCTCGTGCCGGCCCTCCGCCGCTGAAAGCCTCGTGCGCCAGCACGTAGGCGGATCGTGGGCAAAGATCGGCAGAGACTGGTAACCCTGCTACTTGATGATCGAGTTTTTCCGATTGATTCTCCTATCATAGCCTCGCTCTTTAGGCCGAGAACGAAGCTCATGGCAGAAATCCTAATCCCTCGCCAACAGCTCAATGTGCTTCACCGACAGGTATCGAAGCGACCACAACTCAGCAATACCGATCGCTTTCTGCTTGTTTGGCTCTATCGTTGGTTTCCTTCCGTCCTCGGCGCGATTGCAATTCTCCGCCCAGAGACGATCATCCGCTGGCATCGCGCCGATCATCGGCGCGATGAGCCGTGCAAATCACTTCTGGGGTGCACCACACATTCATGGTGAACTGCTCAAGCTCGGTTTCACAATCGCGCAGTCAACGGTCGCACGCTATAAGTACCGGGGTTGGCCGCCGTCGCAGGGTTGGCCCGACCTTCCTGACCAATCATGTCGATTGCCGACGATAACGTTCCGGCTTTCACTTCCGAAAACTCTAAATCCCGCTCGCCCGGCGGTCGGCCGCGGCTCGAGAGGTGCGCGAGCTCATCCGGAGAATGAGTTTTGAGAACTCGCTGTGGGGCGCTACCAAGATCCACGGTGAACTGCTCAAACTGGCATCGCGGTCGCCCAGTCCACAATTTCCGTCTACATGGCATCGCGGCGTGATCGGCCATTGCGGACTTGGAGGACCTTCCTTTGCAATCATATGGAGGGGATTGCGTCGATTGATCTGTTCGTGGTTCCGACGATTGCGTTTCAGCAGCCGTTCGCATGTCTTGTTCTTGGCCACAAACGTAGGCAGTTGTTGTGGTTTGCGGTGACCCGCAACCCGACGGTCGAGTGGTTGGCGCGCCAGATCACTAAGGCGTTCCCATGGGACACGGCACCGAAGTATTTCATTCGCTACAATGACCGAGCCTTCGGCGCTGTATTCAGAGCTCGCGTCCGAGCGATGGGTATTCGGGATCGGCCGAGGTCCTTCCGCTCGCCCTGGCAGAACGGCCTTGTTGAGCGCTTGATCGGGTCGGCGCGGCGCGAATGTACGGACCACGTGATCGTGTTCAACGAAGAACATCTTCGGCCGCATTCTTTCGAAATACGCCAGCTACTATAATGAGGTGCGGACGCACCTTTCGCTTGGCAAGGACGACCACGCTTCGCCGTTCGAGAAGCCCGCTATTATGAGCGAGAAAACAATAGAAGAGAGGCGGGCTTGGACTTCGGTCCCAGGCTTAGTGCCCACACCATTGGTGCACATGGTAAGGCTCGCGCGCGAGTCCTACGCAATAGTCCAGCACGACTGGCTCAAACGCACGCACGAAATCGCGCGCCGCAGCATTGACCTTCGCCAGATGCTTCGTCACGGCATTTGCTTCGGCGGCGAGCTTCATCATATCGATACCTAGTATCTTGCCGCCTTCGACAAGCATGCGTCCTCCAACCATAACACGATCGACACCGGTACCGTCCTCCACGAACGCGACGTGATACAGGGGCTCGTTCAGCGGTACATAGTTGATGTTGGCGAGATCGAGGAAAACCACGTCGGCCTTGAACCCCGGGGCAAGCTGACCGATCAAGCCCTCCATGCCGAGCACGCGGGCCCCTCCTTTGGTCGCGGCTTCGAAGGCCTCCTCTGCGGTGAGCCATTGGCGCGGATCGGGCCCCTGGACGCGCGAAACGAATGCCGCCATGCGCATGGCCTCGAACATATTTTGATTGTCCGACGACAGACAACCGTCTGTCCCGATGCCAAGTGTGATCCCGCGTTCGCGCATCTTGCGGGCGGCTGCCAGTCCCGATCCGAGCTTCATGTTGCTGCCTGGATTGTGCGCGATCGACGCACCGGCATCGGCGAGCCGCGCCATGTCGTCGTCGTCGATCCAGATCGCATGTGCGGCCGTGAAATTCGGCGCGATCAGCCCGAGCTTGCGCAGATGGCCGACCAGCGTTGTGCCAAATTTTCGCGGGCCGATCACCGCCTGAACCTTCGATTCTGCGACGTGCATGTGCACGCCGATACCGTGCGCCCTAGCCAAGTCGCGGCACCCGACCATGAATGCGTCGCTGCAATGATGTGGGATGGTCGGTCCGAGCGCGGGGCGCAAACGGTCGTTCTCAAACGACCAATTCTCTATAAGCGTGCGGCAGGTTGCGAGGCTTACGTCATACGGTGCAGCGCACACTGCCTCAACCTTCTCGCGCAGCTCTGCTGGCATAAATTCGATCAGTCCGGAGATGGCTCGATAGAAGGTCGTGTCCGCCATCATCGGCGCAACCACGGCACGCACGCCCACGTCGAAATAGGCTTGTGCCACGGCCTTCACGCCTTCGACCGAAGGCGCAGGGATTTCCGCGAAAAGGTCGTAGCACGAGGTGCAACCCTTGCGCACCATTTCGATCGCGCCAATTTTGGCCGATAGATATTTGGTTTCGACGGTGCGCCCTCCTGCAGTCCACGGATACCCGTTCAGCAGAAGTTCGAGGGACCAGCGGTCCACCATCGCCTTGCAGAGCGCGACTGTGGCGTGTGTGTGAGCATTGATTAGCCCTGGAATCAGCAGACAGTCGGTAGCGTCGACCCGCTTCGCGTCAGCAGTGATGCTCTCGCCCGGCGACAACACAGCCGCGATGGTGTCGCCGTCGATCAAGAGATCTGCGAGCGCGCCATCGAGCCGGCCCGCGGTTAGCAGCCGGCCACCGTGAATGAGTTGCTTCAAGCGCTCGTCTCCCCCGGAAACACTGTGGCATTTTCGGTGCGTAGGATCGAAACCACACCCGCGTCGATGCTAATCGAAACACCGCCCTCACTCCATTCCGTCATACGGCGCGGGAGCCCTCAGGGCGGCATTCAGCAGCTAGTCACAATGCGTCCGCCAAAACATCAGGCCCGCTTTTGCCAGAAGGCGCGGGGCTTGCCCATGCGCGTTCCGCCGAACCAGCTATGCTCGCGGGTGGGAAAGAGTGACGCCTTTGACGATGCGCTGGCATCATTTGCGATGGCCTACGCGGTCCGCACGCAAAAGTACTATGTGGTCGGCGTCGGTGATCAGGTCTCGGAAAACATCCAGAATCTGGGCTTCGAGGTCGTCGGAGAAGTTGTCGTAACGCCAAGCCTCGCGAACGAGATTCTGCGCGTCGACGCGGTCGCCTTCCAACAACAGCGCGCGAGCCAGCGCAAACTTGCCCTGGGCGGTGAGCGGCTGGTCCTGGTCAAAATACGCGCGCACGGTCTCGGGATCGAAGCGTTCCTTCCAGAGCACTGCCTCCGCGCGTCGGCGCAGCAAACCGATATTCGGCCAGTTCGGATCTCAGCTGATCATCAAACGGTGAGAGGGCCTGCCGGATATTGGGCATCAGCAATCGCCATCCATTTAGGAACCTCGCACGGACTTCTCCCTGACCTCACACGCTTTGTAAGGGCTGCTACCTATATGCAGTCTGCGCGCGGAGTCCTCCCGCTTGGAGCCGCATAAATAATTGAAATCCAGGCACTATTTATCTACACGTTTCTTGAAATCACTCCCCGGTGGGGAGAGGGCACAAGCGGCGATAGTGCCCCTGCCGCATATGCCAGTAGAACTACCCGCCGCGAGCGCGGGTCGGATCTTTTACGTTCTCGATCTTGTCGAAGGGGACATTGACCAGTTCGCCGCCGACCTTCTCTACCCGCCGGATATAGATGGTCTGCACCACATCGCGGGTATCGGCATCGATCGACATCGGTCCGCGCGGGCTCGTCCATTTCAGCCCTTTGGCGGCCGCGATCAAACGATCGCCGTCGGTGTTTCCGCCGGTTTTCTTCAGCGCCTCGTAGATCGCATGCATGCCGTCATAGCCGCCGATCGAGAAGAAGTCGGGATTGCGGCCGTGCATTTCATTGAACAGCTTCACGAACTCGACGTTCGCCGGAGCGTTGCTCTTGTAGTCGTAATGCCATGCGGAAATCAGGCCGAGGCCGGCATCGCCCATCGCCTTGAGCGCCTGCTCCGCCGTCGTCTCGCCCGATCCCAACACCTTGGTCTTGGTAAAATCGATCCCCCGCTCGGCGAATGCCTTGCCCAAGGCCGCCGGCTGCGCGCCTCCCGGGATGAAGATGAAGATGCACTCCGGGTTCATGTCCTTGGCGCGCTGCACGAAGGCCGAGAAATCGGGGTTCGCCACCGGAAATCGCACCGATCCGATGACTTCGCCCCCCGCCTCCTTGAAGGCGCGTTGGAATGCCGCCTCGGAATCGTGTCCCGGGCCGTAATCGGTGACCATCGTGTAGCATTTCTTCAGCCCGTTCTTGGCCGCCCAGGTCCCGAACGTGTCCATCACCTGCGGCAGCGTCACCGAGGTGCGGATCATGTAGGGCGACTTGGTGATGATGACCGAGGTGGCGGCATTCATCACCACCATGAATTTCTTCGCCTGCGCCGAAACGTCGGCGGCCGCAAGCGCGTTGGGGGTGAGCAAAAATCCCGCCAGAATGTCGACGCCGTCGCGCACGACGAGCTCCTGCGCGAAGCGCTTGGCAACGTCGGGCGCCGGGCCGCCCACGTCGCGGCGGATGATCTCGATCTTCTTGCCGGCGACGGTGTCGCCGTGCTGCTTCATGTAGGTCTTGACGCCGTTGTCCAACTGGATGCCGGCATCGGCGAATTGGCCGGAGAGAACATTGATCAGCCCGATCTTCACCGTGCCTTGGGCCTGCGCGGCTGAGGCGCCGATCATGAGCGCGACGGCGCAGCCAAGTCCCACGCGTGTTCGATTCATTGCCATCCTCCCAAGTCTGTTCGCTCCTCTTCTTCGAAAAAATTGTACTCATGAAAATTTGCGCGGTCGAGAAAGTTCGGCGCTCGATAGGTGGGCATGGCCCCACCGCAGGGCGGCGTTGGCCGACGCCCTTGCCGCGGAAAAGTGCGCAAGCCGCAAGCTGCGGCTCAGCCTTGTTTTGCCGTCGGTCGCCGCCGCACGCCAGCCCTGCTCGAGGGGGCGAAACCGTTGAAATGATATGAGCTTAGCCGGAACCGCCGGACCCGGCGAAGCCTCACATTTCCGCCGCATCCCGCGTGCTAATCATGCCCCGCGGTTGATCGCGGCAAACGCCATGCTCCCCGTTTTTCTCGTTCTCCTCCTCCTCTTTGCCTGCTGCGGCGGCCAAGCGGCCCGTGCCGAGCCGCCCGCCGGCGATGCGCCGCGCATCGAGTGGGAGGTCAAAAACCGTTTCCGCCTGTTCCGCAGCGAGGCCGACTTCCAGCGTCACGTCGAAGCGGCGCGCAGCGGTGGCGTGCTCGCGGCCGAGCGGCGCCTGGCAAGCGAAAGCGACGGCCGCGGCTGGGCGCGCGACATCGTGGACCGACTCTGCGTCAATCGTGCGGGCCAGCTCCTGGAATCCTGCGATCGCGACGGCGAGCGCGAAATCTATCTCGCGCCGCGCGATCACCGCGTGGGCGTCACGCTCGCCGGAAACTTGCCCGCCAATGAAGGCTGCGTCTGGAGCTTCGACGACGGGGACGGCCATCCGCGGCAGGTCGAGAGCGCCTGCAACGAGGAGGTCAAGGCCCGCCTCGTCAGCGCGCGGCCGACGATCGCAAGCGTCGACATCAGTCTGCCGGATGGTACCGCGCTGCGGCTGGTCAGCGAGATTAAGGTGCGCGACGTGCTCATCGCCGGCATGGGAGATTCGATTGCTGCCGGCGAAGGCAACCCGGACCAGCCGGTGCAGCTCTCGGATGAGGGCTTTTGCTTCAAGCGCTTCGGCGGCGGGGAATATTACCGGCCGGGACGCGCGGAATTCAGGGGCAACAAGTCCTGCGCGGCCACGAGCGAGGACGGCCGCGCCGGCGACTGGGCGATGCGCAGCGCGCGTTGGCTCAGCGGTCCCTGTCACCGCTCGTTGTACAGCTATCAGATGCGCACCGCGCTGGCGCTTGCCGTGGAGAATCCGCGTCTTGCCGTCACGTTCCTTCCGCTCGGCTGCACGGGCGCCACGATCAATGCCGGATTCCTCAACAACCAACGGGCGCGCGAGTGCCCGAGGCCGGGCACCCGCGCGGCCTGTTCGGGAACCGCTCGCGCGCAGATCGCCGAATTGACGGAGCTCCTGGCAACGGCGCGCCGCTATCAGGCCGACCGCAGTCTCGATCTGGTGCTGCTCACCATCGGCGCCAACGACATCCTTTTTTCCGGGCTCATCGCCAATGTGATGATCGAGCCGGGAACGGAACGCAGCCTGCTCAGTCGCGGCGGCATCATCGCCTCGGTCGAGGATGCGCAGAATGTGCTCGACCGCGAGCTGCCGGGCAATTTCGCCAAGCTGCGCGCGGCGCTCAAGCCGCTCGTCGGCGGAAATCTCTCGCGCGTCGTCTACGTCACTTACGGCAACCCCGCGCTTGCCGGTCCGGCGAAGCCCTGCCCCGGCGGACGCGACGGCTTCGACGTGCATCCGGCTTTCACGGTCGATGGCGAGCGGCTGCGTCAAACCGTGGAATTCGTGGCCAAACGGTTTCTGCCCGGCGTCCGAGCGCTCGCGACCTGCGATGACGGCAGGAGCTGCCGCAATCCATCGACCGATCGCATGACGTTTGTGGACGCTCACCAGGCCGCGTTCGTGTCGCATGGCGCATGCGCCCGCGCCGCAGACGATCCCGCGTTCGACCGCGAGTGCTTTTCTGGCAAAGGCGAGACCTTCGAGAGCAGTCTGACAAAGGGCGCCATGGAACCGATGGCCTGCGGCTATCCGGCAAGCGAATTTCGCCCCTACGCGTCGCGCGCGCGCTGGATCCGCACGGCCAACGACAGCTACTTCACCGCGATGACTTATCCCGAAGGGCTGCCCGCGGTGCTGCAACCAAGCGATGTGCACGATGCCACCTGGGGGATCTTCGCGGCGGTCTATGGCGGCGCGATTCATCCGACCGCGGAGGGGCATGCCGCCATGGCGGACGCGGCGCTGCCGGCCGTGCGCGGGGTGCTCGGCTTGCCGCCGCCAGCCGCCCTCGTGCGCAGCGAGCCGTTGCCGGCGCTGGCGGCACCGCCCGGTGTGCTTGCTCCGGGGCTGCCGACATCGGGGCGGTAGGCTCCTCCCAATTGCGCGCCGCTCGTCGGATTACAACGACCAGTGCCACTTCGAGCAGACCGAGTTCGCGGCTCGACTGATGCCGCGCAGCCTCACGCCACGCCGAGCTTCTTCTGCAGGCTCGTGGATGAGGTCGTGTATTGGAAGATGAGCCGCTTGCCCGGATAGACGTAGTGGTAAGCCTTTTGCGCCATCAGCGCGCCTTCGTGGAAGCCGGACAAGATGAGCTTGAGCTTGCCCGGATACCAATTGATGTCGCCGATCGCAAAGATCCCCGGCACGCTCGATTCGAACGCCGCGGTGTCGACGAGAATGTACTCGCCGTCCTTCATCTCCATGCCCCAATCGGCGACCGGCCCGAGCTTCATGGTCAATCCGAAAAACGCCAGCAGCGTGTCGCAGGCAATTTCGAAATTCGAGCCGTCGTTGCGTTTGATGATCACCTTGGCGATGCGTCCGCCCTCGCCCGCCAGCGCCGAGATCTGACCCAGGACGAAATCGATTTTGCCCTCGCCGGCGAGCTTCATCATCTTGTTGACGCTGTCGGGCGCGGCGCGGAATTCGCTGCGCCGGTGCACGAGGGTGAGATGACTGGCCAGTGGCGCGAGGTTGAGCGTCCAATCGAGCGCGGAATCGCCGCCGCCCGCGATCACCACGCGCTGGCCGCGCAGCGCTTCCATCTGCCGCACGGAGTAGAAAACCGAGGTGCCCTCATAGGCCTCGATGCCCGGAATCGGCGGCCGCTTGGGCTGGAACGAGCCGCCGCCCGCGGCAATCACGATCACTTTGACTTCGAATACCTGGCCGCGATCGGTGGTCACGCGGAACAGCGGATCGCCGATCTTCTCGATCGTCTGCACCATCTCCTGCAGATGAAACGTCGCCCCGAAGGGTTTGATCTGCGCCAGCAGCGCGTCGCATAGACCCTGCCCGGTGACGTAGGGCAATCCCGGAATGTCGTAGATCGGCTTCTCCGGATAAAGCTCCGCACACTGCCCGCCGATCTTGTCGAGGATGTCGATGACGTGCGCTTTCATGTCGAGCAGGCCAAGCTCGAACACCGCGAACAGTCCGCACGGTCCGGCCCCGATGATCAGCGCGTCGGTCTTGATGGGTTCGCTCATACGATCCTGGATAGATGTTTCACGCAGCTAGGCCGTCATGGCCGGACTCGTTCCAGCCATCCACGTTTTTACGTCGTGAAGCAAAAAAGATGTGGATGCCCGGCACAAGGCTGGGCATGAGTGGTCACTTCGCGGGATTGATATCATACGTCGTCGCGGCGCCTTGCTTGCGTCTGCGTCCTGATATGGGTCGATGACTCGCGGATGTGTAGCGGCGGATCGATCGCTAAGCTTGGCGCTCGGGCGTGCGCACCACGAGGCCTTCGAGTTCGGCGGTCACCTTGATCTGGCAGGACAGGCGCGAATTCTCTTTCACGTCATAGCCGAAATCGAGCATATCCTCCTCCATGGGCGACGCCTCGCCCGTCACCTTGCGCCATGCTTCGTCAACATGCACGTGACAGGTGGCGCAGGCGCAAGCGCCCCCGCATTCCGCCTCGATGCCCGGAATGCCGTGCTTGATCGCCGTCTCCATCACGGTCGAGCCAACCTCGCCGTCGACGGTGCGGGCGGTGCCTTCATGATCGATGTAGGTGATTTTCACCATGCAATTGCGGAACACTCTCCAATAGACGCGGGCGTCCTATAGCCTCTCGTGCTCCTGCGCGCCAGATGAGGCGCGCTCGGCATGCTGCATGTGGGGGAACCTCTCCCGGTTTGGGGACCGGACGGGGATGAAAGCGTCACCGGTCGTACCGATCGAGCGGCGATCGTGCCTGCGGGTTATCCCGGCAACGGCGTAGAGCTACGCGCGTTCTGCGCCGGGTGCGATGGCGCCTTCCGCGGGCGGCTCGCCGCCGAGCACGCGGTAGCCGGCCGGAGTGAGGCGGCAAACCAGCCAGTCCGGCTTGATGGGATTGTGCACCCAAGGAGCCGCCCAGCCGTGCGCCACGCAGGATTCAATGGTCTTCCTCGATACTTCCCGGCCGTCCCGGTCGAAAAGCGGCAGCTTGCCCCCGGCTTGCGTCAGTCCCCGCTCGAGGTAGCGCCGCTGCGCCTCGCTCGGCCGTATGCCGGCTACAAGGGAACCGGGCAAATCCGCACCGGGTGAACCGCCCTTGCCCTGCGGTGCTCGAGCCATGGCCCAGCCTGCCGTTAACGATGATTAAAGACGCCTTAACAAGCAGTTTCCTTCAATATGCCAAGCCGATAGGATAGCCCAACGGCGGTCAAATGTCTGGGCGAAGCGCATCATGTCGCTCGCCCGAGGGGGTTCCGCAGGACTCTCAAGGCTAACGCGCTCGTGGCACGGTCAGGCTCTCGCTCCTGCCGCTGCTCTGGTCCAGCGTAATACGAGGCGACGACGGACATGACGAATACTCCGAAGAAGATCATGGACCCGACGGAAGCGGCGCTTTCGGCGATCCAGGATGCGCTCTCCGCGCGCGACGCTGCCGCGGAGCCGCAAACACCCGTCCCGCCGGCAACACCGCCCGAGGAGCCGGCCTCGGAGTGGCGCACCATCCGATCCACCACGCTCGACGCCGACGTGCCGCCGCCGGAAGAGCAGAGCCTGCCGCGCCGCGCCGCCAATGACGACCGTGAATCGATTGGTCAGATCTTGCGCACGCTACAGCGCCGCCCGGCCCGCACCTCCTATTTCACTGCCACCGTTTTCGCCGGACTCTGGGTGCTCGCCGGGCTCGTGCTCGGCTGGATGTATTTGCCCGAATTGCAGTCGGCGCTCGGCCCCACCGGCCTCACGGCGCCGGTGCTGACCATGCTCGCGGTCGTGTTCTTCGTGCCGATCGTCTTCTTTTATTTGCTCGCGCACATGGCGTGGCGTTCGCAGGAGCTGCGGCTCATCACCCAATCCATGGCCGAGGTCGCCATGCGCTTGGCCGAACCGGAGACCGTCGCGAGCGAGTCGGTCGTCACCGTCGGCCAGGCGATCCGGCGCGAGGTGGCGGCCATGGGCGACGGCGTCGAGCGCGCGCTCGCGCGCGCCGCCGAGCTGGAAACATTGGTGGCGAACGAAGTATCCGCCCTCGAACATGCCTACAACGACAATGAAGTGCGCATACGCGCGCTGCTGCAGGACTTGGGCAGCCAGCGCGACAGCCTCGTCAACCAGGCCGGGCAGATCCGCGATGCCATCAACAGCGTCCACCTCGATCTGAGCCACGACATTTCCCAGATCAGCGAGCTCGTTGCCCAGCAGGTCGACGAAGCGTCCCGGCGCATCACCCACACGCTGTCCGAGAAGGCCGAACACATCACGCGCGCGCTCGGCAACGCCGGCGACACGATGATGCAAAATCTCCATGAGCGCGGCGGCGACCTGCTCGAGCGCCTCGAAAGCACGAGCCGCGACACCTCGCAGGCCATTTCCGCCGCCAGCGACCGCTTGGCCACCACGCTGAATTTCAAGACCGATCACATCGGCGACGAGTTCACCGAGATTACCGCAAATATCCAGCGCACGATGTCGGAGCGGCTCGAACGCGTGACCGACACCTTCGCGCAGAAGTCCGTCGAAATTCTCGACCTGATGAGCAATCGCTCGCAGGAGTTGACCGATGCCGTGATCGATACCGGCAACCAGCTCGCGGAGACGATTTCCAGCCGGGTGGAGGAGGTTAATACCACCCTCAAGAATACCGGCGATTCGCTGGTGTTGGATCTTAGCCTGCGCGGCGGCGACGTGGTCTCCAAGCTCGAGCAGACCGGCGCGCGCATCAGCGAGACCATCGTACAGCGCGGCAACCGAGTGACCGACCATTTCCACGACAGCGCCGAGGCGCTTGCCGACGCGATCGTCAACCGCGGCGAGGCGACGCGCGAAATGCTCACCGCGCAGCTGCAGTCGTTCGAGGACATGTTCAATCGCGGCGGGACCGCGCTCACCGACACGATCGCGAGCCGCGACCGTGCGATGCGCGAACTGCTCGCCGCGCGGCTGCAGTCGTTCGAGGACATGTTCAATCAGGGCGGAACCGCGCTCGCCGACACGATCGCGAGCCGCGGCGACGCGATGCGCGAACTGCTCGCCGCGCGGCTGCAGTCGTTCGAGGACATGTTCAACCACGGCGGCACGGAGCTGGCGGAACGCATCGCTCGCGACGCCACCACGCTGGGCAATCTCGTCACCCGACATCTCGCCGAATTCGACCGCACCGTGCGGACTTATGGCGGCGAGATGGTCGACCGTCTCGGCGAGCGCTCGCAGGACATTTCCGGCGCCATGCGCGACTATCTGGACAGTTTCGACACCCGCGTCACCGTCGAGTCGGCCGAAATCACGGCGAGCCTCGACCAGCAATTCGTTCGCTTCCGCGAGGCCCTCGACAACCGCACGCAGACGCTGGGCGATTCGCTCTCGGCGCGCGTGAGCGACGTCGCCAAACGCATGACAGACGGCGGCAACCAAGTCATCGGCGCGCTCGATAAACGCATCGCCGACGTTACCGGCGTCATCAACGCGCGTGGGGCGCAGCTCACCGAAAGCATCGGCGCCAAGATCGACGATGTGGACAGGACGCTCGGCGTCAAGGCGATGGAGGTTGCCGACAATCTCGATGCGCGTATCAGCCGGTTCGAGAATCTTCTGAGCGGCCGCGCCGAGAACATGACCAGGGAGATCGAGGAGCGCAGCCAGGCGGCCGTCGATTTGATTGCGGCGCGTACCGATAGCTTCACCAAGGAGATCGACAGCCGAAGCCAGTCAGCTGCCGACCTGATCGCCGCGCGCGCCGAAAGCTTTACCAAGGACATCGAGGCCCGCAGCCAATCGGCTGCCGAGCTGCTCGGCGCACGCACCGAAAGCTTGACCAGGGAGATCGATGCCCGCAGCCAATCGGCCGCGGACCTGCTCGCAGCCCGTACCGAGCATCTCAGCAGCACAACCGCAGCCGCGGTGGAGGCGATCGGCGCGCGAGCCGAGCAACTGAGCACAAGCATCAGGACCGCCACCGACGAGGCGGAGCGCTCGCTCGGCAATCTTTCGAGCTCAACCTCCGGCGCCGTTGGTGCGGGTATTCGTGAACTCGCCGAGGCGGTCAAGAGCAACAGCGCCGAAGCGGAGCGCTCGCTCACGCAGCTCGCGGCCAACACCACGAGTGCGATCCGCGCGAGCGCACACGATGCGGAGCGCATGATCAGCGGAATGTCGACCGGTGTGAGCAATGTGCTTAAGCAGAACGCCGGCGAGGTCGAACGTGCGTTGCTTTCGGTCAGCGCCGAGGTGGCACGCAACTTCGTCGGCAAGGCCGACGAGATTTCGACGGTGGTGCGCCAGCGCGCCGGCGAAATGACGCAGATCGTCGACGAGAAATCGAGCGGCCTGCTCGCGGCGCTCACCCGCAAGGGCGAGGAATTCGTGAGCGAGGTCGCCCGCGTGACCGAAGATGCGGTCAAGGCAATCGAAGCCAAGGGCTTCAACTTCACCCGCACCATGACGGATAACAGCGCGCAGATCGCACGCCTCATCAGCGAGGCGAGCGAGAGCGCGACCGGCGCCGTCAATCAGTCGCTCAAGGACCTGCAGACGAGCCACATCGCCGCCACCGAAACGACGAGCGAAGCCGTCAATCGCGCGATCAAGGAGCTGCGCGACACCGCGGAAATGGCGACGCAAAGTGCCGCGAAGACGATCGGCCGCACGCTCAAGGAGCTGCAGGACACCACCCACGGCGCGGTCGAGCAGTCCAAGCAGACGGCGTCCGCCGCCGTCGCCGAGATGCAGGAGACGCACAAGATGCTGCGCTCCGACACGACCGAACTGTACGAGCGCCTGCGCGAAGCCAATATCCTGCTGCAGGAAGTCTTGAGCGGCGCGCATCAGAACATGAGCGACATCGAGAGCACGCTGGTCGCGCGCGTCGCCGATTTCGTGGCTGCCATGAACGACGTCGCACAGAAGGCCGGCGCGGCCAACAGCGACGTGGAGCGCAATATCGCGAGCTTCAAGGAGATGTCGACCGCTACCCTCAACGACCTCAGCCAGGTCGCCGGCCAGTTCGACGGTCACGCCCGCGCGCTGGCGGAGGCGGTGGCGCAGATGGACGGAAGCAATCGGCAGACCGAGGGCGCGCTTGCGGCGCGCGGCGTCGCGCTGGAGCAGCTGATGGCCTCGCTGGACAGCAAGGCCGGCGAGTTCGAAGGGCGGCTTACGCGCTTTGCCGGCGTGCTCGACCAGTCGCTCGAGGGCGCCGGCGAGCGGGCGCGCGAAATTGCGCACCTCACCGCGGAATCGGCGAGCAGCAGCACCCAGGCGATCCGCGAGAATTTCGCGGCGATCCGCAGCGGCACCGAGGAAGAACGCTCCCGCCTGAGCGAGGCCTTGCACAGCATCTACGAACAGGCGAGCGAAGAGTCGCATTCGATGCTGTCGCAGGCGGCGCAGCGTTTCGCCCAGGTCCTCGACGAGCTGAAGCAGATGAGCGCCGACATGCGCAGCGAGCTCGAGACGACGCGCGCCGAGATGCGCAAGGGCATTCTCGAACTGCCGCAGGAGACGGCGGACACCGCCTCGCACATGCGTCGCGTGATCGTCGATCAGATCGAGGCGCTGGCCGAGCTCAATCGCATCGTCGCCCGCCACAGCCGCAGCCTCGACGCCGTCGAGCCGGCAGCGCTGCGGATGGAGCCGGCGGAGGTCGCCCCGCGTCGCGGCGTCGCCCGCGAGGAGGCGCCGCGCACCAACGGCAGTCCGCGGGCAGAGCCCGCGCGGACGCGCTCCGATATTACCGGCATGGCGGCGCCACCGCCCATCCCGGCCCGGCGGGCCGAGGCGCCCTCGCTCAGCCCGGCGCAGGCGGCGGGCGGCGGCCGCACCGGCTGGCTCTCCGAACTGCTCACGCGCGCCTCGCACGAGGCGGAAGCGCCCGCGCGCGAAGCGCCACCCCCGCGCGAGGCGCCGTCCCCGCGCGCCGCTCCCAGCGAAGCCGCGCGCCCCGGCATCGAGTCGCTCGATTCGCTCGCCGTCGACATCGCCCGCATGATCGACCACGACGCGGCGTCCGAGCTATGGGATCGCTATAACCGCGGCGAACGCAACGTGTTCACGCGCAAGCTCTACACCATGCAGGGCCAGAAAGCGTTCGAGGAAATCCGCAAGCGTTATCGCGCCGACGCCGAATTCAAGCGCACCGTCGACCGCTATATCGGCGAGTTCGAACGGCTGCTCGAGGAGGTGTCGCGCGACGGCCGCGGCCAGATGCTGGCGCGGACCTACCTCACCTCGGAGACGGGCAAGGTCTATACCATGCTCGCCCACGCCGCCGGCCGCTTCGAATAAGCGAGCGCGCACGATGCACACGAGCGGGTGCGCGATGAGCGCGCCCGTTTTGTTTCAGCGGCTGGCGACGAGCCGTGTACCCAAGCTGTTCGTGAAGGCCGAGCCCGGTCTGCTCGTCGCCGGCGGCGCGAATCTCGACTTCGCCCGCGGATTGCCGGCGCAGACCGAGGTGACGGTCGCGGGGCTTCATTTCCTTCAAGAAGATTCGCCGGACGAGATCGGGCGGGCCCTTGGCTCTTACATTTTCGTAACTCTTACATTTTCATAAGAAGTCTCGAGGAATAGAGCGATCCCATTCGCGACGACAGACTTCGGTCGCGCCTTCCCACGCGCGTAAACTTCCCTGCAGCAGCAACAGATTGCGCGTACAAGACAGCCGCATTTGCGTCTCGATTCGGATTTGCCACGCGTTTCGCGACATCGTGTTGGTCTCCCGCAGTTCAGCCCCCGCGCTGAGGGGATCGTCGTCCTCGACATGAAGCGTGGATTTGCTCTGCGTGCCCAACTCAAGGCCGATGCGGTCAATACGTTCGATATGCATGTCGCCGCGACGGCTCGTTGTCGGCGTCTCAGGCGGCGTCGACTCTGGCTCAGGCAGTGGCGACAGCAGCGCGTCTGTGACCTGGGGCGGGCGTACCGGCAGGTCGAGTGTGCCGCCAAAAATCATGAGCGTCGCCTTCTCCGGGCTCGGCCAGATCATCGGCCAGTACGCCGTGGATAAGACGAGACTTACCCTGTGGCCGGCCGGGAACACCGAGCCTGCATCGTTGAGCCGGATACGCACCCGGTAGCGCTGTCCTACCGCCAGCGGCGCCGGCCTTTCGTGTCCGTCGCGATGCGTGAGGTTGAGTACGCCATAGCTGACACGCAGCGATTCACCGGACGGGTGCACATCGCATAACCGAGCCGCTAGGTTCGCAACCGGCCTGTCGGACGCTACGTCGAGCGTAACGATCGCCGCGCCGAGGATCTCGATCGGGGCTTCGAGTGGCGGTGTCTCGAAGATGAGCGAGCGCGCGTCGTCCTCCCGTTGATCATCTGCTTGATCGCGTCCACGACCGAACGGAACCCAGTCTCCCGAACATTTACCGACTGTCTGCGGCGAGCATATCGCACGAGTGGTTAGGTGTGCCGCTTCGTTTCTCAGCCCCTCATCAGCCAAGAACAGGCGTCGAGGTGTCATTCTCGGCGGCGGCCATGAAGGTTCCGCAATCCACCGGCCCGGTAACACCTTGTGATGGGACGCAGGTTTTACGCTTTCCGTCATCCAAGCGCGCAGCATGGGCTCATCCATCACGCCAGTATCGATGCCCTTGAGCCAATAATCCCACCACCGAAGCATCTCTTGCAGGAAGCCGATTTGCGGACCGGGAAGTGCAAAATGCGGATAACCGTGCGCCCACGGCCCGATGAGGCCCTTGCGAGGCACCGTCAGTCGCTCAAGCAGGCGTGGAATTGCATTCTTATAAGCATCGGTCCAGCCGCCGACGGCATACACGGGGCATTGGATCGCCGCATAATCCTCGCATACCGATCCATGCTTCCAATACGCATCACGTCGTTGGTGTTGCAGCCAAAGTTCGAGGAACAGCGGCACGTTCGCCAGGCGCTCCAACCACATCGCCCGCCAGCTATCGCCGACAAGTATTGGGTCGGGCGGTAGGCACATTGAGCCGAAAAAGAACGAGGCCCACTCAAGTCCGTCGGCCGCAAGAAGCGTGCCCCCCATGTAGTGCACATCGTCGGCATACCGGTCGTCGGTCGAGCAGATGGTTACGATTGCCTTGAGGGCCGGAGGGCGCCGCGCGGCAATCTGAAGTCCGTTGAACCCGCCCCAGGAGATTCCCATCATCCCGACAACGCCGCTGCACCAGGGTTGCGCTGCCAACCACGCAATCACCTCCACGCCATCGTCCTGCTCTTGTTTTGCGTACTCGTCGAACAGCAAGCCATCCGATTCGCCGCAACCTCGAATATCGACGCGGACGCCCGCGTAGCCGTGTCCGGCCAGATACGGATGAGTCAGCGCGTCCCGCTCGTAAGTCCCGTCGCGCTTGCGATATGGGAGATACTCCAAGATGGCAGGAACTGGGTTTTGTTCGGCATCATCGGGCAACCAGATGCGGGCCGCCAGCATCGTACCGTCTTTCAACGGTATCAACGTGTGCTCGATGACACGCACGGTGCGTGGAAAAGTCGTCACAATCACAGGGATTCCCAATTGACGCGATTACAGAACCGCTGAGGAGGTCAACTGGATTTCGCTTCGCTCATCCGGGCTACGGGTCTCGCGCTACCTCAAAAACAGGTCGGTCCACACCTTCTCCCATTTCTGCGCGTCGTCGAGCCATTTCACCGGGTCGATCATCACGTGTTTGTGGCGGTCGAGCAGCGTCTTCTGCGTGCGGCTCGACGGCACGCGGCCCATATCGGCAAGCAGCTTCTGTCCCTCGGGCGAGAGAAGAAAATCGGCGAAGAGGAGCGCCGCATTGGGATGCGCGGCGTTCTTCGCCACCGCGACCGCTTGCGGGCGGCCGACCAGCGGCTCGGCCACCGCCCAATCGATCGGGCCGCCCTTGGCTTTGATCGAGTCGGCGTTGCCGCTGTAGATGGTCAGGCAGACCGCCAGTTCGCCGGCGGCGACGAGCTGCGCCACCAGGATGTGGCCCTTGCGCATCTCGGGTTTCAACGCCGCGAGCTTGCGGAAGAACGCGAGCCCGCGCTCCTCGCCCATGAACTGAATGACGCCGTACATCCAGTCGCTGTCGGTCGCCTCGAGCGAGAGGCGCCCTTGCCACCGCGGATCGGCGAAGCCCTCGAGCTCGGCGGGCAGCTCCTCGCGCTTGACCTTGCCGGTGTTGTAACCCACGACCCAGAGATTGGCCCGGTCGGCGAACCAACGCCGGTGCGGCGGGATCGCCCAGGGCGGCAGGTCGGCGAGGTAGGGGCTGCTGTATGGCGCCAGCACGTCCTCGCGCGCGAGCGCCTCGACCTCGGGCGCGTTGGTCTCGACCGCATCCATGCCTTGGCGGCCGCTGCGCGCTTCCGTCAGCGCGCGCTGCATCACGTTCTCGCTGAGCGCGCGCCAGAGCTGCACCTTGACGCCGTATTTGGCCTCGAAGGCGTGCGCGAGCGGCGTCGATTCGGTGGTCGCCATGGAGGTGTAGAGCGTGAGCGTGCGCTCCTCGCGCGCCTTGACGATCAGGCGCTGCTCGCGGTCGGGGCCGGCATAGGAATAGATGGCAGAATTGTCGCCCGTTTGCGCGCGAGCGCCCGTCGCGCCAGCAGCCGCGATGATGCAAAATGTAATGGCCGTATAAACAGCGGTATGGTTCTTTGCAGAGCGCATCGTCCAGACACTAGCACGCCATTTGCCTAGAGGCCTGAACAGCATATCCCGATAACGTATGACGCGCCGACGATGAACCCCCTCGCCCTTTCCGTGCGTGTCGAGCGCTGGCCGATCGCCGGTTCCTTCACCATCAGCCGCGGCGCCAAGACCGAGGCGGTCGTCGTGGTGGCGGAACTCGCCGACGGGGCCCATCGCGGGCGGGGCGAATGCGTGCCCTACGCGCGCTACGGCGAGACGGTCGAGGGCGTGACCGCTGCGATCGAGGCGATGCGCGCGGACATCGTCCGCGGTCTCGATCGCGAGGCCCTGCAGTCGGCCATGCCGGCGGGCGCGGCGCGCAACGCGCTCGATTGCGCGTTCTGGGATCTGGCGGCCAAGCGCGCGGGATGCCCCGTGCACGAGCTCATCGGTCTGCCCGCGCCGAAAGCGCTCACCACCGCTTACACGATTTCGCTCGCCACGCCGGAAGCGATGGCGCAAGCCGCAGCCGCGGCGGCCAACCGGGCGCTGCTCAAGGTCAAGCTCGGCGCCCCTGGCGATCCGGCACGCATTGCCGCGGTGCGACGCGCCGCACCGAAGGTCGAGCTGATCGTCGATGCCAATGAGGGTTGGACGGACGACGATCTCGCGGCAAACCTCGCCGCCTGCGCGCAAGCGGGAGTCACGCTCATCGAGCAGCCAATGCCCGCCGGCCAAGACGATGCGCTTGGGAGCATTGCTCATTCCGTCCCGATCTGCGCCGACGAGAGCGCGCATGGACGTGCTTCGCTCTCGGCGCTGGCGGGCAAATACGATTCCGTCAACATCAAGCTCGACAAGGCCGGCGGATTGACCGAGGCGCTCGCCATGGCGAGCGAAGCCGAGCGGCTGGGATTGACGCTCATGGTCGGTTGCATGGTTGCGACGTCGCTGGCGATCGCGCCGGCGATGCTGGTTGCGCAACGCGCCCGCGTGGTCGATCTCGACGGGGCGCTCCTGCTCGCGCGGGATCGGCCGGACGCGCTTCGCTACGACGACGCCAGCCGCGTCCATCCGCCCGCGCCGGCGCTGTGGGGCTGAGCGCACCGCGCATGCGCCGCGTCGCGCTTGCGAAGCGCCGGGCAAAACCCGATCAACAGCGAGCGCGCTTGAAAAGCATTCAGAGACGCGCGGCGACTCGCCATTAACCTTGTGTTACGCGCGCCGCGAAATTCTGTGCATCGGGGGTACTGCCGTAAGCAAGTTCCGCTCGATCTCAACCCCTGCACCACATTTATCCCACATTTGATTTTCAAACATTGGGTGAGGGCGGCGCCAGTTCTGCCGGGCAGGCGCCGGAGCACGGAGAGGGCAAGCATGAAAATTGCTGTTCTGGCGGGCGCCGTCGCGGCGGCGCTGACGCTATCGACTGCGCATGCGACGGTACGGATCAGAGCGGATGCGGGGGGCCAAATCGGACCTTATCTGGAAAACCTGGTCGCGCTGCGAAGTTCCGGCGAGCGCGTCATCATCGACGGCCCCTGCCTGTCGGCATGCACCATGTTGCTCGGCGTCATTCCGCGCGAGCGCATTTGTGTCACGTCGCGCGCACGGCTCGGCTTCCATACGGCATGGCATCCCGGCAGCAACGGCCAGCAGGTGCCGAGCCGCGAGGCGACACAGCTGTTGATGGACATCTATCCCCAGAACGTGCGCAGCTGGATCGCGCGGCGCGGCGGACTCTCCCCGCGCATGAAGTATCTCGCCGGCCGCGAGCTCACCGCGATGTATCACACCTGCGAGTAAGGCCGGCGCACCTGAGCGGGATGCGATAGACCCCGCAGAACTCGGCGCTTGCGCGGAAATGGGCAGAGGGGTGCTTGTTACTTCCGCCGCGCGAGCCGGTGGGCGACCACAGCAAACACAGCGCCGGCGGCTGCCGTGAGCGCCATGGCGCCATAGGCAAAGTTGCCCCAGTGCGCGTAGATCACCCCTGAAACGCCCAGTGCGGCCGCCATGACGAGGCCGAGCGCAACGGCGAAATAGCCTTGCGCGCTTGCGGCCAACTCAGCCGGCGCCCTGCGCGCCACCACGGCGACCGCCCCGAGATGCGTGGCGCCGAACGAGAAGGCATGCAGACATTGCAACAGCGGCAGCAGCACGGGTGGCGGATCAAACGCCATCGCGCCCCAGCGAATGACTGCGCCGGCGCCGCCGAGCAGGATGAGCGTCGTCGGCGCGATCGACAGCCGGCCCGAGAGTGCAAACAGCGCAATCTCCGCCACGACGCCGAGCGCCCAGAGTGCTCCGATCACGCCGCCGTCAAAGCCCGCAGTCGTCCAGTCGAGCGCAGAGAAGCCATAATAGACGGCGTGGCTCGCTTGGATGAGACTCGCCGCCGCGGCGGCTGCAAGCAAGACCGGATCGCGCAAGAGATCGCGTGCAAATGGCAGGCGCTTTCCCGCGCTGGCGTCGTGTAGCGTCAGCGGCGAGAGCGCAAGCGCCGCGGCCGCGCTGATCGCCAGAGTGATAACCATGACCCAAATGAGATCACGCGTGGCGATGAAATCGAGCAGAAGACCGGCCCCGAAAGTGCCGACAATGAAGGCGGCGGAGCCCCACATGCGCACGGGGCCGTAGGCGCGTCCGATATGGCCCAGTCCGCGCAGGGCATAGGCATCAGCCAAGGGTAAGAGCGGCGTGAAAAAGGCCGAGGCAAGCGTGTAGGCCAAGGTGATTGCGACAGCGCCTTGCGCCAGCCCGAGCACGCCGTAGCCGAGTATCGCCACTGCGGAGGCGATCACGATGACCGTGTGCAACGCGTCGCGCCGATCGGCGGCGTGGGTTGCAAGCGGGATTGCGAACACCCGCACGATCATGGGCAAGGAGAGCACCACACCGATCGCGCCGGGATCGAGCCCCTTGGCCGCGAGCCAGAGCGGCAGGAACGGCACTTGCACGCCCAGCGCCACGAACAGCGCCGCGTAGAAGACCGCGACCCGGAAGGCGAAGGAAGGATAGGGGGGCGACATCTTGAACGTGCCGCGGACTCGGTGCGCTCCCTCTCCCCCATTTGGGGAGAGGGTTGGGGTGAGGGGGTTACCGGCAGTACTGATGGACCGGGCCCCCTCACCCACTCCTTCAGGTTGGAAAACCGACTTGCCCTCTCCCCGGCGGGGAGAGGGCACAAGCGGCTATAGTCCGCGCGCGGCTGTCGTGTGATTCAAGCAACGAGTCGATAGAACAGCTCCGGATCGACATTGCCGCCGGAGAGGACCGCGACCGCGATCTTGCCCTTCACGTCGATCTTGCCGGATAGGAGCGCGGCAAGCGCGGCCGCCCCGCCCGGCTCCACCACCAGCTTGAGCTCGCGAAAGGCGAACGCGACCGCGGCGGCCACCTCCTGGTCGCTCACCGCGGCGCCGGCGCCGACCAGCACGCGGTTGATGGCGAAGGTCAGTTCGCCGGGCGTCTGCGCCATCAGCGCGTCGCAGATGGTGCCGGTGAGCGCGGCATTCTTTTCCCGCCGTCCGCTCTTGAACGATCGGGCGTGATCGTCGAAGCCCTCGGGCTCCGCGGTGAAGAGGCGGGCCTGCGGCATGCGCGCTTTCACGGCGAGCGCGATCCCGGCGGTCAGCCCGCCTCCCGACGCGGTCACCGCGACGACGTCCGCCGCCAAGCCCTGGGTCGTCAGGTCCTCGACGATCTCCCGCCCCGCCGTTCCCTGGCCGGCGATGACCAGCGCATCGTCATAGGGCGGCACCAGCGCGGCATGGCGCTTGTCGGCGATCTCGCGCGCGATGGCCTGGCGATCTTCCCGCGCGCGGTCGTAGAGCACGACCTCGGCGCCGAGCGCGGCGGTGCGCTCCCGCTTCGGGCGCGGTGCATCGGAGGGCATGACGATGACCGCGGGCATGCCGAGGAGCCGCGCCGCCGCCGCAACCCCCTGCGCGTGATTGCCCGAGGAAAATGCCACCACGCCGCCGGCGCGTTCCCCCGGGGGGATCGAGGAAAGCTTGTTGTAGGCGCCGCGGAATTTGAACGAGCCCGTGCGCTGCAGCGTCTCCGCCTTGAGAAACACGCGCCCGCCGGTGAGTGCATCGAGCACGGGCGAGGTGATGAGCGGCGTGCGCAAGGCCACCCCCGCGAGCCGGCGCGCGGCGGCATCGACATCGGCGGCGGTCGGCAGCGCCGGATCGGGCGATGGTTGCATAGCGGAACGGTAACGCCGCCCCGCCCTGCCCGGCAAGGCCCGCTCGGTAGCCCGGATGAGCCACAAGCGCGTTCACGCGCGTCTTCGACACGCTATGGCGATATGCGGGGCGGTTTCGCCCTTGGCATCCCGTCGCTTCGCTCGTCCCGGCTACAAGCGTGGTTTGCGTATAGACATGCCGCGGGGGCGAAAGTGTACACTCGCCCTCCTTCACCTTTCCCACTCGAATTCGGACACTCCCATGGATCTCGGAATTTCCGGCCGCAAGGCCATTGTGTGTGCCTCGAGCCGCGGGCTCGGCCGCGGCTGCGCCTTTGCGCTCGCGCAGGCTGGCTGCGAGGTCATCGTCAACGGGAGGGACGGCAAAGCGCTCGAAGCCACGGCCGCCGAACTGCGCAAGGCGACCGGCGCCAAGGTGACGGCGGTCCTCGGCGACGTCGGCACGCCCGACGGGCAAGCGGCGCTGCTCGCAGCCTGTCCGCAGCCCGACATTTTGGTCAACAACAACGCCGGGCCGCCGTTTCGGGATTTTCGCGAGCTGACGCGCCAACAGATGATCGACGGCGTGACCGCCAACATGGTGGTCGCGGTCGAGCTCATTCAGAAGGTGATCGACTCCATGTGCGCCAAGAAATTCGGGCGCATCGTCAACATCACGTCGGGCTCGGTCAAGATGCCGCTCGTTGGTCTTGACCTCTCCTCGGGCGCGCGCGCGGGGCTGACCGCGTTCCTTGCCGGCGTGGCGCGCTCGGTCGCCGCCTCCAACGTCACCATCAATTTCCTGCTGCCCGGCGCATTCGATACCGACCGACTCGCCTCGAACATCGCCATCACCGCCAAGAAGCGCGGCATCTCCAACGAAGAGGCTAGGAAGGAGCGGGCGGCGATCGTGCCGGCCAAGCGCTTCGGCACGGCGGATGAATTCGGCGCGGCCTGCGCGTTTTTATGCTCGGCCCAGGCCGGCTACATCACCGGGCAAAGCCTTCTCATCGACGGCGGCGTCTATCCCGGCGTGCTGTGAGGCCCTCAAACGCGAACGAGGCCAGCTCGCGCCGGCCCCGTCGCACCCCCCAAATTTAATTCTAATAACCCGGCAAGCCCTGAGGAGCAGTCTTGCCATCGTGTCGGCCCCCGAACCCGCGTCGCTTGCAGCTAGGCGCGCGGACTAGGTGCATGAGGTAATCCTGTCCGCGGCAGCCCCGGATTGCAAATGAAAAAACCCCTTAAATAGGCCACTTAGCGCAATATTTCAGCATCTGTTGCCGCCTGGCAACAAGACCCGACGCGCAAAGCCATTTACGGACACAGTTCCTCAACGAGCGGCTGTCCTCGAGCGCAAAACCCGGCTTCCTTGCCCGCCGCAGATGCCCGACGCATGATCGACCTCCCCGGCGTCAACTGCCCCTGAAACTTCAAGGAGACTCCATGAAGCTCGTCCGCTTCGGCCCACGCGGCCGCGAAAAGCCTGGAATCATCGATTCCAAAGGACGCATCCGCGACCTCTCGAAAGTGGTGCCGGATATCGCCGGGGAAGCACTATCGCCCAAGGGGCTCGCCAAGATTCGCAAGGCGCCGATCGAGAAGCTGCCGCTTGTTTCCGGCAAGCCGCGACTCGGCGCCTGCGTCGGCGGCGTCGGCAATCTCATCGCCATCGGGCTCAACTATTCCGACCACGCCGCCGAATCGGGTATGCCGATTCCCAAGGAGCCGATCATCTTCAACAAGGTGAGGTCCTGCATCTGCGGGCCCAACGACGACACGATCATTCCCAAGGATTCGAGCAAGCTCGACTGGGAGGTCGAGCTCGCCATCGTCATCGGCCAGCGCGCACGCTACCTGTCGAAGGACAAGGCGCTGGACGTGGTCGTCGGCTATTGCCTGGCCAACGACGTGTCCGAGCGCGTCTTCCAGCTCGAGCGCAGCGGGCAATGGATCAAGGGCAAGAGCAGCGAAACCTTCGGCCCACTTGGCCCGTGGCTGGTCACCAAGGACGAGATCAGGGACCCGCAGCGCCTGAACATGTGGCTCGACGTCAACGGCGAGAAGCGCCAGCGCGGCAACACCGGCACCATGATCTTCGACTGCCGACATCTCGTCTGGTGCTGCTCGCAGTATTTCGTGATGGAGCCCGGCGATGTGATCCTCACCGGCACGCCGCCCGGCGTCGGGCTGGGCATGAAGCCGCAGCCGAAATTCCTCAAGGCCGGCGACGTGGTCACGCTCGGCATCGACGGCCTCGGCGAGCAGCGGCAGAAGGTGGCGAAGGGGAAGGGGTAGTCCTCGCGCCCCTGTATTTCTCCTGTTCTTTACAGAGACGTCGCGCCTTGAGTGCGCGATGGCACGCGGCCGTTGGCGCGAGTGGCACGTTCGACATCCGGCTGTTTTTCGCCCTGTTGTTTGCAGGAAATACAGCGCGTAGGCCGGATGAGCGGGGCGAAATCCGGGTGCCCGCAACTCACCACCAGGCGTGGAAATGGTGCGTCGGACCATGGCCCGATCCGATCCTGAGGCGGTCGGCGGCAACGAGCGCATCGGTCACATAGCGCTTGGCGGCGCCCACCGCCTCGCTCAGCGCTAAACCCTTGGCGAGGCCGGCGGCGATCGCCGAAGAGAGCGTGCAGCCGGTGCCGTGGGTGTTTTGCGTGGCGATCCGATCGGCCGCAAGCCGCGCGAATGCGCTTGGCTCGATCAGGAGATCGACGCTCTCGGGTCCGCTGCCGTGGCCGCCCTTGATCAGCACCGATTTCGGCCCCAGCGCCAGCAGGCGCTCGCCTTGCTCGCGCATTTCGGTCTCGTTGCGCGCGATCGGCGCGCCGAGCAGCGCCGCCGCCTCCGGCAGGTTCGGCGTGATGACGAGCGCGCGCGGGATGAGCGCGCGCTTGAGCACCTCGATCGCATCGTCGGCCAGGAGCTTGTCGCCCGATGCCGCGATCATGACCGGATCCACCACCACCTTGCTCTGGCGCCAGCGCTCGAGCCCCGCCGCAATCGCTTCGATGACGGCGCCTTGGGACACCATGCCGATCTTGACCGCGCCTACGTCGAGATCGGAAAACACCGCATCCATTTGCGCGGTGACGAATTGCGCCGGCACGTCGTGGATCGCGCTCACCCCTTGGGTGTTCTGCGCGGTCAGCGCGGTGACGACCGAGGCGCCGTAGACGCCCAGCGCCGAGAACGTCTTGAGGTCGGCTTGGATGCCGGCGCCGCCGCCGGAATCCGAGCCCGCGATGGTCAGCGCAATGGCTGTCATGCCCGCCTCTGCTGCGCCAGCGCGCCGTCGACGACGCCGCGCAGTTGGCGGGCGGCGGCGCGCGGATCGTCCTTGCGTGAGAGCGCCGAAATCACCGCGACACCGTCGGCGCCGGCGGCAATGGCCTCGCCGGCATTGCCGGCATCGATGCCGGCAATGGCGCACAGCGGAAAGTCCGCGGCGCGACGCCGGAAGACGCTGACGATGCGCGCCAGGCCGGAGGGACCGATGGGCGGGTTGGGATTGTCCTTGGACGAGGTCGCAAACACGCCGCCGATGCCGGCATAGTCGAGAAGCTCGACGGGCGCCGCCTCGGCCTGCTCGACGCTCTTCACCGAAAGCCCGATGATCGCCTCAGCGCCGAGCAGGCGCCGGGCGTCCTCCACCGTCATGTCGTCTTGCCCCACATGCACGCCGTCCGCGTCGGCCGCGAGCGCGACGTCGATGCGGTCGTTGATCAGGAGCGGCACGTTGAGCGGCGCGAGCGCCGCCTTGATGGCGCGCGCCTGCGCCACCATGCGCCGGGTGTCGCTGTGCTTGTCGCGCAGCTGCACCAGGGTCGCACCGCCTTGCGCCACCAGCCGCGCGAGAACCGCGAGATCGCGGCCCACGGCCTGCTCGGGATCGACCAGGGCATAGAGACGAAGATCAACGCGCGTTGCCACAGCCATCCATACCCAATGATCAGGCGGCGATCATCGACGATAGCATGCGTTCCGAGGATATGCTCGGGAGAGCGCATTTGTAGGGCTACAGAGACGCGCACGCCGCCGGCCCTTGCCTCCCGCAGCCGTATTTGCTGGATTGCCGCCGGCGGCTGAAGCCGCGGGGAGGCGCGGATGATTCCCTTCTTCGTCCAGATCAAATGCCAATTGGGCAAATCCTACGAAGTGGCGAACAAGCTCGCGGATGCTGAGCTCGCGTCAGAGATTTACTCCACCGCCGGCGACTTCGACCTGTTGGTGAAGTTCTACGTCGAGGACCAGACCGACATCGGCCATTTCGTCAACGAGAAGGTGCAGACGATTCCCGGCATCCAGGACACGCGCACCATCATCACCTTCAAGGCGTTTTGAGACTCTCCAGGAAGAGGGCACGAACGGCAACTATGTGCGCTGCGCACATGATTGCCACTCGCTTCAAGGATGCTTCGGTCCTTCGACCGGCGGCAGCGACTTGACGTAAGCCGCGATCGCGGCGCGATCCTCGGCCGAGAGCTTGGAGATTTCGCTCACCACCGCTGCCATCGCGCCGCCGACCGAATCGCCGTTGGGCATATCTCCGGTCTCGAGGATGCGCTCGATGTCGCGCTGCGAGTAATCGCCGATGCCTGCCGGCGTGATATTGGGAACCCAGCCGTCGCCGCCTTCCGGATCGGGGCCGCCGGCAAAGCGCTGCCGCGCGATGATGGCGCCGAGAAGGTTGCGGGGACTGTGGCACTCCGCGCAATGCCCCGGGCCGTTCACCAGGTAGGCGCCGCGATTCCACTCTTCCGGTTTGGCCGGATCAGGCTTGAACGGCTGGCCGTCGAGAAAAAGAAATTTCCAGCCGCCGAGCAGGCGGCGGAGCTTGAGGTAGAACGGCAGGTCATGGTCGTGCGACGTGCCCTCGACCGCCGGCAGCGTCTTGAGATAGGCGAACAGGTCGCGCAGGTCTTCCAGCTTCATGTGCTGATACGACGTGTAGGGAAACGCCGGATAGTAGTGGCTGCCGTCGGGCGAGGTGCCCTTCCACATGGCGGTGACGAAATTCGCCTCGCTCCAGTCGCCGATGCCGTCCTTGCGGTCGGGCGAGATGTTCGGGGTGAAGAACGTGCCGAACGGCGATTTCAGCGCCAGACCGCCCCCGAGTCGCGTCTTGTCCTCCTGCTTGGGCATGGCATGGCAGCTGGCGCAGCCGCCGGCGTGGAACATCCGCTCGCCGTTGGCGAGATTGGGCGTGTAGGCCGTAAGCGCGCTCGCGGGCACCGTCGCCGGCATCGTGATGAACCAGAATGCGGCCGCCCCAATGACGGCAAGGATCACCACGATTATCCCGACCTTGCGCAGCATCGGCGTTCTTTTCCGAAGTTGGTCAGACGATCAGATTCAGATTCGGTTTGATTTATTCCAGCGCCGGCCGCGAGCAAAGTTAAAGGGCGGCCCGTCCGGGACGGCCGCCCTTCGCGCGCGATGCGCAAAAAGAACTATGAGGTTCGCTTGCGATACGTTTGGTGGCATCCGCCGCAGTTCTTGCGGACCTCGGTGATTTGAATTTTGAAGCTGTCGAGGTCCTTGCTGGCGTCCATCGCGGCCCTGGCGTCGCTGGCGAACTTGGCGAGCTTCGCCTCGAAATCGGTTTTGTTTTCCCAGATCGCCGGGAGCGCGGCGGTGTCCCCACCGGTCTTGGAATTGTCGGGGAACAGCGCCGGCGCCTTCTGACCCGCATCGGCGAAGGTCGCCAACACTTTCTTCGCCTCGTCGAGATTGAAAGGCCGCTTGCCCTCGAGCATCTCGGTGGCAACCTTGTTCTGGTCGCCATTCGCCTTCATGAGGGCCTTGCGGGCGGCGATCGGATCGCTTTGCGCCATGAGCGCGGTAGCCCCGAGCGCGAGCACTGCAACGGCAAACGCGGTGCGGATCATATCCTTGCTCCCTCTTTCACTTGCTCCCGATGTGAATTGACTGCGCGCCGGGCGGCGCGGCTTGGTGGGCATCGCGTAAACACCCCATAAATCGTGTTATTCCAAGGCGAAAAGCCGAAGGGCGGCCTGATTATCACGATGGCGTGAACGGGGTCGGGGGTTCCACTTGCTGCCGTCGCGCCACCGGAGGCCGCCCCCACCTCGCCACGAGGGGAGCCCGCGCTTGCTGTCCCATGCCTGCTGAGACGACGAGCCTGCCCTATTCCGCCGGGGCCGGCGGCGCGGCCGGAACGCGGCGGCGGGTCTTTTCCGCGATCCAGCGGCTGACCACGTAGAAGATCGGGGTAAAGATGAGCCCGAACGCCGTCACCCCGATCATGCCGGCGAACACCGCGGTGCCGAGCATCTGCCGCAGCTCCGCACCTGCCCCGATCGCCCACACCAGCGGCATCACCCCGAAGATGAAGGCGAGCGACGTCATCAGGATGGGGCGCAGGCGCAGCCGCGCCGCTTCGACCGCGGCGGCCGTGCGGCTGCGGCCCTGATCCTCGAGCTGCTTGGCAAACTCCACGATCAGGATCGCGTTCTTGGCGGCAAGTCCGATCAACACCACGAATCCCACTTGCGTGAGAATGTTATTGTCCTGACCGCGCAAAATCACGCCGCTGATCGCAGCAACGAGGCACATCGGCACGATCATGATCACGGCGAGCGGAAGCGTGACGCTCTCGAATTGCGCGGCGAGCACGAGGAACACGAATACGACGGCGAGCGCAAACGCGAACATGGCCGTGTTGCCGGCCCGGACTTGCTGGAAGGCGAGCGTCGTCCATTCGTAGCCGAAGCCCTCGGGCAGGGTCTCGGCGGCGAGCTTTTGCATGATGTTGATCGCCTGCCCCTGCGAATAGCCGGGAGCCGGCCCGCCGTCGAGCTCGGCCGCGGGATAAAGATTGTGGCGCGCAATCCGATAAGGCCCGGCAATGTTGGTCACGGTCGTGAACGAGCCGAGCGGCACAGTGTTGCCGAACGAATTGCGCACGCGGATGTTCAAGATGTCTTTCGGATCGACGCGATGTGGGGCGTCCGCCTGGGCCGTGACGCGGAACGTTTTGCCGAACAAATTGAAGTCGTTCACGTAGACCGAGCCGATATACACCTGCAGCGCGGCGAACACGTCCGGTATGTTGATGCCCAACAGCTGGGCCTTCGTGCGGTCGATATCGAGATAGAGCTGCGGCGTGGAATTCTCGAACAGCGTGAACACCTGGCTCAGCCCGGGCGTTTGATTGGCCTTGCCCATCATCGCGGTGGCCGCCTCTACCAACGCCTGCGAGCCGCGACTTTGCCGGTCTTGGACCATCATGCGAAAGCCCCCGGCATTGCCGATGCCGGAAATCGGCGGCGGTTGCACCACCAGCACCAGTCCCTCCTGGATGCCGGAAAGCCGCTTCTGCAGCTCGGCGGTGATCCCGGCTGCCGACAGTTTCGGATCGCGCCCGCGCTCCGCCCAATCGTCCAGGATGAGAAAGATTGCGCCGGCGTTCGGCGCGTTGGTGAAGGAGGCGCCGCTGAATCCGACGATGCTCACGGCATGCGCGACACCGGGCGTTTGCAGGGCGATCTCGACCGCCCGGCGCTGCACCTCGTCGGTGCGGGCGAGTGACGCAGCCGGCGGCAGCTGAAGCACCGTGATCAAATAGCCACGATCGACCTGGGGAATGAATCCGAGCGGGGCGTTGCGGAATTCGTTCAGCCCGTAGGCCAGGATGGCAACGTAGAGGACCAACATGATCCCCATCAGCCGCACCGCGCGACCGATGAGCCAATGGTAGCCGCCGGCGAAACGATCGAATCCCCAGTTAAAAGCCCCGAAGAAGCCGCGGATCGGCCGCGCCCACCAAGCCGCCCCGGCATGCCGCCGCCGTGGCTTGAGCAGCAAGGCGCACATCGCCGGCGACAGCGTGAGCGAGACGATCAGTGAGATGACCGTCGCGCTGGCGATCGTGAGCGCGAACTGACGATAGAATTGTCCGGAAATGCCGGTGATGAAGATGGAAGGCACGAACACCGCGCACAAGACCAGCGCAATCGCGATCAACGCTTGCCCGACCTCGTCCATGCTCTTGTAGGCCGCCGCGCGCGGATCGAGTCCGGCTGCGATGTTGCGCTCCACGTTCTCCACCACGACGATGGCGTCGTCGACCACGATGCCGATCGCGAGCACCAGCCCGAACAAGGAAAGATTGTTCAGCGTGAAGCCGAACATCGACATGAAGAAGAAGGTGCCGATCAACGAGACCGGAATGGCGACGATGGGAATGATAGCGGCGCGCCAGGTCTGCAGGAACAGGATCACGACCAGCACGACGAGAAGCACGGCTTCGAGGATGGTCTCGAGGACGGCTCTGACCGATTGCTGAATGAACTCGGTGGGATTGTAGACAATGGCGTATTTGACACCGGGCGGAAAGCCTTTCGACAACTCGTCCATGGTGTCGATGATGCTCTTGGCGGTCGCCAGCGCATTCGAGCCCGGCCGCTGAAAAATCCCCAACGCGACAGCTGGATCGCGATCAAGATACGAGTTGCTCGAGTAGTCCTGCGCAGCAAGCTCGATGCGGGCGACGTCGCGCAGCCGCACGACCGCGTTCGGGGTTTGTTTCACGATGATGTTGGAGAATTCGTCGGGATTGGCGAGCCGCCCCAGCGTCTGCACCGCGATCTGAAACGCGCCCTGCTTGGGCATCGGCGGCTGATCGAGCACGCCGGAGGCGACCTGCACGTTTTGGCCTTGCAGCGCCACGACCACGTCGAGTGCTGTCAAGCCGACCGTCTGCAGGCGGTCGGGGTCGACCCAGATGCGCATGGCATAGTCGCGGCTGCCGAAGACGGTGATCGAGCCGACGCCGTCGATGCGGCTGAGAATGTCGGTGACCGACAGCGTCGCGTAGTTGGAGATGAACAACGTGTCGCGCGACTTGTCGGGCGAATACAGGTGCACGACCATCATCAGATCGGGCGACTTCTTGGTCACGGTCACGCCGATATTGCGCACGTCGCTCGGCAGGCGCGGCTGAGCGATGGCAACGCGGTTTTGTACCTGGACCTGGGCGATGTCGAGGCTGGTGCCGAGCTCGAAGCTCACGTCGATCGAAAAGCGGCCGTCCGCGGTCGAGTTTGACGACATGTAAATCATGTTCTCGACGCCGTTGATCTGCTGCTCGATCGGCGTCACCACGGTCGCGGCGACAATGTCGGCACTGGCGCCGGGATATTGACCCGAGACGTTGATGGTGGGCGGCGCGATCTCCGGATATTGCGTGATCGGCAAGCGCGAATACGCAACCGCGCCGACAATCACGAACACGATGGAAATGACGGCGGCGAAGATCGGCCGGTCGATGAAATAATGCGAGATGCGCATGGCCCGCGCCGTTTAATCGGTCTTGTCGATCGTTTTGGCAGGGGGGACGCTCGCCTGCGGCGATGTCGACTGTTCGTCGGGCGTGACCTTCTGCCCCTGGCGCACGCGCATCAGCCCATTGACGACGACGCGGTCGCCATCCGTAAGGCCATCCTTGATCACCCGCAGATCGTCGGCCACCTGACCCAGCGTGACGTAACGCAGCCGCGCAACGTTATCCTGATCCACCACATAAACGAACTTGCGCGCCTGCTCGGTGGCGATGGCGGCATCCGGGATCATCAGCGCCTCATACGGCTCCGAAGCCGGGACCTGCACGCGCGCGAACATGCCGGGCCTGAACAGACCATCGGCATTGACCAGCTGGGCGCGGCCGCGAATCGTCCCGCTCGCACGGTCGATGACGTTGTCGACGAAATCCATCCGTCCGGAATGGGAGAAGTCGGTCTCGTCGAGGAGCTTCAGGCGAACCGGAGTGCCGCTGAGAGCGGTCGGTTCGCCTCTGCTGATCGCCAGCCGCTGGTAGCGCAACAGGGATGCCTCATCCAAGGTGAACTCAAACCGGATCGGATCGATTGAGACGATGGTGGCGAGCAAGGTCGTGTTGCCGCCGGCCCCGCCCGTCACCAAGTTGCCCACGGTTACGCGGCGATCGCCGATGCGGCCCGTGATCGGCGCCTTGAGCTCGGTATATGCGAGGTCGAGCTCGGCCTGGCGTACCATCGCCTCGTTCGCCGCCAACGAGGCCTGGGCGTTACGAAATGCCTGCGAGCGCTGCTCAAAGATCTGTTCGCTGATGGTCCGGTCGCGCAGGAGCTGCTGGCCGCGCGCCAGGTCCGATTTGGTGAAAGCGAGATTTGATTCCGCAGTCTGCAAATTCGCGCGCGCCTGATCGAGCGTATTCTGGAATGGGCGTTTGTCGATGGTGAACAACAGGTCGCCTTGCTTGACGATCTGCCCGTCGATGAAGTGGACCTGATCGAGGTAGCCCGACACGCGGGCGCGCACCTCCACGACGTCGACCGGCACGAAGCGGCCGACATACTCGTCTTGATCGACGATGCTGCGCTTGAGCGGCTTGGCGACGGTGACCTTGGGCGGTGGAGCGGCTGCCTGCTTGCGAGCCTCGCCGCAGCCCGCAAGCAGGCACGCCAAAGCGAGCGCAACGGCAGTCAGGGGTCGGGTGTATGGCAGCATGAGTCCGGGACAAAAACACGCCAATTCAGCTTATATAGAGGCAGAAGCCGGGCGCGCATGGCGGTCGCGCGTTTGTGACCCCTTCCCTATCCAACTCGCGCACCCCATATCCGCGCCCACGCCCCAAGTCCATCAACTCTAGCAGGCTCCCGATCCATTCCGGCTTGGGAGCGCGGCAGCGATATCCCATGCTTGACCGACCCAATCCTGATTTCGCCAGCCCCGCCGCCGTTCCGGCGGATGACCAGGCACTGCTTGATGCCTATTCTCGCGCCGTCATCGACGTGGCCGAGCGCGTCGGCCCCGCGGTGGTGCGGCTCGATGTGACGGCGAATGACGAGCGCCGCCACGGCGGCACCGGGTCAGGCGTCATCGTAGCGCCCGACGGCCTCGTGCTCACCAACAGCCACGTGGTCGGAGATGCCGCACGGGTAAAAGTGACGACGGTCGATGGCCGCAGTCTGACGGCGCGCGTCGTCGGCGACGATCCGGATACGGACCTCGCGCTCGTGCGGGTCGATGCGCCGGTGACGCTGCCCGCGGCATCCCTGGGCAACTCCAAGCTGCTCAAGCGCGGCCAACTCGTCATCGCCATCGGCAATCCGCTTGGTTTCGAATCCACCGTGACCACGGGCGTGGTCTCGGCGCTGGGCCGCTCGCTGCGAGCGCGCTCGGGGCGGCTGATCGACGACGTGATCCAGACCGATGCCGCGCTCAATCCCGGCAATTCCGGAGGCCCGCTCGTGTCCTCCCATAGCGAGGTCGTCGGCATCAACACCGCGGTCATCATGGGCGCACAAGGCATCTGCTTTGCGGTTGCCGCCAACACCGCGAGCTTCGTGCTCGGCGAACTGGTCCGCCACGGCCGGGTGCGGCGCGCCTTTATCGGCATCGCCGCTCAGCAATTCGCGCTCTCGCGGCGGCGACGGCATGCGGCCGGGCTTGCGCAGGAGAGTGCGGTGATGGTCGCCAGCATCGAGTCGGGGAGTCCGGCGGAGCAAGCAGGGCTCCTCGCCGGCGACATCATTTTGACGCTCGACGGCATCGTCATCACCGGCGCGGACGATCTCATCCGCGTTCTCGCCGGGGATAAGATCGGGCGCACGGTCGAGGTCGAGGTGCTGCACAACGGCAGCCGGCGCATGCTCTCGCTCGTGCCGCAGGAGCGGGTGCATCGCGGCTGATCAATCCGACGGCGCCGGCGGCGGCCCCGCGACGAAGGGGCGCTTTCGCCTCTGCAGCGCCGCCAGCCATTGCTTGCCGAACAGCGCGAGTACCACCGCGACATAGACAGCGCCTCCGAGTACGGCGAGCACTGCGAGCGCGCTCTCGTCCCGCCATGCCGTCCAACTTGCAAACAGCGACTCGACGGGACCGCGCGCCAGCAACAGCACCGCCGCGAGCGCAATACCGGCCGCCGTCAGCCTTGTCGTCGCGCTCCGCAAGCCAGGATCGAACGCAAAGTGCCCTCGCCGCGCGGCGAACCAGACGACAAGGCCGAGGTTAAGCCAGGCACCGATCGAGGTGGCGAGGGCGAGGCCGACCTGCGCCAGCGCGGTGAAATAATAGAAGCCAGCCTTGAAGACCACATTGACCCCGACGGCGGTAAGGGACGCCTTCATGGGCGTTGCGGTATCGCCGCGGGCGAGAAAGGGCGCGGTCACGCTGCGGATCAGCACGAAGGGCAGCAGGCCCAACCCATAGGCAACGAGCGTCTGCGACGCCGCGGTTGCATCCGCTGCGGTGAACTTCCCGCGCATGAAGAGCGCGCGCATGATGAGGTCGGGAACGAGCAGAAACGCCACGAGGCAAGGAATCGATAACAGCAGCGTCAGTTCGATGGCGCGGCTCTGCGCCCGGCGGGCGCCACCTTCGTCACCGGCCGCGATGCGGCTCGCCATTTCCGGCAAAAGCACGGTCCCAACGGCGATGCCGATGACGCCGATCGGCAGCTGATTGAGCCGGTCGGCGTAGTAGAGGGCCGAAATTGCGCCGGCAGCGAGAAAGCTCGCGATGATGGTGTCGGCGAAAAGTGCGATCTGCGTGCCGGCCGAGCCGATGGTGGCGGGTCCGAGCGCGTTGAAGAAACGTTTGACGTCCTCGTCCCATTTCGGCCAACGGAACGCCGTCATCACGCCGTTGCGCAGCGTATCGCCGCCCACCAGCAGCGCTTCGAGGACACCGGCGATAAGCACGCCCCAAGCGGCGGCGTGCCCGGGCGTCGGAAACAACACCGCTACGGCAAGCGCCACCATCATCGACAGATTGAGCAGAATGGGCGCTGCCGCGGCGGCGGCAAAGCGCGCCAACGCGTTGAGGATGCCGCCGTAAAGCGTCACCAGCGACATGAGCAGAAGATACGGGAAGGTGATGCGCGTGAGCTCGACCGCAAGCGCGAAACGGCCGGGATCGTCGGAAAAGCCCGGCGCCAGCAGTGAGATCACCGCCGGCGTGAAGATCATGGCCAGAACGACCAGAACGCCAACGAAGCTGAAGAGGATAGTAAATACGCGGTCGGCGAAGAGTTGGGCTTGAACCGCGCCGCCCTGTTGGCGGATCCGCGCATAAGCCGGCACGAAGGCCGCATTGAAGGCGCCTTCGGCGAAGATCGCACGGAAATGATTCGGAAGCCGCAGCGCGACGAAGAAGGCATCGGCGACCGGCCCCGCCCCGAGCACGGCCGCCAGCATGACGTCGCGGAAAAAGCCTGTCGCCCGCGACACCAGCGTCAAGCCGCCGACGGTGAAGATGCGTCCAATCATCGGCCGCGCCCGTATCTCTCCTGCCGCGAGCGACGAGAATCGAGCCCGATTATAGTCGGCCAGTCGCACGATGGTGACGGCGCGTGGAAGGCGTCGGCAGGATTGGCGCTTTCAAGCACCCAGGGCGCGCCGCATGGCCTCGATGATCCGGTCCTGGGTCGCTTCCTCGAGGTAGGCGTGCATCGGCAAGCTGATGACCTCCTCGGAAAGCCGTTCGCTCACCGGCGCCCCGCCGGCGGCGATCGGAAACTGCTGGTAAGGCTGCTGGCGATGCAGCGGGATCGGGTAATGAATGGCGGTCGGAATGCCTTGCGCCTTGAGCGCAGCCGCGAGCCCATCGCGCTGGCGGGCGTGCAGGCGGAGGGTGTACTGCGCCCAGACCGAGGTTGACCCCGGCGCGAGCCGCGGAACGGTCGTCACATCGGCGAGCCCCGCGGAATAGCGCCGAGCGATGCGCTCGCGCGCCAAAATCTCCTCGGGAAAGATTCTCAATTTCTCCATCAGCACGGCTGCTTGAATCGTGTCCAGGCGGCCGTTGAGCCCGATGCGCACGCAATCGTACTTGCCGCGTCCTTCCCCGTGAACGCGCAGGCTGTGGATCACTTGCGCAAGCTCGTCATCATCGGTGATCACTGCGCCGCCGTCGCCATAACAGCCGAGCGGTTTCGCCGGAAAGAAGCTCGTTGCGGTTGCCGGTGCGAGCGCTCCGATGCGGCGATTCTTGTACGTTGCGCCGAAAGCCTGGGCGGCGTCGTCGAGCACGAAAAGGCTTTCCGCCTCAGCGATCGGGTTGATGCGATCGTAGTCCGCGGGCTGCCCGAAGAGGTCGACCGGGATGACCGCCCTGGGACGAAGCCCGGCCTCGCGCGCCGCGACGCACGCGCGTTGCAGGCTTGCGGGATCGAGATTGAAGCTTCCTTCCTCGACATCGGCAAAGACGGGCGTGGCGCCGACGAGCACGACGACTTCGGCGGTAGCGGTGAAGGTAAAACTCGGGCAGATCACCGCGTCGCCCGACCCGATCCCTTGCGCCATCAGCACCAGGACCAACGCATCGGTTCCGCTCGCGCAAGTGACGACGTGGCGCGCGCCGCAGAACTCCGCGAGCTTGGTTTCCAGTGCGCGCACCTCGGGCCCGAGGATGAATTGGCAATGTCCGAGCACGCGGGCAATCGCCTCGTCGACCGACCTTCCCAGACGCCGCCGCTGTGCGGCAACATCGATGAACGGAATTGGCATCGGATCGAGGCGGGGGCGCTGATTCATCGAAAGGTTTTGGACCGATCGTATCGGCGAAGCCAACGCTTCAACCGGTCAACCGCCGGGGACCGCTGCGGCGACGGCTCACACTGGGCAGCGCGCGGCGCTCGAGGCAGCGGATGGCGATTTCGAGGCTTGCCACGCCTTCCTCCCCCGTTACGGCAGGCTGCCTCCCCTCGCGGATGGCAGCAACAAAAGCCTGCAACTCGGCGCGCAACGGCTCGGCGTGGCCGACCGAGAGATGGCGCATGGAATAACTGCCGTCGGGCTGGAAGCCGAAGCATTCGGTCACCTGCCGCGTCAGCAGGTCGCCCATGATGTATTTGTTGCGTGTGGCGATAGTGACGTTGCGCGCTTTGAACGGCGTCAGCCAATTGGTGTTGATGTGGGCGAGCACGCCGGAGCTGGTACGGAATTGCAACAGCGCGATGTCCTCGCGCTCGGCAACCGCATTCGACAGTTGCGGCTGCACTTCCGCAATGTCGGAGTCGGTGAACCACCGGATGAGATCGATGTCGTGCACGGCGAGGTCGATGACGACGCCCACATTCGACATGCGCGGAGGGAACGGTCCGACTCGAGTGATGGCGATGGAAAGAATGTCTTCGTCGCAGATCGCGTTCTTGATGGCTTCGACGGTCGGATTGAACCGCTCGACATGACCGACCATCAAAGCGACGCGGGCGTGCCGTGCCGCGGCGATGATCGCGCGCCCCTCTTCTACCGACGGCGCGATCGGCTTCTCGACCAGCACGTGAACGCCGCGTTCGATGCAGCAAAGCGCCAATTCGCGATGCAGGTGGGTTGGGGCAGCGATGGTGACGGCATCGACGCCTGCATCGAGCAGCGGCTCAACGCCGGCGAATGCAGGGCAACCGAGCGCCCGCGAAACGAAATCGCGCTGCTTGCTGTCGGGGTCGGCCACGCCCACGAGCTTCACTCCCGGCAGATCGACGAAGACGCGGGCATGATTGCTGCCCATGACGCCGATGCCCACCACGCCAACGCGTAGCGGACGGTCCACGTCGCGGGTCGCGACTTGCACCATGATGGACGAGTTCCCCCCCTGCCGGCGCGCCTACCGAATCCCTCCTAGCACGCCGGAAGGCCGCTGGCGATGCCCGGGGTCGAGCCTGTGGACACGTTTTGAATCAAAGAGTTACACGCCCGACGCGCGGTATCGGGGTCGTCTTCGCCGTCACTTCGGGCGAAACTGCAGGAACCAGGCGACGAAGCGGCGAACCCCCTCGGCGATCGGCGTGTTGGGCCGGAAGCCGACGGCGCGCGCAAGATCGGAGGCATCAGCACAGGTCTGTGGTACATCGCCCGGCTGCATCGGGAGCAACTCCCGCACCGCCGGCTTGCCGAGGGCCTCCTCGATCAGCCGCACGACCTCGGTCACCTCGACCGGCTGGCTGTTGCCGATATTGTAAACCCGCCACGGTGCCCGGCTCGTGGCGGGATCGGGGGCTTCCCCCGACCAGGCGGGATCCGGCGCCGGCGGCCGCGGAATGAGTCGCACGACCGCTTCGACCGCATCGTCGATGTAGGTGAAATCCCGGCGCATTTGACCGTTGTTGAACAGCTTGATCGGCCGACCTTGCAGGATTGCATCGGCGAAAAGCCACATCGCCATATCGGGGCGGCCCCAAGGCCCATACACCGTAAAAAATCGCAAACCCGTTGCCGGCAGCGCGAACAGATGCGCATAGGCGTGGGCCATCAGCTCGTTTGCTTTCTTGCTTGCGCCGTAAAGGCTCAAGGGGTGATCCACATTGTCGGACGTGCGAAACGGCACCCGGCTGTTGGCCCCGTAGACCGAGGACGATGAGGCGTAGATGAGATGCCGGCATCCAGCGTGCCGGCAGCCCTCGAGGACATTGAGAAAGCCCGCAACATTGGCATCGACATAGGCATGCGGATCGATCAAGGAATGACGCACGCCGGCTTGCGCCGCGAGATGCACGACGGCAGGAAAGCGATGCGCAGCAAACAGCGCCGCTACGGATTTGCGCTCGCCAATGTCCATCTTGACGAATTCGAAATTGGAGAACGTCTCGAGCTCCGCGAGCCGAGCCTGCTTGAGACGCGGATCGTAATAGGCATTGAGGTTATCGAGGCCCACCACGTCGTGTCCGTCCGCCAATAGGCGGCGCGCCACATGCATCCCGATGAACCCGGCCGCGCCGGTAACGAGAACAGGCTCCTGCAAGCGAGATCCTTTCAAATGACGCGATGACGCTCCCGTCCGAGCGCGCCGCCCCGCTGTTTGCGCTCGGCTGACGGCGTTTCGTGCAGTATAAAACGGAAAATGCCAAGGGCCCTGCTGCGAGCAATGATGGTTGTGCACGCCACGGCGATGATCTTAGGCCCTCGCCGGTGGAGGCCGTCCGCATGAGCGATGTCGCGGCCGAAGCGGCTGCGCTCAAGCGCTGGCTGTTCGATGCGGCGCTCCCGCTATGGTGGGAACGAGGTGCGGATCGCATCCGGGGCGGATTTCACGAGGCCATTAGCCTCGACGGCAGCCCCTTGCCGCAACCGCATCGTGCGCGGGTGATCGCTCGCCAGGCATTCTCCTATGGCGAAGCCGGCCGGCTCGGCTGGCCTGGTCCCTGGCGTGAGGCACAGCACCACGCGCTTGAATATTTTCGCAAGCACTTCATCACTGCGGACGCCACGGTCGTATCGGTGGTGGGCCTTGACGGCGAGATCGCGGACCCGCGCTTCGATCTCTACAATCAGGCCTTCGCGCTGCTCGCCTTTGCGAGCGGCCATCGCACGTTCGGCGAAGCAGCAGGCTGGCGCCGCCAGGCCGTGGCGCTGCGCACGACGCTCGAGCAAAGCTACGCTCACCCGCTCGGCGGGTTCGTTGAGGATCGCGCCGGGCGGCTTCCGCAACGTTCCAACCCGCACATGCACTTGCTCGAGGCTGCGCTCGCCTGGATGGCCGTCGAGGACGATCCGGCCTGGCGTTCGATGGCGGACGGGATCGCCGCGCTTTGCCTCGAGAAACTTATTGATCCTGCGAGCGGAGCCCTGGGCGAGTTCTTTGCGCGAGACTGGTCGCCGGCGCCGGGTGTAGAGGGGCGTATCCGCGAGCCCGGGCACCACTACGAGTGGGCGTTTCTGCTGGACCGTTGGGCGAGAATGACTTGCCGCAACGCGCCCGAGGCGGTGCCGCGGTTGATCGCTTTCGCCGATTCGCGTGGGCTCGATGTACGCCGCGGCGCGGCAGTCAACGCCGTGCTATCCGACGGTGGCGTCCATGACCCGATCGCTCGCTTGTGGGCGCAGGCGGAACGGGTTCGCGCCTACCTCGCGCAGCGCCGTTCGGGCGACGACGTTGCCGCAGCCATCAAAGGACTGCGGAGGTTCCTCGCCACACCGACGCAAGGCGTCTGGTTCGATCAACTGGGCGCCGACGACGCTTTCATCGTCGAGCCGGCGCGGGCCACCAGTCTCTACCACATCATCGGCACGGTCGCGGAGCTCTCGCAGGCGATTCCCGCTGCCGCGAACAGCGGTCTTCCTGCACGCAGTGGAGGCGCCGCGGCGCCCCGTGTGGTCTATCTCGTGACCGAAGACTGGTACTTCATCTCGCACCGTCTGCCGATGGCGCGCGCAGCCCGCGGCGCCGGCTTCGAGGTGCATGTGGCAACGCGCATCGATCGGCACGGCGCGGCAATCGAGGCTGAAGGATTTCACCTCCATCCCATCTCTTGGCGCCGCGGCAGCCTCGATCCGCGCGATCTTGTTCGTGTGGTGCGTGAGGTACGCAAGCTTTACCGAAACATCAGGCCCGCTCTCGCTCACCACGTCGCAGTGCCGGCAACCTTGGTCGGATCGCTCGCCGCTACCGGCCTCCCGGTCGTTTGCCTCAACGCGCTGACCGGGCTGGGAACAATGTTGACCGATAACACGGCCAAAGTTCGCATCGCGCGCCCGATGCTGAGGCTGGCGCTGCGGGGCCTGCTCAACCGCTCCCGCTCGGCAGTGCTGGTGCAAAACCTGGATGATCGCGCGGTGATCGAGCGGCTCGGTGTCGATCCAGCCCGCATCGCGCTGATCCCGGGCTCGGGCGTCGACGTCGACGCCCTATTGCCATTACCGGAACCATCGGATCCGGTGACCGTCGCATTCGTCGGGCGGCTGCTGGCATCGAAGGGCTTACGCACGCTCCTCGCCGCGCACGAGCTCCTCGGCCAACGCGGCCGCGACATCCGGCTGCTCGTCGCCGGCCTGCCGGATCCAGCCAATCCGACGTCGATCCCGCCGCAGGAGATCGATGCCTGGACGCGGCGACCCAACGTGAAGCATCTCGGCTTCGTGGAAGACATCGCTGCGCTGTGGGCCCGTGCACACATCGCAGTTCTGCCGTCCCACGGCGGCGAAGGATTGCCTTTGAGCCTCTTGGAAGCTGCCGCCTGCGGTCGCCCGCTGGTTGCGACCGATGTTCCTGGATGCCGCGATATCGCCTTGGCGGACCTCAACGCGCTGCTGGTGCCGCTCGACGATGCTGCGGCGCTTGCCGATGCCATCGATCGGCTCGCACGCGATCCGCAGCTGCGGCGCAAGTTCGGCCAGGCCAGCCGCGACCTGGTCGAGCGGGAGTTCTCGAGCCAGCGTATCGGCCGCGACCTGATCGCGCTCTATCGACGCTTGCTCGATCAAACGCCTTGAATTGGTCCATTGCGAATGCCGCTTGGCGCGGGGTAAGAAAGCCCCGATCCGCATCGGAGCTTTCGTCAAAGGTAGGTCGTGCCGCACGGTCGCAAGCTCGCCGTCATCGGTCTTGGATATATCGGGCTCCCGGTCGCTGTCGCCTTCGGCCGACAAGGCGCACGGGTCATCGGCTTCGACATCGACGGCGGACGCATTTCCGAACTCAAGATCGGCCGTGATCGCACCTGCGAGGTCGAACCGGATGACCTTGCCCGTTCCAATGTCGTCTTCACCTCGGATCCTGCTGAATTGTCGAGCGCGGACTTCTTCATCGTAACGGTGCCCACCCCGATCGATAAGGCACGGCGGCCGGACCTCACCACGTTGCTCCGCGCCTCGGCGACGGTCGGCAAGGTGTTGAAGAAGGGCGACATCGTTGTCTACGAGTCGACCGTCTATCCCGGTGCGACCGAGGAAGATTGCGTGCCTGTCCTCGAGCAGGTCTCGGGTCTGTTGGCTGGACGCGATTTCACCGTGGGCTATTCGCCGGAGCGGATCAATCCGGGCGACAAGGCGCATCGCTTCGAGACGATCACGAAAGTCGTGGCCGGGCAGGATGCGCGAACCCTCGAGACCATCGCGGCGGTTTATGGTTCGGTGATCGCGGCCGGCCTGCACAAGGCGCCGTCGATCAAGGTCGCGGAAGCGGCCAAAGTGATCGAGAACGCGCAGCGCGATCTCAACATCGCTTTCATGAACGAGCTTTCGTCGATCTTCCACGAGCTCGGGATCGATACGGGCGATGTGCTTGCAGCGGCCGGGACCAAGTGGAATTTTCTCAACTTCACCCCGGGCTTGGTCGGCGGCCACTGCATCGGGGTCGATCCCTATTACCTCACGTATCGAGCGCAAAAAGCGGGCTATCATCCCGACGTGATTCTTGCCGGTCGGCGCATCAACGATTCCATCGGGGTGCGCGTAGCGCGCGAGTGCCTGCGTCGCCTCTTGAAAGCCGGCGCACCGGCGCCGCGCGTGACGGTGCTGGGACTGACATTCAAGGAAAACGTCGTTGACCTGCGAAATTCGCAAGTTTTCGACATCGTTCGTGAGTTGCAGTCGTTCGGCGTATCCGTGCAGGTCAACGATCCGCTGGCCGACGGCGCGGCGGCGCTGAAGGAGTATGGCCTCACGTTGCAGAAGGAGCCCGAGCCCGCCGATGCGGTCGTCCTCGCGGTGGCCCATGACGCTTATCGCAAGTCGGGTTGGCGGCTGATCACGCGCCTGCTCAAGAACGGCCGCGGGCTGGTCATGGACGTCAAAGGCGCGCTCGAGCCACGCGACAAACCCCCCGGTATCGAGGTTTGGCGGCTCTGACCGTTAATCTTGGTTAACGCCGGCCCTGCTTGACGTCTTGCGCCGGGACCGCTTGAAGTGTCGGGACCACGCAGGGATCTCGTCGATGACAGCCCAAATCGTGCCGGTGATCATGTGCGGCGGCGCGGGAACGCGGCTGTGGCCGGTCTCGCGCGAGAGCATGCCCAAGCAATTCGTCTCTCTCGTCGGCGAGGAATCGACATTCCAGCAGGTGCTTGGGCGCATCTCCGATCCCGAGCTGTTCGGACGCCCGATCGTCATCACCAATTCGGACTTTCGCTTTGTGGTGGCGGAGCAGTTGCGCGAGCGTGGCGTCGAAGCCGACATCGTGCTCGAGCCGATGGGCCGCGATTCCGGTCCGGCGGTCGCGGTCTCCGCCGTGCTCGCGGCGGAACGCGATCGCAATGCGCTCGTGCTGGTGCTCGCCGCCGACCACGTCATCCGCAAGCCCGACGAATTCCGCGCGGCCTGCCAGCGCGCCGCGGCCGCGGCCGCCGAAGGCCGCATCGTCACCTTCGGCATCGAGCCCACGCATCCCGCGACGAGTTACGGCTACATCCGCCCGGGCGCGAAGCTCAATGGCGCATCCGCCCGGATGGTCGAAGCATTCGTCGAAAAACCCGATGCCGCGACTGCCGCGACCTACGTGGCGGAACGATATCTGTGGAACAGCGGCAATTTTCTGTTCCACGCCGCGACCATGCTCGGCGAGATCGAGCGCTTCGAGCCGGCCATGGCCGAGGCCGCAAAGGCGGCGGTTGCCGGGCTTACCCGCGACCTCGACTTCCTGCGGCTGGCGAGCGAGCCATTCGCACGCGCGCCGAAAAAGTCAATTGATTATGCCGTCATGCAGCGGACCAAGCTGGCGGCTGTGGTCCCGACCGATCTGGGCTGGTCAGATATCGGCAGTTGGAGTTCCGTCTGGGACGTCCTGGACCATGATGCCGCCGGCAACGCCGTCGAGGGCCCTGTTGTCATGCTCGACAGCCACAACAGCCTCGTGCGTTCCGAGGAATCGGTGCTCACCACCGTGGTGGGGCTCGACGACGTGATCGTAGTGTCGACCGCCGACGCCGTGCTGGTAAGTGCGCGCGCGAAGGCGGAGCAAGTCAAGGCATTGGTCGAAGAGCTCAAGGCGCACAACCATCGCGCCGCGGTCGAGCATCGCCGCATCTATCGTCCCTGGGGATATTACCAGGATATCGATACGGCCCCGCGCTACCGGGTCAAGCGCATCGTCGTGAAGCCAGGAAGCAAACTCTCGCTGCAGAAGCACTTCCATCGCTCCGAGCACTGGGTCGTCGTCAAGGGAACGGCCGAGATCACGCTCGGCGACGACGTACGCAGCGTGCACGAAAACGAATCGGTCTATATCCCGATCGGGAGCGTTCATCGCCTCGCCAATCCCGGCAAGATCCCGCTCGAATTGGTCGAGGTGCAGGTCGGAAGCTATCTCGGCGAGGATGACATCGTTCGGATGGACGACGTCTACGGCCGCGGATAATTCTCGTCAGCCCCGGCCGACGCTGACATAGGTGAGGCCTTTCGCGGCGACCTCCGCGGGCCGGTAAATGTTGCGCAAATCGATGACGACCGGACTGCGCAACGCCTTTTTTACCCGATCGAGGTCGAGGGCTCGAAACTGGTCCCATTCCGTGAGGATCAACATCGCATCGGCGCCCTCGATGCAGGCATAGGGGTCGGCGGCGGTCTCGAGCCGCGGCATCAGCTTGCGCGCTTCCGCCATGCCGTGGGGATCATACGTGCGCACGCGCGCACCCTGCGCTTCGAGCGCAGGCACGATGATGAGGCTCGGTGCTTCCCGCATGTCGTCGGTATTCGGCTTGAACGTCAGCCCTAGTACGGCAACGGTTTTGCCCTGCAGCGAGCCGCCGCAGGCGGCCACGACCTTGGCCACCATCGCGCGCTTGCGCGCATCGTTGACCGCCATCACCGTCGTCACGATTTTCGTCGGTACGCCGCAGCGCTGCCCGATCGCGGCGAGCGCCGCGATGTCCTTGGGGAAGCACGAGCCGCCGAAGCCGGGACCCGCATGCAGGAATTTCCCGGCAATGCGGCGATCGAGGCCCATTCCGCGCGCGACCTCCTGCACGTCTGCGCCGCATTTCTCGCAAAGGTCCGCCATTTCGTTGATGAAGGTGATCTTGGTCGCGAGAAACGCGTTGGATGCGTATTTGATGAGTTCCGCCGAGCGGCGTCCGGTGAAGAGAATCGGCGTCTCATTGATGAAGAGCGGCCGGTAGAGCTCGCACATCACCTGCCGGGCGCGTTCGTCGTCGGTGCCGACGACCACGCGATCCGGGTGCTTGAAATCCTCGATTGCCGCGCCCTCGCGCAAGAATTCGGGATTGGATACGACGCTGAAATCCGCATCGGGGCGCAGCTTGCGAATGATGGCGTCAACTTCGTCGTTGGTTCCGACCGGAACGGTCGATTTAATGGCCACGACGGTAAAGCCGTCGATTTCGGCGGCAACCTCACGCGCCGCGTCATGGACGTATGAGAGATCGGCAAATCCGTCGCCGCGCCGGGAGGGCGTCCCCACGGCGAGAAACACCGCGTCGGCCGCGCGAATGGCCGCTGCGGATTCGCTCGCGAACGACAGCCGGCCGGCGGCGACGTTGCTGGCGACGAGTGCGTCCAGCCCGGGCTCGAAGATCGGCAGATTTCCCTTCTGCAGCTCGCGGATCTTCGCTGCATCCTTGTCGATGCAGGTTACGACATGCCCAAAGTCGGAAAAACATGCGCCGGACACGAGTCCGACATACCCCGTACCGATCATTGCTATGCGCATAAAGGAGACCTACGCAGTTCAGCCGTGGCGATTACGGCGCTCCCGCTCCTCCCGAATGGTGATCCTATCCGCTTCGACCATGTCCGCGACCAGCGTGTCGAAGCTCGTCTTGTGGTGCCAACCGAGCTTGGCGCGCGCCTTGCTCGGATCGCCGACGAGAGAGTCGACTTCGGTCGGCCGGAAATAGCGCGGATCCACTTCGATCAGAACCTCGCCCGTCGCTTTGTCGACACCTTTTTCCTCGATGCCGCGCCCGCGCCACGCGATGGCCTTGCCGATGTGACCAAAGGCTTTTTCGACGAATTCGCGCACCGAATGACTCTCGCCCGTCGCGAGCACGTAATCGTCCGGCGTGTCCTGCTGCAGGATCAGCCACATTCCCTCGACAAAGTCGCGCGCGTGCCCCCAGTCGCGCACGGCATCGAGATTGCCGAGGAACAGCTTCTGCTGCAGCCCACACTCGATCGACGCAACCGCGCGCGTGATCTTGCGGGTCACGAAGGTCTCGCCTCGGATCGGACTTTCGTGGTTGAAGAGGATGCCGGCTGATGCGTGCATGCCGTAGGCCTCGCGGTAGTTGACCGTGATCCAATGCGCGTAGAGCTTCGCGGCGGCGTAAGGCGAGCGCGGATAGAACGGCGTGGTCTCCTTTTGCGGGCTCTCTTGGGCCTTACCGAACAGCTCCGAGGTCGAGGCCTGATAGAAGCGGGTCTTCTGTTCCCGGCCGAGGATACGAATGGCCTCGAGCAGGCGCAGCGTCCCAAGTCCATCGGCGTTGGCCGTGTATTCCGGCGTCTCGAACGACACCTGCACATGCGATTGTGCGGCGAGGTTGTAGATCTCGTCGGGCTGCGTTTCCTGCACGACACGGATGATGTTCGTCGCGTCGGTCACGTCGCCATAATGCATATGGAAAGAAACGCCCTCCTCGTGCGGATCATGAATCAGGTGATCGATACGTTCGGTGTTGAAGGATGAGGAACGGCGTTTCACGCCGTGAACGACGTATCCTTTGGCTAGAAGAAATTCGGCGAGATAGGCGCCGTCCTGACCAGTCACGCCGGCGATGAGGGCCACCTTGCCCGATGGTTTAGGCGTTCGTTTGCCGCTCGTGGGCATTATGGCGTTCCGCTACGCAATATCCGGCGCAGCGTCGGACGGGCCTGTCGCCGCCGGGACGGCTTCGCCCTCACGACGCTCGGCCGAACCATGAGCGGGCGCGAATGGATATAACAGCCACACCAGCGCTCCAGGAAGCGAGCCGATGGCGAGCGCCAGGCCGAAGCACACCGAAAACAGCAACGCGCGCTCCGGCGCAACGCCGTAGCCGGCAAGGAGCGAGATCACGGCGAGCTCGCGCAGACCCCAGCCGCCGATCGAGATCGGCACGATCACAACCCCGATCGCGACTGTGAACAAAACCGCCGCATCAGCGAACGGCAATGCCAATCCTTGCGCACGCGCGACCGACCATACGACGAAAATGGTGAGCGCATGAATGAGACATGCAATGCTCAGGATCGCGATCCCCTTCGGTCCGAGAAGAACTCGATACGCCTCTGCCGCCAGGGTCGCCACCCAACGCGAATATCGCCAACGACGCAGCAGTGGAACGACCTTCGGTACAAGAAGCAGTCCGAGCGTGCCAGCGAGCATCAAAGAGCCGTAAACAACGAGCACCAGATCGCGATATCCACCCAGGGCAGTGAGCCCGGACGGCAGCAGCAGCACGACAAATCCGAACGCGACCAACAGGCCGACGCCCACCCCGCGGTCGATCACGGCGCTGGTCACGGCTTTGCGCCAATTATTGCCGAGACGAACGAGCAGCCAGGCCCGTACCCCCTCTCCGGCAATGCTAGGCAACACTTGGGCGAAAAACACCCCGACAGCGGTCGCGGCAATCATGTCGGCACGCGTCATGGGCGGATCGTCCGGCGCCAGCGCATCAACGATGTTGCGCCAGCGCAGCCCCAACAGCGGAACTTGCAGCATCGCCATCAAGATCGCGAGTGCAGCCCAGCGCCAATCCAGCAGCGGGATCGTCGACAAGGCCTGACGCCAATCGATTTGCCGCGACACGTACCAGAAGCACGCCCCGGTCACGAGCAGCTTGGCTGCAAGCATCGCAGCTTTCTTGGCCGCCCAGCTCGACCGGCGCGGCGTCTCGAAATCGCTAGCCACACCGCTGCTCATTCGATGGTCTCTGTCCCCGATCGACTGCACCGACGACCCGTCCAGGTCCTTGGGCAAGTGCCGCCGAGTGATGGTAATGGCCGAGCGAAATGCGGAGTTCAAGCCTCAAATCGCTGGACATCATAAGTGCCCAGCAAAGGCGCGCTGTTCCACACGAAAAGTCCATCGCGCGCGCCACCGACCGCGGCCAATGCAATTCACCAATACGCCCGGGCGGTGGCTGAAAACCTCCATCACAGGTCCCGCAGCCTCGGCAGAGCTTGGTCGCGGCTCGCGATCACGCGTTGCTCGACCTTGGGCCATACGATGCCAATGTCCGGATCATCCCACCGCACGCCGCGTGCTGCTTCGGGATGGTAACGTTCGGAGATGTGGTAGCGTACTTCGGCGTCATCGGTCAGGGTTTGAAAACCGTGCGCAAAGCCTGCGGGAATGTAGAGCGTCGACCGATTATCCGCGCTCAGCTCTACCCCCACCCACCTGCCGCGTGAGCGCGAACCGGGTCTCACATCCACTGCCACGTCAAACACTGCTCCTCGCGTGCACGACACAAGCTTGATTTCCTCGTGCGGGGCCGCCTGAAAGTGCAGACCGCGCAAGGTCCCGCGGCGACTGTTGAACGAGACGCTCCACTGCGGGTAATTTGCGCACAATCCCCGCTCCAGGAAAATGTCGCTGCAGAAGAGACGGGAAAAAAATCCTCGTTCGTCTTCCATTTTTTCAAGCTCTATGAGAAAAAGCCCGGGAATGTCCAACGGTCTGAACAGCATTGTGGGCTGGTCGCTCCAATCCCCAGGGGAGCCGGCAGGTGACGAGCGGAGTTTTACCAAAGCTTGTGGCCGCTTCCCAGTGCGGCCCCCGGCTCACAGAGCTACTGCCAAAGAGGTCCGAGCCACGCGCGCCGTTGAGGCGTGACCTCACAATCTTCTGATTTCTCTGCCAATTCCACGTCCGATGCGCCCGCTTGTATTTTGCTGCCAGGAGCGCCCCTCGGAGCATGGAGCAAACGGCAAGGGGGACGTCAGTTCATGCGCGTCGTAATCGATACGACTGAAAACACGCTCACGGCCGATGGTCGGCGCCTTGACCTCTACAGCAAGGATGCCTTCGAGCTGATCTCCGAGCTTTGGCTAAAGACCGGCTGGAACCAAAAATATTCCTACACTTTCACATGGCTTGGCCGCCCGGTCATCCAGCATCCGGAGGATCTGGTGCGGCTGCAGGAGGTGATCTTCACATTGCGTCCCGATGTCATCGTCGAGACAGGAGTGGCGCACGGCGGCTCGCTGATCTTCTATGCTTCGCTGTTCAAGGCGATGGCCAGCAAAGGTCGCGTGATAGGTATAGACATCGAAATCCGCCCGCAGAACCGCAAGGCGATCGAGGGTCACGAACTCTCCAGTTACGTTTCTCTCATCGAAGGCGATTCCGCGAGCCCGCAAGTAGTCGCCCGGGTGCGCGAGCTGGTACGATCAAATGACCGCGTCATGGTCATCCTCGATTCGAGCCATACCAAGTCCCATGTGCTCAAGGAGCTCGAAGCCTACGCGCCGTTGGTGACTCCCGGCTCTTACATCCTCGCCACCGACGGTATCATGCAACTGGTGCATGATACGCCTCGTGGCAAGCCGCAATGGGATTCCGACAATCCCGCTCAGGCCGCGCGCGAATTTGCCGCCCATCATCCCGAGTTCGTTCTCGAAGAACCTGAATGGCGGTTCAATGAAAGTGCGCTCGACATGACGGTCACCGCTTGGCCTGGCGGCTGGCTCAAACGGATCAAATAACGTATCCCTGCCGCGCTGCGAAATTTCGTGCACAGGCAAGACATCGTTCTTCATAGTAACCGCTTGGCGCGCAAGTGGGCCAATTGTCGAGTTAAACGCGCCCTTAATCGAAGAGAACGATCCGTAACCGACGCAGCGCGATCGTCAGGAGCGAATGCGTGACCGACAGCAGGTTCTTGATGCTGATGGCAGCGGACCCCTCGCGGTCATACGAGACGAGCGGGATCTCTTTGAAAGTGGCCCCTTCCGAAATGAGACGCGTCAGGAATTCCGCCTGATATCCGAAGCCTGTGCATTCCACATGGAAACGCAGCACATGCGCCCGCAGATACAAAGGATTGCCGTTGTAGTATGCGACGCGATATCCGCTCGCCAGATTCACGAGCTTGGTATAGAGCTTGGATATGATCTTGCGTCGCAGCCGCCGGTTCCGAATTTCCACGAAATGCGGCACGATGATATCGGCAGTGCCACGGGCATGGATGATTTTCTCCAGTGACTCCACCAATTCCACATTGTCACCTGGAACCGCGCGATAGTAGCGGCCGCGGCCCTGAAACGCCCCCTCCACGAAATTGTAGGCCAAGCCGCGATTGACTTTGTTGCGGAAGAGGCGAACCGGCGCTTGCGGATTTGCCGATTGATACCCAGCAACGACACCCGAAGTATTGTCCTGCGAGCCGTCATCGAACACCAGAATTTCATATCCGCATCCAACGCGGTCCATTGCGCTCGTGATGGTCTCGATGGTCCCGAGGACGTTTTCCTCTTCATTCAAGCAAGGGACCAAGAAACTGACTTCGATAGCCTCGCCGGTTCCCTGTTCCGCCGACCAAGGCCTAACTTCAGGAAGCATGGCCGTCCCCGCAGGTGGTGCATCACGCCGAGCCAACGGCGGTCAACAGCGAGACGCGAAACCATTTGGCATCGTCGGGATGCGGCAGGTCCGAGTCGCTGTGCCCCTTCCAAGGCCACAGTTGATCAGCGGTCTCGGCCGGGCCAGATGCGTGCGAAACCCCGTAGTAGAGGCGTTTGATGGCGTCAAGTGAAACTGTTTCCGGGAGCGAATTGCAAATAGATCTGCGCTCGGAAAACCTCACGGGCCGCGAGCTATTGGGAATTGAATCGGCCGCCCGTTGCCAATATCACGTTCCAAGCCACATCACGTTCCAAGCCACGCCATGTCGGAATCGGGCTGAAGCTTCGAGCGACGGAAGACTTGCAATCGTTCCGCAAAGGCCACCAAGGTAGGCGACATGACGAGCCGCTGGAGCGTCAATATGAGCGTTGACCTGCCGAAGCCGGTGTCCCGCGCCGAGGCGGCGTGGACCGATCTGCTCGAAGGCATGTCCAAATCTTGGATGTGGTCCGCCATGGCGATGCAGGACATCAAGATGCGCTATCGCGGCTCGTTGCTCGGACCGTTCTGGCTGACGATCAGCATGGTGATCATGGTCGCTGCCATGGGCCTCATCTATGCCCGCATGTTCAACATGGATATCAACCGTTACCTGCCCTTTTTAACAGTCGGCCTGGTCATCTGGAATTTCGTATCCACGGTGATCATCGAAGGCTGCCAGACCTTTCTCTCTGCTCACAACATCATCACGCAGGTGCGCATGCCGTTCTCGGTGCATGCCTGGCGCAGCGTGTATCGCAATCTCATCGTCTTGGCGCATAACATGGTGATCGTCCCCTTGGTGTTGATAATCTTCAGCGTTCCCGTCGGTTGGAGCGTCCTGATCATCGTGCCGGCGCTGCTCATCCTCACGATCAACGGCATTTGGGTCAGCATTCTGCTGGGCATGATCAGCGCGCGCTACCGTGACGTACCGCCGATCGTGACGAGCTTCGTGCAGGTGTTATTTTTCGTGACGCCTGTGTTCTGGCCGCCAGAGGCACTCGGAATTTGGATGCAGGCGCTGCCGCTCAATCCATTGTTCGCGGCGGTCGATGTGGTGCGTGCGCCGCTGCTTGGCGGCGCGCCGCTTGCGTATTCGTGGACGGTGCTCTTAGTCAGCACTGTCGTTGGCTGCATTGGCACCTTTTTTCTTTTTGCCAAATTTCGGCCCCGCATCGCATACTGGATCTGACCATGGCATTTCTCCGCTGTCGCAATCTCTCGGTCGAATTCTCGATCTATCAGGCGGCAGTCGCTCCCTGAAGAAATTGTTGGTCGCCACCACGACTCAGGGCAATCTGGCGCGCGATGCCACGGACCGCATTAACGTGCGCGCGTTGAACAACGTGACACTCGACATCGAGGACGGCG
>Ga0306920_100000365_pt1 | contig 52297 bp, 57 predicted proteins | sample flu12Cox44000170_FD_204666 | JGI IMG/M metagenome (GOLD analysis project Ga0306920, IMG submission 204666) | Lab enrichment of tropical soil microbial communities from Luquillo Experimental Forest, Puerto Rico - flux4day.12C.oxic.44.000.170 (v2)... | ecosystem: Environmental > Terrestrial >... | reverse complement strand
ACTTCCCTTTATGACCTTGATGTCACACGGCGGCTGACCTTGGTGCTCGGGTCGGAGGGCCATGGTATTCGCAAAATCGTGCGCAAAACAGCCGATTTCGTCGTGCGAATACCAATATACGGCCGGGTGAGTTCGCTCAACGTATCTGTCGCAGCAGCGATTGCGCTGTTTGAAATTGCCCGTCGGCGCGCGACTTCCAGTTCTCGCAATAAGTAGCAATATGCCTGGACTTGCCATCAGTCCCGCGACCCTCTAACTGTGGGTCCGAATATGCTCGCGGCGGCAACCTCCCTTGACTTCCCATTGTTAGGGCGATAGTTCACAATGTTTTCGAAGTTCAGGGCCGATGTAGCTCAAAGGTAGAGCAACTGACTTGTAATCAGTAGGTTGCGAGTTCGATTCTCGCCATCGGCTGAGGCGCGCCTTTAAAATCTGTGGATGCCCGAGGGAGAGGTTCCCGAGCGGCCAAAGGGAGCAGACTGTAAATCTGCCGGCGTATGCCTTCGGAGGTTCGAATCCTCCCCTCTCCACCAAGGACGGGAGAACGAGATGATAGAAGGGCGGGAATAGCTCAGTTGGTAGAGCGCGAGCCTTCCAAGCTCGGGGTCGCGGGTTCGAGTCCCGTTTCCCGCTCCAAAGCTGTTTTGATGATGGTGAAATGTGCCCACGTAGCTCAGTCGGCAGAGCACTTCCTTGGTAAGGAAGAGGTCATGGGTCCGATTCCCATCGTGGGCTTCGCATAAATAGGGTGGGATAGTCTGAAGATTGCGCTTCGGCGGTGAATCGAAATGAGGGATCTTATCGGATTACAGTGCGACGATTGCAAACGGCGCAACTATGTTACCACAAAGAACAAGAAGCGCCAGACCGAAAAATTTGCGATCAAGAAGTTTTGCCCGACTTGCAGAAGCCATACCGTTCACAAAGAAGCCAAGGTTTAAGGTTCATCTGTGGACTAATGCCTCTGCCCACTAGCTGCGCTAACGGACTATCGTTATAGCGCAATCGAACATTTCAAATATGAATGGATGGTGGGGTAGGGTCAGTAGCTCTAACTGGCCAGAGCATCGGACTCCAAATCCGGGGGTTGCAGGTTCGAATCCTGCCTGACCCGCCAAAAGACGTGCCACTTGTAAATCAGAGAAAAAATGGATAATCTAAGATCTTACATCGAGCAGAGCACTAGTTTTGTCCAGGAGTCCTGGGCGGAGCTTTCAAAGGTCCATTTCCCGTCACCTAAGGAGACGGCTCAGGCGACGGCGGTGGTGGTGTCTTTGACGCTCGTCATGTCCGTATGGCTATGGATGGTAGACTTGGGTGCCACGTGGCTCGTACGTTCGCTCATTAGCTGACACCGAAGGCGAACGACGGAGGCAAGTGTTTCAACCTCGGGCCGATATAATTTCTGACAAATTCCATGGTAGACATAGCGACTTCAGAGTCCAGGGCACCCCTTAGCAAAAAATGGTATGTGGTGCACACTTACTCGGGCTACGAGCAAAAAGCCAAAGCTGCTCTTGAGGAGCGGGTTCGTGCGCTCAAGATGGACGATAAGATCGGGGAAATTGTCGTCCCGGTCGAGCGTGTTCAAGAACTCGGTAAGGGAGGGCAACGCAAAGTATCGAGCCGAAAATTTTTCCCCGGCTACATCTTCGTTAATATGCAACTCGACGACGAAACCTGGCACGTAATTAAGAACACGCCAAAAGTTACAGGCTTCGTTGGTCATTCGACGACGCCGCTGGCAACGGCACGGCCCGCGCTAGAAAGTATCCCTGAAGTGCCAGAGTCGGAAGTCATAGCCATACGGCAGCAAATGGAAGAGGGTGCCTTACGCCCGAAGCCGAAAATGCTGTTCGAGGTGGGCGAGCCGGTGAAGGTGATCGATGGACCCTTTCAGGACTTCAATGGGACGGTCGAGGAGGTGCGGCCTGAAAAGGGCAAAGTTCGCGTGCTCATCTCAATTTTCGGCCGCGCCACGCCAGTCGAACTGGATTTCGTCCAGGTCGAGAAATCTTAAGGCAAATTGGGTCTGCCTGAGGGCACGAATGGAACCCATGATGCCGGCATTGAACCCTCTGTCGTTCGTACAATTGCGGTAAAAGAGCTAGATGGCCAAAAAAATAAGCGCCCAGGTGAAACTCCAAATTCCAGCAGGGGCGGCTAATCCTTCCCCACCGGTCGGTCCGGCTCTGGGCCAGCGCGGAGTCAATATCATGGAGTTTTGCAAGGCGTTCAACGCCCAGACACAGGGCATGCAGGGGCTGGTGATTCCAGTAATCATTACGGTCTATGCCGACCGCTCGTTTAGCTTCGTCACGAAGAGCCCGCCTGCGTCAATCCTATTGCTTAAGGCGGCAGGTGTGGAGAAAGGCTCCGCCAATCCCAACAAAAACAAGGTCGGTAAGGTGAGCCGGAAACAGATCGAAGAGATTGCACGGACCAAGAGCAATGACCTGAGCGCCGCAAGTGTGGCGGCAGCCACGCGCACGATCGAGGGTACCGCGCGATCCATGGGACTCGAGGTGGTCGAGTAGGTCCATCACCGATCCCAAGCCTTATCGGGTCAGTTTGAACCTCGTCACCAGGATAATCGCCGAGCGATACCAACATGGCAGGGAAGAAATACGAGAACGCAACGAAGAATATCGACCGCCAGAAGCGCTACGACCTTGAAGAAGCACTCAGGATAGTCGGCGGTAACAAGGTCGCGAGTTTCGACGAAACCGTCGAGATGGCCGTACGCCTAAACGTGGACCCGCGCCAGGCCGATCAGAACGTGCGCGGCACGGTCGTGCTGCCAAACGGCACAGGCAAAGTCGCGCGCGTGGTAGTCCTGGCCAAGGGTGAAAAGGAGAAAGAGGCACGTGACGCGGGCGCCGATTTTGTCGGCGGCGAGGATTTGGTCAAAAAAATCCAGGATGAAAACTGGCTTGATTTCGATCGCGTCATTGCCACGCCGGACATCATGGGTGCGGTCGGCCGGATTGGTAAAATTCTCGGGCCGCGCGGACTTATGCCTAATCCCCGGGTCGGTACCGTGACCTTTGATGTCGCCAAAGCCGTGCAGGAGGTAAAAGCCGGCAAAGTTGATTATCGCGTAGATAAAGCGGGCGTAATCCATGCACGAATTGGCAAAATTAGCTTCGGCGATGAGAAGTTAGCCGAGAACGCTCATGCATTGCTGGCGTCTATTGTGCGCGCCAAGCCGGCCAGCGCCAAAGGCAATTACATCAAGAGCGTCGCCGTTTCATCGACGATGGGCCCCGGAGTGAGGGTAGACACCACCAGCACCAGCAGGGTCGCGGCGACCGCCTGACAGGTGCCCGCCGGCCCAAGACTTTTATGAAGAAGGAAGAGAAGACGGCGGTTGTCGCGGAGTTGGTGGAGAGCCTGAACCGGGCGAGCATCGCCGTGGTTTCCGAATACAAGGGTATCAAGGCCGGTGAATCGGACGACCTGCGCCGGCGGCTTCGTGTCGCGCAGGGAGAATTCCGAGTCGCCAAGAATACGCTGGTGCGGCTGGCAATCAAGAACACTAAATTCGAGGCGTTAGAGCCGAATCTCGGCGGGACTGTCGGCCTCGTCTTGAGCTACGCCGATCCTGTGGAACTCGCCAAGACGATAAACTCATTGCGCGAACTCGGCGAACGGTTCAAGGTGCGCGGCGGTGTGCTGGAAGGCAAGCCGCTGACCGCAGCGGAGATTTCTGCGTTGGCAGCACTCCCGCCACGCGAGGTGATTTTCGCCCAGTTGCTCGGATTACTGCTGGCGCCGGCGACGCGGTTGGCTCGGCTGCTCAATGAACCGGGTTCGGCTTTGGCTCGCCTGTTGGATGCCGCCGGGAAAAAGCAGTACCAGTCCACTCCCGGTACCGGCACCGCGGCCGAGACGGGTTGATCGGCTTTCGCACCGGGCCGCACAATTGAATAGGACACCAAAGTATGCGGGTCGAGTCGCTCAATAACGCGGGCGCCAGCTTGCGCGAAAGGCCGTCGGCCCTAAGGAGATCAGGTTAAAATGGCAGAAGCAGCATCGTTAAGCCGCGACCAGGTCAAGGAGTTTCTCAAGAATATGACCCTCCTTGACGCCGCGGCGCTGGTCAAAGAGTTGGAGTCAGAGCTTGGCGTGTCGGCGGCTGCCCCGATGGCTGTGGCGGCGGTCCCGGCCGCTGGAGGCGGCGCCGCGGCGCCGGCAGCGGAGGCCGAGAAAGACGAGTTCGACGTCGTGTTGACAGCGGCCGGTGACAAGAAGATTCAGGTAATTAAAGTCGTACGCGAACTTACTGGTCTCGGCCTCAAGGAGGCCAAGGATCTGGTTGATGGGGCACCGAAGCCAGTCAAGGAAGCTGTTACTAAGGCTGAAGCTGAAGACATTAAGAAGAAGTTGGAGGAAGTTGGAGGCTCGGTCGAGCTCAAATAGGAGTCGGCTGGTCATTTTGGCGCATCATCCTGCGTATCGTATCTCCAGGAGGCCAGCCGGCGGGACCTGCCGTTGTGCCGCAGAGATCGCGTCCGGTCACCGTCGTCCATCTCTCCGAGGGAGAGCCCGCTAGTGGCGCGGATGAGCTCGCCGCAATTTAGCGGCAGGCGAGACCCCCACCGCGGAGGATCGTGGCAAGAAGAGGATCGGCAAGGAAAAAGGCTTGAGAGTCGGCCGCACGCGCTTGTGTGCGTTCGGCAGCATTTTACTACTGGCGCGCGGCCTAGCGCGCCTTTTAGTCTGGAACGCTCCGCTCCAAACAGGTCTTGTTTTGGTGCCGGACGAGGTTGAAATGGCTCAGCAGTCGCAGGTCACAAGTAATTTTCGTGTCCGCCGCTCCTTCGGCAAGATTAAAAAGATCATTGACATTCCCAATCTGATCGAGATTCAGAAGCGATCTTACGAGGAGTTTTTGCAGGCGGACGTTGCGGTTGAGCAGCGGACCGATACAGGACTGCAGGCTGTATTCAGATCGGTTTTCCCGATTAAAGACTTCAACGAGACCGCCTCGCTGGAGTTTGTCAGTTATGAACTGGGAGAGCCGAAATATGACGTCGAAGAATGCCATCAGCGCGGGATGACCTATGCGGCTCCGCTCAAAGTGAAAATCCAGCTGGTGATTTGGGACGTCGAGGGTGGACGGCGGTCAATCAAAAACGTCAAGGAGCAGGAGGTCTACTTTGGCGAGATTCCACTGATGACGGCCAACGGTACCTTCATGGTCAACGGCACGGAACGGGTCATCGTTTCGCAACTGCACCGTTCACCGGGTGTGTTCTTCGAACATGACAAGGGTCGCACCCATTCGAGCGGCAAGCTCCTCTACTCAGCGCGAGTAATTCCATATCGGGGCAGTTGGATCGATTTCGAGTTCGATCCGCGCGACGTTCTTTATGTGCGAATCGATCGGCGGCGCAAATTCCCGGCGACCGTGCCGCTGCGCGCGTTGGGGATGACGACTGAAGACCTGCTCAATTATTTTTACAAGAAAGATGTAATTTTCCTCGATGGCAGCCGACTCGCAATGGAATTTATCCCGGCGCAGTTGCTCGGTCAGCGCGTTGCGCGTGACGTCAAAGACCCCAAAAGCGGTGAGGTTATTGCACGCGAGGGTCGCAAGTTCAACAAGGCCATTGTCCGGCAGCTCGAACAAGCACATGTGAGCGAGATCCCGATCGGCCCTGACGACGTGGCCGGTCGGATTTCCGCACACGATGTGATTGATTCCACGACCGGCGAAGTGCTGCTCCAGTGTAACGATGAAGTCAGCGAGCAAGCGCTGGAGCTGCTGCGGCAGCACGATGTGCGGCGGCTCGAGCTCCTATTCACTGAAGATCAGCCGGGCGGTGGTCCGCTGCGGCTTACGCTGGCACAAGACAAGCTTAGCTCGCCCGACGACGCCATCCTCGAAATTTATCGCAGGCTGAGACCTGGCGATCCACCGACGCTGCAAACCGCAACCACGTTCTTCAATAATCTATTCTTTAATCCCGAGCGTTACGATCTATCAAAGGTCGGCCGCCTCAAGCTCAACCATAAGCTGAAGCTCGATGTTCCACTCGAGCAGGGCACGCTCCGGCGCGAAGACATACTGGAAGTAGTGCGCTACCTGATCGAGCTTAAGAATGGCAGCCCGAATCGCCAAATCGACGATATCGATCACCTCGGCAATCGCCGGGTGCGCGCCGTCGGCGAGCTGGTCGAGAACCAGTTCCGTATCGGTCTGGTGCGGATGGAGCGCGCGATCAAGGAACGCATGAGTCTGCAGGATATCGAGACGCTGATGCCGCAGGAGCTGGTGAATTATAAGCCGGCGTCGGCGGTTATCAAAGAATTCTTCGGCTCCTCGCAGCTATCACAGTTCATGGACCAGACCAATCCGCTGTCCGAAATTGCCCACAAGCGGCGGCTGTCAGCGCTGGGGCCAGGCGGATTGACGCGCGAGCGCGCCGGGTTCGAGGTGCGCGACGTTCACCCCACCCATTATGGGCGCGTATGCCCGATCGAAACACCTGAGGGGCCGAATATTGGCCTTATCGCCGCGTTGTCGACCTATGCGCGGGTGAATGATTTCGGGTTTATCGAGACGCCCTATCGAGAGGTTGACAATGGGCGCGTGACTGACCGGATCCTCTACCTCTCGGCCCTCGATGAGGAGGACAAGGTGATCGCCCAGGCCAATGCGCCGCTCGACGCGCACGGCAAGTTCGCCAACGAGTTGGTCTCGGCGCGAATTGGGGGCGAGTTCACCGTGGTGCCAGCCGACCGTGTTGAGTATATGGACGTGTCGCCGAATCAGCTCGTGTCGGTCGCGGCTTCGCTGATCCCGTTCCTGGAAAATGACGATGCCAACCGCGCATTGATGGGCTCGAACATGCAGCGCCAAGCGGTGCCATTGCTTAAGACCGAGGCCCCACTGGTCGGTACCGGGCTGGAAAAAACCGTGGGCCGCGATTCTGGCGTCACCACGATCGCCAGGCGCGACGGCATGGTCGAAAGCGTCGATGCGGAACGGATCGTGGTGCGCGCCGAGCGGCAGAGCCGCGAAGGACGTGATGCAGGCGTCGACATTTACAACCTGGTCAAGTACCAACGCTCCAACCAGAACACGTGCATCAATCAACGGCCGATCGTGGTCAAGGGCGAGCGGGTTACGGCGGGGGACGTGTTGGCCGATGGTCCCTCGACGGATTTGGGCGAGCTTGCCCTCGGGCGCAACGTGTTGGTCGCATTCATGCCGTGGGGTGGCTACAACTTCGAAGACTCGATCCTGATTTCCGAGCGGGTGGTTAAAGACGATTTGTTCACCTCGGTTCACATCGAGGAGTTTGAATGCATTGCCCGCGATACCAAGCTTGGCCCCGAAGAGATTACCCGCGATATTCCAAATGTCGGTGACGAGGCGCTGAAGAATCTCGATTCCAGTGGGATCATCCGGATTGGTGCTGAGGTACGCCCGGGAGATATCCTGGTCGGCAAAATCACCCCCAAAGGCGAGACGCAGCTCAGTCCCGAGGAAAAGCTGCTACGGGCGATTTTCGGCGAAAAGGCCGGCGAGGTGCGGGATACCTCGCTGCGCGTACCTCCGGGCGTGGAGGGCGCCGTAATAGATGCACGCGTGTTCGCCCGCCGGGGGGTGGCGCGCGACGACCGTACGCAGGAGATCCAGAACCTCGAAGTAGAGCGCTTCAAACAGGACGAGGCCGAGGAAGTCCGTATCGTGCGGCAAGAAACCATGCGCAAGCTCAAGCGCGCATTGGCTGGCAAAAAGCTCGCCGCACGCGTGATGTCGGATGATCGGCGCGTGCTGTTCAACAAGGGCGACGCGATTTCAGTCGACGAGCTGGAAGAATTGCCGCCGCCCCTATGGGGCCAGCTTCGTGTCGAGCAGGAACACATCCAGGCTGAAATTACACAGGCCCTCGACGCGATGAACGCCAAAGTACGCGAAGTACAGGATCATTACGGCGCTAAGCTCGAACGTCTCAAGGCGGGTGACGAACTGGCGCCGGGCGTGATCAAAATGATCAAGGTCTTTGTTGCCCTTAAGCGACGCCTGCAGGTCGGCGATAAGATGGCCGGGCGCCACGGCAACAAGGGCGTGCTGTCGCGCATACTTCCGGAGGAGGACATGCCACGCCTGGCCGACGGCACCCCGGTGGATATCGTGTTGAATCCACTCGGCGTTCCGTCGCGGATGAACGTCGGGCAAATCCTGGAAACCCATCTGGGATGGGCCGCACTAGAACTGGGCCGCAAACTCTACGACGAAGCCCACGACGGTGGGTCCGCCTCGCATGTACGTAAGCGTCTGCGCGAGCTGTATCCTGACCGCGAGTATCAAGAGTTCGTGGACGGGCTCGACGATGCGCAAGTGGTGCGCCTAGCCACTAAGGCTCGCGACGGCATTCATACCGCTTCGCCGGTTTTTGATGGTGCGCGCGAGGATGAAATTTTTGGTCTGCTCCGGCGTGCGGGATTGCCCGAAACCGGCCAATCCACGTTGTATGATGGCCGGACGGGTTCGCCGTTCGAGCAGCCAGTCACGGTTGGCGTGATGTACATAATGAAACTCCATCATCTGGTCGAGGAGAAGATTCACGCCCGCTCAACCGGACCATATAGCCTGGTAACCCAGCAGCCATTGGGAGGCAAAGCGCAGTTCGGCGGTCAGCGGCTGGGCGAAATGGAGGTATGGGCGCTGGAGGCGTACGGCGCTGCCTACACACTCCAGGAAATGCTAACCGTCAAATCGGATGACGTCGCCGGGCGCACCCGGATGTACGAGGCGATTGTCAAAGGCGAGAACACGCTCGAACCGGGGTTGCCGGAGTCGTTCAACGTCATGGTCAAGGAACTGCAGTCACTTTGCCTCAATGTCGAACTATTGGAGCGCACATAAACGAGGCGTTTTTCGCCACCGTTATGACGATGGAGCTTTTACCGAGAACTCAGCGGACGAACGATAAAATAACCCCTACCCCTGACCAGGGGGAGGTTATGTGAGGGTGTCGTCTTTGGCCGCATGACCGTCGGGCAGAATAGCCAGGACGTCTAGGGAAAAAAATGGAAGACCTGTTCGGGATTTTCGAGAAACCCAAAAATCCAATCTCCTTCAACGCTATCCGCATCGCCATCGCGTCGCCTGAGATGATTCGATCATGGTCGCACGGCGAGGTCAAAAAGCCCGAGACCATCAATTATCGCACCTTTAAACCTGAGCGTGACGGGCTCTTCTGTGCCAAGATTTTCGGCCCGACCAAAGACTATGAGTGCAACTGTGGCAAGTACAAGCGCATGCGCCATCGCGGCGTTGTTTGTGAGAAGTGCGGCGTCGAAGTGATCCAGTCGAAGGTGCGCCGCGAGCGCATGGGCCATATCGACCTCGCCGCCCCAGTCGCGCACATCTGGTTTCTCCGTTCTCTTCCGTCACGGATCGGCACCCTGCTCGACATGACGCTGAAAGAATTGGAGAAGATTCTCTACTTCGAAAATTATGTCGTTACAGATTCGGGAGAGACGCCACTCCAACACAAGGAGTTGTTGACCGAGCGCAAGTTTCGTGAGGCGCGCGAGCAGTACGGCGACAGCTTTCAGGCCGAAATGGGCGCCGAAGCGATCCGCACACTACTCTCGCAGCTCGAGCTTGAGAAGCTGTCGGAAGAGCTGCGGGAGGAGATGAAGGCCACTTCCAGCGAAGCGAGACGCAAGAAAGTTGCCAAACGGCTGAAGGTCATAACCGCATTCCGTGAGTCGAGCAACAAGCCCGAATGGATGATACTGACCATCCTGCCGGTAATTCCGCCGGACTTACGACCGCTGGTTCCGCTCGACGGCGGGCGCTTCGCTACCTCCGACCTGAACGATCTGTACCGGCGGGTCATTAACCGCAATAACCGGCTCAAACGGCTAATCGAACTGAACGCGCCAGACATTATCGTGCGTAACGAAAAGCGTATGCTGCAGGAAGCGGTGGATGCACTGTTCGATAATGGCCGCCGCGGGCGTGCGATTACTGGCCCAGCCAAGCGTCCGCTTAAATCCTTGTCCGACATGCTCAAGGGCAAGTCGGGGCGCTTTCGGCAGAACCTGCTCGGCAAGCGGGTCGATTACTCGGGGCGGTCGGTCATTGTGGTGGGTCCAGAACTTCGGCTCCATCAGTGCGGACTGCCCAAGAAGATGGCGCTGGAACTGTTCAAGCCGTTCATCTACAGCAAGCTTGAAGAGAAGGGCTATGTCACCACCATCAAGAGCGCCAAAAAGATGGTGGAAAAAGAGGGCAAGGACGTCTGGGATATCCTCGACGAAGTCATCCGCGAACATCCGGTACTGCTCAATCGCGCCCCCACCCTCCATCGGCTGGGAATCCAGGCGTTCGAGCCGGTATTGATTGAAGGTAAGGCGATCCAACTCCATCCGCTAGTTTGCGTTGCTTACAATGCCGACTTTGACGGTGACCAGATGGCGGTGCACGTCCCGTTGTCGGTTGAGGCGCAAGTCGAATCACGCGCGTTGATGATGTCGACCAACAACATCCTTTCGCCGGCGAGCGGCAAGCCGATCATCGTGCCGACCCAGGACATGGTGCTCGGGCTGTACTATATGACCCGCGATCGGCCGCTGGCCAGAGGCTGGGACAAGTTCCTGGCCGATCCCAAGCAAAAGGTACCGGGCTTTTCCTCGTCGGCCGAGGTTCGTGTTGCCTACGACCACGGTGAAGTCGACCTCCACACGCGGATTACCGTGCGGATGCCGGTCGCCGGGGCGCGGGCCGTAGTGGAAGAAAACGAGGAAGAGGGGCGGCCGTCGGCGCAGCTGTTCAACGGTCAAGGGGACGATGGCAACGTGGCAACGGAGCGGGTCGAAACTACCGTGGGCCGGGTGCTGCTCTACGAAATCGTGCCCCCCCAGGTGCCGTTCTCCGAAGTCAATCGCACGATGAAGAAGAAGGAGCTGGGCAATCTGATTGACACGGTCTACCGGCGGGCGGGCAACAAGGCAACCGTAATCTTCGCCGACCGGCTGAAGGACATGGGATTCGAGTTCGCTACGCGTGCGGGCATTTCGATCTCGATCCGCGACATGACCATTCCGGCCGAAAAAGCCCAAAAGTTGGACAAGGCGCAGAAGGAAGTCTCGGATATCCAGAAGCAGTACAACAACGGCGTCATTACCGACGGCGAACGCTACAACAAGGTCGTCGACATCTGGGCTGAGGTTCAGGACGAAATCGGCGGAGCAGTACTCAAAGGTTTGTCGACACAGGTATACCGCGATGAGAAAGGGAACGAGGCGGTCGGACCGTCGTTCAACCCGATCTTCATCATGGCCGATTCGGGCGCACGCGGCTCTGAGCAGCAGATCCGCCAGCTTGCGGGATTGCGCGGCCTAATGGCGAAACCTTCTGGCGAGATTATCGAGACGCCCATCACCGCCAATTTCCGTGAAGGATTGACGGTGTTGCAATACTTCATCTCGACCCACGGCGCGCGCAAGGGCTTGGCCGACACCGCACTCAAGACCGCCAACTCCGGCTACCTTACGCGGCGGCTGGTCGACGTCGCGCAGGATTCCATAATCACAGAGGAAGACTGCGGCACACTTGATGGCATCGAGATGACTCCCCTGGTCGAAGGCGGTGAAGTTATCGAAGGTCTTGGCGACCGTGTACTTGGCCGGGTCGCCCTCGACGAGATTCGGGACCCGTTCAACAACGAGGTCCTGGTTCACGCTAATCAAATGATCGACGAGGACAAGGTGGCGGCGATCGAAGATGCCGGTGTCGAGATGGTCAAGATTCGTTCGGTGCTGACCTGCCAGTCGCGTCAGGGCGTGTGCGTCAGATGTTACGGGCGCGACCTCGGCCGCGGCCATCTGGTCAACATGGGCGAGGCGATCGGCACGATGGCGGCTCAGTCAATCGGCGAGCCCGGAACCCAGTTGACGATGCGCACATTCCATATCGGCGGAACTGCGAGCCGGCGCGCCGAGCAGACGACTCTCGAAGCGCGTAATGAAGGGATCGTGCGATTGCATAACGTGAACACTGTGCGCAGCCGCGACGGTAGCCTAATTGTGATGTCACGACGCGGCGAGGTGGTGATTGCGGTGCCGGCAGGACAGGCCGAGCGTGAGCGCGAACGTTACCCGCTGGTGTATGGCGCCAAGCTGCGCAAGAACGATGGCGATCCGGTCAAAGCCGGCGAACTCATCGCTGAATGGGATCCATTCACCACGCCTATCATCACGGAGGTCGGGGGCTCGGTCAAATACGGCGATATCCTCGAGGGCAAGACCATGGAGGAGAAGCCGGATGAGCGGACCGGTGCACGTTACAACGTCATTATCGAATCGAAGGAACTCGACGTACGCCCGCGCATCTCGATTAAAGATGAGTCGGGCAGAACCGCCAAGGTTCCTTACAGCGATAATTACGCGCGTTATTTCCTGCCGGTTGGGGCATATATCACCGTCGCCGAAGGCACTCATGCCGAAGCCGGTGATATTCTGGCCAAGATCCCGCGTGAGCAAACCAGGACCAAGGATATCACCGGTGGTCTGCCGCGGGTGGCCGAGTTGTTCGAGGCGCGTAAGCCCAAGGAGTTCGCTGTCATTTCCGAGATCGACGGCCAGGTATCATTCGGCAAGGACACTAAGGGTAAGCGCAAAGTCGAAGTCACGCCGGAAATCGGCGAGAAACGTGAATACCTGATCCCTAAGGGCAAGCACCTCGCCGTCCATGAGGGCGATATGGTCAAAGCCGGCGAGCCGTTGATGGAGGGCTCGTCGAATCCGCACGACATCCTCACGATCTTGGGCGAAAAGGCCCTAGCCAAGTACCTGGTGGACGAAATCCAGGAAATCTATAGGTTGCAGGGCGTTCGTATCAACGACAAGCATATCGAAGTGATTGTGCGCCAGATGCTGCGGCGTGTGCGGATCAAGGAAGTGGGAGACACCGGCTTCCTGGTGGGCGACCAGGCTGAAAAATGGCGTTTCGACGAAGAGAATGCGCGAGTGCTGATGAAGGGCGGTGAACCGGCGATTGCTGAACCGCTGCTGCTGGGGATCACGAAGGCGTCACTCTCGACGGAGAGCTTCATCTCTGCGGCGTCGTTTCAGGAAACCACGCGGGTGCTCACCGAAGCCGCGATTAACGGCAAGGTCGATCGCCTGGTCGGGCTGAAGGAGAACGTGATAATGGGGCGGCTGATTCCCGCTGGCACCGGACTGCCCAAATACAACCGGACCGAGCTAAACGTCGAAGGAGCCGCAGCCGAAGAAGAGGTTCCTCAGGAAGAGCCCGCTGCAGCTACCGCCCCGGCGGGTGATTGATGATGCAGCCGTCTATTCCCAAGCTCTCGTTTGCTGCCCAACACCAATAAGGCTCTTGGGCTGTAGCTCCGGTGATGCTTGGGGTGGCAGCGGATCGGCTTTGCATCTGACGGCGATTGACAAGCCTGTCGGTATTCCGGAAAATCGATAGTTCCCCCAAGAGTCCAGCGCTCTTGGGGGGTTTATTTGCATCGGTGTGCTGGCTGGCGGCCGGCATTAAAGACAACAACGACGGGCTTGCGAGTCTGTCAGTGCGCTCAATGCAACAGGCTCGGGCCCGTTGGTTTATGAGGGACGGAACGGGCGCCGACGAGAGTTCCAGTGCCGACTATAAATCAGCTGATCCGCGATGCGCGGATCAAGAAACGATATAAGATCAGTGCGCCAGCGCTGCAGGGATCACCGCAGAAGCGCGGGGTATGCACTCAAGTGAAGACCACCACTCCGAAGAAACCCAACTCCGCACTGCGCAAGGTTGCGCGCGTGCGGCTCTCCAACGGCTATGAAGTCAATACCTACATTCCGGGCGTGGGTCATAACTTGCAGGAGCATTCGGTCGTGCTAATCCGGGGCGGTCGCGTAAAGGACCTGCCAGGCGTGCGTTATCACGTCATTCGGGGGACGCTCGATTCAATCGGTGTGCAGGAACGGCGCAAGGGACGCTCCAAGTACGGCTCGAAAAAGCCAAAGTGACTGGCGCGCCAAGGCAGGACTGTCACCCTGAACGACGTGAAGGATCTACGCGGAGCGATTTCTGGGAGTGCAGACGCGATTATTACTGAACGGTGAACGGACTTAAGCCTAAAGAGACAGTCCGCCGGATGTTCACAGGCAAACGCTTCTAAGCTAACAACTTAGCCAATCATGTCACGAAAAGGGCAAGCGCGTGTTCGGGAAATCGTTTCCGATCCAAAGTTCCATGACCGGACTGTCGCCAAATTTGTCAATGTGGTGATGGAGCGGGGCAAGAAGTCAGTCGCCGAACAAATTCTTTACGGCGCATTGGATTTGGCCGCCGAACGGGGCAAAGAAGACGGCTTGACTCTGTTCAAGCGCGCGCTCGACAACGTTCGTCCGGCGGTCGAGGTCCGCTCGCGCCGGGTCGGCGGCGCCAATTATCAGGTGCCGGTCGAAGTGCGCCCGCTGCGGCGCTCGTCCCTGGCCATGCGATGGCTGGTGACCGCGGCGCGTGCACGCGGGGAAAAATCGATGGTTGAGCGGTTGGCCAACGAGATGCTGGAGGCGGCCAACAATCGCGGCGGTGCGGTGAAAAAACGCGAAGACACCCATCGTATGGCCGAGGCCAATCGCGCCTTCGCCCATTATCGCTGGTAAACTTACTTACACGGTTTTGGTTTCAGAATGGCTCGCCAGACTCCCATAGAACGGGTGCGAAATATCGGCATCATGGCGCATATTGATGCCGGCAAAACCACCACTACCGAGCGCATCCTCTACTACACCGGGATCAATTACAAAATCGGCGAAGTGCATGAAGGCACCGCGACGATGGATTGGATGGTTCAGGAGCAGGAACGCGGTATCACCATAACGTCTGCGGCGACTACCTGCTTCTGGCAGGAGCATCGGATCAACATTATCGATACACCAGGCCATGTCGACTTCACGATCGAAGTCGAGCGCAGCTTGCGCGTGCTCGATGGTGCTGTCGCATTGTTCTGCGCCGTCGGCGGGGTCGAACCACAATCGGAGACTGTTTGGCGCCAGGCTGACAAATATCGCGTGCCACGTATCGCGTTTATCAACAAGATGGACCGGGTCGGCGCCGATTATCAGCGTGTGGTCGGCGAGATCCGCGAAAAGCTCAAAGCCGAGCCGCTCCTGCTGCAGATTCCAATCGGCACCGAAGATAGGTTCACCGGTGTAGTCGATTTGATCGAGCAGCGCGCGATTGTCTGGGAAGAGGATCGGCTGGGCGCGACGTTTGAAATCGACTCGATTCCTGAGGATTTGCGTGCAGCGGCGGCGGCCAGCCACGACCGGTTAATCGAAGCGCTCGCTGACCATGATGACCGCATTATGGAAATGTATCTTGATGGTAAGTCGCCGGACCCGGCGTTGGTTCGGGCCGCGGTCCGCGAGGCGACCCTCAAGCTCGAAGTGGTGCCGGTATTGCTCGGCTCTGCCTTTCGTAACAAAGGTGTGCAGCCGATGCTCGACGCGGTGGTGGATTATCTGCCGTCGCCACTCGATTTGCCGCCGGTGATAGGCAAGAACGGCGATAAGGTCGAGGAGCGATGGCCGCGCGATGACGCGCCGATGGCCGCACTCGCTTTCAAAATCATGACCGACCCGTATATCGGAACCCTGACCTTTCTCAGAATCTACTCCGGGCGGCTCGAAACCGGCAGTTCGGTGTTGAATTCGACTAAGGGCAAACGCGAGCGGATCGGTCGTCTGGTCAAGATGCATGCGAACAAGCGCGAGGAGATCTCAGAGGTGTTCGCCGGCGATATCTGCGCGGTAGGACTGCGTGACACGACTACCGGCGACACGTTGTGCGACCCGGCCCATCCGATATTGCTCGAAGCAATAGAATTTCCTGAGCCAGTGATTCAGATCGCGATCGAGCCCAAGACCAAGGCTGATCAGGAGCGGCTGAGCGAGGCATTGCAGAAACTGGCCAAGGAAGACCCGTCATTCCGGGTGAGCGTGAACCGCGAAACCGGGCAGACACTGATCGCCGGAATGGGCGAACTGCATCTCGAAATCATCGTCGATCGCATGCTGCGCGAGTTCAAGGTTGACGCCAACGTCGGCAAGCCGCAGGTAGCCTATCGCGAAACGATTCGCCGGGTCGCCGGAGCGGAGGGGCGCTTTGTGCGACAGTCGGGGGGTCATGGCCAGTTCGGGGTGGTCGACCTGCGGCTCGAGCCCCTGCCGAAGGGCACGGGTTTCGAATTCACCGATGAAACCAAAGGTGGCGCGATCCCGCGCAACTTCATCCCAGCGGTGGAGGAGGGAGTGCGGGAAGCGATGGAGACCGGCGTGCTGGCCGGTTATCCGATGGTCGATCTCCGTGCCGTCCTGCTCGACGGCAGGTACCACGAGGTTGATTCGTCCGAATTGGCCTTTAAAATTGCCGGTTCGATAGCTTTCAAGGAGGCGGCCGAAAAGGCCCATCCGGTGCTGCTTGAGCCCGTGATGGAAGTCGAAGTAGTGACGCCTCAGGAGTTCATGGGTGATGTTATCGGCGATCTGAACTCGCGGCGGGGCAAGATCCTCGAAATGGAGACCCGGGCCGGTGCACAGGTGATTGCAACCCGAGTACCGCTAGCCAACATGTTCGGCTACGCGACCCGCCTGCGTTCAATTACGCAGGGGCGGGCGACATACACGATGCAGTTCGCGCTATATGAGCCAGTCCCGCCGCAGATTCATGAAGAACTTACAGCGCGCAGCGGCGGCTTTAACGAAGCGCCGGCGCGCGCTTAACGGGTAAAGGAGAGAGCCGGGAGGTCATATCATGGGCAAGGCCAAATTCGAGCGCACCAAGCCTCATCTCAATGTCGGCACTATCGGACATATCGACCACGGTAAGACGACGCTGACCGCGGCGATAACCAAGGTCCTGGCATCGCGGAAACTTGCCCAGTTCACCGCCTTCGATCAAATCGACAAGGCCCCCGAGGAACGGGAGCGCGGTATCACCATCGCCATCGCGCATGTCGAATACGAGACCACCAGGCGCCACTACGCGCATGTCGATTGTCCCGGCCATGCCGATTACATCAAAAACATGATCACCGGCGCTGCGCAGATGGACGGCGCTATCCTGGTGGTCGGCGCTAACGACGGGCCAATGCCGCAGACCCGCGAACATATTCTGCTCGCCCGGCAGGTCGGCGTGCCGTCGATCGTGGTGTTCATGAACAAGGTCGACATGGTCGATGATCCGGAACTGCTCGATCTGGTCGAATTGGAGGTTCGGGACCTCCTCAAGAAGTATGAGTTCCCGGGCGATGATATTCCCGTGATCCGTGGCAGCGCGCTGAAGGCACTTGAATGCGGATGCGGCAAGGACGATTGCCCCAACTGCAAACCAATTCTTGAATTGATGGAAGCGGTTGACAGCTACGTCCCGCAACCGACCCGCGAGACTGATAAGCCCTTCCTGATGCCGGTGGAAGATGTTTTCTCGATTTCCGGCCGCGGCACCGTCGTGACCGGGCGAGTCGAACGCGGCCGGGTCAAAGTCAGCGAAGAGGTCGAGATCGTCGGCTTCCGCGACACCACCAAGACCGTGGTGACCGGGGTCGAGATGTTCCGCAAAATTCTCGACGAAGGCCAGGCTGGCGATAATATCGGCGTCCTGCTGCGTGGAATCAAGCGGGAGGAAGTCGAGCGTGGCCAGGTGCTCGCCCAGCCGGGTTCGATTACCCCTCACACTAGATTCGAAGGTTCGATTTACGTGTTGACCAAGGAAGAGGGCGGGCGACACACGCCGTTCTTCAACGGCTATCGGCCGCAATTCTATTTCCGCACAACCGACGTCACCGGTGTAATCACTCTAGCTGAGGGCACCGAAATGGTGATGCCAGGTGACAACATTAACGCCGTCGGCGAGTTGATCACGCCAGTCGCGATGGAGCAGGGGTTGCGCTTCGCAATCCGTGAAGGTGGCCGCACGGTCGGCGCCGGCGTGGTTTCAAAGATCTTGAAATGATTTCCGGCGAAGTAGGCCGAAAATTATCCCGAGCGACCGGGAGCGAGCCGAAGGATCTCTTGAGGAGCTGGAACGAATTAAGGTAAAGCGGGGCCGGCGCTGTGGCTGACAGGATGAATGATAAGATCAGGATACGTCTGAAGGCCTACGATTACAGGCTGCTGGACCAGTCGGTGCGCGAGATCGTCGATACTATCAGGCGCACCGGCGGCAGAGTCGCCGGACCTATCCCGTTGCCAACCCGGATCGAACGCTTTACCGTCAATCGCTCGCCGCACGTTGACAAGAAATCGAGAGAGCACTTCGAAATTAGGACCCACAAACGACTGCTCGACGTACTGGAACCAACCCAGCAAACCATCGACGCGTTGGGTAAGCTCGACCTGGCGGCGGGCGTGGACGTCGAAATCAAGCTCGAGTAGCGAGAAGTGAATCATGGGCGGAGTTGCTCGTTATGGTCTCCCGTGTAGCACTAAGTTCTGGAGGCTATTTGCACGGTCAGCAATACAGTCGCCTGCAGGCTATGCCTCGATAGGAGTACACGCTGGACGGGTGAAAAAGTGCTGAACGGTTTGATTGGCAAAAAAGTGGGCATGACCCAGACGGTTGATGGCGCCGGCCGCGTGCGCGCGGTCACGGTTATTCAACTGGGTCCTTGTGCCGTGAGCCAGATTAAAACCGGCAGCCTCGACGGGTACGATGCGGTTCAAGTGACTTGGGGTCGCAAAAAGCATTCGCGGGCGACGTCGGCCGAACGCGGACATTTTAGAAAAGCCGATGTCGCCCCAGGGGCAGCGACACGTGAGTTTAGGCGGCGCGGCGAAGGTGAAATCAAGCTAGGCCAGACGATCGCGGCGCAGGAGGTGTTCGCGCCCGGTGACACGGTCGACATTTCGGGCATCAGCAAGGGGCACGGTTATGCCGGTGTAATCAAGCGTCACCACTTTGCTGGTTTTCCGAACTCGCGAGGGACGCATGAATACTTTCGCCACGGCGGGTCGATCGGCAATCGCTCCTTTCCTGGCCGTGTCCGGAAGGGTTTGCGCATGGCAGGACAGATGGGCAACGAACGTGCGACCATCTTAAATCAGAAGGTGCTGGAGATAATCGCCGAGGACAATTTGATTCTGGTCTCGGGAGCGGTGCCCGGAGCAGATAATAGCATCGTCGTCGTGCGGCATGCTGCCAGGCAACGGCATCACGCGCTGGAGCCACAGACCCATGGATGAGCAGCAGAGCGAACAGGCAGCCAGCATAAAAGTGCCGCGGTTCTCAGCCGCCCAGGAGCGAGTCGGCGAGATTGAGTTATCGAGCTTGGTATTCGGCTGCAGCGGGAATGCCTCGCTGCTGCACGAAGCGGTTCGAATGCAGCTTGCAAATCGGCGCGCGGGAACCGCAGCTACCAAGACGCGCGGATTGATTTCCGGCGGCGGGCGCAAGCCGTGGCGGCAGAAAGGGACCGGCCGGGCGCGCGCCGGATCGACACGCTCACCGCTGTGGCGCCACGGCGGAACTACTTTCGGGCCGCGCCCGCGCGATTATTCATACAGGATGCCGAGGAAGGCGTGGCAGAGGGCTCTGACGCTGGCACTTTCGGACCGCGCGCTCACTGGCAAGATGTTCGTGGTCGAGTCGTTGGCCCTCTCTGAACCGAAGACTAAGCTCGCCAAGGCTGCGCTTGACGCACTCGGGTTGCAGCACGCGCTGATTGTGCTGGGTGAGGATGATCGAAGTTTCTACCGCGCTGCACGAAATCTGGCCTCGCATAAGGTGCTGCTGCTAGGCGGGCTGAACGTTTACGACTTGCTCAATTACGACGAGCTGTTGATGACCGAAAGCACAGCTCGGGCGCTCGAAGCGAGGCTTAATACGAGAAAGCTGTTAGGTGGGTCGGCTGGGGCTGCGAAATGAGCGCTGAGGGAGTCGTAATTTCGCCACTGGTCACCGAAAAGGGCACCATTGTTGGCGAGACTGGCAATCAAGTGGTGTTTCGGATTCGGCCGGGCGCCAGCAAACATCAGATACGTGACGTGATCGAGGATTTGTTCAAAGTCACCGTGGTCAAGGTCCGCACCGCGAATTTCCTCGGCAAACAACGCCGCCGAGGGCGCACCACCGGACAACGGCCGAATTGGAAGAAGGCCTACATCACTCTCAAGAAGGGCGACCGCATCGAAATTTTCGAGGGCTTGTAGGCATTAGAGCGACAACCCACTGGGAAGCGAATTGATCAACGCAGCCACAAAAGTTCGAATGCGGAGGCGTTTCTGTTACTACGCTCGTCGATGTCTGCGCATCGCTGGTCGACGTAGATCATGGCGGTAATTCAGCTAAATCCTCGAACCCCCGGCCAACGCTTTATGCAGGTCGCCGACTTCATGGCACTGTCCCAAAAGCACCCGGAGAAGCGCTTGCTCGTACCGCTGAGCAGTTCCGGAGGCCGTAATAACAGTGGTCACATGACCATGCGCCATCGGGGTGGTGGTCACAAGCGGCGCCTGCGCATAATCGATTTCAAGCGCAACCGCGATGGTATTCCGGCAGTTGTAGCGGCGGTCGAATACGATCCGAACCGTTCGGCAAATATCGCGCTGCTGAAGTACGCCGACGGTGACAAGCGCTACATTCTTGCGCCCGAGGGGCTCAGAGTGGGCGATTCAGTTGAATGTGGGGCCGAGGCGGATATCAAGCCGGGCAACGCTCTTCAGCTAAAAAATATCCCGGTTGGGACTATCGTTCACGCGATTGAACTTCGCCCGGGTAAGGGCGCACAACTCGCGCGCGGAGCCGGGGCACAAGCGCAGCTAATGGCCAAGGAGGGCAAGGTTGCCTTACTTAAACTGCCGTCCGGCGAACAGCGGATGGTGCTAGCCGAGTGCCGTGCAACCATCGGTCAGGTCGGCAATGTGGAGTATGAGAATATCTCAATCGGCAAGGCTGGCCGCAGTCGATGGCTCGGTAAGCGTTCGCATGTGCGGGGGGTTGCAATGAATCCGGTTGACCATCCACATGGGGGCGGTGAGGGACGCTCCAAGGGCAATCATCCGCAATCACCATGGGGGATGCCGACTAAGGGCTACAAAACTCGTGGTAAGAAACAGTCGGACCGCTATATCGTCAGTCGGAGGCCGCGAGGTAAACAGAGCTGACCGGCGGGTACCAGCGGCACGGAGCATTCAGACAGAACTGCAGCCAGGCAGTGGGGCGCACGCTATAGCGGTGGAAAAGAAAAAGAAATGGCAAGGTCGTTGAAAAAAGGACCGTTCGTCGACAGCCATCTGCAACGGAAAGTTGAGACGGCCAACAGCGCTGGCGATAAGCGGATAATCCGCACCTGGTCGAGGCGCTCGATGATAGTGCCGGACATGATTGGACTTACGTTTGCGGTCCACAACGGGCATAAGTTCATTCCGGTTTATTGCACCGAAAACATGGTAGGGCACAAGCTCGGTGAGTTTTCGCCCACCCGCACTTTTCATGGCCATGCGGGAGACCGCAAGGGCGAGGTTAGAGCGGCGGCAGCGGCACCGGCTGCGCCGGCGGCACCGCCGGCCGGTGCGGCGAGGACTTCGTGAGCACATGGGAATAACCTTCCCTGGGCGGACCCTTTTTCGAAGCGCCGGTCTGAACTAAGCGGGCGGGCTCTAAAGCGTATTTTACTAACGAAAGTTAGATCAAGATAAAATGGAAGCGGTGGCGCGTACTCGTTTTGTCAGGATCTCGCCGCAGAAGCTGCGCCTGGTTTGCAACTTGGTTGTGGGCAAAACAGTCGAGCAGGCATTGTCGATCCTGCAATTCACACCCAAGAAGGGTTCAAAGATGGTCTTAAAGACCCTGATGGCGGCTGTCGCAAATGCACGGGACCAACAAAACGTGGATGAAGACCGGCTGTTTGTTAAGCGCGTTATGGCAGATACCGGACCGACTTGGAAAAGATCGCTCCAACGCGCCCATATGCACGCCACACCGATTCTCAAGCGCACCAGCCATTTGACGGTGGTCGTGGATGAACAGGCTTCTTAACTTATCAGATAAGGATGCGACACGGTCGAGGAGCGAGAGTTTTCTTCTTTGGCGGGGAATCCACCCAAGGGCGCTGCTGGGGTGCGTGTCAGGTTGGTGAAAAAAATGGGTCAGAAGACACATCCGCGCGGTTTACGGCTCGGCATAATTGAAGGATGGGATTCGAAGTGGTTTGCCGCTCACGATTACGCACCCTTATTGCACGAGGACCTGAAGCTTCGGGATTTCATTAAGACGCGGCTTTACCACGCGGGCATTTCCCGCGTTGAAATCGAACGCATGGCAAACAAGGCCAAGGTCAACATCCACACCGCTCGACCGGGCATCGTGATCGGTAAAAAAGGTGCAGAGATTGATCGGCTCAAAGGTGATATTCAGAAACTGATGAAGGGGAAGGAAGCCTTCATCAACATTCACGAAGTGCGGCGCCCGGACCTCGATCCTCAACTGGTGGCGGAGAATATCGCGCTCCAGCTTGAAAGACGTGTCGCGTTTCGCCGCGCGATGAAGGAAGCCGTGCTGCGCGCAATGCGAATGGGCGCGCAGGGCGTGAGAGTGCAGGTAGCCGGTCGGTTGGGCGGAGCCGAGATCGCCCGTACGGAATGGTATCGCGAAGGTCGCGTGCCATTGCAAACGCTTCGTGCCGATGTTGCCTACGGGCTGGCGGAAGCGAAAACTACCTACGGAGTTATCGGGGTCAAGGTGTGGATTTTCCGCGGTGAAATTCTTACCCGTCAGGAAGAATCGGCCAAGCGCTCCGGACTCCAAATGCAACAAGCCTAAAATGTTCTCGCTGAACGCCCAAAGTGAATCTGCGGCGCACCACGACTGGAGCCGGAGAGACTGGTCCAACGATGCGTCGCTCCACGCCAAGGCTCTCGAGCCGAGCAGCCTGAGCCGACAGCGCTTACGCTCGCCCGGGAGTTCGAAGGACGGGATTTTCCGGATGCGGCATACATTCTAGGGCGGCGCGTCTCAGGTAATTGAAGAAAAATGCTCGCTCCAAAAAAAGTTAAACACCGCAAAATGCAAAAGGGCCGCGTACGCGGTGCGGAGTCGCGCGGCCTCGAGTTGGCATTCGGCGACTTTGGTCTCAAAAGTCTAGAGACCTGCCGCGTTGACAGCCGCGCGCTGGAGGCGGCGCGAATCGCGTTGACGCGACACATCAAGCGCGGCGGCCGCGTGTGGATCAGGGTCTTTCCAGACAAGCCTTTTACTAAAAAGCCGGCCGAAACTCGAATGGGAAAAGGCAAAGGTAGTCCGGAGGGCTGGACAGCGGTAGTGCGGCCAGGACGAATTATATTCGAGATGGAAGGAGTCGACCGGCCCACTGCGCTCGAGGCCATGCGGCTTGCTTCACATAAGCTGCCTATCAAGACTATCGTCATCGAGCGGGAGGCCGAGGCCCTTGGAGCTTGACGAACTCAAACAGATGAGCATCGCGGATTTGCGGATTAAGGAACGCGAAACGCGAGAGGAGATTTTCCGTTTGCGGCTGAAGTTGCGGACCAACCAGCTTGACAACCCTGCCAGTTACCGTAAAGCACGCCTCGAACTGGCCCGGATTCTCACGCTGGTCTCGGCTCAGCGGATGAGGTCAGCCAATGCGCCAACGGGTTAAGCGGCGCGAGGGTACAGTGGTCGCGGCCAAAATGGCCAAGACCGTAGTGGTGCAAGTCGACCGCCTCGTTGAGCACCCGTTGTATGCCAAGCGAATTAAACAGCGCAATCGTTTTATGGCCCATGACGAGCGCGGGGAATGCCGGGAAGGGGACCGTGTCCTGATTATCGAGTCACGCCCGTTGTCACGCTATAAGCGCTGGCGTGTCAGCCGAGTCCTAAAACAAGCGGCGCAGTAGGGATGCCAACCGATGGTCCAGATGAGGACGATACTGGGTGTGGCCGATAATTCCGGCGCACGCAAGGTGCAATGCATCAAGGTGCTGGGCGGCTCGCGCCGGCGCTACGCCACGGTCGGCGATGTTATCGTAGTCGCCGTCAAAGAAGCAATTCCCAACGCCAAGGTCAAAAAGGGCGACGTGTCACGCGCCGTAATCGTGCGCACCAGCAAGGAAGTGAGCCGGCAAGACGGCAGCTATATCCGCTTTGATGATAATTCAGCGGTCCTGCTCGACAATCAGCACGAACCAATCGGCACGCGTATCTTCGGACCGGTCGCCCGCGAACTTCGCGCCAAACGCTTTCTCAAAATTATCTCGCTGGCGCCGGAGGTACTTTGATGACGGCGGCGCGGCCAACACGGAAGCTCAAGGTCCGAAAGAACGACACGGTGATGGTAATCGCAGGACGCGATCGCGGCAAAACCGGCAAGATCCTGCGCGTTCTGCCGGTGCGCGGGCGTGTGATCGTCGAACGGCTCAATATGGTTAAGCGCCACACCAAACCGCGTGGGGCGGCGAGTCCCGGTGGAATTGTCGAAAGGGAGGCGCCGTTGGACATTTCCAACGTTATGCTGATCTGCGATCGCTGCAACGCGCCAGTGCGCGTAGGGTTCAAGTTCGCCGCCGATGGAAGCAGAGCGCGGATATGCCGCCGATGCGGCGACGTATTGGGGAGTGATTGATATGGCTGACGAGGAGAAAAGCGCACAACCTCAGGCCCGGGGGAAAAAATCGCAAGCCGGCCAGGGTCAGACCCAATCTGGTACCGACAAGGGCGGGCGCAAGAGACGTGGCGCCGAGGCTCCAGTCGCGGAGGCAGTGGAAGCAGTCGCTGAGCAGGAGCCCAAAATCCCCGCCAGGCTGAAGATGCGCTACCAACAAGAAATCATTCCAGCGTTGATGCGCGACCTTAAGATTGACAACCACATGCGGGTACCGAAGCTGGATAAGATCGTGATCAACATGGCGTTGGGGGAAGCGCGTGAGAACATCAAAATTCTTGACGCCGCAGTGGACGAATTGCAGCAGATAACCGGACAAAAGCCGGTTATCACTCGCGCACGCAAGGCAATCTCGAATTTCAAGCTGCGCCAGGGGATGCCGATTGGCGTGATGGTCACGCTCCGACGCGAGCGCATGTACGAATTTCTCGATCGGATGGTTAATATCGCGCTGCCGCGAGTACGCGACTTTCGTGGGGTCAGCGACAAAGCGTTCGATGGACGAGGCAATTACTCGCTCGGCGTGCGTGAGCATACCATCTTTCCTGAACTTAACCTGGACAAAATCGAGCGCGTAAAGGGTATGACAATTTCGATAACTACAACCGCCCGAAGCGATTTCGAGGGCTATATGCTCCTGAAGGCCCTCGGCCTTCCTTTTCGCGGCAGCGGAAGCGAAGTGGCGGCACAGGCGGCTTAGGCTGCGTTATGGCGAAGACTTGTCTTCGGGTCAAGGCAACCCGGCCTCAGCGGTTCAAAGTGCGTCAATACAATCGTTGCCCGTTGTGTGGCCGTTCGCGCGCATTTTTCCGGCGGTTCAAGATGTGCCGTTTGTGCCTGAGAAAGCTGGCGTTGCGCGGCTCATTGCCGGGTGTTGTAAAGGCGAGTTGGTAGGCGCGTTATGTCGCAAAGTGATCCGATCGCGGAACTGCTGACCCGGCTCCGAAACGCGATGCGGGCCCGGTACAACCAGGTCGAAGTTGCGCATTCGCGCCTGCGCGAAGCGATCTGTCGTGTGCTACTGGCTGAAGGGTTCCTGGCCGGGATCGAAACCGCGGGCGAGGGCTACAAAAGGAAGCTCATACTCAGCCTCCGCTACTCGCCGGCACGCGAACCAATCATTAAGGGGATCGAACGGGTTAGCCGCCCCAGCATCCGGCGCTACGCCGGTGCCAGAATAATGCCGCGGGTGTCGGGCGGACTCGGAGTCCATGTGGTCACCACCCCGCTGGGTGTGATGACTGATCGAGAAGCTCGTCACCGTAATGTCGGCGGCGAAGTACTGTTCAAGGTGTGGTAGAGAGGATCGATGTCACGCATTGGAAGAATGCCGGTCGTTTTGGAAAAGGGGGTCAAGGCGGTCCTGAACGACGGTATGCTGACATTGGAAGGACCGAAAGGGAGACTGCAGACGCGGGTGGCGCCAGGTTACACGCTGGAGATTGGCGCCAATCGAATCGAGGTGAAACGGCCTGGCGACTCACAGGAACAGCGCGCGCTCCACGGACTGATGCGCAAGCTAGTCGCCAATATGGCAGACGGGGTGAGCAAAGGCTTTAGCCGTGTTCTGGAGATAAGCGGAGTGGGTTACCGCGCCGAGGTCAGGGGCAGCAACATCAATCTGACGCTCGGATATTCTCATCCGATTATCTACCAGTTGCCGCCGGGGGTCAGCGCAAGGGTCGACCGCCAGGTGATAATCACGCTGGAAAGCGCCGACCGCCAGTTGTTGGGGTCGGTTGCTGCTGATATCCGTGCCTTGAGACCCCCAGAACCGTACAAAGGGAAAGGGATCAAGTATGCTGCCGAAACCATTCGCCGCAAGGCCGGTAAGGCAGCGGCCGGCTCGAGCAGCGGCTAAAAAGCAGTACGACAGATTGTTGAAATGAGTTTGAAGCGCGCAGAAAAACGCCATACGCGACAAGCCCGGGTCCGGCGCAAGGTACGTGGCAGTGCTCAGCGCCCGCGGCTTTCTGTCTACCGGTCGCTGCACCATATTTACGCCCAGGTGGTTTCGGACGAGACTGGCTGCACATTGGTTGCCGCGTCCACAGTCTCTGCGGTGCTGCGCAACGAGATAACGCGCAAAAGCGGCGTCACGGCGGCAAAGTTGGTCGGAAAGACCATCGCCGAACGCTGCCGCGAGGCTGGAATCAACGAAGTGGTGTTTGACCGTAATGGGTTTCTTTATCATGGGCGGGTAAAAGCCCTTGCAGATGCGGCTCGCGAAGCCGGGCTCAAATTTTAACCATGACTGCGCGGATTTGGCGTCCATTGCTAGCACAGGCTAAGGCCTGTGCCGATTCCAGGTAACAGGAAGGTATTCGTGGCACAGCGGATCGATCCTCAAGGGCTGGATATTAAAGAAAAGGTCGTTCATATCAACCGCGTGGCCAAGGTCGTCAAAGGCGGTCGGCGGTTTAGCTTCAGTGCGCTTGTAGTCGCGGGTGATCAGAATGGACTCGTAGGCTTCGGCCTTGGCAAAGCCAATGAAGTTCCTGAGGCGATTCGCAAGGGTGTCGAACGGGCTAAGAAAAGCTTGATTCGGGTGCGGTTGAGAGAGGGAACAATCCCTCATGAGGTGCTCGGCCACTTTGGCGCCGGCAAAGTGATTCTGAAGCCCGCCGCTGAGGGAACCGGCGTGATAGCCGCTGGCGGGGTCCGCGCCGTGGTTGAACTAGCTGGCATCCGCAATGTCCTGACCAAGCGGCTGGGCTCGTCAAATCCGCATAACCTGGTGAAGGCAACCCTTGAAGCATTGGCCGAGTTGCGCGATCGTGACGACGTCGTGAAAATGCGCGCCGCGTCAACCGCGGAAGCCGCCGCACCAGCTGCCTGACTAGGTATGAGTGATGGCGGATGCGATTCACATAAGGCTTGCGCGTAGTCCCATCGGGACCAAACAGCGAGTGCGGCAAACGCTCAAGGGACTTGGGCTGGGCAAGGTCGGCAGCACCCGAAAACTGCAGAGAACGCCGCAGCTACTGGGGATGATCCGCCGAGTGTCACACCTGATAGATGAGGTCAAGGAATAAATTCCGCGGGTTTTAGCGTGCATTAATTGATGCGATGAAACTGAACAAGCTTAAGCCGGCTGCCGGCGCCGTCCGAGAAAAAAGACGAATCGGCCGCGGAATCGGGTCCGGCCATGGCAAGACAGCAGGGCGTGGGCATAAAGGACGACGCTCGCGTTCAGGCGGCAACACGCCGCCCGGATACGAGGGTGGACAGATGCCGCTGCAGCGACGCTTGCCGAAGCGTGGTTTCACACGACTGCAAAAAAATGCCGCGCGACGTGAAGAGTACGCTTCTGTCAACCTGCGCAGCCTCGCCGTTTTCGGTGAAGGCGCGACGGTTGATCCTGCGATGCTCGCTGACCGGGGGTTGGTCAAAGCTGGACAGAAGGTCAAGGTGCTGGGCGATGGCGACCTGACGCTCACATTGACGGTTCGCGCTCAGGCGTTTTCTAAGAGCGCGCGCGATAAAATCAATGCGAGGGGCGGAACGGCGGAAGTAATTGAGGATTCGGCAAAACTGAATGCTTGAAGGATTTGCAAACGCCTCGCGCATTCCGGAGTTGCGCCGCCGCCTCTTGTTCACTGCGGCGATGCTCGCGGTGTATCGGATTGGGGTCGCAGTGCCAACGCCAGGAATCGATGGGCAGGCGTTGGCCGATCTGCTGTCACATATCTCCGGCACCTTGTTCGGCTGGATAAACTTGTTCTCCGGGGGCGGGCTTGAGCGGTTTTCGGTGTTCGCGCTCGGAATCATGCCGTACATTTCAGTCGCGATTATCCTCGATCTGCTAAAAATCGGCTGGCCCTATCTAGACGAACTTTATAAGGAAGGCGAGGCCGGACGACGTAAAATCTCGCAGTATACCCGCTACGGCACGGTCGGACTGGCGATTGTCCAAGGCGCCATGATAGCGGTCGGATTGGAAAACTACGGCACTCAGGGTGCGGGTGGCAGTGCCACACCGCTGGTGTATCATCCTGGACCCGCATTCATTGTGATGACCGTGATTACCGTGACCGCTGGCACTATTTTTGTCATGTGGATCGGCGAGCAGATCACTGAACGCGGAGTGGGCAACGGTATTTCGCTGATAATCATGGCGGGAATTGTCGCACGGTTGCCGAGCGCCCTGAGCAGCACTGCCCAATTCGTCAAAAACGGTGAAATGAGCATCTTTGTGCTGATCCTTATCGTTGCCGTGGCGGTGTTGGTAACAGGTGGTATCGTTTACGTCGAGACCGGTCAGCGTCGCATTCCGATTCAATATGCTCGGAGGGTGGTAGGGCGGCGGGTCTATGGCGGACAATCGACTCACTTGCCGCTGAAAATCAACACGTCGGGCGTGATCCCACCGATTTTTGCAGCATCGATCCTGGTCTTTCCTGCCACACTCGCGACATTCGTGCCGGCGCTTAAGGGATGGTCGGGGTATCTAACACCGGGAAGCTTAATATACACTTTGGTCTACGTCGGGTTGATCATTTTCTTTTGTTATTTCTATACCGCGGTCACATTCAACCCGATCGACGTTGCTGACAATTTGAAAAAATATGGCGGCTTTATCCCTGGCATTCGTCCCGGCCGTTATACTGCCGATTATATCGATAGAGTACTATCGCGGATCACGCTCGGAGGCGCCATTTATGTGAGCGCGGTCTGTGTGCTGCCGACCATCCTGGTTCAGCGTTTCAACGTGCCGTTCTACTTTGGCGGCACCGCGTTGCTGATCGTGGTCGGCGTCGCGAATGATACGATCGCACAGATTCAAACTCATTTGATTGCACGCAACTACGAAGGTTTCATGCGGCGCGGCCGGGTTCGCCGGCCCGGAGGCTAACTGGTGCGGTTGGTGCTGTTAGGTCCCCCAGGTGCCGGTAAGGGCACACAGGCGCGGATGCTCGAGCGCAAATTGCAGGCGCCTCAGATTGCGAGCGGCGATTTGCTTAGGACGGCGGTACGTAATCGGACGGCGCTTGGTCTTCAGGCCAAGGCCTTTATGGATAGGGGCGCGCTGGTTCCGGACGAGTTGGTTTTGGAAATGATCGAAGAGCGGCTCAGCCAGGCCGATGCGCAACACGGATTTATCCTGGACGGCTTTCCGCGCACGGTGGCGCAGGCTGAAGTGCTCGGCAGCATTCTGGTTCGACGCAACGAGAGGGTCGACAAAGTCGTGGCGATAACGGTTCCCGACGAGGAGATCGTCAAGCGGATCTCAGGGCGGCGTACTTGCCGCTCCTGCGGTACAATGTATCACCTGATCTATGAGCCGCCGCTTCAAATGAACGTATGCAACAACTGCAACGGCGAGCTTTATCAACGGGAAGACGATGCCGAACAAACCGTGCGCGCGCGACTGCAGGTTTATGCCTCATCTACCAGGCCTCTACTCGATTACTACGGGCGTTCCGGGCTTCTCGCGGAGATCGACGGGATAGGCCGGCCGGAAGAGATCGAGCGCCGTATCTTGTCGAGTTTGGGCATTGACTAAATCGACTGAGGCTCAAGTGATAACGCTCAAACGCCCGAGAGAAATCGCTCTGATGCGCCGGGCGAACCAGATTGTCGCGGAAACACTAAACCAGTTAATCGTGGCGGCAAAACCAGGCGTGACCAGCCTCGAGCTCGATCGGCTGGCAGAAGACTTGACTTTGAGAAAGGGCGCACGGCCCGCATTTAAAGGTTATAAGCCACACTCCGTTGAGTATCGACACAGTTTGTGCGTTTCGATTAACAACGAGATTGTACATGGTATACCTTCAGCGAAGCGTCGGCTGAAGGAGGGCGATATCGTCGGTCTCGACTTTGGGGTTTGTTATCAAGGCTATTTCGGCGATGCGGCGCGCACCATAGCGATCGGGAACGTTTCGGACGGCGCGCAGCGCTTAATGAGGATTACGCGCGATGCCCTTTATGCCGGAATCGAACAGGCGCGGGTTGGCAATCGTATAAGCGATATTGCTCGGGCGGTTCAGAATACGGCCGAGAGTGCCGGCTACTCAGTGGTGACGGATTTCGCGGGCCATGGAATCGGGCGGAAGCTCCACGAGGAGCCCCAGGTGCCGAATTACTTCCGGCCTGGGATGCCCAATCCGCGGCTGCAGGAAGGAATGGTATTGGCCATCGAGCCAATGATCAATGAAGGTGTCGCGGAGCTGGAGATTCTTGATGATGGATGGACGGCAGTTACAGCTGATGGCAAACTCTCAGCCCATTTTGAACATTCCATCGCGATAACTACAGCCGGCCCCGAGATTCTGAGCGAGTTGAATCACGATGTCTAAAGGAGACGCGATCGAAGTCAGCGGAACCGTGCTGGAGGCGCTCCCGAATGCGATGTTCCGGGTGTCGCTGGAAAACGGTCACCGGGTCCTCGCACATATTTCGGGTAAAATGCGCATGCATTACATTAAGATTCTGCCGGGAGATAAAGTTACGGTAGAACTGTCACCGTACGATCTGACACGCGGCCGCATCACCTATCGCATGCGTTAATACTAAGCGGGGCGAGGCGGGCTGAGCAAACGAGTCTGCCGGGTGCGCGTAAAAGTGAGGCCAATGAAAGTTCGTGCTTCGGTGAAGAGAATCTGCAAGAACTGCAAAGTTGTCCGCCGCCAACGTGTGGTTCGGATTTTGTGCTCGAACCCACGCCATAAGCAGCGCCAAGGTTAGCTGGAGGAGGTTCGATGGCACGTATAGCAGGTGTCGAACTGCCGCGAAACAAGCGCATGGAAATCGCACTCACCAGTATCTACGGCATTGGGCGTGCCACTGCACATAAGGTGCTGGAACAGGCTAAGGTCGACTTTGGCCGCAACAGCGACGAATTAACCGCGGACGAGCAGGTACGGATTCGCCAAATGCTTGACCGCGACTGTAAAGTAGAAGGTGATTTGCGGCGCGACGTGCAACAATCGATCAAACGGCTGATGGACCTTGGCTGCTATCGCGGCTTGCGCCATCGCCGTGGGCTCCCCGTACGTGGTCAACGGACTCACACTAACGCGCGTACGCGGAAGGGTCCACGCAAAGTCGTCGCGGGCAAAAAGGCCCCCCCATCAAAGGGTTAAATGGAACAGGCTTTCGAGCCGGTCGTTAAGACTATTTGAGGTTACATGGCTGACGAGGATCGAGAACAAAGACCAGCGCGACCAGGGGGCGCAACCAAAAACGAGTCGGCAGCGTCTGCCGCAAGCACGACTGCAACTGCACCTGCCGCTGGCGCTGCAGCAGCACCGGCCCCGCGACGGAGGCGAACCCGTCGCAGTGTGCCGGAGGGTGTGGCGCACGTTCATGCGACCTTCAACAACACCATCGTGGCGATTACAGATCCACAAGGAGCCGTGGTCGCGTGGTCCAGCGCTGGTTCTGTCGGCTTCAAGGGTTCTCGCAAGGGAACACCATTCGCGGCCCAGATGGCGGCCGAGGCCGCAGCGCGCAAAGTGGCTGACTTTGGAATGCGCACGGTAATTGTCTTCGTAAAGGGGCCAGGCGGGGGCCGGGAGTCTGCGGTGCGCGCGTTACAGGCGGCTGGACTCAACGTTTCGTCAATCCGCGACGTCACACCAATACCTCACAATGGGTGCCGTCCGCCCAAGCGGCGCCGAGTCTGAGTCGCCCGTCATGCCATCGCTTAAAGCATCATCTTTCCGACCGGGAGAACTACAGCTAAGCGTGCGCGGCAGCGGGTCGGGGTGCATCCGAGGTCAGTGAAAAAATGGCGAGAAATCTTGGTCCGGTATGCCGGCTGTGCCGACGCGAAGGCTTAAAGCTCTTCTTGAAGGGTGAGCGATGCTATACTGACAAGTGCGCAATTGAACGGCGCAATTATCCGCCAGGCGCACATGGCCAGTCACGGACACGATTTTCGGAATTTTCAATTCGGTTGCGAGAGAAACAGAAGGTAAAGCGAATCTACGGCTTGCTGGAAAAACAGTTCGCCCACTACTTTGAGTTGGCCGAACGGATGCCTGGCATTACCGGCGAGAACTTGCTGGTGTTGCTCGAACGGCGGCTCGACACAGTGGTGCTGCGCCTCGGTTTTGCCAGCTCGCCTGCCCAGGCGCGGCAACTTATCCGCCATGGACATATCCAGGTAAATGGCAAAACGGTGACGATTCCTTCATACCTCTTGGAGGTAAATCAAACGGTCAGTATAGGTGAAAAAAGTCGCGAGAAGAAGGTTATCGTCGACGCGATCGAATTGGCGCAACGCCGCGGGGTCGCATCCTGGATTTCGCTTGAGCGCGAGCAATTCCGCGGCTCGCTCAGGGCATTGCCCGCGCGCGCCGATTTGACCATGCCGATCAGCGAAAAGCTGATCGTCGAGCATTATTCGCGGTAGGCGACGACTTCTCCCGCGCGACCAATTTTTGCCGGGTACAAAGTATAAAGAACTATGCACAACGATTGGCGTGACCTGATCAAACCCAAGGGAGTTGAGTTCGACGAAAAGGAACTTACTCCCACCTACGGCCGGTTTTTCGCCGAGCCGCTGGAGCGTGGTTACGGGATTACGATCGGCAACGCGCTGCGCCGTATCCTCCTGTCATCGTTGCCAGGCTTTGCGATAACCGCAGTACGTATGCGGTGTACTGACCCGTCTTCCGGCAAGTTGAAGGATGTGTTGCACGAATTCTCAACCATTCCGGGAGTTAAGGAAGATGTCACCGATATTGTGCTGAACCTCAAAGAGGTGCGCCTGCGTTTGCACGAAGGCGACGAGCTCACCGCAACATTGCACGCCAAGGGCGAAGCAGTGGTCACCGCAAACGATATTACCGGCGGCCCAAGCCTGGAAGTTCTCACGCCGGACCAGCACATCGCGACCCTTGACAAGGGAGCCGAGTTCGATATGGAACTCGTCGTCAGGCGCGGACGTGGGTATGTGCCTGGAGAGCGTGCCGATGAGGACGAGCCTATCGGCACGATTCGACTGGATGCGGTCTACGCGCCGATACGCAAAGTAAATTTCATCGTCACCAATGCTCGCGTTGGTCAGCGGACCGATTACGATAGGCTCGCACTCGAAATCTGGACGGACGGCTCTATATCGCCGCGCGATGCGTTAACCTATGCCGCACGGGTAATGCGTGACCAGATTTCGATTTTCGCGGGGGTCGAGGAAGAGATCGAGGCACCGGTGTTGGGTGAGCATCCGGAGACTCGTCCAGCCTTTAATGAATATCTTTACCGGCCGGTGGAAGGATTGCCTATTTCAGTGCGCGCCTTCAATGGGCTCCAGAACGCGGACATCAAATATATCGGTGAGCTGGTGCAGCGGACTGAGCAAGACATGCTCAAGATCAAAAACTTCGGCCGCAAGTCGCTCAACGAGATCAAGGAAGTGCTGACTGATATGGGGTTGTCGCTGGGGATGCGGCTGGAGAACCTGCCATCCCGCGGCGAGCTCGATAGGATGTGGGAGGAACAGGAGCGGCGCGAGTCAGCGTAGCTTCAGCACGAGTCAATTCTATGCGCCATCTCAATCAGGGGCGGAAGCTCAACCGGACCTCCGCCCATCGCAAGGCTCTCTTTCGCAACCTGGTGTTGGCCCTGGTCAAACACGAGCGCATCAGGACTACGGATGCGAAGGCCAAGGAATTGCGGCGCTATGCCGATAGGATGATCACGCTCGGTAAACGCGGCGATTTAGCCGCACGCCGGTTGGCCTTTGCGTTCATGCAATCGCGCGACGCGGTCAAGCGGTTGTTCGACGAGATAGCGCCCAGGTTCAAGGAGCGCAATGGTGGGTACACGCGTGTCGTGAAATTCGGCTTCCGGCGGGGCGACGCGGCCCGATTATCCATTGTCGAATTCAGTGACTATTCCGGGCAAGCCACTGGGGGAAGAGCACGCAAGAAGCGCACTCGCCGCGAGGAAATAACGCGACCAACGCGGCGCGCCGCCACTGGTTGACCACGGTTTTTCCTTTCCCGGTTTTCATTGCGAACGAACTGAGAAACAAAGCGAAGCGGGCGGCCAATCCGTATGCTCAGTTTGAAAAGCGGGCACGCGGACATGTCCGCTGCCTGAGAGGGCGTGGCTACTCGATGTTGACCTCGTCCGGGAACAGGAAGGTAGTGCTACCGTCGCCGAATTCAACCAGAAACATTCGCCGATCCAGGTTAATCACTTCTCGCAGCACTCTGGGCTTCTCTTTGAAGTGATTCACTCCGTCACGATCACGCACAGGCCGTTTCAGTGAACAATACCGCCCAACCACTGGGTTGAAGCTATCAATTTGTATATTCTCCATTTTATATTCCTCCCTACCACCCCTTTCGAGTTGCCTCGCACTCATTAACTGTTTATGCAAAGGTCAGGCCGGCTTGGAATTGCTTCTTTTGTCGCCAGGAGTAAGCTTCATGCCGCCTATTATGCACCGGGAAGTTTGAGGATTTGCAATGCTCAGTTGAACTCAAACGGAGCTTCGTTAAAAGTTGGGGGTCATTTTGTCTTCCTCATTCGTATCTCCATACGGCGGGCGAGAAGACACAGCCCAACTTTGATATCCTTCCCTTATTCGGGTTCGCGACGCTTTTTTGGCAGCGAGGCGATCTATATGACGACAATCTATCCCCAAGTCTTGGGCCGTGAAGCGATGGTTTGCACGGAGCATTACCTCTCAGCCTCTGCCGGAGCTCGAATGTTCGCTCGTGGCGGGAACGCCGTCGATGCCGCGGTCGCAGCGACTCTAGTCGAAGGTGTCGTGAATCCTCACATGCACACTATAGGTGGCGAGGCGCCAATGCTCGTCTATGTGGCAAAAGCTGCCCGCGTTATCGCAGTTAACGGCAACATGGCCGCTCCTGCGAGGGCGACCATTGGGCATTACCGCGACCTGGGCATGGACCTCGTTCCGGGCGAGGGTCTGCTTGCCGCAGGCGTCCCGGCCGCCTTTGACGCGCTCGCAGCAGTCCTGGGATGCTTTGGGATATTGACACTCGCTGATGTGGTCGAACCCGTGCTGAAACTATGTGAAGACGGGATGCCAATACATGCGGGGCTGAGCGGCCATGGCGAGACGCCCCAGGACTTGTCCGGCCTGATAGGAAGAGCATCGCTACGAAGCAACGAACGCAAGTTTCGGGAGCGCTGGCCAAGCACCGCCGCGATTTACCTTCCGAAAGGTGAATTGCCTCTTCCCGGCGACATCATCAAAAACCCTGCGTTGGCCAATTTTTTCCGCCGTTTGCTCGACGCTGAGGCAGCGGCCCGCAGCCGTGGACGCGTTGCAGCGATCGATGCGGCTCGTGATCGCTTTTACCGCGGTGACATTGCACGCGAAATCGTGCGATGGTCTGAAGCGAATGGCGGATTGCTACAAGAGAACGACCTCTTGAGATTTGCCACCAAATTCGAGGAATCCGTCAGCGTCGATTACCATGGCGTGACAGTTCACAAATGCCAGCCCTGGTCGCAAGGTCCGGTTTTTCTTCAGCAACTACGAATCATCGATGGTTTAGATCTGCCGCGCATGGGCCACAATTCCGCCGATTACATTCATCACACGGTCGAAGCCGCCAAGCTCGCCTTTGCGGACCGTGAAGCCTATTATGCCGACCCCGAATTTGAGCGCGTCCCGCTAGACGGTCTTCTCTCAAGAAAATACGCAGATTTACGGCGCGCCCTGATTGACCCAAAATGCGCGTCTATGGAGCAGCGTCCCGGCGACCCTGTTGCGATGCGTGCATTAAAAACGATTGGCGGCGCGGAAGCGCGATCATGGGGAGGTGGGACGATTCATGTGACTACTGCCGACGGCTATGGCAATATGGTCGCTTGCACCGCCAGCGGAGGATGGATTCCCAGCTCGCCTGTTATTGATACGCTAGGGTTTCCGCTCGGCACGCGGATGCAAACCTTTTATCTCGACGAGCACCATGCGAATGCGCTTAAGCCGGGTAAGCGACCACGCACGACTCTGACGCCATCGTTAGCCACGCGCGCGGGGCAGCCATTTCTAGCCTTCGGCACTCCCGGCGGCGACCAACAAGATCAGTGGACGTTGCAGTTTTTCCTAAATCTCATTGACTTCGGAATGGGTGTGCAAGAGGCAATCGAAGCACCGAGATTTTCGACCGCCCATTTTCCTTCGACCTTCTATCCGCATAATTCGATGCCGGGCCTCGTCCGGCTCGAAGATCGCATCGATAACCACGTCGTGGAGGAGCTCGCTGCGCGCGGCCATCGGGTAGTTGTCAGGCCCGCATGGTGCGAAGGTCACGTACTTGGCATTCGGTTCGACCCGGCACGGCGTCTGCTCGAAGGTGGCGCCGATCCGCGCGGCCACCTGGCGGTCGTTATGGCGGCGCAGGCCATAGGATGGTAGGAGCAGTAGGGGAGAGCGGAGAGATTATGAAGCTGGTAGCCGGATTCCTGGCGGCTTTAGCGACAAGCTTAATGGCAACACGCGGTTTTGCGGCAAGTTCTCCGATAGACCCAGCCAAGATAATCGACCTGACGTACACCTTTGACACGTCAACCATTTACTGGCCGACTGAGCATCCCTTTGTCCATCAGTTCGAGCATTACGGAATGACGCCAGGCGGTTATTTCTACTCGTCTGCTCAGTTTGCCGCGCCTGAACACGGCGGCACTCATATGGACGCGCCGATCCACTTCAGCAAAGGCGCAATCAGCGCCGACGAGGTGCCTTTCACCTCGATGGTGGGGGGCCGGCCGCGGTTATCGATTTTTCGGAACGCGCAGCCACCAACCCCGACGCGATGTTAAGTGTCGACGACATTAAGAAGTGGGAAACAGAGCACGGCCATGTCCCCGACGGTGCAATCGTCGTGGCGCGTTCGGGATGGGGCCGCTATTGGCCGAACAAAAAGCGATACCTGGGAACCGACGAGTTCGGCGACGTCGCGCATCTCAGATTTCCGGGCTTCTCCGCAGATGCGGTGAAGTATCTGCTCGATAGTCGCGAAGTCGCCGCTATCGCGATTGACACGCCCAGCATGGATCCGGGCAACTCAAAGGATTTCCAAGTGCACCGGTTGTGGCTGGGGGCCAATAAGGTCGGTTTCGAGAATGTCGCACATGCGGATAAACTGCCCGAAATCGGCGCAACTATGTTTTGCATCCCGATGAAAATTGGCAAGGGCACCGGCGCGCCGACCCGTATCTTTGCGCTACTCCCTAATCAGTAGGACAAGCGTCAAGGAGCAAACGTATGTCCAGCATCGAAGCAATTGATCGCGCAAAGCTCAATTCTGCGGCACGGCCCGCGACACGGCCGGGAATTCCCCGGCGACACCATCATCTCGCCTACAGCACCCATGACACGCGCGCGACGATTGAGTTCTACACGCGCGTGATGGGCATGTCCTTAGTCGGAGCCGTTATCGACGATCGAATTCCCTCCACCAAGGACACATATACCTATCTGCACACCTTCTTCCGCATGGATGACGGGGCATGCCTCGCGTTCTTTGAGTCACCGGGCGTGCCGCAGACGCCTCTTATCGAGCACCCGGCGCACAGGATTTTCAACCACCTGGCGCTCGAAGTACCGACCCGGGAAGACGTCGACAGGTGGTACGATTGGCTCACTGCTAATGGTCTCGAAGTACTGAGCGCCGACCACGGAATCATCTACAGCATTTATTTCTTTGACCCTGTGAACCACATCCGGCTCGAGCTAACCACGACTATCGATCCGACCTGGAATGACCGTGCCGCGGAAGCTCATAGGGCGGTGGAGCAGTGGTTCGAAGTTCAAGCACGCGCGGAGGCCGAAGGGCGCGACGTGACCACCGCTCTGCGCGAGTTCGCGCATAAGCGCAGAAATCGAATGAAAGGTTAACCGCCAGATTGGTGCTGCCGAAAAATTCCGCGGATCGAATCTTAGCCGAAGGTGACGGCGAGTTTGCCGTCATCGATATGCTGTGGCAGGCTCGGGATGACACGATATCGCAATCGGAATGGAAGCGCTTGCAAAGTGTAATGCGAGGGTCGGGCTATAAGTGGAAAATGACGATGCGTACCGTGTGTGCTGCGTTATCCGGTGAAACATGAGAAACCTTGCGCTGGTTTTCGACGGCACGGTTTCGCCGGGCGAACAAAGTCCTATTTAATAACTTTTTCATTTCTGAGTATTTGCAGATCCCAGTCGGAATAGCCTGCTTTCCGGAGAACCGTTACCGTGTGCTCGCCCAAACGTGGAGGCATCAGGCGCTTCACTGCCTTTCTGTCATCGATACTCACTGGGATATCCACAAATTTCATTTCGGGAATGCGGAAGTCGGGGGTCACGGGCGGAAACATCCCCAGTGCATTAACCTGCTCGTCAGCAAACACCTCGTCGATTGAATTGATGCGGCTGGCGGGGACTTGCGCCTCGCGTAGCAGGGGAATCAGCTCGTCAGCACTGTAGCGCAGAGTTTCGGACTCCAACAAACCGTGAAGCTCGTAGCGGCGAGCCACCCGTTCCGGATTCGAAGCAAAACGATGGTCGCTGGCGAGAGGGGAGCAGCCGAGCACGTTGCACAGCTTTGCAAACAGGCGGTCGTTGCCCGCAGCAATCAACACCCAACTGCGGTCGCTGGTAGCAAAAGCCTCGTATGGCGCTGCAGCCGGCGAAGTTGAACCCGCCGGGCCGGGCACGTCACCGGTTGCCTGATAATTTGTCATCAGCAGAGTCGTCCAAGTGACGCCGGTTTCTAGCAAGCTGGTCGTGACCTTGGCGCCCTTACCGGTCTTGGCGCGATCCAGCAATGCAGCCAAAATTCCACTGAACAGCCATAGACCAGAGCCCATGTCAATTATCGGTACCACGACGCGCGCGGGTGGCGAGCCGGCATGGCCGTTTACGCTAATGATTCCGGAATAGGCCTGGCCAAGCGGATCATAGCCGGGGAGATCACGGAGCGGTCCCTTGTCGCCAAACCCGCTGATAGAACCGTAAATGAGCCGCGGGTTTTCTGCACGAAGTTGCTCGTAACCAAGGCCGTGAGATTCGGCACTCCCGGGCTTCATCGAATGAACAAAGATATCGGCATCCTGGGCCAGGCGGCGAACAATTTCTGGCCCGCGCGGATCGTTGAGGTCGACACAAACACTGCTCTTGTTGCGGTTGTAGCAGAGATACGGGGCTGACTCGCCGTGCCATAGGGGAGCGAACCGGCGTACATCGTCACCACCGTCCGGCCGTTCGATTTTGATCACAGTAGCGCCGAAATCGCCCAGTAGCTGTGTGCAATAAGGGCCCGCGACATTCTGCGTCAGATCGACAACAGTAATTCCATCCAACGTCATCATTTCAGTCTATAAATCTCATCCCGCGGCGATCTTTTGGTCATTACTTCACTCCGTTGCACGTGACCCGGCACGCCCGCGGCGCGCAATCGTCCCCGGAAACAGGCCCTGCGCGCCCGACGCCGGCTTTGCCGGTGTCGGGCAATATGTCAATTGGAAACGGGCGCGTCCTCAAGAGAGTTGCTTGAGACAGCCCTTGATCGCCTCAAAGTTCGGCAGATTTCGTGCATCAGCCAGAACTTCAGCGTAACGCACAACTCCTTGCCGATCGACGACAAAGGCGGAGCGCTTACATACGCCTTTGAAGCCCATCATATCTTCGTATAGCGCACCATACTCGCGTGCTGTTTCCTTGTTGTAATCGGACAGGAGAGGGAATTGGTAGCCCTGTTCCTTGGCCCACGCGTCAAGCGCGAAAGGGCTGTCGGTGGATAGTCCGAACACTTTACAGTCGAGCCCTTCGTACTCTTTCAACGAGTCGCGCATTCCGCAAAGTTCCTTGGTGCAGACGCCCGTGAAGGCCAACGGGACGAACAGCAGCAAGACCTTGTTGCCGCGCAGTTCCGAGAGTTTTACGTCCTGCATTTTGTTCGACTTCAGGGTGAAGTCCGGCGCCTGCTGTCCAACTTGTAAAGGCATGTTATCTCCTTATCGGTCACGGTTTTTGGTTCAACTAAATCTTATTGGAAGCGAGCTCTGGGGACTGCCAGACCTGGAACTTCGGCGCGCATCCTGAAAATAGTGCCCTTCTTTTCTTTGTCGTCGGTGTTGTCGGCGGTGACGACGTACAGCTCTTCCAGATTGGGACCGCCAAAGGTCACGCTCGTAACCATTCGGGCCGGGACCTTGATGCGCTTGTCGAGCGTGCCGTCCGGCCTGAAGCGCATTACTTCGCCAGCTTCCGGAACCGCGAGCACGACTCCACCCTCCGCATCGACCGCCAAGCCGTCGGGAACGCCGTCTGGTAGTTTGGCAAAGATGCGCCGATCCTTAACGGTTCGATCAGGTGGCACATCGTAGACCCACACCGCCCGCGTGCCAGAATCGGAATGATACAGCAGCTTGCGGTCGGGGCTGAAGCCAAGGCCGTTGGTGACCTCGATGCCGTCCCACAACTTGAAGACTTTGCCATCCGGATCGACCCGGAAGAGGCTACCTGGAATCGGCTTGCGATTCGAGAACGGGTCAAATTCAAGCGTGCCGCAGTAAATCGAGCCCTCAGCGTCAGGCTGAATATCATTGATGCCCTTGAGCGGTTTGCCCTCCCATTCAGTGAACAACTCGCGGCTGGTGCGTGTCGTTTCGTTGAAGTAGATAAGATTGCGGCCGCTGCACACGATACCGCTAATCTCATTGATCGCTATTCCTCCCACGCCACGCCGTTTCGGGATTAGTGTTTCAACCTCACCATTTGGACTGCGGCGATAGACGCCGCCATTGGTTACATCGCTGAAACACAGCCGGTTCCGGTCATCGACGCGGGGCCCCTCGATAAGGCCAAATCCGCTGGCTAGGGTTTCGAAAATTGCCATGGTCGTCTCCTCACACGCGGGATTTACCACGATTGGCCGGTGGCGGGCGAGCCTTTTAACCCCTCCGTTGTGTCGGAGAGACATCGCTTTGGGCCGGCGGAATCGGACTCGGCGGCCTTCTCGGGTCGGTGAGGCGGAGGCGCCGGTGGCAGAGATAAATCAGGACCGGTTGCAGCACGCGGGTCAGAATCAGGATCGACAGCGCCCCTCCAATGACCACAATTGCCAACGGCCGCTGGGTCTGCGCTCCGATTCGAGTCGAAAGCGCCATTGGCAACAGCCCGAAGGCGTCAACTAAATCTGTCATCATCATCGCGCGCAGACGGCGATCAGAACCCATGATGATCGAGTCGAGGAAGGGGTGCCCTTCGCTCCAAAGCTGCCGGATGTAGAAGCTCAGTACGATACCGTCCATCACTGCGATGCCGAAGATCGAAATAAAGCCCACGGCGGCGGACACGCTGAAGGGCGTGCCGGTGACAATCAGAGCAAGCAGCCCGCCGAGGCACGCGACCGGAATTTGGGCCATTATAACGAATGTATCGACTAGGGAGGTGGTGGCGCCGTAGAGCACTCCGACAATCAGCAACAGCGCGATCGGGACCACCACTGCCATGCGGCGATTGGCCTGGCGCAGTTCCTGCCACTGGCCTGCCCATGACAGACGGACGTCGCGTGGAATTTTTACCTGTTCCGCAACCAGCTGCTGAGCCTCTTTCACCGTACTTTCCAAATCACGGCCGCGGACCGCGAAGCGTACTGGCACGTAACGCTGTAACGCTTCACGATAGATGAACGAGGCGCCTTCAGCAGTGCGGATATCAGCAACTTGCGCGAGCGGAACGTAGCCACCATTTGCAAGCGCAATCGGAATGCGCCGCAGAGCATCGAGACTGCTCCGATATTCCTTGTTCCAGCGTACTACTAGATTGAAGGTGCGATCGCCGGTCAGGATCTGCGTTACCGGCTGGCCACCGATCGCCGCCTGGACTACCGCATTGACATCGCCAACGTTAAGGCCGTAACGTGAGCAGGCCGCGCGGTCGGGTGTAATTAGAATATTGGGCTGGCCGAGCGAAGGGTATACAACCAAGTCGGTTACCCCGGCAACCCTGCTCAGCACTTCTTCGACTTCGTTGGCTATGCGCTCATCCGTGCCAAAACTTGGCCCGAAGACTTTGACTACATTCTCACCCGCCTTCACTCCCGACAGCGCCTCGTCGACATTGTCTTCGATGTTTTGTGAGTAAGCGAAGCTGACTCCTGGGAACGCCCCCCGTAGTCTGGTATCCATCTGGTTGACGAGATCAGCCTTGCTGAGGCCGGCCGGCCATGAGGATTGGGGTTTCAGATCGACCGAGAACTCAACGTTGAAAAAGCCCGTGGCTTCCGTACCATCGTCAGGGCGGCCAAGCTGAGAAACGACAGTGGTCACCTCGGGGAAAGACTCGAAAATGTACCGCATGCGGTCGACTGCCTCGGCGCCATAATCCAGGGAGGAACTTAGCGGGAGCACGGCGTGAGCCCAGATGTTGCCTTCCTCGAGCTTGGGCAAAAACTCTCCGCCCAAGCGAGGGTAAGCCGATAGTATCAGGGCCGCGGCGGCGCCTGTGATCCCCAATGTTGTCCATGGCCTTCGCAGCACCTGCACGAACAGTGCATGGTAAAAGCGGCTGATACGCTCCCATACGGGATTGCGCGCCTCGCGAGCTCCACCCCAAAAGAAAAAAGATGACAACACTGGCGTCAATGTGATGGCAAGAATGACCGCCGTTCCGAGTGCGTAGGCATACGTGTGCGACATCGGCGAGAAGATCACGCCTTCGACACCGCGCATTGTAAATAGAGGCAAAAACGCGATTACGAAAATTAGGGTCGAGAAAAAAATTGCTCCGCCTACCTCCTGGGCTGCCGACAAAACGCGTACCAGGGTATTGTCATGTTCCAGCTCACGACTGCTCAGACGGCGATAAATATTCTCGATGACGACCACGGTCGGATTGATTATGATGCCGAAGTCGATCGCGCCGAGCGAGATTAAATTGGCCGGCGTGCTACTCAAGTACATCACTGTGAACGCGCCGCACAGCGCAAGCGGAATACTGATAGCCGCGATGATCGCGGCTCGGAAATTGCCCAGGAAAAACACCAGCACTACGCATACCAGCACTAGGCCCACGCTCAGATTTTCAAACACCGTGCGCAGGGTCAGATGCACCAGGCCGGTGCGATCATAGTACGGCACGACTCTGTAACCGGGCGGCAAGAATCCCTCGGTGTTGAGCTCTTTAACCTTCGCCTCAACGTTGCGCAGAGTCGGCAGGGTACTCGCGTACTTACGCATCAACACAATGCCTTCGACGACCTCGTTGTGGTCGTTCATTCCCACGATGCCGAGTCGTGGTGCGTAACCGATTTCCACATCGGCCAGATCGCCGACCCGGACTGGTGTTGACTTGTTGGCCGTCAGCACGATGCGCCGAATATCATCCAGAGTTTGGATAAACCCGATCCCGCGTACGTCAAACGCTTGCTCGCCGAGAGTCAGATAGTTGCCGCCAGCATTGGTGTTCGAATTCTGAATGGCGCTAATTAGGATCGACAGGGGGATTTGATAGTAGACCAGCTTCTCGGGATCGATCTCCACGTGATATTCTTTGGTTAGGCCTCCGAAGCCGGCGACGTCAATCACGCCGGGTACGGTTTTGAGCTGCTTTTCGAGCACCCAATCCTCAATCTCTTTTTCTTTGAGCACGTCATGGTCGGCGCTTTCGACTGTGTAACGATAGATCTCCCCGATCGGGTTCTCGGGCGAGAGGCTCGCTGAAATCCCCTGAGGCAATGAGATCAATTGCAGATTGCTGAGTATTTCCTGACGATCCCAGTAATAGTCACTGTCCCAAAAAAAATAGCAGCGAATATCAGAAAGCCCGAACAGCGAAATCGAATCCATCCGCTGCAGGTTGCGCGATCCGCCGAGTCCGTACTCGAGCGGCACGGTGACCATTCTCTCCACCTCTTCGGCACTCAGCGCATTGGGTAGGGTGAGCACTTCGATCATTGGCTGTACCGGGTCGGGATAAGCCTCAATATCGAGCTGGTAAAAGGAGTAGATACCGACCAGCACAAGCACCACCGCCAGCCCAATCACGACGATGCGCTGATTCAGCGCCACCTGCATAATCGCCCGGATCATAATCGCAGCTCATCAACTCTCGCCATTCGCTTGATGCCACAGTGCGTTGAGTTGAAGCGATTGCGCAACCACCACGCGATCGCCTGGATGCAGGCCGGCAAGCACGCGAACGAAACCCTCTTCTTTCCATGAAGCAATCGAAACAGCGCGGCGCTCAAAGTTGGTCGGCGTGGTCTCGACGAAGGCGAAGTACTGATTAGTATCGAACACCAGGGCCTTCTGGGGAATGACCAGTGCCTCGCCAGGCAGGGTAGCGATTCTCACTCGCGCGAGCATTTGTGGTTTTAGTTTGCGCTCTGGATTATTGACTTGGCATCGAATCTGCAAAGTATGAGTAGCAGGATCTATATTGGGACTAATCCGCGCAACGAAACCGGTGAAAACATCATCGGGGTACGCGGTAGTTACAGCTTCGAGTCGTTGACCCTCATGAACGCGCGCGACGTCGTCTTCGTAGATAGCGGCGGTGATCCAGACATCGTTGATCGTACCGAGCGAGTAGAGCACATCCCCGGGATTGACCTGGGCGCCGCGCACTGCCTTGTTCTCGATCACGATGCCGCTGATTGGTGCCGGGATCCAGATCGAAGGGCTGGGGAAGGTTACTGCGCTGATCTCATTCTTGCTCATTCCCAGCAATTCGAGTTTGTGGCGCGCCGCCGAGAGCAACGCGGAGGCCAGCATCTGACCGCCCACTTGCGGCGAAGAGCTGAGCCGCGCGGTAGTCTGTGCCTGCAGGTACTCGGCCTCGGCAGTCATCAGGTCGGGGCTATACAGTTCAACAATTGGTTCGCCGGTTCTGACATAATCCCATTGCGACACCCGCGTTTGCTCGATGCGACCGGACACCCGTGCCACAATCGTTGACACCCGCCGATCGTCGAAGGCGATCTGACCGTTGGCCTCGAGCAAGCCGGGTAGCTCCACCCAGCGAACCTCGTTAATTGCCATCCCTGGAATCTGTTCGGCAGGGAGCTGCAGTACTTGGCCGCCCCCCGCCTGACGAACCATCCGCGGCAAGGGCGCGGGCGTTTCAATCGAAGCACGCGAGGGCGTCGAGCTTTCGCATCCGAGGCCGCCTCCGATGAGCAAGCCCGCGATGGCCGCAATCGTCAGTGCGCTCAGAGATCGCTCAATGCGCTTCCCCATTACCCGCCCGACATGTGGCGCCGCTTCTGCGGCGCAGCTGAGCAAAAGGGCGCGCATACGAGAGAATCGACACGCGCAACGCATGGAGCGCTTCAGCTTTGCATTCCTCTTGCTCTTCAGCTTCTTCGCCATCGCTTAATGATCCAAAGGCTCTCCGATGGCTTGTTCCAAGGCGACCCGCGAAGCAAGAAACTGGTTCGCTGCTTGCAAATAAGCAGCGCGAGAGTCATAACTGCGCTGCAGCGTGCTCGCCAGCGCGGTAAAATCTATTTTACCAGATTCATAGGATATCAAGCCGACCTGAAAATCCTGCCGGGCCAGCGGAGCCAGCGTGTCGCGATGGAGCAGCGCTGTCTGATAGGCGACTTGAGCGTTGCGATAGAGTGTCGTCACCGTAGCGGCGGTTTGGCTGCGCATCGAGTTGAGGTCATAACTGGTTGCCTGCAAGTCGTATTTGGCCCGAGTAACATCCTCTGACTGCTTGATCCAGAAGAACACTGGCAGGTTTAGGGTGATTGAAAAACCGTGATCCTGCATCCGCCCGGTTGGAGCGGGAGCGGCGCTCGATAGCAAATAATTGTCGAATGTATAGCCGATGGTATAGTCCGGAGCATATTCGAGCTTCGCCAACTCGAGCGCGGTCAGGGCGTTACGTTGTGCGAGCGCAGCTTCCAGGATCTCCTGCCGCATATGGGTGGCTAGATCGATCAACCGGTCAAGACGCACATCGAGCGGTTTGAGCTCGAGGCGGCGTTCAACCGCGAGAGGTTCGTCGGGCTGACGGAACATGAGCTGATTGAGCGTAGTAAGATCATTCAGGATCGCGCTGCGAGACTGATGTTCGGCCTGTTGAGCTACGGCAAAGTCAAATTCGCTGCTGATGAAATCGGTTTGTGTAACCCGGCTCGCGCTGTATGCGACCTCAGCAACCTTCATGACTTGATCCAGGTCTTCGACTCTTTCGGCTTGGAGGCTGGCTACATCACTATCCAGCAAAAACTGGTAGTAGGCGATTTCGGTTTGCGCCCGCACGTCGCGCACGACGCTCTGCAGAACCAGATGAGCAATCTCGGCGACCTGTCTGGCACCATCCGCCTGTAGCAGGGCTTTACCCGGGAACTGCAGCGATTGCGCTACCGTGAGCGTATGTACTGAGGCCTGGCTGAAGCCGTTGGTCGGGCTGTCAACATTGCCATAGCCAAAGACAGGGTCCGCCGGCGCATAATTCTGCTTCACCCGGTGCATCGCCGAGAACCATCGCGCGCGCGCAGCGCGGACCTGGGGATTGACCTCGGTCGCCAATTCGACGAGTTGTGCGATTCCTAACTTCACTTCGTTCTGAGCCGCCTGTACCGGGCAAGCAAAGGTGATCAGCGCCGCGCCGGCGAGCATGATAGTGTTCACGTTCATCCGCATTTCAAACCTTCCGTCTCCATAACGGAACGGCCGCGGCGCAACGATTCCGATAGTTGTGCTGAAGAGGTTCGTCAGCCGCGAGGCTTCATTCGTTGCGAGCGCGGCACGCGAGGTGATCCTCGTCGCCATCCATGACGACGCGTGCAGCAACTTGTTACCGGAGTATTAAACCGCGGCAACACCGCAGGAGGAAGCTCCATTTATGGATCGCTCCTGCGGAGATCAGATGTGATCTGCAACGTATCGCAAAACAGAGGGCGCTTGCTCCTCGACGTTCCTACCATGGCCCGGAATAAGCCGGATGAGACCTGGGATCGCGGCAAGTTCCCGGTACTGCGCAGCGAGCAGCCTCCGGTCAGCCGCCACTACCATCTTCATCAGGGGCGACACACGCGGCCCTCCGGTCGAACCGATGAATTTCAATAACCAGCCGAGCGGACCGGGAAGATGCGCGAGGTTGAATAGCGCATCGGCGAATAACAATGTCGCTCGATCATCGCTGTGGATTGTGAAGGCGGCTTCGTCACCGCTCAGGGCGAGCGTGTGCCACTCCATTTGGCGGGGAAGCAACTCATAGCCGCCCTCGACTCTAACGACTCGTTCGACCCGCCGTCGGACCGCCGTCGGACATACCACCTTCAACTTGGGGTAGCGTTGTTTGAACGCGGGCGCATCGAGCCGATGTCGTTGGTTGGGGATGATGCAAAAGGCAGGCTCACCCCAACGCTCGATTTCCTGCATGTCGGCTTCATTCAGTGGAATTGCGCTATGAATCGCGAGTCGGCGGTCCGCAAGTCTGACCAGAGTCATCTTTCGAGGAAAAATTCCACCCGGAATTCGGATTTCGCCATCGACAGTCCAAAGGTTTTCTTCCACTTTTTGGATCGGCTGGTAGGGCTGCACCGTCCAAGGCGGCGTGGTAGGAATCTGACGTTCCGAAACCCCTGCGAAAGCGTCAACTATTGCGCTGCACCGAGGGAGGCGGCGGTTCCAGATTCGTCTAAACCAGGCTGAAACAATCCTGGCTCAACTGCGAGACCCGAGCGCCCCTGCCGCTCAGGGTTCCTGCCCGAGACCATTTCGTTGGGCTGATATTGTGGATACTGCTCCGCCGTGGGAGCAGGTTGCGCTTTTGCCATAGGCTGAGCACCCTTGGCCTTGGCCGCGGTCTCGCCATATTTCTTTTCCAAGTCGCGCATATAGAGCACGATTTGCCACCGTTCAGTCGTCGACATCGCATCGTCGTACGACGGCATCCAAATACCGCCGTTGCGGATGTAGCCGAAGACGTAGCCGTCCGGAAGATTAGTGCTCACGCCGGTCAGCAGATTGGCGGGCTTGTGAGCGAGCAGGTGTACGACGCTGCCGTCGCCCTTGCCGACTTGGCCATGGCAAGGAGCGCAAACCGTTTCGAACAGAACCTTGCCATGAGCAAGGTTCTCAGAAGTCGGCTGAAGCGGATTCTGCTCTCGGACAGTCATCAGTTCGAGCTTCATCGGCAAAATCGCGGCCGCGGTCGGCATCCCCACCGGCTGGCCGTAATGGACGTTGTAATGAATACCGTTAATCGGCAACGTTCCATCAGGCATAACGCGAGGCGCAATCTCAAGCGGCTGTACTGCCGCGCCCTGATACATGTCGGTACTCCAGGGAAACGCGTATGCCTTGGACCCTCCCCCAGCGGCTGCAGCGCCGATGATGATTGCAGCCAAAATCACCTTGGCACAAAGCGTGGCAACCTCTTTCGGGTCAATCCAGCTTTTCCCCATTACGCCCTCGAAGACTTCTCCATTGCCCAGAAAATGCACAGCGTGCACCCGGCGCTAAAGCTGAAAACCGTCACCGGTCAGTGCGGGCATTTTCACGGCATCTTCCGCACCGCGTACGGGAAGATGCGCGAAAGCCTCTCCAAAAAGACAGAACAACCGGCGGCAGAATAGCGCGCCAACGTACTATTGATCCAGCCGGTTTTGCGCCTCCTCCGTGTACGAACATAGCCTACTTGACGACAATCTCGCCGTTCATACCGTCCTTTTCATGGGGCACGCATGTGTATTTGTAGGTGCCGGGAACCTTAAATGTGTAGTCCCATGTTGCATCAGGCTTCATGAATCCGGAGTCGAACGGCTGAGCGCCGGGCGGTAGCGAGACATCGGACGGTTTTAGAGCCATCGTGGGATCGCCATCGACCGAATGCAGGGTCTTGGCATTGTTAACCCATTCGATGGTTTGCCCTGCCTTGATTGTGGCTTTATCAGGCAGGAACTTTGGCGGTTTGTCACTCATTTTGATCACAAGCGCCGGACCACCTGCGCCAAATGCGGGAGCTATTGAAGAGCCCCATAAAGCAGTTATAACCATCAAAACGATGAAAAAGCGAACGACAGCAAACTTCAACGGGTCCGCGTCTGAACTCGCGCTACTGCCGTGGGTACTGCCAAGGTAACGCACGCTACATGCTCCTTCGATTTGCCAAAGGGCGCGTTGGCTTTAGGACAAGTTATGTCTCGATCGTCGTGACTTTAGCGCGCCTTCTGACATTAATCCAACGTCCGGAGCCGCATTCAAGCTCGTTGCGGACTGGCAGACCGACAGCGAGTAAACATTTTCGACCAATCGCATGTTAATCACCCCGTTGCATTCTGTTTGATTACAGCTCGTTGCCGTTTATGTAACGGGGCCAAGTAAGCCGAACCGGACGCGGCGGTTCTGGGCCGCCACGGTTTGTTCCATACGTTGACTTTTGTAATCAACTTTCGCGCCTTGCTGACGCCCCAATTCGGCTTAAGAGAATTCGCTGGCAGCAGCGTTGAGGAAGCGGCCGAACAGCGCACCGCTGGAGTCGAGCGCCACGTCGTATAGCGACGGTGTTCGTCCGAGCACCAGGATTTGGTGGCCTTCGTCGAGGAAGGCGTAGCACACGCACATCGTCAGCGCGGTGTAGGGACGGCCAGCCATCGGGCCGCGAATCAATATCCAAAACAGAATACCGTAATTGGTGAAGTGCGCTGTTTTACGAATCAGTTCGTGCAGCACGGCGAGTGTAGCCGCGGAGGCGCCGGGCAGCAGGAAACGCAGAATCGGCACGATCACCTTGGCGGTGTTTGCCGCCGAAAACAACGAAGTCGAGAGCACAAATAGCGCGATCAGCCAGATAATGGTGGGCAGCCACAGCTTCAGCTTGCCATCCGCGGTGGCTGCCATTGACGCGCTATCTTCCACGCTTAGGTGTCGAGCTCCAACGATTGTTGTTCCAGTCGCCCAAGGCTAGCCCGAATCATGATAACCTACACGAGAACCATGGTCGACGCCTTTTCCGTCTGCGGCCGAACCGTGACCAGCCGGCCGCTCATTACACAGCGTCGTGAGAGCAACACCGGAGAAACATCCAGTGGATCGAACCTATCACATTGCCGAAGCGCAAGCCGTACCGGCTTGTAGCGTCGTAATTGTCGGTGCTTCCGGGGATCTGGCGCAGCGGAAATTGATTCCGTCGCTATATAACCTCCGGGCGTGCGGTGAAGGAATGGGTCCACGCGATTTTGCCGTCTTGGGCTTCGCACGACGCCAGATTCCGGTGGACAGATTCCGCGATCAGATGCGTGACGCGGTGGCCAGATATTCACGGCTTGAATTGGATGACAGTTGCTGGAGCGATTTTGCTGCTCGGCTGGATTACTTGGGTGGGCTCGATCAGCCCAACGGGTTCCAGCGGCTGCGAATGCGGCTGGAGCAAGCGGAGGCGAACTACGGGCTGCCCCCCAATCGCATCTATTATCTCTCGATCCCGCCTGAGGCGATTAGCGAAACTGTCGCAGGCCTCGACCAGGCCGGACTCATCGCCGGGGCTGCAGCCCCGCATTTTTCCCGGGTTGTAGTCGAAAAGCCAATAGGACATGACCTGGAAAGCGCCCGCCAGACGAACCGCACGATCCTGAGGCATTTCACTGAGTCACAAATCTTTCGAATCGACCATTACCTGGGCAAGGAAACCGTCCAGAATCTCTTGGTGCTGCGTTTCGCTAACACGATTTTTGAGCGGATGTGGGGAGCGCGGAACGTCGATCATGTCCAAATCACGGTGGCCGAAAGCGAAGGTGTGGGTTTGCGTGCGTTGTACTACGACCCTGCTGGCGCGCTCCGCGATATGGTCCAGAATCACATGCTGCAGCTCCTGGCGCTGATCGCGATGGAGCCGCCCGTATCGCTCGAAGCCGAAGCCGTTCGCGAGGCCAAGCTCAACCTGTTGCGCGCCTTGCGGCCGGTGCCGCGCGGTGAAGCAGCAACCCTGGTCGTACGAGGCCGTTATGCTGCCGGGACAACGGACGGACAACAGGTGCCGGGTTATTTGGAGGAGCAGGGTATCTCTAGGAATTCGCGCACCGAAACTTTCGTCGCGATAAAGGCGTTCATCGATAATTGGCGCTGGGCAGGGGTGCCGTTTTATCTACGCACCGGCAAGCGAATGGGAGCGCGTGAAAGCCTGATTCATATTCAGTTCAAGGAGGTGCCGCGGATTCTCTTCAATCGCACCGGGGTGCTCCCTGAAAACGCGCTGACACTCAGAATTCAACCGGATGAAGGATTTTCGTTCGAGGTACTGGCCAAGCAACCTGGACTTGGGGTGACGGCTCGTCCCGTGCGCATGAATTTACGCTATCAGAGTGAGTTCCAGGGACCGGTGCCGGACGCTTACGAACGTCTGCTACTGGACGTAATGGCAGGGGATCACACGCTATTCGTCAGCGCTGCATTCGTCGAGCAATCATGGGCTTTCGTGCAATCGATTCTGGAGCCGTGGGCGAGCGATTATTCGATTCCGCTGTACGAATATCCAGCTGGAACCATGGGGCCCCGCGCTGCAAATCAATTGATCCAAGCCGACGGCCGGCAATGGTTAAGTCTCTGATCCTCGACCGGCAGTTACCCTGCGTCATTCGGACCTCAATCCATAGACATCAACGAATAACGGACAGGGAAAGAGACGAGGGAAGTCCGGACAACGAAGGTAGACTGTGCGCTAAAATGATGCTGAAGTGCGATGATATCGTGGAGGCCCGAAGATGAATCCA
>Ga0306920_100000364_pt1 | contig 52334 bp, 41 predicted proteins | sample flu12Cox44000170_FD_204666 | JGI IMG/M metagenome (GOLD analysis project Ga0306920, IMG submission 204666) | Lab enrichment of tropical soil microbial communities from Luquillo Experimental Forest, Puerto Rico - flux4day.12C.oxic.44.000.170 (v2)... | ecosystem: Environmental > Terrestrial >... | reverse complement strand
CCGACCCGAGCTGCGCACCTCCGAGCACTACTTCTTCAGACTCTCGGACCCGCAATGCGTGGCGTTCCTGAAGGAGTGGCTCGACAGTCCGGGAAGACTCCAGACGCAGGTCGTCAACAAAGCGCGCGAGTGGCTGAGCGGGCGCGGCGAGCAGGCGCTCGCGGACTGGGATATCTCGCGCGATGCCCCCTACTTCGGCATCCCGATCCCGGACGCGCCGGGCAAGTACTTCTACGTGTGGCTAGATGCGCCGATCGGCTACCTCGCTGCGCTCGAGAATTATTTCGCAAGCGGCAAGGCACGCGCGCGTGGCGAGCGGCGCACCTTTGCCGAGTTCCTGTCTGCGCCCGACACCGAGCAGATTCATTTCATCGGCAAGGACATCATCTACTTCCACACGCTCTTCTGGCCGGCGATGCTGAAATTCGCCGGCCCACCCTACAAGGTGCCGGACCATGTGTGGGTTCACGGCTTCATCACCGTGTCGGGAGAAAAGATGTCGAAGTCGCGCGGCACCGGCATCAGCCCGCTGCGCTATCTCGACATCGGCATGGACCCCGAGTGGTTGCGCTACTACATTGCCGCCAAGCTGAACGCGAACGTCGAGGACCTGGACTTCAACTCCGAGGACTTCATCGCGCGCGTGAACAGCGATCTCATCGGCAAGTACGTCAACATCGCGAGCCGCGCGGCGAACTTCATCACGCGCCACTTCCACGGCACGCTGCGCTATTCCGCGGACCTGGCGGCGCTCACCGAGGAGGCACGCACCACGGCGGCTCGCGCGCACAACGCCTACGAAGCGCGCGAGTTCGGCAGGGCCATGCGCGTCTGCATGGACTTTGCGGACTGGATCAACCATTACTTCGACGCCAATCGTCCCTGGCTCCTCGCCAAGGACCCCGCGCAGGCGCCGCACCTGCAGGATGTTTGCTCGCGGGCGCTGTATGGCTTCAAGGTGCTGTCGGTACTGTTGGCGCCCGTCATGCCGGCGCTCGCAGAACGTGTGGCGCGCGAGCTGTTCGGTCTCGACCGCGCATTCGTGTGGCGCGATTACGAGGTACGGCCCGAGCGGGTCAACCCCTACCAACACCTCATGACGCGCGTCGAGGCGCGGCAGCTCGATGCGCTCTTCGAGGTTGAGGCTGCAGCGGCGCCGACCGGCGGCGCCGCACGCGCGGCGGCCTCAGCGGCGGCGGCAAGCGGGGCAAGCGGGGCAAGCGCGGCGAGCGCGGCAGGCGCTGCGGGCGGGGGCGCCGGCCCCGCCGCAACGCCCGCGACACTCTCGATCGATGAGTTCCGCAAGGTCGACCTGCGGGTGGTGCGCATCGTGGACGCCGAGGAAGTCAGCGGGGCCGACAAGCTCTTGCGGCTGACACTCGACCTCGGCTCCGAACGGCGTACGGTTTTCGCCGGTATCAAGGGAGCCTATGATCCAACGGCCCTGAAAGGGCGCCTCACGGTGATGGTCGCCAACCTCGCTCCGCGCAAGATGAAATTCGGAGTCTCCGAAGGCATGGTGCTCGCGGCAAGCGGCGAGGGTCCGGGACTGTACCTCCTGGCACCCGATTCCGGCGCCACCCCAGGGATGAAGATCACCTGAGCGGGCGCCCGGCCCCGCCAGCGACGCGCATGCCTAACGCCGACGACATCGACGCCCTGCTGCCGCAGACGCAGTGCACGCGCTGCGGTTACAGCGGCTGCCGCCCTTACGCAGAAGCCATTGCAGCGGGCGAGGTGCCGATCAACCAGTGTCCGCCGGGCGGTGCCGCGACCATCGCAGCGCTCGCCGCACTGCTTCATCGAGCGGCGTTGCCGCTCAACCCGCTGAATGGCACCGAAGGCCCGGAACTCATCGCGCAGATCGACGAGGAGGCGTGCATCGGCTGCGTCAAGTGCCTGCCGCCCTGCCCGGTCGACGCCATCGTCGGAGCACACCGGCAGATGCACACGGTGGTGCTGGCGCTGTGCACCGGTTGCGAGCTTTGCGTCGCGCCCTGCCCGGTCGACTGCATCGCCATGGTGCCGCGGGCCGCGCTGCCGTACGCCCCGCCGCCCCCGGGCGCAGCGGAAAATCGCGTCCGCTACGCCGCCCACGGCACGCGTGTCCTCGCGCGCGAAGCGCAGCGGGCGGCGCTGCTCAGCGCGCGCAAACGAGCCGCGCAATCGTAGTCCGGCCATGCATCCCGCCACGCGCAGAGCGATCTTCCGGCGGCTGCAGGCGGCCAATCCGTCACCGACCACGGAGCTCCTCTACGGCTCACCGTTCGAGCTGCTGGTCGCCGTGATGCTCTCGGCGCACACCACCGACCGTGCGGTCAACGCCGCGACGCGCAACCTCTTTCCGGTGGCCAACACGCCGGCGGCGATCGCCGCTCTCGGCGTCGAGGGCGTCAAGCCATACATCAAGCCGGTGGGCCTCTACAACACCAAGGCGAAGAACCTCGTCGGCCTCGCACAGCAGCTCATCGACCGGCACGGTGGCGAAGTTCCCTCGACCCGCGCCGAGCTCGAAGCGCTGCCGGGTGTCGGGCGCAAGACCGCAAACATCATTCTCAACATGGTATTCGGCGAGGCGGAGATCGCCGTTGACACACACATCTTCAGAGTCGCCAACCGCACCGGGCTCGCTCCCGGCCGCACGCCGCGCGAGGTGGAGCAGGCGCTCAATGCCACCACGCCGGCGGAGTTCCGCAAGAATGCGCACCACTGGCTGATCCTGCTCGGTCGCTATGTGTGCATCGCCCGCAAGCCGAAATGCCCGACCTGCGTCATCCGCGACCTCTGCGAATATCCCTACAAGACACCGGCTGCTGCGCCGCGCGCCGCCCGGCGCCTGCCGCTTCCTTCACGAGTGCGCAGCCGCCGCAAGCGACGCACGCGCCAGAGGTAACCCCATGCGCAAGCTCATCTCGAGTGGCAGTCCTTATGAGGTAAAAGTCGGCTTTTCGCGTGCGGTGCGCGCCGGCGCGTTCGTAGCGGTCGCGGGCAGCGCGCCGCTCGGCCCGGACGGCACCACCGTCGGGCGGGGCGATGCAGCGGCGCAGGCGCGTCGCTGCCTCGAGATCATCGCGGCGGCCCTCGCAGTCGCAGGTGCCTCGCTGCGCCACGTGGTGCGAACCCGGATTCTGCTCACGCGCATCGAGGACTGGCCGGCGGTGGCGACTGTCCACGGCGAATTTTTCGGGACCATCAGGCCGGCGTGCACTGTCCTGCAGGTCGCGGGCCTGATTGACCGCGAGTGGCTCGTCGAGATCGAAGCTGATGCTGTGATCGATGAGGACACGGGCGCGGCCTGAGGGGGCGACCCGGCCAGGTTCGCCGTTCAACGCGAAGGCTGCGGGCGTGGTACGTCCGCCGTCACTTCCTCTTCGGGATGTAGAGGTCGGTCAGCGTACCTTCGACCGCTTCCGCAGCGCCCGCCACCGTCTCGGTGAGTGTTGGATGCGGATGAATCGTGAGTCCGATATCGGCCGCATCCGAGCCGCTCTCGATCGCGAGCGCGACCTCGCTGATCAGCTCGCCGGCATTCGTGCCGACGATGCCGCCGCCGAGCACCCGGTGCGTCTCTGGGTCGAACAGCAGCTTCGTGAAACCATCCTCGCGGCCGAGTGACAGCGAGCGGCCGTTCGCCACCCAGGGAAATGTCCCCTTGGTAAAGGGTGTGCCGCGCTCGCGCGCCTCGTTCTCGGTGAGGCCCACCCAGGCAACCTCCGGATCGGTGTAGGCGACGGACGGGATCACCCGCCAGTCAGCGGAGCGCTTCTCGCCTGCGGCGACTTCCGCCGCGACCTTGGCCTCGTGCATGGCCTTGTGGGCGAGCAGTGGCGGAGCCGCGATATCGCCGACTGCGAAGATGTGCGGCACGTTGGTGCGCATCTGGCGGTCGACCGGAATGTAGCCGCGATCGGAGACGCGGACGCCGGCCGCCTCGGCTCCGATTGTCCCGCCATTCGGCGAGCGGCCCACGGCGACCAGCACGCGCTCGAACAACTGAGGCGGGACCGCCTGATCGCCCGCGAAGCTGACGCGCAGCCCGCCGCCCTCGGCCGCAATGCCGGCCACCTTCGTGCCGAGCAGGATCTTTTGATAACGCGAGCGGATGCGCCGCTCGAGGGGACGCAGCAGGTCGGCGTCGACCCCCGGCATCAGCTGCCGGGTGAGCTCGACGAGACTCACCGGCGTACCGAGCGCATCGAAGACGCACGCCATCTCGAGCCCGATGATGCCGCAGCCGACGATCAACATGGGTCCGGAGAACTGCGGCAGTTCGAGTGCATCCGCGGAATCGATGATGCGCGGATCCTGCGGCAGCCCCGGCAGACGCATCGCCTCCGAGCCCGCGGCGATGATGCATTGCTCGAAGCGGATCCGCTCCGTCCCGGATGCGCCCTTGACCTCGAGGACGTTGGCACCGACGAAGCGTCCGACGCCGCGTACCACCTCGATCTTGCGCTGCTTCGCCAGCACCGCGAGCCCACCGGTCAGCTTCGCGACCACGGAAGCCTTCCAGTCGCGCAGCCGCGCGCGATCGATCTTTGGCTCGCCGAAGACGATCCCGCGCGTCGACATCTCCTCGGCATCCTCGATGACCTTGGCCGCGTGCAGCAGCGCCTTGGAGGGTATGCAGCCGACGTTGAGGCACACGCCGCCGAGTGCCGAGTGACGCTCGACGAGCGTGACCTTGAGCCCGAGATCCGCCGCGCGGAACGCCGCGGTATAGCCGCCGGGACCGGCCCCGAGCACGAGCAGCTGCGTGCTGAGCGCCCCGTCCTGCGACGTTTCTTCCGGTGGACGCGCCAGCGGTAAGGGCATACGCACCGTATCGCCGATCGCATCGGCGCGCACCGCCGTGCGTGGCGCGCGCGCGCTCGCATCCCTCTGCGGCGCAACGGGCACCGCGGTAATGGAAGAGGCCGATGACGGCGCCGCGGCGGCGGCATCGGTGCCCGCCTCGACGCGCGCGATGAGCGAGCCCTTGGAGACCTTGTCACCACGCTTGAGCAGCACCTCCGTGATGCGCCCGGCCGTGGTCGCCGGCACGTCCATCGAGGCCTTGTCGGTCTCCAATGTGACGAGCGGCGTATCGAGCTCGATGACGTCACCGGGCTTCACCAGCACATCGACCACGTCGACGTCGGTGAAGTTGCCGATGTCGGGGATGGTGAGATCGAGGCTCACGGTACCGCCTCGAGAAGGCCGCGGGGCTCGGCGAGGGCCTGGGCGAGCCAGGTGGTGAAGCGCGCCGCCATGGCGCCATCGATCACGCGATGATCGTAGGAGAGTGACAGCGGCAGCATCAACCGCGGCACGAAAGTGAGATCCCGGTATACCGGCTTCATGGCGGCGCGCGACACGCCGAGGATCGCGACTTCGGGCGCGTTGATGATCGGCGTGAAGGCGGTACCGCCGATGCCCCCGAGGCTCGAGATGGTGAAGCAGCCACCCTGCATGTCCGTCGGCGGGAGCTTGCCGGTGCGCGCCTTCTCGGAGAGCTGACCCAGGTGACGGGCGAGCTCGTAGACGTCTTTGTGGTCCGCATCGCGCACTACCGGCACGACGAGCCCGTTGGGCGTGTCGGCGGCGAAGCCCATGTGCACGTACTTGCGCACGATGAGGCTGGCTCCATCGGGCGCGAGCGCGGAGTTGAAGCGCGGAAACTCCTGCAGCGCCCTGACGCAGGCCCGCATGATGAAGGCGAGCGGTGTCAGCTTGACGCCGGCCGCCTGTGCACGCTCCTTCAAACTCGCGCGCAGCTGCTCGAGCTCGGTGATGTCCGCCTCATCGAACTGGGTGACGTGCGGGATGGTGCTCCAGTTCGCCTGCAGGCGCGGCCCGGAGATGCGCTGGATGCGCGACAGCGGCTCGACCGCGGTGGGTCCGAACTGCGAATAGTCGACGGCGGGCACGGCAGGTGCCGGCGCGGGAGTTGGTGCGGGAGTCGGCGCCGGGGTCGGCGTGGGTGTTGGCGCGCGTGCCGATGCCGGCGCGGCGGCCGCGGCCGCGGCGGGCGTCGATGGCGGTATTGCCGTCGGGCTCGCCAGCGTTCCCTTGACGAACGATTTCACGTCATCGTGGGTGATGCGATCCTTGAAGCCGTGGCCCGCGACCTGTGCGAGATTCACCCCGAGCTCGCGCGCGAAGCGGCGCACCGAGGGGCTGGCGTGCGCGCGCGTGAAACTCGGCTCATCGATCGGCGCGAGGTCGCTGCGATAGGAGGTCGGCACACCGAGGAGTGAGCGGGGCGTGAGCACTGCGCCGCGTGCTGCAGCCGGCGACGCGCCGGCGGGTGCGGGGGGCGGCGGCGCTGGCGCAGCTGCCGGAGCGCGTGCCGGCGCGGGTGCGGCGGCGGCCGCTGGTGCGGATGGAGAGGGAGCGGTCGGCGCTGCCGGCGCCGCCGTATCCCGCGGTCCGGTCGACGCCGGAGCGGAATCCGCGCGCACGGTAGCGATGAGATCGCCGGTGTTGACCGTGCCGCCTTTGCTGGCGTGGACCTTCTCGACCACGCCGACGGCGGTCGAGGGCACATCCATCGTCGCCTTGTCGGATTCGAGCGTGACGAGCGGTGTATCGATGGCGATGCTGTCGCCGGGCTTCACCAGTACGTCGATGACGGCGACGTCCTTGAAGTTGCCCATGTCGGGCACGCGCACTTCCACTACCGACGCCGCGGCGTTCATGGCAGAACTCTTCAGACCTTCCAGGGCACGGGCTTGTCCGGATCGACGCCGAGCGCCGTGATGGCGCGGGCGACCGTCACCGGATCAACCTGTCCTTCGTCCGCGAGCGCCTTGAGCGCGGCTACCGCGATGTAGTTGCGGTCCACCTCGAAATGCCGGCGCAGCGCCGCCCGTGAGTCCGAGCGGCCGAAGCCATCGGTGCCGAGCGTCACGTAACGACCCCTGACCCACTGGCGGATCTGATCCGGCACCGTGCGCATGTAGTCGGTCGCAGCCACCACGGGACCCTCGTGCTTCTGCAGCAGCTGACGCACGTACGGCACACGTGCAGGCTCCGACGGGTGCAGCAGGTTCCAGCGCTCGCACTCGAGCGCCTCGCGGCGCAGCTCGCTGAAGCTCGTGATCGAGAGCACGTCGGCGGGAATCCCATAGTCGTTCTCGAGAATCTTCGCCGCGGCGAGACATTCGCGCAGGATGGTGCCGGAACCGAGCAGCGTCGCACGCACCTTGCCGCGGCCGCCTTCCTGCAGCGGGTAACCGCCGCTCAGGATCCCCGCCTCGGCGCCCGCCGGCAGCGGCGGCTGGACGTAGTTCTCGTTCATCAGCGTGATGTAGTAGAAGATCTTCTCCTGCTCGGCGTACATGCGGCGCATGCCGTCCTGGATGATCACCGCGAGCTCGTAGGCGAAGGCCGGATCGTAGGCGACGCAGTTGGGTACGGTGGTCGCGACCAGCTGGCTGTGGCCGTCCTGGTGCTGCAAGCCCTCGCCGGCAAGCGTGGTGCGCCCGGCCGTTGCGCCGAGCAGGAAACCGCGCGCCTGAATGTCACCCGAGGCCCAGATGAAGTCGCCAACGCGCTGGAAGCCGAACATCGAGTAAAAGACGTAGAACGGCACCATGTTGATGCCGTGATTGCTGTAGGCGGTGCCCGCCGCCATCCACGAGCACAGCGACCCCGCCTCGTTGATGCCCTCTTCCAGCATCTGTCCCTTCTTGTCCTCGCGATAGGACATGAGGGTCTCCGCATCCTGCGGGGTGTAGAGCTGTCCGACCGAGGAGTAGATGCCGATCTGGCGAAACAGACCCTCCATGCCGAAGGTGCGCGCCTCGTCAGGGACGATCGGCACGATGTTGCGGCCGATGTTCTTGTCCTTGAGGAGTACGGTGAGGATGCGCACGAACGCCATGGTGGTGGAGATCTCGCGCTCGCCGGTGCCCTCGAGGAGCGCGGCGAACGCCGCGAGCGGCGGCACCTGCAGCGGCGGAGCGCTGTGACGCCGGCTCGGCAGATAGCCCCCGAACGCTGCGCGCTTGGCGTGCAGATAGCCCGCCTCCTCGGAGTTCGCATCGAACTGGCGGAACGGCAGTTGCGCCAGCTCCTCATCGCTCACCGGAATGTTGAAGCGGTCGCGGAAGGCGCGCAGATCCTCGTCCGACAGCTTCTTCTGCTGATGCGCCACCATCTGACCTTCGCCGCCCTTGCCGAGACCGTATCCCTTGACGGTCTTCGCGAGGATGACGGTGGGCTGGCCCTTGTGGCTCATGGCCGCGGCGTAGGCGGCGTAGACCTTGAGCGGATCGTGGCCGCCGCGGTTCAGTCGCCAGATCTCATCGTCCGACATGTTGGCGACCATCGCCTTGAGCTCGGGATACTTGCCGAAGAAATGCTCGCGCGTGTACGCCCCGCCCTTGGCCTTGAAGTTCTGGTACTCGCCGTCGACGGTTTCCTCCATGGCCTTGCGCAGGAGTCCGAGGTGATCGCGCGCCAGCAGCGGATCCCAGCGCGAGCCCCACAGCACCTTGATGACGTTCCAGCCGGCGCCGAGAAACGCTGCCTCGAGCTCCTGGATGATCTTGCCGTTGCCGCGCACCGGGCCATCGAGACGCTGCAGATTGCAGTTGATGACGAAGATCAGGTTGTCGAGCCCCTCGCGCACCGGCATGGTGAGCGCGCCCATCGATTCCGGCTCGTCCATCTCGCCATCGCCGAGAAACGCCCACACCTTGCGATCCGAGGGCTTCGCCAGTCCGCGGTGCTCGAGGTAGCGTATGAAGCGCGCCTGGAAGATCGCCATCATCGGACCCAGGCCCATGGACACGGTCGGGAACTGCCAGAAGTCGGGCATCAGCCACGGGTGCGGATAGGACGAGAGCCCGAGGCCCGGATGGCTGGCTTCCTGGCGGAAGTAGCGCAGCTGTTCCTCGCTCAGCCGTCCCTCGAGAAAAGCCCGGCCGTAGATCCCGGGAGCCGAGTGCCCCTGGATGAAGAGCATGTCACCGGGGTGATTCTCGGAAGGCGCGCGCCAGACGTGATTGAAGCCAACTTCGTACAGTGTCGCGGAAGAGGCGTAGCTCGAGAGGTGTCCGCCGTACTCGGTGGATTTCTTGTTCGCCAGCAGCACCATCACCAGCGCGTTCCAGCGGATGTAGGCCTCGATGCGGCGCTCGAGCGCGCGGTTACCCGGATACTCCGGCTCGCGCCCGACCGGAATGCTGTTGACGTAGGCGGTGTTGGGCTTGAACGGCAGGTAGGCGCCGTTACGGCGCGTGTAGTCGATGAGCCGCTCGAGCAGATAGTGCGCGCGTTCGGGTCCGTGGATCTTCAGAACCGAGTCGATCGATTCGAGCCATTCCCGCGTTTCGACGGGATCGAGATCCTCAAGCTTCGGCAGTTCGGTCATGGGAGTCGCTCGCGGCGCGATCGGGTAGGTTACCGGCGCGGTCGCGACCGCGGTCGCGCGCGTGAAGTGCCCATCGCGTTAGAATGAGCAATGATGGCGAGCGCCGGCAGGTAAAGCAAGTGAGGTCCGGAAGCCTCCGCGCACACGCGGGCGGCGGTGCGGGCGAGCGCTCCCTGCTGCCCGCTGCGCACGCTCCAGACATCGTCAGCGCCGCCCGTCTCAACCCCGCGAGCCTCGACGCGCTATTCGCCATCGTGCCGTATCCCCCGAGCGAGGCTGCGTTGCGGCGTCTGCCGGAGAGCGCACGCTGGCGCGAGCTCGAGGCGCATGCTCCGCCGCGTGCCGGCGCGGTGCGCAGCACGGCGCTCGCAAACCGCCGCCACACCCTCGCCGTGCTCGGTTACCTGGCGAGCGATGCCAGCGCCTTCGAGCGGCTGTCGCTCGCCGGGCGCATGCTGAAGGAAGCCGCCGCGCGCGCACCGCAGGTCATCGGCCTCGCGGCAGCGGGCGCAGCGGGTGCCGCCCGGGCGGCGCTCGATGCGCTGCTCGCCGCGGCTCTCGCGCACGCGTTCGTGCTGCCGAGCTGGCGTGCCGCCACGCGCGATGAGCGGCGCATCCGCCGCATCGTGCTGTTGAATGATGTCGGTCTCGACACGCGCTACGCCGCAGCCGTGACGCGCGGCACCAACCTCGCGCGCTGGCTGACCGCGCTGCCACCCAACATCCTCGACGCCCGCGGTTACCGGCGCGTCATCACGACGCTCGCGCGCTCCCACCGGCTGACGCTGCGCTGGCTCGATGAGCGGGCGCTGCGGCGCGCCGGCGCCGATGCCTTTCTCGCGGTGGCGGCGGGCAACGCCGAAGGCGGCGCCGGCATTGCGCACCTCAGCTACCGTCCCACGCGCGGCCGGCGCGGCGCGCGCCCCGAGATCGCACTCATCGGCAAGGGCATCCTCTTCGACACCGGCGGCGTCAACCTGAAGTCGCACCGCTCGATGCTCGACATGCACACCGACATGGCCGGCAGCGCGGTGGCGCTCGCGACGCTTCTCGCGCTCGCGGAACTGCGCGCACCGCTTGCCGCCGACGCGTGGCTCGCGATCACGGAGAACCGCATCGGTCCGCACGCCTATCGCCCGCAGGAGGTGGTGCGCGCGGCGAACGGCGTCACGATCCAGGTGATCCACACCGACGCCGAGGGACGCATGGTGCTCGCCGATACCCTCGCCCTCGCCGGCCGCACGCGCCCGCACCTGATGATCGATTTCGCGACGCTCACCGGGGCCTGCGTCCACGCGCTCACCGAGCGCATGAGCGGTGTCTTCAGCAACCGCCCGGAGCTCGCCGCGGCGCTCGTCGAGGCCGGGCGCACGAGCGGCGAGCGCGTCTGGAGCTTCCCGTTCGACGCCGATTATGACGCCGAGCTCGAGAGCAAGGTCGCGGACATCGTCCAGTGCGCCGTCGACGGCAAGGGCGATCACATCCTCGCGACGCGCTTTCTCTCGCGCTTCGTGCCCACCGACACGCCGTGGGTCCACATCGATCTCTCCTCGGCCACGCGCACGGGCGGGCTCGCGCACATCGCGACCGAGGTCACGGGGTTCGGTGTGCGCCTCGCGCTCGAGCTGCTGCTGAAGCAGAACGTGAGTCGGCTGCTCGAGGGCGCGCGGTGAGGGCGCTCGTCATACGCCGCCCGGACGACTGGCACGTGCATTTGCGCGACGCTGCGGCGCTCGCTGCAGTGCTGCCGTTCACCGCGGCGCGTTTCGCGCGCGCCATCGTCATGCCGAATCTCGACCCGCCGGTTACGACCACCGAGGCCGCCCTCGCCTATCGCGAGCGCATCCGCGCCGCGCTCCCCACGGGGGCTCAGTTCGAGCCGCTGATGACGCTCTATCTCACCGACCGCACCCCGGTAGAGGAAATCTCGCGCGCCAAGGCCGCCGGCGGCGTGCTCGGCTGCAAGCTCTATCCGGCGGGTGCTACCACACACTCCGCGGCCGGGGTCACCGACGTGCGCCGCCTCGATGCGGTGTTCGAGCGCATGGCGGAAGCCGGCCTGGTGCTGCAGGTTCACGGTGAAGTCACGGACCCGTCGGTCGATGTGTTCGAGCGCGAGCCGCGCTTCATCGACGCGGTGCTCGCACCGCTCGCCGAGCGCCATCCGCTTCTGCGCATCGTCTTCGAGCACATCACGACGCGCGCGGCCGTAGAGTTCGTGCTGAACGCGCGCGAAGGCATCGCCGCTACCCTCACCCCGCAGCACCTGCTCCTGAACCGCAACGCGCTCTTCGCGGGTGGACTGCGGCCGCATCATTACTGCGCTCCGGTGCTCAAGGCGGAGAGCGAGCGCCTGGCGCTCCTCGATGCGGTAGTCGGCGGCAGCCCGCGGCTGTTCCTCGGCACCGACAGCGCGCCGCACGCCAGGTCGGCGAAGGAGGCAGCCCGGGGCTGTGCCGGCATCTTCTCGGCTCACGCCGGCATCGAGCTGTACGCCGAGGTGTTTGCGGCGGCGGGCGCCCTCGAGAAGCTCGAGGCCTTCGCCTCGATCCACGGCGCCGACTTCTATGGCCTGCCGCGCAACGGTGGCACGATCACGCTCGTTCCCGAGCCCTGGGAGGTTCCGGCAAGTTATCCTTTCGCCACCGAGGAACTGGTGCCGCTGCGCGCCGGCGAACGCATCGCGTGGCGGCTTGCATCGCATGAGTGATCCACTTCCCGCTCCGGTCCCCGCCGTTGAGCCCGCCACGGCCGCGCTCATGGCGAGACGTTTTCGCGGCTACCTGCCGGTCGCGATCGATGTGGAGACCGGCGGCTTCAAGGTCGCAACCGATGCGCTGCTCGAGATTGCCCTGGTGCTCATCGATATGGACAGCGAGGGCACGCTGCGTCGCGGCACGACCCACGACTTTCACGTCAAGCCCTTCGAGGGCGCCCGGCTCGACCCCGTCTCGCTCTCGGTCACCGGCATCGATCCCTGGCACCCGCTGCGTCCGGCGCTGCCCGAGCGCGATGCGCTGCAGCGGGCGTTCCGCGAGGTACGCCACGCCGTGCGCGCCTATAACTGCCGCCGTGCCATTCTCGTCGGGCACAACGCGGCGTTCGATCTCGGCTTCATCAACGCCGCGGTCGCGCGCGCGGATGTGAAACGCAACCCCTTCCATCCCTTCTCGTGCTTCGACACCGCGACGCTCGCGGGCGCCGCGCTCGGTCAGACGGTGCTCGCCAAGGCGATCACGGTAGCCGGACTCGATTGGGATGCCGACAGTGCGCACAGCGCCCGCTACGACGCCGAGCGCAGCGCGGATCTCTTCTGCCTGGTATGCAATCGACTGCGCGACAGCCACCGCAGCGCTGAGGAACGGGCGCGCGCACTCGGCTGGGTGAGCGATGCGGCAGAAAGCGCGGCCGATGAGCCGCCGCTCGATGCCGAGTTGCCGCCGATTTAACCACCCCACGAAATTGCGCTTGCCGCCGCCGGCGAGCTCAAGCCATTCGGCAAGACGCGCAATTTCGCGGGGACCCCGGTGGGAGAGAGGCAGGCCCCCCTCCTATTTCGCGGCGCCGACCTCGGTGAGAAGCTTGCGGAGCTCGCCGCTGCGGTACATCTCGAGCGCGATGTCGCATCCGCCGACCAGCTCGCCCTTGACGTAGAGCTGCGGATAAGTCGGCCAGTTGGAGTAGCGCTTGAGCGCCTCGCGCATTTCGGGCTCTTCGAAAATGTTGACGTGCCTGAACTCCGCGCCCACGGCGCGCAGCGCAGCGACCGTCTGCGCGGAGAACCCGCACTGTGGAAAATCCGGCGTCCCCTTCATGAACAACACCACGGGACTTCCGGACAGCTCCGCCTTGATTCTCTCGACCACATCCATCTCGACTACCTCGTGACCCATCTCGACTACCTCGTAAGTTTGCGCCGCTCGGCGAGCACCGCGAGCAGCTGCCACTGCTCCACCGCGCTCATCGACATCCACCTGCCGATCTCGTCCCCGGTACGCAGACAGCCTACACAGAAGCCGTGTGCATCGAGGGAGCAGATGTTGATGCACGGGGATGGCGGGCGTTCCGCGGGCCCCGTCGGCGTCGGCGTCAGCACGCGTTGAATTATGGGGGTGCCTCGCCTATTCTTCAAACGGGGCCCTGGCCGCACTGCTCCCATAGAAACAAGAACTTGGAGATTTAAGCCATGAATCTTCTGAACAACCACCGCTATGCGCTGATTACCGGCATCGTGCTCGCCGTGGTGCTCGCGCTACTGATCGGCGGCTCGCAATTCAACCAGCTGGGGTTGGCACGCTGGTTCCACATCGTTGCCGGGGTGTTCTGGATCGGCCTCCTGTATTACTTCAACGTGGCCCAGACACCCGCGCTGGCCGATGCCGCGGCCGACAAGGGCGGCCCGGGCGGCGCCGGCATTACCAAGTACGTCGCGCCGCGCGCACTCTTCTGGTTCCGCTGGGCGGCCGTGGCCACCTGGCTCGGCGGCGCATGGCTCCTCGGCTCGACCTTCCTGAGCGCCTTCACCTTCGGCGCGATCGCCGATCCGCAGGGACATACGCCGTACTACCTGCGGGTGATCGGTACCGGCGCCTGGCTCGGCACCATCATGTTGTTCAACGTGTGGGGAATCATCTGGCCGAACCAGAAGAAGATCCTCGGTATCGTCGCAGCGACCGATGAGCAGAAGGCCGCGGCACGCAAGGCCGCCGGCATGGCCTCGCGCGTCAATTTCGTCCTGTCGATCCCGATGATCATGTGCATGGCCGGCGCGACCCACGGCCTGCCATTCATCGGCCGCTGAGTCCGAAGCCGCCGGTGGGCGAGCTTCCTGCCGATCTTCCGCAGCAGGTTGCAGCCGCGCTGCGCGAGGACCTCGGCAGCGGCGATGTGACAGCAGGGCTGGTGCCTGCCGCGCAGCGCGTGCGCGGAAGCGTGGTGGTGCGCGAGCTAGCGGTGCTGTGCGGGCGCGCCTGGGTCGCTGAGACTTTCCGCCAGCTCGACTCGAGTGTGCAGCTCACCTGGCACGCGGCCGATGGCGACCGTGTTGCGGCTCAGCAGGTCATCTTCGCGATCGCAGGTCCGGCGCGCGCGGTCCTCAGCGGCGAGCGTACCGCGCTCAACTTCCTGCAGCTTCTCTCCGGAACGGCAACGGCGACGCGGCGCTTCGTCGATGCCGTCGCCGGCACCAGTTGCCGCATTCTCGACACGCGCAAGACCGTGCCGGGTCTGCGCACCGCACAGAAGTACGCCGTGCGCTGCGGCGGTGCGCAGAACCATCGCATGGGCCTCTACGATCAGGTGCTGATCAAGGAGAACCACATCGCCGCTGCGGGCTCACTCACCGGCGCCATCGAGGCGGCCCGGCGCAACGCCGCCGGGATCACCGTCGAGGTGGAAGTCGAGACGCCCGGTGAGCTCGAGGAAGCGCTCAACGCGCGGCCCGACATCATCATGCTCGATGAGTTCACACTCGAGGACATGCGCGCGGCGGTGGCTCTCAACCGCGCGCGCGGGGCGGTCGTCAAACTGGAGGTCTCGGGCAGCGTGTCCCTGGAGGCGGTGCGCGCCATCGCCGAGACGGGCGTCGACTACATCTCGGTAGGCGCCCTCACCAAGCACGTACGCGCGATCGACCTGTCGATGCGGCTCGACTTCGGCGGCGGGTAGCGCCGGCAACCCATCAGGGGTTCATCGCACTGACGATCCAGATCGCGCCGCGCAGCGGCACGCGGTTACCGCGCTGATATGGCGCGAGCGCCGCGCGGATCGATTCGGCCGCCGCGACCCGCAGCTCAGCCGGCTGATCATCGAGTGCCCGGCTCGCCGGTCCGATGCCGATGGTGAGCTCTACCGCACGGTCGAGGCCATGGCCCTCGGCGACATCAAAGGACAGATCGACAGACTCGAGCTCAATGGCGCCGAATCCCGCACGTTCGAGGATGCCGCGGACCCGCGACTCGGAGGCGAGCGAGAAGAGTCCCGGATCCTCGGGTCCGACCTCGGGCAACCGCGGAACGTGCTCGTAGGCCGCCTCCAGGGGCAGCGTCAGCCAGGGGTTCTCGCGCGGCTCTCGCCAGCAGGCGAACACCAGGCGCGCGCCCGGGCGCAGACCGCCTCGCAGGTTGACGAACGACCGCGCCGGTTCGGCGAAGAACATCACCCCAAATCGCGAGAAAAGCAGATCCGCGCCCGCCGGCTCGAAGGGGTAAACGGTCGCGTCGCCAAGTGCGAACTCCACCGGGAGTCCTCCCGGCACGTGCTGGCGCGCCCGCTCGAGCAGTGGCGCGGATATATCGACCCCGAGTACGCGGCCGCTCGGCGCCACCTGCCGTGCGAGGGCGATCGAAGTGGTGCCCGCTCCGCAGCCGATGTCGAGAACGGTCTCGCCCGCGCGCGCCGCAGCGCGCTCCATCAAAAGCTCGGCCACCTCCGCGAGCAGCGCATCCAGCATCCGTTGGTGGCTCACCCAGCGCTCCCCGCCCGGCCCGTTCCAGTGCGCGCTCTGAGCGGCATTGCGCTCGTCGGTGGGAGGAAGCGTCATGCTTTGAAGCGTCATGCTCTGATGATACGCCCGTACTGCGGCTCAAGATCCGACCGCGAGCGCCAGGTACAGCACGGTGGCCGCGAGGCTCAACACGGTCCGCACGGCGTGCAACTTGGCCCACGACTCGAGCAGCACGCGTGTCTCGATGGAAGCGAGATCCCGACCCGGCGCGAGCAGCGTCTGGTTGGTCGGCATGACGCCGAGGAACGTGAACGGTACCACCGCGCCGATGAGCAGTGCGCCGAGTGCCCAGCCGTAGCCGCCGCCTGCCCACCAGGCGCCGAGTCCGGCGAGGAAACTGACGACTGCCAGCGGCGCCTGCATCCAGGTCGCGCGTGCGTAGGCCGGTGCCCACTCCATTGCCGCGGCTCTGGTATCCAACGTCATCCGCGCGGGGTGCTCGACCAGGTTGATGTATAGCGCTGCGCCCGCGAATATCGCGGCGCTCAGCGTGGCGATGAATTTCAGCGCCAGCACCGATGTGGGGAGCCCCAGCCCACTGCGCTCGTTTACTGCCGAGTTGGCGGTGTGGCGGTTTCTGACTCCGCGCCGGAGCCTGCCGGTGGCGCGGGCGCTGAAGATCCACGCGGCGCCTCATAACGCGCGTCCCGATCGTCGTGCCACGGGCAATACCCGCGGTGGCCGTGGTGGGCTGCCGCGAAAATGGCTCCGAGTACCACGAGGCCAGCGAGTGTAAACGCCCAGTACCCCAGATACCTGCCGAAGGTCCGCAGCGAGCCTTCAGAGCGAGCGGACAGGTACAGGACAAAATAGCCGGCGATGGTAAGCCCAGTCGCCGGAAGCAGCGCCAGGAAGTAAACCATGGGACACCTGTCCGGTCGGTGATCGGTCGGCTGATGTTACTCCCGCCACGCCGCGGGACGAACGACCGGCCGTCGCGGCGAACCCTCAGGCGACCGCTGACTTCACCACGCGCTGCGGCTGTGCGATGCCGTAGCCCTGCGCGTAGTCGACCCCGAGGCTCGTCAGCATCTGGATGATCTCGGCGTTCTCGGCAAATTCGGCGATGGTCTGCTTGCCGGTGAGATGCCCGATCTCGTTGATCGAGCGCACCATCTCGCGGTCGATCGGATCGCGCAGGATCTCGCGCACGAAGCTGCCGTCGATCTTGAGGTAATCGACGGGGAAGTGCTTCAGGTAGCCGAATGAGGAGAGTCCGGTGCCGAAGTCATCGAGTGCGAACTTGCAGCCGAGCTCCTTCAGCGCCTGGATGAAGCGGTTCGCCTGCGAGAAGCTCGCCACGGCCGCGGTCTCGGTGATCTCGAAGCAGATCTTGGAGGCGTCGAGGCCGCTCTTGTGGAACTGGTCGATGACGAACGGCAGGAACTTGTCATCGCCGAGGCTCTGCCCGGAGAGATTGATCGAGCACTGCAGCAGCTTCTCGCGCTCGTCCGCCTCGGACACGAGCCAGCGGAACGCGTTCTCGATCACCCAGCGGTCGATCGCCGGGGTGATGCCGTAGCGCTCGGCGGCGGCGATGAAGTCGTTCGGTGCGACGATGCGTCCGGTCTCGTCCTTGAGGCGCAGCAGCAGCTCGTAGTGCGCGCCGCTCTCGGAGCGCTGCAGCGGCTGGATCGCCATGCGGAAGAGCTCGAAACGACCCTCTTCCAGCGCCGCGTTGATGCGCGCCGCCCACTGCATCTCGCGCCGCCGGCGCATCAGCTCGATGTCATTCTCGGCGAAGCTGTGGACGCGGTTGCGGCCGCTTTCCTTGGCGGCGGCGCAGGCGGAATCGGCCGCCGAGAGGATCGAAGCGACGTCCTCGTTGTCGGCGGTGATCGGCACGACGCCGATGCTGGCGCCGAGCCGAAACACCCGATCCTCCCACGTGAAGCGGAAGTTGCGCACGCCCTCACGCAGGGTCTCCGCGGTGCGCATCGCCTCATCGAGTGAGCAGCTCTCGAGAAGAATGCCGAACTCATCGCCGCCGAGGCGCGAGAGCGTATCCCGCCAGCGGACCTTCGATTTCAGCAGCGCCCCCACCTGACCGAGCAGCGCGTCGCCGGCGCTGTGGCCACAGGTGTCGTTGACGATCTTGAACTGATCGATGTCGAGGTAGCAGAGCGCGTAGGATGCCTCGCGCGCCTTGGCGCTCTTCAGCGCCCGCTCGAGCCGGCTCTCGAATTCGCGGCGGTTCACGAGCCCGGTGAGCAGGTCATGGCTCGCGTGGTACGACAGGCGGCGATTGAGCTCGCGGGACTCGCTCACATCGTGGAACACCAGCACGCCGCCCGCCACGTGGCCCGAGCCATCGCGGATCGGCGCTGCGGTGCTCTCGACATAGAGCTCGTTGCCGTCGCGGCGGATCAGGAGCATCGGCCGCACGGATTTGATGGGGCGGATGCGGCGGATCGACACCGACAGCGGGTTCTCGAGCGGCTCGCAGGTCTCCTCGTGGAAGGCGCGGAAGATCTCTTCCACCGGGCGCCCCATGGCGTCCTCCAGGCGCCAGCCGGTGAGCTCTTCCGCCACCGGGTTGATGTAGTCGATGGTCGAGCTGGCATCGGTGGTGATGACGCCATCGCCGATCGACTGCAGCGTGATCTGTGCGCTCTCCTTCTCGCGGAAGAGCGCCTCCTCGTAGAGCTTGCGCTCGGTGATATCGAGCTCGACCCCCACGAGGCGCAGCAGCCGCCCGTGCTTGTCGACGCGCGCGGTCGCGCGGCTGATCACCCAGCGCCACTCGCCGTTGCGATGGCGCATGCGATGGGTGCTCTCGAAGATCGGGGTCTTGCCGGCGACGTGGTCGCGGATCGCCGCCTGTACGCGTGCCAGGTCGTCCGGGTGCACGAGGCTGCGCCAATCGGGCGAGCCGCGCATGTCATCGTCGCCGTAACCGAGCATCGCCTTCCAGCGCGGCGAGAAATACACCTCGTTGCTCTCGACGTCGAAGTCCCACAGTCCGTCGTTCGCCGCCGCCTGGAAAAGGTTGGTGCGCTCCTCGAGCTTGGCGAGCCGCGCCTCGGTGCGGATGCGCTCGAGTCCGGTGGCGAGGCTCGTGCCGATGAGCTTCATCAGCAGCTGCAGGTTCACATCCCACGCCCCGCGCGGCAGCGCGTGTGCGAGCGCGAGGAATCCAGCGGGCCTGCCCTGCGCGCACAGCGCCACGATCAGCGCGGAACCGATCTGGAGCTCGGCGAGCTTCACCGCCTCAGCGGTCTGATCCTTGCGCGGGGCGCCGGTATCGCGCAGCTCCGAGAGCCGCAGGTGCTCGAGCCGTCCCTTCAGCCACGGAAAAGACTCGAGGCTCGTGCCCGAGAGTCCCTCCGGGCGGCACTGCGCGAAAGCACTGCGTGCCAGCTGCACTTCCGCGATGCTGCCGTCCTCCGCGCTGAGCGCGGCAAGGAAGACGCAATCGGCGCCGGTCGCCCCACGGAGCAGCTCGAGATTGCGCCGGATGCACTCGTCCATGCTTTCGCGGCGCATGTTCTGGAAGTCCACCGCGATCTTGGTGCAGACGACGTCGATGCCGACGACGGGTTTGGCAGCGCGACCGGTCCACGCGTCTGCCGACAGGATGTCGGACGCGGTGAAGTCCGCCGGCTTTTCCGGCGGCGGAGTCGTCATTGCCCTCAGACCTCCCACCAACCCGAGGAAGCGAGCCTAGTCGATTGTTCGCGGCTTATCGTGACGCTCCGTCACGGACTCGAGAATTCAGTGCGCCCGCTTTCCAAGTGGTTGCACCGGATTCTCGCACACTGATCGAGGAACACAAGCTAAGGCACTGTTCAGTCACGCATTCACGACTTAACAGAATCACTCGGTGCCCTGCTTCCCCAAAGACCGACGCCCGCCTCTCAAGGTGCCTCGAGCGCGTCGCGTGCGACCCCGTAGAGCCGTTTGAGCTCCTCTTCCATCTGTTGCTGCAGTCGCGCGAGTGAGGCCGCATCGGTCACGCGCGGCACGTAGCACGGCGGACCGATCGCGATGGCGACGCGTGCGAACGGCATGGGGATCACGAACCTGTCCCACTTGATGAGCCAGGCGCGCGAGGCAGCGTACGACATCGGCAGGATCGGCCGGCCTGACATCTGCGCGAGCAGCAGCGCGCCGGGCTTGAACTTGAAGCGCGGCCCGCGCGGACCATCCGGCGTGATGACGGGGGAGACGTTGTCGCGGACCAGCGCGTGGTAGTAATCGCGCAGGGCCCGAGCACCGGTGTGCGTGGAGGAGCCACGGATCACCGCCGCGCCGAAGCGGCGCACCATCATGGCGCCGAGCTCGCCGTCCACCGAGGGGCTGATGAGCCAGCCGGGGGTGAGGCCTCGTGAGCGCTGCTCGACGAGAAACTTACCGCAATAGAGCTGGTGCTGGTGCCAGTAGCACGGCACGAGCGAGGGCGCTCGCGCGAGTGCCTCATCGAGATGCTGCAGACCCTCGATACGCACCACCGGGCACAATCGCCACCACATGCGGATCAGCCCGATGGCGAGCGGCACGGCCATTGCGTACAGCAAGCGACGCGCCGGCGTCATGCGACGCCCCGAGCGCGTGGTGGTCCGGTAGAGCGTATTGCGCAGGCCGCCGCCGTCGTCCGTGCTCATGCGACGAACAGCTCCGCGAGCGCGAGCTCGTTGCTCTCAAGCGTCGCGACCTCGCGGCTCGAGACGATGCAGGCCGAGGCGCCGTCAAAGCCGGTGAGACGCCGCACGTACCACGACTCACGACGCCAGCTGACACGGCCCTCGTGCACCGTGAGATGCCGCACCTCGTTCAGCGCACGCAGTCCCTCGCCGCTCGCTTTGAGCAGCGCCTCGCGCAGCACCCACTCCGCGATGCGCTCATCCGTGCCCATCTCGATATCGAGCCCGATACGTCCGCGCGTAAGCGCCGCGCAGGCCACCCACGGCCCCGCGTGCGAAATGCTGAAATCGGGCACTGCGCGCTCCGCGCGCGGCGCGACGCCTCGCGGCGCGAAGCGCGCCTCCCCGGCGGCGAGCGCGGCGGGTGTCGCGAGGCGCGGCTTCTCGCCTCGAGCGAACACGAGCTCGCCGGCGTCCACGCGCCGGCCGAGCAGCGGCGCGAGTGCGCGCAGCGCGAGCGCAATCCCGGCGAGGCTTGCACCCGCGGCGGCGCTCCCTGAGCCGAGCGCGAGACGCCGCGCATACGGCAGCCGCGTTGCGAAGGCACGCGCGTCGGCTTGCGGCCACTGACCGCGGAGGTCAGTGTGATATAAGATTAAGTTTTGGCTTTCAACAGCTTGCATGACCGCTGCCGCAACGTCGCAACCCCAGCCGCCCGAGGCTGAGCTGCAATTCGACGTCGGCTCCACGGACGATTCCCTGGAGCGGATGATCGAGCTGTTCGCGCGTCACGGCGATACCTATCGGGTGTTCGTCCCCTCGCGGCGATCTTATACCTATGTCATCCACCACCCGGACGACGTCAAGCGGGTGCTGGTATCCAATCACCGCAACTACACCAAGGGTCTGGGACTCGATCGCGTCAAGATCCTGCTTGGCAAGGGCCTCATGACGAGTGAGGGGGAGCTGTGGAGGCGCCAGCGCTACATGATGCAGCCGCTGTTCCACCGGCGTGTCATTGCGGAGTTCGCCAGCGTGATCGCGCAGGCGAACGACCGCTGCGTCGCTCGTTGGGAGGGACTCGCGCGAGGCGGCGAGCTCATCAATCTCACCGACGAGATGAGCGAGCTCACCCTCGAGATCGTGCTGCGCTCGATCTTCGGCCGCGACCTCGACCGTCTCTCGCAGCAGCTCGGGGGTAACCCCTTCGAAGTGGTGACCAAGGAGCAGTCGCGCGATCTGCAGTTCGCCTACAAGTTCCGCTCGCTGACGAAGCTCGTGGCGCAGCTCATTGCGCAGCGCCGTGCCGCCGCCGAGGATCACTTCGACTACGTCGCGATGCTGATGAATGCCCGCGACAAGGAGACCGGCGAGCCGATGGGCGAGCGCGAGCTGATCGATGAGATCATGACGCTCATCGTCGCCGGTCACGAGACCACCGCGAGCGGGCTCAACTGGACCTGGTATCTGCTCTCGCAACACCCTCAGGTTGAGGCGCGGCTGCACGCCGAGATCGATGCCGCGACGGATCTCCCGGCGCCGACCCTCACCGAGGTGGAGGCACTCGGCTACACACGGTCCGCGATCGATGAGGCACTGCGCCTCTACCCTCCGGGGTGGCTCCTGTCGCGGCGCACGATCGAAGCCGACGTGCTCGGCGGTTATCCGGTGCCGCAGGGCACCAACGTGCTGCTGCCGCTCTACCTGCTGCATCGGCACCCGCAGTTCTGGAAAGACCCGGAGAAGTTCTGGCCCGAGCGCTTTGCGCCCGAGCACGAGGCTGAGCGGCCGCGTTTTGCGTACATGCCCTTCGCGGCAGGACCGCGCCATTGCATCGGCGAGACCTTCGCGCTCTACGAGATGCTCATGCACCTGTACAAGGTGGCACGCCGTTACCGCCTGAGGTACGTGCCGGACAAGCCGATCGAGCTCGACGCTGGTATCAATCTGCGCACCCGTCACCCGCTACACATGAGGCTGGAAGCCCGGTGATCCCTAAAGTCACGACCCTCACGCAACTCATCGAGAACAACCGCAACATCGCGCGCAACCTCACCTATCTCGAAGGCGAGAACGACACGCGCGAGGTGTCCTTTGCCGAGCTCTACGAGCGCGCGCTCGGTATCCTCTATCACCTGCAGCGACTCGGCGCGCGCCGCGGCGACAAGCTGATCCTGTTCCTCGGCAACAACGAGCAGTTCATCGATGTGTTCTGGGCCGCGATTCTTGGCGGCATCGTGCCGGTGCCCGTGGCGCTCGGCATCAGCGATGAGCACCGCCACAAGCTGCTGCGCATCGCGCGGCGCCTCGGCGCGCCGTTTCTCTACACCGAGCGCCGCTCGCTCGAGCGCATCGGCGCGTTCGCCACGCAGGCGGGCGAGCAGGAGCTGTTCGATGGCCTGCGCCGCCGCACCTTCCTGGTCGATGACCTCGATGACATCTCGCGTGCGGGCAGCGTGCAGCGCGTCAGCACCGATGACACGGCTTTCATCCAGTTCTCCTCCGGCTCGACGAGCGAGCCGAAGGGCGTGGTCCTCAGCCACGGCAACATCATTGCCAACCTCTACGGCTCCACCGAAGCGGCGGGTTTCACCGCGAACGACGTGAGCCTGTCGTGGATGCCGCTCACCCACGATATGGGATTGATCGGCTTCCACCTCATCATGTTCGCGAACCGTGTGCACGTGCATCTGATGCCGACCGAGCTCTTCATCCGCCGCCCGCTGCTGTGGCTCACCTTCGCCGCGCGCGTGCGCGCGACCATCCTCTGCTCGCCGAATTTCGGCTACAAGCACTATCTCAAGGTGCTCGGCGACCGCGACGTATCGGGTCTCGACCTCTCCGCCGTACGCCTCATCTTCAACGGCGCAGAGCCGATCTCGGTCGACCTCTGCAACGAGTTCCTGACGCGCCTTGCACCGGCGAAGCTCGCGCGCAACGTCATGTACCCGGTGTACGGGCTCGCGGAGGCGACCCTCGCCGTGAGCTTCCCGGAAGTCGGCGCACCGCTGCGTACCCTCACGCTCAATCGCCACCAGATGAATGCCGGGAGCGTGGTGCAACCGGTGAGCGCCACGGACCGCGACGCGGTGCAGCTCGTGTCCGAGGGGCGGTCGATCCCGTACTGCCGCGTGCGCATCGCGGACGATGAGGATCGTGAGCTCCCGGCTGAGCGCACCGGCCACGTCCACATCAGCGGCGACAACGTCACGCGCGGCTACTACGAGGACTGCGAGGCCAACGCCGCGGCGTTTACTGCCGATGGCTGGCTGCGCACCGGGGACCTCGGCCTGATACACGCGGGTGAGCTCTACATCTCCGGCCGCGCCAAGGAAATCATCTTCGTCAACGGCCAGAACTACTACCCGCACGATCTCGAGGCCATCGCGCAGCGGGCGCCGGGCCTGGAGCTCGGCAAGGTGGTCGCGGCCGGCGTGCGCCCGCGCGGAGCGGAGATCGAGCAGCTGGTCGTGTTCGTACTGCACCGCGGCTCGCTCGAGGACTTCCTGCCGCTCGCGCGCGAGGTATCGCGGCTCATCAACGAGCAGACCGGGCTCGAGGTGGCCGAGGTCGTACCGGTGAAGCGCATCCCCAAGACCACCAGCGGCAAGATTCAGCGCCACCTGCTGGAAGAGAGCTACGCCGACGGCGAGTTCGACGCGGAGCTGCGGGAGGCCGCGACGCTGCGCGCCGCGCAGCAGGGACCGGAGGTCCGCTCGCGCACCGCGATCGAGGACAAGCTCAAGAGCATCTGCGACGCGGCTCTGCAGGGCAAGCGCGTCGACATCCACGATAACCTGTTCGAGGTCGGCGCGAGCTCGCTGAAGCTCATCGAGATCCACGAGCAGATCGACCGCGAGTACCCCGGCAAGGTGGACCTGACGGAGCTCTTCGACTTTCCGACCATCGCTGAGCTCGCGCAGCATCTGCAGAGCAAGCTCGCCGCCTGAGGGGCACGTCCGGGCGATTCACGTGGCGGTCAACGACCGCTGCCACGAGCGCTTCCTTGGTCGGGAAGTACACGCTTTCGTTGACTCCCTTCACGAGAATGTGAGCCGTCGCTTTGAGAAGCGCCGCCAGGGGCGAGGTTGCGGCCCCGCTTGACTTTTATTTGCCGAAGCAAATATAGTTTCGGCAAATGTGGCCGGAGCAAATATGTCCAAGCCCTACTACACGGTTGAGACCATCGAGGCGGGCAACAGCATCGGCTACCTCGTGAAGCGCTGCGGTGGGCTCATGACGCAGCTTGCCGAGCGGCGTTTCGAATCGACCTCGGTCTCATTCACGCAATGGCTGGTGCTGATGCGCCTGAACGGGCGCGACGAGCCGATCTCCGCGACGCAGCTGAGCAAAGAGCTCTGCCACGATATGGGGGCGCTCACCCGCGTGGTGGACGATCTCGAGCGGCGCGGACTCGTGGCCCGCGAGCGCAGTCGCCGCGACCGCCGCGCCGTGGAGCTCGCCATCACAGCCGCGGGCCGTCGCGAGGCGGACAGCGGCAAGCGCGTGATCGTAGAGCTCCTCAACGAGCTGACTGAGCACTATTCGGCGACCGAGCTCAGCACGCTGGTCGGCCTGCTGCAACGCATGCTGTCGGTCCTGCAGAGCGCCGCGGACGCGAGCGCACCGTCCCCCGTCCCGGCTGTCCGTACCACGACCGGCCGGCACCGCAAGGCGAAGTCGGGAGCCGCCACATGACAGACATCAGTCAGCGGCGTGGCCTGACTTTTGCCACCGTTATCGCCCTCATCGCCCTCATCATCCTCGCCGCCGCGCTCGCCGGCTGCACGGTCGGCCCGGATTTCGTGCGTCCCACGCCGCCCACAGGGGGCTATGAGAATGCCGCGCCCGCCCCGACCGCCGCCCGCGCCATCAACCCCGGCGCCGAGGTCGCCGATGAGTGGTATGAGCTGTTTCACTCGCCGGCGCTGGATCAGCTCGTGCGCAGCGCCCTCGCCGCGAATCCCGATCTCGAGTCGGCTCGTCACGGCCTGATCGCGGCGCAGTTCGAGCTCCGAGCGGTGGCTGGCACCGAGTTGCCGCAGGTCGATCTGACCGGCGGGGTTGGCCGCGCCCATATCAACGGCAGCTATCTCTATGCACCGGTCAACACCATCGAGCAGACCGGCAACCGCTTCGCGCTCGGCCCGGAACTTGCGTACAACCTCGATCCCTTTGGCGGCCTCCGCCGTGAGGTCGAGTCGCAACGCGCGGCGACCGCGGTGGTACGCGCCCAGGTGCTCAACACCTACGTCACGCTGGTGGATCAAATCGTGATCACCGCGTTCGACTATGCCGCCACCGGCGCGCAGATCGAGGTCACCGAAGCGCTGGTGCAGGAGTTCCAGTCGCAGTACGAGCTGACACGCACCCTGGAAAATGCGGGCAAGATCACGCGCAGCGATACACTGCTCGCGCAGACGCAGCTGGAGAACCTGCGCGCGACGTTGCCATCGCTCGAGCAGCAGCGCGAGGTCTACCGCAATGCGCTGGCGCAGCTGTGCGGGCGGACTCCCGACGACTTCCAGGTGCCGCCGCTCGCGCTGCGCGACTTCGCCCTGCCGGCGCAGTTGCCGTTGTCTCTGCCGGCGGCGCTCGTGCAGCAGCGCCCTGATGTGCTGGCCGCCGAAGCGACGCTCCATCAGGCGAGTGCCACGATCGGCGTCGCCGAGGCGGCGCGACTTCCCGGCCTCACCATCACCGCCCAGTACGCCCAGCAGACGAGCGAGCTCAAGGATTTCCTCACCCATGCGGGCGGGGTGTGGTCGCTCGGCCTCAACGCCAGCGCTCCGCTCTTCCACGGTGGCACGCTCGCCGCGCGCCAGCATGAGGCGGAGGAGCGCTACCGGCAGTCGGCCGCGAGCTACCGCTCGACCGTGATCGCGGCGTTCGTCGAGGTGGCCAATGCGCTCCAGGCTCTGCAGCACGACGCGGAGAACTACGCCGCACACAGCGAGGCACTCGCCGCCGCACGGGCCAGTCTCGATCTGACGCTCGAGCAGTACCGCGCCGGCAAGTACACCGAGCTCCAGGTGCTGACCGCCGAGCAGGGTTACGAGCAGGCGGCGCTGACGCAGGTGCAGGCCGACGCACAACGCTTCACCGACACCGCAGCGCTCTTCCGGGCACTTGGCGGTGGGTGGTGGAACGCCCCACGGGATCCGGCCGCGCTGGCCGCGGCCGCGTCGCCGAAGCCCACTACAGGAGAGCAGCATGAGTGACTCAAAGGACACCCCAAGGGAGGCAGCGCCAGAGGAGGCAGCGCCGTCACCGCAGAAGACCACGAGCCGGCGCTCACCGCTCATCCTGCTCGGTATCGGGCTCCTCGCCATCATCGGCGGCAGCGTTTACTACCTGCTGTTCATGCGCGGTCACGTGTCCACCGACGATGCCTACGTGGATGGCAACCTGGTGCGACTCACCCCCCAGGTCGCCGGCACGGTAATCGCCATCAATACCGATGAGACGCAGTTCGTGCGCCGCGGCGATGTGCTGGTGCAGCTCGATCCGCGCGACACCGAAGTGGCGCTGGCGCAGGCCAAGGCGACCCTCGCGCAGACCGTGCGCGATGTGGCGCAGTTGTTTGCCCAGGAGCAGCGCGATGCGGCGCTGGTTCAGACGCAGCACGTGCAGCTCGCCCAGGCGAACGAGGATGTCGAGCGCGATCATCCGCTGATTGCCGTGCACGGGGTGTCGCAGGAAACGCTGCAACACGAGGAGAACACCGTACAGAGCGCGCGCGCTGGCTTGCAGCAGGCGCAGGCCACGCTCGCCAGCACACGCGCGGCGATCGCCGGCACGACTCCCGCCACTCATCCGCGCGTGCTGCAGGCGGAGGCGGCGCTCCGCACGGCGTGGCTCGCCGCCGCGCGCACTCGCGTCGTGGCCCCCGTCTCCGGTTACGTCGTGCGCCGCTCGGTACAGCTCGGCCAGCAGGTCGCGCCCTCCACGGAGATGCTCGCCATCGTGCCGGTGGACTCCATGTGGATCGATGCCAACTTCAAGGAAAATCAGCTGAGCGGCGTGCGCATCGGCCAGCCGGTTAGCGTCTCGGCTGACATGTACGGCTCGCGCGTGCACTACCGCGGCCGCGTGCTCGGGCTGACCGCCGGGACCGGCAGTGCGCTCGCGGTACTGCCGGCGCAGAACGCCACCGGTAACTGGATCAAGATCGTGCAACGCCTGCCGGTGCGCATCGGACTCGACCCGCAGGAGCTCGCGGCGCATCCGCTCTTCCTCGGGCTCTCGACGAAAGTCGATGTCGACGTTCACAATCAGAGCGGGCCGACGCTGTCGAAGCAACCGGCCTGGTCGGCGGCGCTCAACACCGACGTCTACGCGGCCCAGGAAGCCGGAGCCGATGCTGCGATCAGCGAGATCCTGGCGGCGAACCTTCCTCATGCCGATGCGCGGCGCAGCGCCGCGGCGCCGCAAGTGGCGCCGCGCACGGCACGGCGCAGCCGGCCATGAATGCGGTCGCGGCGCCTGCCGACAGCGGCGCGCCGATTCCGTGGCTGATCGCACCGGTGGTTGCGCTGGCGGCCTTCATGGAGATCATGGATATCTCCATCGCCAATGTCGCATTGCCGCACATCGCCGGCTCGTTGTCCTCGAGTCAGAATGAATCGACCTGGGTGCTCACCAGCTATCTCGTCACCAACGCGATCGTGATGCCGATCTCCGGATGGCTGGCCAACACCTTCGGCCGCAAGCGGCTGTTCATCACCTGTATCAGCGGCTTCACCCTTGCCTCGCTCGCCTGCGGCTTCGCCCCCAACCTGGCGTCGCTCATCGCCCTGCGCGCCCTGCAGGGAGCCGCCGGTGGCGGGCTGCAGCCAGTCGGTCAGGCCATCCTCTCCGACAGCTTTCCGGCGGAGAAACGCGGCATGGCGTCTGCTATCTACGGCATCGCGGCGGTCGTCGGGCCCACGGTCGGTCCGACACTCGGCGGCTGGCTCACCGACAGCTACAACTGGCGCTGGATATTTCTCATCAACGTGCCGGTCGGTGTGGTCCTCATCCTGCTGGTGCAGTCCCTGATCCACGATCACGGCCCGGCGCGCGCCAACGGCAACCGCTCGGTGGACTGGCTCGGCTTCGGCTTCGTGGCGCTGAGCCTCGGATGCCTGCAGGTGGTTCTCGATCGCGGGCAGGATGCCGACTGGTTCGGGTCGACGCTGATCACGACGTTGGCGGTGATCTCGGCGACCGCCTTCGTGCTGCTCGCGTGGCGCGAGCTGCACCATGACCACCCGATGGTGGACCTGCGGCTGATGCGCGATCCCGGGTTTGCCGTGACCTTCCTCCTTATGCTGATGCTCGGCTTCATGCTGTTCGGCAGTACCTTTCTCATACCCGCCTACGCGCAGCAGCTGATGGGCTACCGCGCCATCGACGCGGGTCTCGTGCTGACCCCGGGCGGCATCGCCACCATCCTGCTGCTGCCGATCGTCGGCCGCTCGGTCAACAAAGTGGATCTGCGCGTGCTCACCGCCGTCGGCCTCATCATCGGCGGCGTGAGCCTGTGGCTCATGACCGACCTGTATCTCGGCGCTTCATTCCGCACACTCATGTGGATGCGGGTGTTCCAGTCGCTGTCGCTTCCCTTTCTGTTCGTGCCGATCAACGCCATGGCGTTTCGCGACATCCCGCGCGACAAAACCAACAATGCCTCGGCACTCATCAACCTGGCGCGCAACTTCGGCGGCAGTATCGGCATCGCCTTCGCCTCGACGCTCCTCACCCGCCGCGAGCAGTTTCACCAGAGCCGCCTGGTCGAGCACCTCCAGCCGCTCAACCCGGCTTACACGGATTTCACCCACCAGTTGGGCAGTGCGCTCGGCACCGCCCCGGACTCCGCGGCGACCCTCGCGAGCATCTACGCTCAGGTTGTTCAGCAGTCAGCGCTGCTGTCGTACCTCGATGGCTTCAAGGCGCTCGCGCTGCTGTTCCTGGCGCTTCTGCCCCTGCTGCTGCTGGTGCGGCCCGGAAAGGGCGGCGACGCGCCCGTGGCGGCGCACTGAGTGGTCGGCGGTGGCGGGGCAGGCCGGGGCTGGGGCGTCCCAGACCCGCCCCCGTCGCTGGATGTGGCGAACTGAGCGGCTGTCCAGCCTATAATCCGCCGCCATGGAACTCAGCATCGCGCCGGCGGCCGCCGGCACCAGTAATGGAGCCGAACGGCGTCTCGCCGAATGCGGCATACGAGCCACCGCTCAGCGAGTGCGGATTGCGGCGCTGCTGCTCTCGGCGCCGCAGCACCTGTCCGCCGAGCAGATCCTCGCGCAGCTGCGGGCGCTTGGGGCGCGTGTCTCCAAGGCTACCGTCTACAACACCCTGAATCTCTTCGCCGCGCACGGTCTCATCCGGCAGCTGTCGGTGGATGGCGCGCGCGCGTGGTTCGATTCCAACGTCGACCCGCACTACCACTTCCATGACCTGACGACCGGCGCCCTCATCGACGTTCCGGTTCCAGCCGTCGAGTTCAGCCGTCTCCCGGCGCCGCCGCCGGGTACTGAGGTGGCCGGAATCGACCTCGTGATCCGCCTGCGCAAAAAAATGTAGAATCCGCGGCTCTCCGTGGGGCCGGGATAGCTCAGTTGGTAGAGCAGCGCATTCGTAATGCGCGGGTCGTAGGTTCGAGTCCTATTCCCGGCACCACCATCATCCGCCTACCGTCGCAGGCCTCAGAGAGACCGTCCCTGCCGTTTGGACAGCCGTGCCACCTGGTGCTCCCGGATCATCGCCCGAGTCCGCACGACCTCACGTTCGAGGCGGGCCACCTTGGTCTCGGTCTTGGCTATTACGGCCGATGTTTAAGCTCCAGCGGCTTTGGCGGGATTCCCAAGTAACCAACAGCAGGCCGATAGTACCAGCGTCGGACGAAGCGCCCGTTACGTCGTAGCTCGCCCTGCTGTAGTGGGCCCAGCTCTTCGACACCGGCACGCACCTCCGGCGCATCGAGGTCGTCGGCGTCCCAAGAAACCAACAAAAGCGCGCGCCCGCGCTCGGCAGCCGGCGGAGTCCAGCGCTCGTACATCAGTCCGACGTGACCGAACAGGTGCGCGGCCGTCACATCGCTCACCGCCGCGTCGGGGCCCGGCGCATAGAAGGCGAGCTCGCTGGCCAAGAAGTATCGGTCCATGCCAACGATCAGCGGGCGGCGGGTGGCATGCTGCGCGATGGCATGTACTTGCCTCCCCAGCTCACGCCAGCCCACCGGGATGGTGTCCGGATGATCGCCATAACCCAACCCCGGAATGCCCACGGTGAAATACTGGAATCTGAGGCCGTCGAACAGAAGCAGCACGAGCAGAGTGGGCAGCCAGACGACGCCAAGTCTCGCAGACAGCCCCCCGGCCCAGATGTCGCGGGCGTGCACGATGCAATACGCCATGGAAGGTACAGCGGCGATCCATGCGGGACCGAGCCAATCGACTCCACTTTCGTGAAACAGGCTGAAGACCAGGAACACGACGAGCGGCACGCCGAGGCTGATTTGTTGAAAGTGCCAGGCGCGTTGCCGGCCCGTCGACTCCTCGACTGAGTGTGAAGGGGTGCGGCGGCGCAGCAGGATGGCGGTGGCAATGGCTCCGATCGGGCTCAGCGACAGGAAGGCCGAACCGAGGAGCACAGGCAGCCCGAAGGTATGCTCTTCCGCGAGTCTGCGCGTACTTTGAAAGGCGAACGAGGCCCAATCATGTTGCGCGTTCCACACGATCACCGGAAAAAAGATCGCCGCTGCCAGCAAAGCGGCGCCGTAGGGTTCGGGACGCCGCCACCACATTCGCGAGCGCGCATCGAGTGCCATGAAAAGCACAATCGAGGCGCCAAGCAGGGCGATGCTGTACTTAGAGAGCATTCCGAGGCCGAGGCAAAGACCCACGCCCCACCAGGCGCGGCCGCGTCGGGCGATCAATGCGCGCTCCATGTAATAGAGGGATGCCGTCCACGCCGCGGTAAGCGGGGAATCCGGGTTCATCACCATGCCCGAGAGGAAAAAGAACGGTAGCGTTTGCATCAACACAACCGCCACCCAGGCACTCCTCTCGCCGAACAGGTTTCGAGTGAGACGAAACATGAAGAGCGCCGCTATGAGGTTGCTGCAGAGCGCGCCGATGCGTACACCGAATTCGGTGTTGCCGAACGCGGCGGTTCCTGCACGGATGAGCCATGCCACCATTGGCGGGTGATCGAGATATCCGAAATCAAGGTGGCGCGAATAGTTCCAGTAGTACGCCTCCGGGGGCAGCAGATCGATTTGACCGCAGTAGATCAATCGCAGCAGTGCCGCAAACAGCGCCAGAGCAAGCGCGCCCGACCGCCAGTTCTTGCCATCGCCGAGCCGCAGGCTCGAGCCTTCCGCGCAGTACACGAGTCCCGCGCGCATCAGGGCCGCCGTTGCGATGGCTGCGAAGCCGATGGCCGCCTGCACCGGCAATCCGAAAATATTGGTCAGCAGACCAAACAGTCCGTTTCGCAGGAAAAATGTGAGCAGAATCACCACCACTACTACCCCGTAGCGGCCGATGGTCCACTTGAGCGCTCGCCGCAGTCGAGCGCGCATCAAGGACGCCAGGCATAGCACGGCGGCGGAGGCGAACCCGAGCATCTGCGCTCGACCTGCGGAGGTTCCGAACCAGACTGCCGTCAGGAAGGTGATGATGTCGGCGAACGGCGTGAGGACGGCGAGTGGGTCCACGCCACTTCTCGACGCGTCATCTTCGCCAGTATCCGTGCGCTGCGCGAGATCCTCCGGTCGCGCAACAAGGCGGTGTACGGTCCGAATCATCATGTGCAAGGATTTTTGGTCTCGCCGGCAACTAGAGTTTTTCAACACGATCGGTCGTTTTTCTTCATCGTTGGATGCCCTTACCCAACACGTCGCGCGGCAGGTTTGCACAACTTTTCAAATTTTTGACTCGCACGCCACGCGGACGGCGCGACAGAGTTGGGCAAGCCAAAGTCTGGGCGCCCGCGCGGAACCAGGCGGGCGCCTCGCGGGTTCGCATCCTCAGTGACTAGCAGACCTCGGGAGTGCACGCGGGCACGACGGCCTGCACGGTACGTTTAGTGCGCGGGGGCACTCTTTGGTTCCCACTCGATTCGCCCATGTCCCGGGGAGCAATTTGTTACACTTCGCCCCCCGAATGCAGGGGCGAGGCGGGGTGCCATAGCCGGGCGGTCGGACGAACGGGATCGTTCGATAACTCCCCTCGCTTTCCCGGCACCGTTCCCACGGTGCGCCGTATGCCTCGGCCCGTCGCCCGCCAGCGTCTGCCTGGCGTTTCCGGCGATGGATTGGAGGCAAGGGACGCCTAGACTCCGGGCCAGGGTCGCCCGGCAAGCGAGCGGCGGCATTTTAGTGGCCCGGTACGAAGGAACATCGCGCGTGGGCACGAACCCCGAACACGTGAGCCCCCCCGAAAGCAGGGGAGATCCGATCACCTGGATCGGCCGCGATCGCCTCGGGTCCGACCGGATCGGCTCGGACAGCCTGCTGCACCCGGCGACTCACGCTCCGGCAACCGTGGTAGAGGGCGGGAGCGCCGTTCAGTTTCCGCGCCGCCTTCTGCCGATCGGCATCGCACTGCTGGTGGTTGCAGTGGTGGCCGCAGTGCTGTGGCGCGTCATGCATCCGAAGGCGCCGCCCTTGACCCTCGCCGAGCAGCAAAGCATCCCGCTGATCTCGGTGATGACGCCGGGCTTGAAGGCCGTGACCTCGACGGTCAGCTTCACCGGCGCGATTGCCGCCCGCTATGACATGCCGATCGGCAACGACGGTGACACGGGCCGGATCGTCGGCGTGTACGTCGAGGCGGGCGATCACGTCGAGCGCGGGCAGCTACTCGCGAAGCTGAGCGACACCGTGCTCATCCCGCAGGTGAACCGCCTCGAGGCGGCGCTCGAGCAAGCCAAGGCCCAGGCGGCGCTGTCGGCGGCCGAGTACCGACGCGCGGAGCGCATCGAGTCTGCCGGCGCGCTCTCCGCGGAGGACATCGAGAAGCGCCACGCCACGGCAATCACGGATGCGGCGAACGTCAAGGTCGTGGCCGCGCAGCTCGCGGAGGCGGAGGCGCGAGTGACGCGCACGCGCATCGTCGCGCCGATCGCGGGGACGGTTCTCACGCGCAAGGCGGAAGTGGGGCAGATCGCCAACCCCGGCGGAGAAGCCCTCTTCCGCATCGCGAGCGGCGGTGAGGTCGAAATGCGCGGTCAGCTCGCGGAACAGGATCTGGCCCAGGTGCAGGTCGGCGACACGGCGATCGTGCACATCACCGGGGTGCCGCAGGCCTTCGAGGGTCGCGTTCGGCTTCTCGGCGCCATCATCGATCCCCAGACACGTCTCGGCGAAATCCGCATCAGCCTGAAACCCGAGCCGGCATTGCGGCCCGGCGCCTTCGCGCGCGGCACCGTCTCCGTCGGCCAGGCGATGCGGCCGGTGGTGCCGCAGACCGCGGTACTGAGCGACGGCAGCGGCAGCTACGTGTTCGTGGTCGATGCAAAAAGCCGCGCCGAGCGGCGCGAGGTACGCGTCGCGGACACCTCCGACCAGGGCGTCATCATCGCCTCGGGGCTCAACGGCTCCGAGCGTGTCGTGACCACCGCAGCCGGCTTCCTGCGTGACGGCGAGGAAGTGAAGGTCACGGTCACTTCGCCGACGCAGCCGGCGTCCTGACAGGGAGCGTCGCGGTGAAGAATATCTCCGCGTGGGCGATCCGCCATCCCCTGCCGCCGGTGGTGCTGTTCGTCGTGCTGCTGTTCATGGGGGTGGTGTCGTTCCTGCGCCTGCCGGTGACAGCCGATCCCGACATCTCCTTTCCAGGGGTGTTCGTGACCATTACTCAGCCGGGCGCCGCGCCGCAGGAGCTCGAGAAGCAGGTGATGCAGAAGGTCGAAGGCGCCGTCGCCGGGATCGGCAACATCAACAACATCACCTCCTGGGCCGTCGAGGGCCAGGCGAACATGATGGTGGAGTTCGAGATCGGCACTCCGGTCGACCGGGCGGTCGCGGACGTGCGCGATGCGGTCGCCAAGGTCCGGGTACAACTGCCCCAGGGAATCCAGGAGCCCGTCGTCCAGCGCGTCAACGTCGATGGCGGCCCGATGGAGGCCTTCGCGGTGAGCTCGAGCTCGCTCACCGACGAGGAGCTGTCCTGGTTCGTCGATAACACCCTTACCAAACGCCTGCTCGGTGTCACGGGCGTCGCCCAGGTGCAGCGCGGCGGCGGCGTGAGCCGCGAGATCCGCGTCGAGCTCGACCCGGCGCGCATGCAGGCGCTCGGCATCACTGCTGTCGAGGTAAACGAGCAGCTGCGCTCGCTCAACCTCGACTCCGCGGGCGGTCGCGCGCAGCTCGGCGGCGGCGAGCAGGCGATCCGCGTGCTCGGCGGCGCCCGCACCGCGACTGCTCTCGGCGAGACGCAGATCATGCTGCACGGGGGGCGTTTCGCCCGGCTCTCGGATCTGGCGGATGTGCGTGACAGCGTGGGGGAGATCCGCACGCTGGCCCGCCTCAACGGCCGGCCCGCGACCACCGTCAGCGTCTTCAAGGCCAAGGGTTACTCGGACGTCAGCGTGGACGGTGGCGTACAGGAGGAGCTCGCCAAGATCCGCAAGGAGAACCCGCAGGTTAAGATGACGCCGATCTACACCAGCGTCTCTTACTCGAAGGAGACCTACCACTCGGCCCTCTCGGCGCTGGTGGAAGGCTCGATACTGGCGGTGCTGGTAGTGTTCCTGTTCCTGCGCGATACGCGCGCGACGCTGATCTCGGCACTCGCGATCCCGTTGTCCGCGATCCCGACGTTCGCCGTCATGCAGTGGCTCGACTTCACGCTGAACTCGATCAGCCTGCTGGCGCTGTCGCTGGTCGCGGGTGTGCTGGTCGATGACGCCATCGTCGAGATCGAGAACATCGTGCGCCACATGCGCATGGGCAAGAGCGGCTACCAGGCGGCGCTCGATGCCGCGGACCAGATCGGACTCGCCGTGGTGGCAACCTCTGCCACCATCATCGCGGTGTTCCTGCCGGTGAGCTTCATGGGCGGCCTCACCGGCCAGTACTTCAAGCAGTTCGGCCTGACGGTCGCCGCCGCGGTGTTCTTCTCGCTGCTCGTCGCACGACTCATCACGCCGGTGGTCGCCGCCTACACACTCAAGTCCGACGGGGTCGCCCACCACACCGACGGCCCGGTCATGGCGTGGTATCAGGGCACGCTGGCCTGGTGCACGCAGCATCGCTGGAAGACCGTGCTGGCGGGTCTCGGCGTCTTCATATTGTCGGTCATCGGCATGAAGTTCGTACCCGTATCGTTCATCCCCGAGCCCGATGTCGGCACGGCCGTCCTCCAGGTGGAGCTGCCCCCCGGCGTTCGCCTGGAAGATACCGCGCGCGTCAGCGCCGCGGCGTATCGCATCATCGCGCGCCAGCCGGAAGTGAAGGATGTGGTTGAGACAGTCGGCTCGAGCGATGAAGGCGTGCGGACGGGTGAGCTCGACATCGCACTCGTGCCCAAAGCCGATCGCCACGTGACCCAGCGCGAGTTCGAAGACCGCATGTTGCAGCAGCTCAAGGCCATACCCGATGCGCAGCTGCACTTTCAGCGCAACGGCAACGGGCGCGATGTCAACATCTACATCACCGGCGATGACCCACAGCTCGCCTACACCACCGCCCGCAAGGTGGTCGAGGAGATGAGAAGCCTGCCTTTTGTGCGCGATCCGCGTATCAACAACGACCTGCCGCGCCCGGAGATCCTGATCCACCCGCACCTCGACCTGGCTTCGCAGCTCGGCGTCACGGTCGAGAGCATCAGCGAGACCATCCGCATCGCGACTCTCGGCGACCTGGACCAGAACAGCGCCAAGTTCTCACTCATCGACCGCCAGGTGCCGATCCGCGTGAGCCTTCTGGAGGAGAGCCGCAAGAGCCTCACCACGCTCGAGAACCTGCCGTTGCCTACTTCGAGCGGGAGCACCGTGCCGCTCAAGGCGGTCGCCGACATCTCCTTCGGCGAGGGACCGACCCGCGTCCGCCGCTACAACCAGAGCCGGCGCCTGTTCATCGATGCGGATCTCAAGGGTGCCGAGCTCGGGCCCGCGATGAAGGCGATCTACAACCTGCCGACACTGAAGAACCTGCCGCAGGGCGTGCATCGGGTCGAGGTCGGCGACGCCAAGTACATGAACGAACTGATGGGCAACATGATCGTCGCCATGGGCACGGGAATTCTCATGGTGTTCGCGGTGCTGGTGCTGCTCTTCGCCCGCGTGCTGCAACCGATCACCATCCTCTTCGCCCTGCCGCTGTCCTTCGGCGGTGTAGCGCTGGCACTGCTCATCACGGGTTTCTCGGCTTCGCTCGGGGTGTTCATCGGGCTGCTCATGCTGATGGGCATCGTTGCCAAGAACTCGATCCTGCTGGTCGACTTTGCCATCGAGGAGATGCGCGCCGGCAAGGACCGGGTGACAGCGATCCTCGAGGCCGGTCACAAGCGCGCCCGGCCGATCGTCATGACCACGTTTGCGATGATCGCGGGGATGTTGCCCGTCGCACTCGGTCTCGGTGGTGATACCGCCTTCCGTCAGCCGATGGCCATCGCAGTGATCGGGGGCCTCATCACCTCCACCGCACTGACGCTCGTCATCGTGCCGGCGGCCTTCACCTTCGTCGACGACATCGAGCGCTGGCTCGCGCCGAAGCTCGGACGCGCGCTCATCACGCATTCGCCGCCCGAGCAGGCGTCTCCCGGGCACTCGCCGCCCACGCACCCGCATCCGGTAAAATAACGGCGAATGCTCACCGAGGTTCGCGGAGATAACAGCGGCCCTCCCACCGTCACGCCCGAGCCCGCGCTCGGGCGCCCGGCATGGTGGGCGCGGCTCGTGGCGCGGGTGCCGCTCCCGGCGTTGTACGGACTCGCGAGCTTTCTCGGTTGGCTCACGTTCCGTTTCTTCCCGTACCGCAAGGACGTGGTACGCGAGAACCTCACCAAGGCCTTCCCCGCCTTCGGCGAGGAGCAGCTGCGCGAGGTGATGCGCAGTTACTACCTCGGCTTCGCGCAGATGCTGGTGGAGATCATCAAGTCCGTCAGGATGCCGGCGGACGAGCTGCATCGGCGGGTGCGCATCCTCAACCTCGAGGCACCGCGCGAGTTCCTGGCTCAGGGGCAGTCGGTGCTGCTGGTGGCCGCCCACCAGTGCAACTGGGAATGGATGCTGCTCTCACTGTCCACTGAGCTCGGCTATCCCGTCGATGCCGCCTACAAACCGCTGGTCAACGATTGGGCCGAGCGTGAGATGAAGAAGGTGCGCACGCGCTTCGGTAGCCGCCTGGTGCCCGCCAAGGAGCTGCTGCCGGACATCCTCAAGCGTCGCGGTGTGGTGCGTGCGGTGGCCATGGTGGCCGACCAGGAGCCGACCACGAGCGAGCACAAGTACTGGACCCAGTTCCTCGGTCGCGACACGGCGTTCTACATGGGGCCGGAGGAGATCGCGCGGGTCACGCGCTTCCCGGTGTTCTTCATCGCCATGCGGCGCATCGCACGCGGCCACTACGAGATGGAGTTTCAGCCGCTCGCGCCTTGCGGTGAGATCGGACCCTCGGGCGCGCTCACCGAACGCTATGCACGCGTCGTCGAGCAGCAGATCCACGCCGCGCCCCCCGACTGGCCGTGGTCGCACAAGCGCTGGAAGCTCAAGCGCTCGCTCTATCGAAATCGGCCCCGGGCGGCGCCCATCACGTAGGCTTCTCCGACGCGCGGCGCAGCCCGCGCGGCAGTGTGAAGATGACGTGCTCCTCGCGCCCGAAGACTTCACGGGGCACCTCGGCACCCCAGCGTGCGAGCTGCTCGAGTACCTGCTGCACGAGAATCTCGGGAGCCGAGGCGCCCGCGGTCACACCGACCGTGCGCTTGCCCTCCAGCCATTCGCGATGCAGGTCGGCGGGTCCGTCGATGAGGTAGCCGGGGATGCCGGCACGCTCGGCGAGCTCGCGCAGGCGGTTGGAGTTGGAGCTGCTGCGGGAACCCACCACCAGCAGCACATCGCACTGCTCGAGAATCTTCTTCACGGCGTCCTGGCGGTTCTGTGTCGCATAGCAGATGTCCTCGCGGCGCGGCGTGGCGAGCTGCGGGAAGCGAGCACGAAGTGCCGCAACGATCGTTGCGGTGTCGTCCATCGACAGCGTGGTCTGCGTGACGAACGCGAGCCTCAGCGGGTCGCGCACCGCGACCGCTGCGACGTCATCGAGGTTCTGCACGAGGTGCATGCGGCCGCCCGCGGAGGTATCGAAACGCCCCAGGGTCCCCTCGACCTCCGGGTGTCCCGCATGGCCGATGAGGATCACATCGCGCCCCTCGCGGGCGTAGCGCTGGACCTCCATGTGCACCTTGGTGACCAAGGGACAGGTGGCGTCGAAGACGGTCAGCGCACGTGCCTGCGCCTCCTCCACGACCGCATTCGAAACGCCGTGGGCGGAGAAGATGACGGTGGCACCCCGCGGCACTTCGCTCAGCTCCTCGACGAAGATCGCGCCGAGGCCGCGCAGGCGATCCACCACATAGCGGTTGTGGACGACCTCGTGACGCACGTAGATCGGCGCCCCGAAGAGCTCGAGCGCACGCTCGACGATGTCGATCGCCCGGTCGACGCCGGCACAGAAGCCGCGTGGGTTGGCGAGCAGGACCTGCATCAGTTCTTCACCCTCTCAGTCGTACGGTTCTCGCGCCAGGCATCGAGCAGCAGCAGCGCCGCGCCGATCGTGATGGCGGAGTCGGCGATGTTGAATGCCGGGAAGTAGTGTGCGCCCCAGTGGACGTGAATGAAATCCACGACCCGCCCGGTCGTCAGGCGGTCGATCATGTTGCCGAGCGCTCCGCCGACGATGAGCGCGAGGCCGCAGGCGAGCAGCCCGTGGATGCGGGCATCCAGGCGGCGCATCCACACGATGAGCGCCGCACTCACACCGAGTGCGAGCAGGATGAACAGCCAGCGCTGCCATCCCGAGGCATCGGCGAGGAAGCTGAAGGCAGCGCCGGTGTTGTAGGTGAGGATGATGTCGAGCACCGGCAGCACCCGGACGCGCTCGGCGGGCGCAAAATGGTGCGTCATCCAGAGCTTCACCACGCGATCCGCGGCGATGACCACCAGCGATAGCGGTAGCCAGCACCAGCCACTCGCCGAAGCCGGCACGGGCGCTGCCGCGGCGACCCGCGGCCCGCCGGCAGGCGCTGCCACCGCGCCCTCCCTGTTGGGCTCGTTCATACGTAGTCCCTCACTTCGCCCGGGCCCTCGATGTTACTCACACAGCGACGGCAGAGCGTCGGATGACGGCTATCCTCGCCGACATCGGGTCGGCGCTGCCAGCAGCGCGCGCATTTTGCATCATCGGTGGGGCGCACGAGGATCCACACTCCGCTCCGGCCGGTGTTGCTGGCAGGCACCGCCCCCGCGGGCGGAGCCGTGGCCGCGTGCACCTGTGCCTCGGAAGTGATCAGCAGAAAGCGCAGCTCGCCGCCGAGCGCAGCGAAGCGGGGCAGCTCATCCGCGACGCAGTACACGTCGACGCGCGCATCGAGCGGTGCGCCGATGAGTCGGGCATCGCGCAGCTTCTCGAGCTCGCGGGTGACATCGCTGCGCAACGCGATGAGCGCGTCCCAGTCGATGGCGTCACTCGATACCTGCGGCAGCGTGTGCCAGGTCTCGTGGAAGACCGACTCGCGCCGCTCGCCCGGCAGGTATCCCCACACCTCCTCGGCGGTGAACGACAGGATCGGCGCCAGCCAGCGCACCATACTCTCGGCGATGTGCCACATGGCGGTCTGGGCGGAGCGGCGGGGACGCCCCGCGGCCGGCGTGGTGTACATGCGGTCCTTGATCACATCGAGGTAGAAGCTGCCGAGATCGACGCTGCAGAAGTTGTGTACCTTCTGATAGATCAGGTGAAAAGCATAGCTGCGGTAGGCCTCGAGGACCTCCGTCTGCAGGTCGCGGGCGCGCGCGAGCGCCCAGCGGTCGAGCGCCACGAGTCGCGTCTCGGGCACGGCGTGCTGCGCGGCATCGAAACCGTGCAGGTTGCCGAGCAGGAAGCGCAGGGTGTTGCGAATGCGCCGATACGAGTCCGCCATCCGCCTCAGGATCTCGTCGGAGACCGCGATCTCGTTGGCGTAGTCGGTCGCCGAGACCCACAGCCGCAGCACATCCGCCCCGAGCGTACTCATGACCTTCTGCGGGGCGATGACGTTGCCGAGCGACTTCGACATCTTGCGGCCCTTCTCATCGACCGTGAAGCCGTGGGTGAGGACGCCGCGGTAGGGTGGACGCTCGTACAGCGCCTCGGACATGAGCAATGAGCTGTGGAACCAGCCGCGGTGCTGGTCCGAGCCCTCGAGGTAGAGCTCCACCGGCGCCGCGACCTCCGGACGCGCTGCGCCCACGCATTCGAACGACAGTCCCGAGTCCGCCCACACGTCCATGACGTCGGTGACCTTATCGTAGTGCTCGGCCTCGGCCCCGAGGAGCTCGCGCGGCTCGAGCGCGAACCAGGCATCGATGCCGCCCACCTCGACGCGCTCGGCCGCCGCCGCGATCAGATCTAGCGTGCGGGGGTGCCGCTCGCCGGTCTCGCGGTGCACGAAGAGCGGAATCGGCACGCCCCAGGTGCGCTGCCGCGAGATGCACCAATCGGGCCGGTTTTCGATCATGCCGGTGATGCGCTGCTCACCCCAGGCCGGTGTCCAGCGCACGCCGGGGATGTCGCGCAGCGTGTGGGCCCGGAGTGCAGCGCGCTCCATGCTGATGAACCACTGCGGCGTCGCCCGGAAAATCACCGGACTCTTGTGGCGCCAGCAGACCGGATAGCTGTGACGGAAGGATTCCTCATGCAGCAGGCGCCCGGCCTGCGCCAGCGCAGCGATGATGACCGGGTTTGCTTCCTCGACCTTGAGGCCCGCCACGAGCGGCGTGCCGGGCAGGAAACGCCCGTCGTTACCCACCGGGTTCAGCACCTCGAGTCCGTACCGCTGCCCAACGATGAAATCCTCCTGCCCATGTCCGGGTGCGGTATGTACGGCACCCGTGCCCGCATCGAGCGTCACGTGCTCGCCGAGTACGACCGGTACGAGCCGCTCCAGGAACGGATGCTGGAGTTTCAATCCCTCGAGTGCCCGGCCCTCGAACTGCGCGAGCAGCTCGGCGTCGGACATGCCGTACCGCGCGAGGCAGGCCTCGAGGAGCTCTGCGGCGAGGATGATGCGGTGGCGCTCGCGCCCCTGATACGCCGCGACGAGCACGTAGCGGAACTCGTCGCGCACCGCAACCGCCTCATTGGCCGGCAGAGTCCACGGAGTGGTCGTCCAGATGACGACATCCACCGGCGCGCGGCCGAGCTCGACGGCGGAAAGGCCGATGCGCCGCCCGAGCTCCGCGTCGTCGCTCACACGGAACGCAACATCGATCGCCGGCGAGACCCTCTCCTCATACTCGACTTCCGCTTCCGCGAGCGCCGAGCGGCAATCGATGCACCAGTGCACGGGCTTCACGCCCTTGTAGAGGTGGCCGTTCTCGATGATGCGGCCGAAGGCACGCAGCTGCTGCGCCTCGTAGCCCGCTGACATGGTGAGGTACGGACGATCCCAGTCGCCGAGGATTCCGAGGCGCTTGAAGTCGTTGCGCTGCAGCTCGATCTGCTCCTGCGCGTAGGCGCGACAGGCAGCGCGAAACGCCCGCGCATCGAGCTTCTGACCGGGGCGGCCGTGCTTCTTCTCCACCTGCAGCTCGATCGGCAAACCGTGACAATCCCACCCCGGGATGTACGGCGCATCGAAGCCATCGAGGCTGCGCGACTTGACGACGATGTCCTTCAGGATCTTGTTGACGGCGTGACCGATGTGGATCGCGCCGTTCGCGTACGGCGGGCCATCGTGCAGCACGAAGCGCGGCCGCCCGCGCGCAATCTCGCGCAGCTTCGCGTACGTGCCGCGCTCGTCCCAGCGGCGCACCGCAGCCGGCTCGCGCTGCGCGAGGTCGGCCTTCATCGGGAAATCCGTCTGCGGCAGATTGATGGTGAGTTTGTAGTCAGTCATCTCGGAATCAGGCATTCAGAATGCGGCGTGCATCGGCGGCATCGCGCTCCATCTGTGCGGTGAGTGCATCGAGGCTCGCGAAGCGCGCTTCGTCACGGAGCCGCGCCACGAACTCCACCTCGATCTCGCGACCATACAAGTCACCGTCGAAATCGAACACGTGCGCTTCGAGCAGCGCCTCGGTGCCGCCGATCGTGGGTCGCGTACCGAGGCTCGCGACCCCGGCGCGCGCCCTGTCCGCTACCCCGCGTACCTGCACCGCGAAGATCCCGGCAACCGGAGAGCGCCGGCGCTCGAGCGGCACGTTGGCGGTGGGAAAGCCCAGCTGCGCCCCGAGACGCTGACCCGCCTGCACGCGACCGCGCATCGACCAGGGGCGGCCCAGCCAGCGTCGCGCGCGCTCGAAATCACCCGCCGCCAGTGCCGCCCGCACCCCACTGCTGCTGACCCGTTCGCCATCGAGGGTCACCGCCGGCAGGACATCGACCTCAAAACCGAGCCGGCGGCCCGCTTCGACCAGGACCGGGGCTGTGGCCTCGCCGTGCCTGGCAAAACGGAAATCGTGCCCAACGACCACCACGCTCGGGGCGAGCTCGCGCACCAACAGTTGCGCAAAGTCCTCGGCGCAGAGGTTACGCAAGGTCTCACCGAAGCGCAGCAACCACAGAGTATCGAGGCCGAGCGGCGTGAGGATCCGCCAGCGCTCGCGCAGGCTCGTGAGGCGTGCCGGAGGGTCCGCCGGCACCAGGTACTCCCGCGGGGTGGGCTCGAACGTGAGAAGCACCGCTTTCGTCCCGAGGCGCCTCGCGTGCTGCGTGACGCGCGCGAGCAACGCCTGGTGGCCGAGGTGAATTCCATCGTAGGTACCGATGGTCACCGCGCAGCCGGGGCTCCGCCCGCGCAGGCCCGCGACACCCCGAATCAGCTGCATGATCGATCGCGCGACATGGTCGTTAAATGCTTGATCCTGGTGGATTAATGTCCATGTAACTTATTGATGACATCGTGCCGACGGCCAGTTTATGTGAATGCGGCGCAGGGCGCGCGCCGCAGGCGGCGGCAGCGTTTGACAAGCCCCGGGCCGATGAGCAGACTACCCGCCCCCGCACCCGGGGACGTACCGGAAAACGGAGATTTCGTGGCCAATACCAAGTCCGCCGAGAAAGCTGCCCAACAAGCCGAGAAGCATCGCGCCCGCAACGTCGCGCTGCGCTCGCGCATGCGCACGGCCGTGCGCGGGGTCACGGCAGCGATCGCCAGCGGCAACAAGGAGGCGGCCAGTTCCAGCTACCAGAAGGCGGTCCCCGTGATCGACTCACTGGTGAGCAAGCAGATCGTCCACCGAAACAAGGCGGCGCGGCACAAGAGTCGTCTGGCGGCTCGTATCCGCGCGATGCAGTGAGGTTTGCAATGAAGGATCTTGCAATGAAGGACAACAACCAGGCACGCGTTCCTGTCGCCGTGATTCCAACCCCCCTCAAGTTGCGTCCGGCCGCGCGCCGGCAGCATCTGCTCGACATGATGCGCGCTCGCGTGCCGCTCGATCGTGCTCCTCCAAAAACCTCATAACCGCCTCGCACAGCGACTTCGTCCCCTCGCCCGTCACTCCTGAGATCAGGAAGTACGGGCCGCGATAACGCAACCGCCGCACAATGCTGGCGGCGCGTTTTTCTGCCTCCGGCGGGGGCAGCAGATCACGCTTGTTGAGCACCAGCCAGCGCGGCTTCAGTGCCAGCTCGCGGCTGAACTTCTTCAGCTCGCCGACGATCGCGCGCGCATCGCGCACCGGGTCGGCCTCGGGGTCGAGCGGCGCAATGTCGACGAGATGCAGCAGCAGCCGCGTTCGCTGCAGGTGGCGCAGGAAGCGCAACCCGAGCCCGGCACCTTCCGCCGCACCCTCGATGAGCCCGGGGATGTCAGCCATGACGAAGCTGCGGTGCTGGCCGACCGCCACGACACCGAGGTTCGGATGCAGTGTCGTGAACGGATAGTCTGCGACTTTCGGTCGAGCCGCCGAGACCGCACGGATCAGGGTCGACTTGCCGGCGTTGGGAAGTCCGAGGAGCCCCACATCCGCGATCACCCGCAGTTCGAGCTCCAGTGTCCGCTTCTCGCCGGGCAGCCCGGGCCCGAACTGGCGCGGCGAGCGATTCGTGCTCGATTTGAAGCGCTGGTTGCCCCAGCCGCCCTTGCCGCCACGCGCCACCAGCAGCTCCTCGCCGTCGCGCGTGAGGTCCCCGAGCAGCTCCCCGGTGTCGCCATCGCGCACGACCGTACCGATCGGCACGGGCACATAAAGGTCCGCGCCGCTGCGTCCGGTGCAGTCGTTGCCGCTGCCGGGCTCGCCGTGAGGCGCCTTGAAGGTACGCTCGATGCGGAAATCCGCGAGGGTGTTGATCCCCGAAGCTGCGCGCAGGTATACGCTCGCGCCGTGGCCACCATCGCCGCCGTCCGGACCACCGAAGGGGACGAACTTCTCGCGCCGGAAGCTCGTGCTGCCACGCCCGCCGTTGCCGGCCTGTACGCGTGCCTTCGCCTCATCGACGAACTTCATACCGTCACTCTAGTGCCACCCCTTGCCAAACAAAAACCCCGGCGCGTGCCGGGGTTTCTCGTGAGCGGCGCGCGGGGGGATACGCGCGGTCAGGCCTTCTCGGGCAGCACGCTCACGTACATGCGCTGCTCGGCGCCCTTTTTCTGGAATTGCACCTTGCCGGTCACCTTGGCGAAGAGCGTGTGATCGCTGCCGACGCCGACATTCGAGCCGGGGCGCACCTGAGTCCCGCGCTGGCGCACGATGATGTTGCCCGCCAGCACGTGCTCGCCGCCGAAGCGTTTTACGCCAAGGCGCTTGGAATGGGAGTCGCGGCCGTTCTTGGTACTGCCGCCCGCCTTTTTGTGTGCCATGAGTTGCTTCCTGCCAGGATATTGCCGCTCAGCCCGCGCTGATGTCGGTCACCTTCACTTCGGTAAACATCTGCCGGTGGTTCTTCTGCCGCAGGTAGTGCGCGCGGCGCTTGAACTTCACGATCGATATCTTGGGGCCCTTCCCATGGCGCACAACCGTGGCGAGCACCTTGCCGCCCTCGAGCGTGGGCTTCCCCACTTTCACGTCCGCGCCCTCGCCGACCAGCAAGACCTGAGCGAACTCGACCGTGGCGCCGGGCTCGGCGTCGAGCTTCTCGACGCGCAGCACGCCGTCCTTCGTCACCCGATACTGCTTGCCGCCCGTGGCGATGACCGCGTACATAGTGGTGGTGGAACAATGGGCCCAGAGGCTGAAAGGCCGCGCATTCTACTGACGCACCCTGTCGCGGTCAAACGGGGTTTTCCTCAGCGTTGGCAGCCACTTAGCTCGGAATTCACCGCACCCCGGCGCGCCCGGCGCGATTTCTCCAAAGCGTGCAGCGTCGGCTAGGATGCGATCCCGCCACTTCGGCGGCAGGCCATGAGCAAGGGACCGGCGACAGACCATGATTCTCGATGAGATTCGCGCCCTTACGGGAGACGACCTGCACGCCGTCGATGCGGTGATCCGCGCTCGCCTCAAGAGCGCCGTGCCGCTCGTGGACCAGGTCGCCGAGCACATCATCGCCGGCGGCGGCAAGCGCCTGCGGCCCCTGCTGGTGGTGCTCGCCGCGCGCGCCTGTGGCTACAAGGGCAGCGGGCACGTCGAGGCGGCGGCCTTCATCGAGTTCATCCACACCGCGACGCTGCTGCATGACGACGTGGTCGATGGGTCCTCGCTGCGCCGCGGCAGGCACACAGCGAATCGGGTCTTCGGCAATCCAGCGAGCGTGCTGGTCGGGGATTTCGTCTACTCGCGCGCCTTCCAGATGATGGCCGCGCTCGCCAGTCACCCGGTGATGGAGATCATGGCCGAGGCGACGAACGTGATCGCCGAGGGCGAAGTCCTGCAGCTGATGAACGCTCACGACCCGTACACCACCGAGCAGCGCTACCTGGAAGTCATCTATCGCAAGACGGCCAAGCTCTTCGAAGCGGGCGCCCAGGTCGCAGCGGTGCTCGCCGGTGCGCCGTCACAGGTGCGCCAGGGGCTCGCCGCCTTCGGCCGCCACCTCGGCACGGCTTATCAGCTGGTAGATGACGTGCTCGACTACCGCTCCAATCCCAAGGAGCGCGGCAAGAACCTCGGCGACGATCTCGCGGAAGGCAAGCCGACACTGCCACTGATCCATGCGCTGCAGCACGGCAATGACCAGCAGCGCGCAATCATTCGGGACGCCATCCAGAAAGGTGGGGTCGCGCAGCTCGAACCGGTGATTTCAGCGATCGACGCCACCGGAGGTCTCGAGTACGCAACGCGCCTCGCGCGCGAGCACGCGGCGCAGGCGCAGGCAGCACTCGGAGCGCTGCCAGAGTCCCCCTGCCGCAAGGGGCTCGCCGCGCTCGCCGCCTTCTCGGTCGAGCACACGACCTAACTCCTCAGAGCGCCAGCAGATTGCGGACGCGAGGCGCGTCAGAGCAGCTGCTCGATCCGCTGCAAGCGCGTGCTGCTGTTGGTTCTGTCACTGGTCAGTTAACAGGCGATTGCCGCAGTGCGACGCTCCCTCTAGACTCCGCCACGGAAATCGAAAGGGAGCTGACGTGACAAGACAAACACGCCCCCGCCAGCCCTTCACCGCCGGCATCGCCACCGTCGTGGCGGCCACCTTTTTCGTGCTCGCCGGCTGGGCGAGCAACGGGGCGGCAGCAGAGACCGCCGCCGCGCCGGAAACCATCGTTCTGAAGGCGGCCCACGTGTTCGACTCGACCGGCACGACGCTCAAGGACAGTGCCATCATCGTCGTACGCGGCGACCGTATCGTGTCGGTCGGCGGCACGGCGCCCGCCGGCGCGCGCGTCATCGATCTCGGAGACGCGACACTCCTCCCGGGCTTCATCGACGCCCATACGCACCTCACGCTCGAGTTCGAAAAGGACTACTACCACTTCGTGTACAACCGCATCATGCGTTTCCCGGCCGAGCAGGCGCTCTACGGCGCTCTCTACGCGCGGCGCACGCTCGAGGCAGGCTTCACCACGGTGCGCAATGTCGGGGCGCAGGACTTCATCGACATCGGTCTCCGCAACGCCATCAATGCGGGCGTCACCGTCGGTCCGCGCATGCTGACGGCGGCGCACGGCATCGGCTCCCCTGGCGGTCACTTCGACAACTACGCCTATCCGCCCGACCGCGTGAAACTCTGGGGTCCGATCGAAGGAATCTGCAGCGGCCCTGAAGAGTGCCGCGAGGCGGTGCGCTACCAGATGAAGTGGGGTGCGGACGTCATCAAGATCGCACCGAGCGGCGGCGTGTTGTCGGAGTCCGATCCGGTCGATGTGCCGCAGCTCACTCCCGAGGAGCTCGCCGCGATCGTCACCGAGGCGCACAAGTGGAACCGTAAGGTCGCCGCGCACTGCCACGGCGACAAGGCGGCTCGCCTCGCCATCGACGCAGGCGTGGACTCGATCGAGCACGGCAGCTTCCTCACCGAGGACACACTGAAGCTCATGAAGTCCAAGGGCGTGTATCTGGTGCCCACGCGAATGGCCGTCTACTGGACGAACAAGAATGCCGACCAGTATCCCCCCAACATTGCCGCCAAAGCGCGTGCCGCGGCCGCCGCCCACGGCAACATGTTCAAGGCGGCGCTGCGCATCGGTGTGCCCATTGCATTCGGCACGGACGCCGGCGTTTACCCCCATGGCATGAATGGCATGGAATTCGGGCTACTGACCGATCTCGGCATGAGCCCAGCGGCGGCGCTCCTCGCCGGAACGCGCGATGCGGCCAAGCTCCTCGGGGTACAAGCCGACGTCGGCACACTGGAAGCCGGCAAGACCGCTGACATCGTGGCGGTGCCGGGCAACGTGCTGAGTGACATCCATGCCACGGAGCATCCCATCTTCGTCATGCACCTCGGTCGTATCGTGGTGCAGAAGACCGGGAGCTAGGCAGCCGTGGTACCTTTGGATTGAAGGCGGCGGACCGGTTGAGTACACTGCGCGGCCCGCCGCCTCAGGCCTCTCGCTGCGGGTGCTGCCCGTGCTTCGGGGTGTAGCTCAGCCTGGTAGAGCACTACGTTCGGGACGTAGGAGTCGCTGGTTCAAATCCAGTCACCCCGACCAGTAAAAACAATGACTTATTTATAAGTCGCCCACTGATTTGCCTCCTTGCAAAGCTTCTTATGTACTGTGCATGTACCGGCAGCATGACAACGAGTGCCGAAAACTGATCCCGTCTCACCGACGAAGAGGCCCGAAAGTTCAGAGACCAGATTACCTACGGGCGCCCGAAGCAGGCGGCCGTGGACTCGTACGCCCGCGGCAAATCTGCGGCGTCCGAGTACGCCAAGCAGGGCTACGCGACTCTTAAAAAGACCCGCTGAGTGCCCCCCGAGAATCTGATCGTCAGGCCACTCCGGCTTGATGATCGGCTCAAGCACCTGTCTCTTGGGCATGCTGATTTCGCTGCACTGAAAACATTTCTGCGGCTACGCGCATGCTCGTACGAGCAGTGCTCTTTGGCGCGCACCCACGTAATGGTTGAAGAAGAGGACCTGGACCGCGCGGCGCGCGTGGGGATACGTGACCTTGGTCGCCAGCGAGCTCGAGGCAACCGATCCCGACATACCATTGGACGTCAAATGGCCGGAAGGCTTTCGCCTACCGGCGGTCAAGCTGGCCCGGATGGCTATCGACACCGAGTTGCAGCGCAATGGATGGGGGCGACGTCTATGCGAATGGGCGATAGCGCTCGTCAAGGAACACGTATCACGCCACATCGGATGCCGGCTGCTAGTTACGGACGCAAAAAAGAGTGCCGTTGGTTTTTACGAAAAGCTAGGTTTTACGCTTCTGGATACTGAGGCGAATCGCAGCAGTCCTTACCCGCTGATGTTCATAAATTTGACCAAGCTCTAACCGCCGCAACCAGAGCAGCCACACTTCGCGCTCAAGCCCCGGCGCGAACCGCTCGAGGATCGTCCGCCGCACTGTCACAAGCGCCGCCCGTCTGATTGCCCTCTGTCCTTGCCGGCAGGGTGGGGTATCTAGCGGCCGGCGTCACTACGGTGTTCCGGGTGCAATCGTCTGAACATGCGCCAAGCGGTAGCATCGCGCTTCGGCATAGAGAGAGGGCTGGACAATCCTATGTTGGACCCCGACTTAATTCGCGAGATCGAAGCCGGATGGGACGCTGCTCAGCGTCACTTCTTTCAAGGTCGAGTCCAGCGGGGCTTGGGCAAATTCCCAGTACTGAAACAATTCATTGAGATCTGTTTTTTAGCCAGCATCGGGAAAGAGGAGGGACGACCAGTCCGTTTCGCCTGCACATTGGCATCCGAAGCGGAACTTCAAGCAGACGCGACCGTACCGGATCCGCGCGGCAATATCTGGCCTAGTGATATACGCAAGCTAGATACGCCCGTCCAATTCTCGGTTCCTAACCTCGTAAAGCTTGCCCCTTCTATTGATCCACGGCTTGGATCCCTTGCGGTTGCAGCAGACGACCACGATCAATTGTTGATATGGGGGTCGCTTGCTTTCGAACCACTCCCCACTTTCTTTACGGACATTAGGGCAGGTGGGATTGGCAAGCGTTTCTGGCGTCCGCAATTCCTGACGGTAATGAGCAGCGGTCCCGCCGCTCTCTCGCTGACTAGGCAGGATCTGCAGATTGGAAGACTTCGAGTGGGCAAATTCGAGCCCGCAACGCTCTCGCCATTCCAGCCAGAGGGAATACTGGCCTATTGGAACCCGTTGGCAGCCCGCGAGGCCAAGCCAATATCCGACGCAGTACCCTTCACGCGCATCCTGCTGGAGGCTCTCCTAGGAGAAATGCAGAGACGCACCCATGGCGGGACCGTCGTAGTCCTTGATCCTCAGGGGCCGGTCCCTGAGACCATAGAGCAGCGATACCACGTAACAGGCGCTTCATTCTTAGCCGAGGAGCTGACGCAACTGGCGAGAGACAGGCCTGGCAACTGGACGGACGTTTTAGCCGGCCACCTGGGTGAACTAGCTTGGAAGGCAGTACTGCAAAACAGGATCAAACGCCTTGCTCAACTTGCGACGATTGACGGCGCGTTGATCATTACACCAAAGTTCGATCCAATCGCCTTTGGGGCGCGCCTCTACGCCCCTACTTGGGGTGGAGCCTGCATTGTTGGCCCAGCGTCTGCCGGTGCACGCGGTGACTTCCCAATTACTCACTTTGGAATGCGCCACAAGTCAGCGGCTGACTTCGCTGGTGCTCATCCTGGGACGATGGTCTTCATCGTGTCGCAGGATGGTCCCGTGCGTGCATTTGCCTGGAGAGACGAACACACCGTCCTTTGTTGGCCGGACTGTATGAGCTCGGTGTACGTTTGATCACGCTATCCAGTATCGGGAAGCACTGGGTACTGCATGGACGCGCGGCCCAGGTAGGCCTCAAATTCGCGGCATGACGCTCGAGCTCAATGACGCAGAACTTTCAATCGCCGCGACTGCCTGCTGGGCCATGGCATATCAGGAAGGCAAGCGAGCGAAGAAGATGGAAACCCCACGATGCGCGGGCCGCTCGAGGCCAATGCAAAGCGATTTGCTGTCTTGGCGGAGAAGTTAGAGGCAGCTCGACGGAAGCGTTCGGCTATTTGAGCCGTAGGGCGGTTGTGAGGCCGAGGCCGCCGCTCACTGTTGCACCCCGTTCCGCGCGTCAATTAAGCCGTCCTCGTACCCAGCGAGACAACTGTCTAACGTCGGATCGGGCTCGCCTTTCGGTGGCGCGCATTTCGGAGGCCGCTTGCCGGTGCTTTGGTCGATCGTGAGGTGCTGTGGATCGACTACCACGGTTCCCTTGCCATCGCAGCCCGGCAGCACCCGATACGCCAACCGCACCTAGTTTCCCGCGTTACGTTTGCATTGCTCACACAATGTGTGTCTCGATGCTAACGATCCGGCGTATCAGCATCCCGCGACCGCTTCAACGGAGAGCAAGTGAGGCGAGGTAGGGAGCGACCGTGATAACCGACAACAATCAAGAGGGGCTCACGATGGATGACAAGCGACTCGAGCGACTCTACGACTACACGAAGTTTCACATTGGAATATATCTTTCGGTGGCAGCTGGACTTGCTGCGCTGATCTCGCTGGCTGCCGACCACAAGCTTGCTCCAATTCTTGGCGTAATCCGGTTCCCGTCGCTCTTCGGCCTCGCATTCTTGGCGATGGTTGTGGCTGGAGTTGCCGGCGCATTCGTTGCGACCACTGCCATCAGAGTGCCTACTTACGACGATTTCAAGAAACAGACGCGTGGCACACGCCGCTTGGAATTTAAGGCGGAGACTTGGGTGACCATAGAGCACTACAGTTTCTGGCTTAGCCTATTCTTAATTGCTCTGGGAGTGTTCTCAAGCCAAAACGTGCTGGCTTGGATCTTGTCGCGTGGTCACGAGCGGCCGCCCACGGGACACAGTCAACTGTGCGAAGCATTCGACATGCAAATTCGCTCGCAATTGCTGAAGGCGGCAAACGCTGCCGATATCTCCCTCGCCGCCATGACGGCCAGCCAAGCGAATAGCTCCGGCTGTTATAGCGTAGGGGCACAGCACTAGCCCAAGGGGACAACAACTATGGCCACCCCTTCGCTGCGGCAGCTGTGGAAGATGTACAAGGAGCTGCTCGCGTCAGATATCGACATGGACGGCAGAGGTGGCCCCACTTTTTCGGACACGGGTATAAGTGGATTTCTGTCCGGGCATGACCGGAGGGAAGTCCATGCGAAGGCCGAGACGCAATCATTCTGCGGCGTTCAAGGC
>Ga0306920_100000363_pt1 | contig 52367 bp, 44 predicted proteins | sample flu12Cox44000170_FD_204666 | JGI IMG/M metagenome (GOLD analysis project Ga0306920, IMG submission 204666) | Lab enrichment of tropical soil microbial communities from Luquillo Experimental Forest, Puerto Rico - flux4day.12C.oxic.44.000.170 (v2)... | ecosystem: Environmental > Terrestrial >... | reverse complement strand
GCTGCATCTGGCTCGCCAAAACCCCGATGGTTCTCCGGACTACCACGGTTGGCCCGATCGCTTCGGCTTCCTGCCGTCGAACCAAGCGGTGTTTAATCCAGTCGGCTCACCTCTCGATGCACTCTGCGTCTTCGATGCCTCGAACCCGCCCAGCAACTGCACCCCGGCGAGCCTCCAGCGGATTCTGACGGAAAACGTCCCGATACGCGACGTGCTGGCGTTCCCCCCGCAGCAGATCACTTCACCTTTGGCGATCGAGGCGGCCGACTCGTCGTTCACCGCGATCGACTTTGCGCCCGGATCATTTGTCAGCGGACCGATACAGCCCGGGGCAGCCCTCTACACACTCGAAGGCGATTTCGGGTTCTCGGCGGCGAACGCCACTGCGCCGGCCCCGGAGGCCGGGCACGAGGTCAAGCTGATGAATTTTACGGGCGGGTGGGGGCAGCCGCCGGCTTTGAGCATGCAACGATTTGCCCACAACACGACCTCGGATCAGGCCTTCGTCAGTGGAATTGCTGGCTTCAACCGCCCTACGAACGTCAGGTTTGGGCCCGACGGTTGCGCCTACGTTGCCGATTATGGGGCGATCCGGGATTTCGGACGGTCGGACCCTGATACCGGATTTAAGAACCCCGCCGACGCCGCGCTGGTGCAGATCCCGGGCACCGGCGTGATCTGGAAGATCTGCCCGCAATAAAGCGGGCTGCGCGCCGGTTTACCGCCGGGCCGACCGAGCTCGAGGCGGAGGCGAACAATTTCTGCCGATCGTGCTGGAGCTTGACCGCCGCTTCCCCGGCCTCGACCGCCAGATCGAGGAGAGCATGGCCGTGGCTATCGTCGGCGAGATCTTTGAGGACGCTGCCTCGCCGCGCTCAACCCGGATCTCAAAATCGGCGGCGGCTAAGTCTCTCTCGCGACGCGAGGTTAGGGATCGCTTAAGACTTCTTTGGCGTTTGTCACCGCTGAGGTTAGGCGCGGTCAGCGGTGATGGTCGAGGCGGTTTGGGAACGTTGGCTGCCGGGCAATCGGCGCGATCCAAGCCCGTGGAATGTGCTCTTCCGCTGGTTTGTGAGGCTGTTGCGGTGGGGCGTCTTGCTAGGGGCGCTGTTCCTGGTGGGCTGGGGTGTCGCAACTGAGGCGCGCACCTCGTATCTCCAGTCCCGGCTCTTTTCCCGCTGGACCGGTGAGATGAACTTTACGGTTCGAGCTGGCCCAAGCGACACGATCCGCTTTCCCAAATGGGGCCCTTACGATGAGCGGCTCGGTTACGCCAAGCTGCCTGCCTTTATCGAGTGGCTGAGCGCCCGGCATTTTAATGTTACGCGGCAAGCGCAGTGGTCGCGGCCGCTCGACAGCTTTGTCGACGAGAGTTGGTACGCAGTCTACGGAGAAAAACCGCGCGCCGGGTTGCAGCTGTTCGACCGTGACCGGAACCCGCTCTATCGGGTGAGCTACCCGGAGCGAACCTACGAGGATTTCGATTCAGTTCCGCCGCTTGTCGTGGACAGCTTGCTGTTTATCGAGGATCGCGAATTGCTGGACTTTCAAAACCCGAGCCGCAATCCGGCTGTCGACTGGAGCCGCTTCGCGCTCGCCGTGGCCGGGCGCATTGCCTCGACGGTGGATCAGCGCTTCAGGGAAGGCGGCGCCAGCACGCTTGCCACGCAGATCGAGAAGTTCCGACATTCGCAGGGCGGCCGCACACCCGGCGTCGGAGAGAAGCTCCGCCAAATGGTGACAGCCTCGGCGCGCGCTTATCGCGATGGTCCGGATAGCCGGGCAGCGCGCCGCGAGATCGTCACGACCTATCTCAACTCGACACCGCTGGGGTCGCGCCCGGGCTATGGCGAGGTAATCGGCGTCCCCGAGGCCCTGTGGATCTGGTACGGCACCGACCCAGCCGAGGCTACCCAGGTACTGACCAGCCCGGCCACGACGAAATCGCAAAGGGCGCGCAAGGGCGAGGTCTATCGGCAAGTGCTGAGCTTGCTGCTCGCCGGCCGCCGACCCGCTTATTATTTGAGCGGCGATGGTGAGGCCCTCGCTGCGCTGACCAACAGCTATCTTCGCCTGCTGGCCGATGCCGGGATCATAAACTGGCAGCTGCGCAATGCGGCGCTCGCCGCCAGATTGCATTTCCAAACCAAGCTGCCGCCATCGGCAGCGGTGTCCAATATCGGAAACAAGGCGACCGATCGGCTGCGGACGGAGCTTGTATCGTTGCTCCATCTACCCGACTTTTATGCCCTCGACCGGCTAGATCTGACCGGCTACGGCACGGTCGATACGCCGACGCAAAAGCGGGTCAGTGATGTGCTGGCGCGGCTCGGCGACCCGGCTTATGTCAGATCACTCGGGCTCGTTGGCCACAATCTGCTCGGCGGTGAAAATCCCGGCAGGCTCACTTGGAGTGTCGTGCTCTATGAGCGCGGCGCCGAGCGCAATTACCTGAGAGTTCACGCCGACAGCCAGAACGGGCCCTTCGACGTTAACTCGGGGGCAAAGCTGATCCTCGGCTCCACTGCCAAGCTGCGGACCCTGATCAGCTATCTCAACATCGTTGACCAGCTGCATCGGGAGCTGGCGCCGCTCTCGCGCCGCGAGCTGAATGCCCTCACGGCTGACGCGCAACGCGATCCGCTGACGGTGTGGGCGGCCGGCTACCTCGCAAAGGCGACCGACCGCGGTCTTCAGCCGATGATCGATGCGGCCATGCAGCGGCATTACTCGGGCAGTCCGAGTGCGTTCTTCACCGGGGGCGGCGTGCATGTGTTCGCCAATTTCGAGAAATGGGAAGACCACGCGAACCCGACCGTCCTCGAGGCATTTGAGGATTCGATCAATAATTCCTTCATCCGGGTTATGCGCGACATCGTGTTTTACTACACCGCACAGAGCGGCGGGGGGACGAAGGAGCTGTTGTCCAATCCCGACGACCCGGACCGCGAGGTGTATTTGCGGCGGTTTGCCGACCAGGAAGGTCGTCGATACCTCAATCGCTTCTGGAATGACTATCGCGGCCGGACACCGCAAGAGGCATTAGACCAGCTGGCTCGCCGGACGCGACCGACAGCCCGACGCCTGGCCGTCGCTTATCTCACGGCGCGGCCCGAGGCCAGCAGGGCGGAACTCGGTGAGTTTCTCGTGCGCCATTTGCCGCCATCCTCGGTGGATGATGATCAGCTATGGGACCTCTGGCGCGAATACGGCGCGGGCCGCTTTTCGCTGCAGGACCGCGGATATGTCGCCGGGATCCATCCGCTCGAACTGTGGCTCGTCAAATTCCTCCAGGACAACCCCAATGTGTCGCGCGCCACTGCTCTAGAGGCGAGCGCAGAGGCTCGCCAGGAAGTTTATGGCTGGTTGTTCAAGAGCCGCAATCTGCACAAGCAGAACAAGCGCATCCGTATGTTGCTGGAAGAAGATGCGTTCGACAGCATCCTTCAGGATTGGCGCCGACAGGGCTATCCCTTCGGTCACCTCGTGCCTTCTTTTGCCAGCGCAATCGGCAGTTCCGGCGACCGACCGGACGCATTGGCCGAGCTGATGGGCATCGTCCTCAACGATGGGGTGAGGCTGCCGAATGTCGATCTCCAGCGGCTGCATTTTGCCGCCAGTACCCCCTATGAAACCGAGCTGACCTTGACCCCCGAGCCGCAGCGGGTTCTCGCACCCGAGGTCGCCAAGACGGTGCTGCAGGCGCTGATCGGCGTCGTCATGGACGGGACCGCCACACGACTGCGCGGGGCCTACCAGACTGCTGACGGAAAAACGCTGCCGGTTGGCGGCAAAACCGGAACAGGAGACAATCGATTGGACCATTTTGGTCGCGGCGGCCGCTTGATCTCCCAGCGCGTGGTCGATCGAACGGCGACCTTTGTGTTCTTCCTCGGCGATCGCTTTTTTGGCACCGTCACCGCCTACGTGCCGGGTGCGATAGCGGGATCCTATCATTTCACCAGCGCGCTTGCCGTCCAACTCCTAAAGGCGCTCGAGCCGCAGCTGCGGCCGCTGCTCGCTTCGCCGATTGCCAACGCGCCACCGGCGGTGATAAGCGAGGACCTGCCTCCCGCGACAGGGCTTAAAAACCGCGCCACCGGCGAGGCGAGCGCCGACTAACGTGGATTTACGACGACCGGGCCACGCTTCGTAACAGGTCGACCTTGCGATTCAAGGCCATCACCAGGCCGTCGACGCCCTCTCGCTGAAGGATCGAGTGAAACTCGGAGCGGTGAACCGCCAGCTGGCTGATCGAGCCGTCGAGATAGACGTCCGAAATCTGGGGCGAGCCCTGATTCTGGCGCATTAGATAGTCGAGTTTCGTTGCCTCGCCATTTGATTTGACGATCTTCGTTTGCACCATGACGTCTGCGCCATAAGGCCGCTGGCCCGTGACTTGCAGCTCCTCACCGCCATAGGAGTCGAATTGATCGGCGTAAGTGGCGGCGACATAGTGCGCAAATGCCGCGGTCAACTGCTGCTGCTGCGCCGGGCTAAGAGCAGCCCAGGACGGCCCAACGGCGATCCGAGTCATCGACGGGATGTCGAACGCTGTGTTGACTACCGGTGCCAATCTGGCATATCGCCCGGTCTCCCCAAGCATTCGGCCATCTCGCATGTTATTGAGCAAGACGCCGTAAAAATCGCGCACCACCACCTGTGGGTCTGCGGCTGCAACAGCTCCCTGTGTCAATAGACCCGCCGCGAGCAACAGAGCGAGGCAAAAGCTGCCGACCCTGCGCGGCCCGGCAAACCATTGCATCCAACCAGCCATCTCTCTTCTCCTCATCCCATCTATCCGCCCCATTCCCCTCAACTCCGCGGGGCGTGCATGACCGGTCCCGTAGGACCGCCCTTTGAGCGGATTAAAGCGCCGGTAATGGAGGTAAACGCACTTGCCGGCACTTTTGATGCCAAACCCCTGAACACTCTCCGCCTGATCCCCGCCAGCCGTCCGGCTGCTTAGCCTGAGCAATTGGGACGCTTTGTCGGCAGGCGCAACCCCGTTGGCGTCGATATTCCGCGGTTCTGCGTAACGAAGCACAATAGCGATAACTCTATTGCCCCACTTTCGTCGATAACGCCCAGCAGCGCGGAATATTCCCGTGCCACAACCAGTGGAGATTCTGGAAAAACTTTCGATCAACTCCTGATCATCATGAATGCCTGACAAGTTAAGACAATTTCTACATTCGAAGCCGGTGAACAATTTCATGATGTTTGTTGTTTCTATGAACGGGAAGAATCATGGCCCTGGAGGTCCCTCTCACCGGCGCGACGCTGCGACCGCGCTGCGGGAAGCCGAGAAATCCTCGATTGTAGATGCTCGACCTGCTCATGGCCGGCACCTATCATCTCAGTGATTTCGCGGTGGGGTCGCTTGCGAGACGATAATGCTTGCGCCGCCGTCTTGGGTATTGATTTGGACGAGCTGGGGACACGATGCCATCAAACCAGCGGATTGAAGACTATGCGCTGATCAGCGATTGCGCCACCAGCGCGCTTGTCGGGCGCAATGGCTCTATCGATTGGCTTTGCCTGCCGCGTTTCGACTCTGCGGCCTGCTTCTCGGCGCTTCTCGGCGAGCCGCGGCACGGCCGCTGGCTCATCGCACCAGCTGATCCGAATTCCAGGGTAGAGCGCCGTTATCTTGGCGGTTCGCTAATACTCGCGACCCGGTTCGAAACAGAAACAGGCACGGTCGAGCTCATCGATTTTATCGCTAGGCTGCACGGCTTCTCCGATGTCGTGCGGTTGGTTCGCGGACTAAGTGGCCGGGTCGCGATGTGCACTGAATTCATCCTGCGTTTCGACTACGGCTCCGTCGTGCCGTGGGTCGAGCGGCTGCCGGAGGGCGGGATATCCGCGATTGGCGGTCCGGAGCGGGTCATTCTGCGCACCCCGGCGCCACTCCGCGGCGAGGATCTCAAGACGGTCGGAGAGTTCGAGGTCGGCGCCGATGAGACGATCCCCTTCGTCATGAGCTATGGGCCCTCCCATCTCCCGCACCGGCACCCGGTCGACGCGGAGCACGCGCTACGCACGGTCGAAGCCTTTTGGCACCGGTGGTCTTCCCGGTGCAGTCCCGCTGGCCCTTGGAGCGAAGCCGTCAAAAGCTCTCTGGTTGCGCTGAAAGGCCTGACCTACACCGCGACGGGCGGCATCGTCGCCGCGGCGACGACCTCGCTGCCCGAGCAGCTCGGCGGCAATCGCAACTGGGATTATCGTTACTGCTGGCTGCGCGACGCAACTTTCACTCTGCTAGCGTTGATGCATGCGGGTTTTTATGACGAGGCGCGGGGGTGGCGCGATTGGCTCTTTCGCACGGTAGCCGGCAGCCCGGACCAGATTCAGATCATGTACGGACTCGGCGGCGAGCGCAGGCTATACGAGTGGGAAGTTCCTTGGCTCCCCGGCTATGAAGCCTCTCGGCCAGTGCGCATCGGCAACGCCGCCGTCAACCAGGTCCAGCTCGATGTCTACGGGGAAATGCTCGATGCCCTGTACCTGGCTCATCAGCACGGGTTTCCGACGACCGCGCGCGGCCTTGCAATTGCCCGCGCTGCTCTCGAGCATTTGTCAGGAATCTGGCGTGAACCCGACGAGGGGATCTGGGAGGTCCGCGGGCCGCCGCAGCACTTCACCCATTCCAAAGTGATGGCGTGGGTCGCGTTCGATCGGGCGATCAAGATATTCGAGGACGGCGACGATGAAGGCTCGACCGACGCGTGGCGCCGGATGCGTGACGAGATCCACGAGGATATCTGCCGCAATGGCTTCGACCATCAGCTCGGCAGTTTTGTCCAGGCCTACGGCGCAAAGGCGCTCGATGCGAGCCTCTTGCTCCTGCCGCTCGTCGGCTTCCTGCCGCCGACCGACCCGCGCATCATCGGCACCGTTCGCGCGATCGAGCAACGCCTCGTCGTGGACGGGTTTGTGATGCGCTACGATACCGGCGAAGTCGCAGACGGGTTGCCACCCGGCGAAGGCGCGTTTCTCGCCTGCAGCTTTTGGCTAGCCGACAATTACGTCCTGCAAGGACGCATCGCGGAGGCGCGAGATCTGTTCGAGCGCCTGTTGTCGCTGCGCAATGATGTTGGCTTGTTGTCAGAGGAATATGCGCCGCATCTCGGACGGCAACTGGGAAATTTTCCGCAGGCGTTCTCGCATGTCGCCTTGGTCAACACCGCATTTAATTTGACCCGCGCCCAAGGTCCTGCGGAGCAGCGGGCCAAGACCAGCCGGCGAAATCACCGGGCCCATGCCTATGTCGGAGCGACGTAGCTTTCGTCGCTGGCACGGATTGTGAGCTTCCCGTCGCCTGTTGGCCCCTCGGGGGTGAGGGGCGCTTCCCGAGAACTACCGGACTAATGCCTTGCGCAGTGCAGCCGCGCAGTCGCTGATCGCGCGCCTTGCGGTCGCAATCAGCCGGCCGTAGCGGATAAAGCCGTGATTGATGCCTTCGTAGACCGTGAGTTCATGAGGCACGCCCGCTTCTTTTAAGCGTGCGGCCAGGCGGTGGCTGTCGTCGAGTAACGGATCGAGATTGCCGACAATCAGATGCGCCGGGGGAAGACCGGCGAGGTTGCCGAGGATCGGCGCGGCGCGCCAATCGTCCTGTTGCTCCGGCCGTTCGAGATAGGTTTCCCAGATCCAGCGCATCTGGGTCTGCGATAACCCTGCGCCTTGACCAAAGCGCTGCCATGACGGGCTCTCGGTGTCGGTCGAGAAGCAGCCGTAGATCAGCAGCATGAAGCCGACCTCGCGCTGGCCGGCATCGCGCGAAGCAAGAGCGGCCGCAAGCGCAAGATTGGCGCCGGCGGAATCACCACCGACGGCGAGCCGTGCCGGATCGACACCAAACCCCGCGCCTTCACGTGCGGCAAGACGGACCATCGCCACCATTTCCTCAAAGGCGACCGGAAACCGCTGCTCGGGCGACAGGCGGTAGTCGACTGAAAGGGCGGCGACACCGCTTTGACGAACCAGCTCACGCAGCATCGCATCCCAGCTCGCGAGGCTGCCCTGCATAAAGCCGCCGCCATGCGCGTAGATGATCAGCGGCGGCTTTTCTGCGCGGTCCGGCAGATACAGCCGGCAGGGCACCTGACCGTGCGGGCCCGGCAGCGCCAGATCTCGCTCGCGTTCGAGCGGGATCGAACCCTCGCCAAGAAATGCGCCGATGCGGTCCGTGGCCGCGCGGACCTCGGAGAGCGATGCTTGCGTGCGGTCCGGTGCGATGAGGCCCCGGCTCTGCAGCAGTTTGCCGGCGGCGACGAGTTCGGGGTCGATCCAGGGTGTCGCGTCATTCATAGCTTCTCTCCCATCCTCATTCGGCGGCCTGAGCCGGACGGATATCGGGCGTCGGCGTCGCCGCCGGCAGCCGCGGCAGCACTTCCTTGGCGAGGAGGCGGATGCCCTTTTCGGCTTCCTTGTGGTCGAGGAAGCCCGAGCGGCCGATAAAGATGAAATGGCCGAACCCGCCGACCTTCTCGTAGATGTCCATGATTTGCTTATAGACTGTATCGGGGTTACCGGCGCAGAGAATGCCGCGGGCGATAGCCTGCTCGGCGGTGATCCCGATCAGACTGTCGGCGGGGCGTCTTGTGGTCGGCACACCAGGTCGGGGTGCAGTCCGGTAGTTCTGCGCAGCGGCCTCGGGCGGCATCCGTCCCGGCAGAAATTTCGACATTTGCGGTGATTGCTTGAGGCTGGTGTTGAGGAACCATAACGTCTTGCTGCCGACCCGCAGGCCCTCCTCGTCGGTATCACCGACATAGCACAGAGCGGCATAGGCGAAACGGTCGGTGCCGGGCTCTGGCAGGCCAGCCTCGCGCCGCGCTTCGCGGTAAGAGTCGAAGGCGCGCTTGCTGGCCTCCGGGCCGCGCAGCACGAGGGCGTTGATCATTCCGCGCCGGCCGAGCTCGGCGGAAGTCTCGGGGTCGCCGGTCGCGGCCCACATCGGCGGGTGCGGCCGCTGATAGACTGGCGGCCAGATGTTGACGTGGCGGTGCGTGTAGTGCTTGCCCTCCCAGCTGAACGGCCCGTCATGCGAGGTCAGGGTCTTCTGGATCAGGTCGATCGCCTCCCAAAAGCGCTCGACGTAGCCGACCGGGTTGGCGTTGCCCGAGACCATCTCGCTGTCGCCCGATTTGACAAAGCCAATTTCAAGCCGGCCGCGGGAAATCACGTCGGCGGTCGCGTATTCCTCTGCCACCCGGACCGGGTCGGGGCGCACCGTGATCAATGTGCCGAGGCTCAGGATGCGGACCTTTTTGGTCTGCCGGGCGAGGATGCCGAGGATCATCGGGCTCGCGCCGTAAAGGCTGTTGATCCCGGAATGGTGTTCGATCGAGACCACGTTGACGCCGAGATCGTCGCACAGCAGATGCTCGTCGAGGCATTCCTGGAACAGGTCGGCAGCGATCTTCGGGTCGCAATATTTGTTGGGGAGGCTGGCGCGCACCGAGGGGGCGCGATCGAGAACTTCCTGCGGAACAAAGGGATAGACGTTCTCGCAATGATACCAAGCCTGCATATTTTTCGCTCCCGGCGGCTATTGGTTCAAAAACGCGGCGACCCGCTCGACAAAGACCTCGGGCTGCTCGATCTCCGGATGGTGCCCGGCGCCCTCGATCAGCTCAAAGTGCGAGCCGGGGATCAACCGGCTGTAGGCTCGGCCGTAATCCGGCGTGACCACCTGATCGCTTGCACCCCATAGCACGAGAGTGGGCACCGTGATCTGCCCGAGCCAGCGCGGCAGTTGCGGGTTGTACATGTAAGGGTGCCAGGTATAAAGGCAGAGCGCCTCCCGATTGCGGGCATAGACGACCAGCGCCCCTTCCGACATCTCGTTGAAATCGGGTGCGAACCTATCGGGATCGTGCCAGCTGCTCCGCCGCACCAAGTCAGGCGATCGGTTGAAGATGTCGAGGATGTCGGGTGTCTCGCGGTCGCTGATCTTAATCCCAACAGCATCGACGAGCACGAGTTTGTCGAGCCGATCGCTGCAGGCGACCGCGACCTCCGCCGCAAGCCACCCGCCGAACGAAAATCCGACGAGCGTCACCTTGTCCCCCGGCAGGCTTTTCAGAGCCTCGAGGTAGAGATGTACGAGGTCGTAGACAGTGTCGAAGTCCCTAGGCCGCGGCGAGTTTCCAAACCCGGGACCGGATGGCGCGATAATTTCGCCGTGCCTCCCGAGAAGTTCGAGAAAGCGAGCCTCTGGATCGACGGTCTGAAAGCCGTGCAGCAACAGGATTTGACGACCCGCGCCGCGTCGCACGACTTCGAGCTCGATCCCGCGCACCGTCAGCCGCTCACCACCTGCCATCACATCCTTCCTTCGGCCAATCCACGCGGCAGATGTATAGCGTTGATCGACGTGGATCCGAAACCGAAGTTGGGGTAACTCGAATTGATATATTATCTCATTGATACATTATATCGGAGGCGATAGGCTGCTGACATCCGATCAAGTTGACGTCTGGAGTTGTTCCGTGCCCGAGGCTGCCCCCATCCCTGTGACCGTGCTGACCGGCTATCTCGGTGCCGGCAAGACGACGCTGCTCAACCGCCTGCTTTCCGAGGAGCATGGCCGCAAATACGCGGTCATCGTCAACGAATTCGGCGACGTCGGCATCGACAACGAGCTCATCGTGAATGCCGACGAAGAAGTCTTCGAAATGAACAATGGGTGTATTTGCTGCACCGTGCGCGGCGATTTGATCCGCATCATCGGCAACCTGCTGAAGCGCAAGGGCCAGCTCGACGGCATTCTGATCGAAACCACGGGCCTTGCCGACCCGGCGCCAGTCGCACAGACCTTCTTCGTGGACGAGGAGGTGCGCGCGCGGGCGAAGCTCGACAGCATTGTCACGGTAGTGGACGCCAAGCACCTCGCCGCTCGGCTGGAGGACAGCCACGAGGCGGCGGAGCAGATCGCCTTCGCCGATACGATCCTGATCAATAAGGTTGATCTCGTTTCGGCTGACGAACTCGCCCAGATCGAGTCGCGCATTCAAGCGCTCAATCCCACCGCCGTGATCCATCGCACCGAGCGCTGCCTTATTCCGATCGACGAGTTGCTCGACCAGCGCGCGTTCGATCTCGATCGTATTCTCGCCGTCGAGCCCAACTTCCTTGGCGAAGACGACCATCAGCATGACGACGCGATCACCAGCGTCGCGCTCAGACAAGAGGGTGCAATCGACATCAACAACTTCAATACATGGATCAGCGCGTTACTGCGAACGAGCGGGCAGGACATCCTGCGTTCGAAGGGTATTCTGAACATAAAGGGCAGCCCCGACCGGTTCGTCTTCCAGGCCGTGCACATGCTGATGGAGGGCGACGACGGAAAGCGCTGGCAAACGGACGAGCCTCGCGACTCCAAACTGGTCTTTATCGGCCGCAATCTCGACGCGGCCGAATTGCGCGCCGGTTTCGCCGCTTGCCTCGCCGCTTGATGCTTGCCTGCGACGATCCGCACATCCAGGCGCCGCCGAGACAGGAATTCTCGTTTGACGCAACGGTAACCGGCCTCGCTTTTCTCGCCGAGGGCACGCTGGCGACGGGGCTCGGTGACGGATCGGTGTGCCTTGTTCTGCCCGAGGACACTGCATCACCGAGAACCGTCCAAACACATCGCAAAGAGGCTGCGGTCCTCGCGATGTGTTTGGACCTTGATAGCGCAGGTGTTCTGACGGGCGGCGATGACGGTCGCGTGGCACGAACAGATGCCCGCGGCGAGGTGACGGTTCTGGCAGAATTTCCGGGGCTTCAAGCCGATGTCCTGGCTGTCAGCCCCTCCGGCGGATTACGCGCCGCGGCTGCTGGCCGGGAGGTCCGCCTGCTCGATCGGACTGGCCAAATGATGGGAGCGTCGGCGGATCACCCCAGTACCGTAACCGGGCTTGCCTTCAACCCCAAAGGGAAGCGGCTCGCCATCTCGCACTATGGCGGCGCGACATTGCGCTGGACGGGGAAGCTCGATCAGGGAGCCACGAAGCTCGAGTGGCGCGGTTCGCATATCGGCGTCACTTGGAGCCCGGATGGTACGACGGTGCTGACCGCCATGCAGGAGCGGGAACTGCACGGCTGGCGGCTCACTGACCACCGAACCATGAGCATGGCCGGCTATGCCGCGAAGGTCCGTTCGATGGAATGGCTGAGGCGGCCGATGATCCTTGCCACCTCGGGCGGCGATTGCGTGATTGCCTGGAGTTTTGCCGGACGGGGGCCGATGGGCAAAGCGCCGCTCGAGGTCGGTAGCGGGCTGGGGCGGCTGGTCACGTCCGTCGCCGTCCACCCGAAGAACCCGATTGTCGCGGCGGGGTTCGACGAAGGGCAGGTGATTGTTTGCGCGCTTTCTCGGGAAGAGAAGGTTGTGCGCTTACGGTGGCCCGATTGGGAGCGGGTTACGGCTTTGGCCTGGTCGCCCGACGGTACCCGCCTGGCTGTGGGGACCGAGGCTGGTACTGTCTCCATTTTCGACTTGTCAAAGGGCCTCGCTGCCTGATGGCGCTCGCGTCGCCCTGCATCGACGTTTGCCGCTTCGATCGAAAGACTGGCTATTGCCTCGGGTGCCTGCGAACCCGAGAAGAGGCATATAGTTGGCGAGAAATAGCGGATGATCACCGCCGCCGAATCTTGAGGGAGCTCCGACGTCGTCGGGCGAGGCTGGCAATGGATGCCCCAACCCGATCTGTGGCGGAGGAGAGCGGGCAGGATTAGGGGTAGAGTGTGCGAATGGCCACTCCGTACGATCATGCGAGAGCCCAGGAGGCGGCGGAGGAAATCTGTCGGCGTATAGGCGCCCGTCTGACCCGCTTGCGCCGAAATGTCTTTACGACGTTGCTCGCCGCGCAACGTCCCCTGACAGCCTACGAAATTCTCGACCTTCTGCGTCCGACGGACCCCTCGGCAACTCCCGCCGGCGTTTATCGCAGCCTCGATTTCCTGACCGAACTCGGTTTGGCGCATCGCATCGAAAGCGCCAAGAGCTTCGTCGCCTGTGCGATGCCGGATCATACGCATCCCAGTCAAATGCTCGTCTGCCGGCGCTGCGGCACGGTTGTGGAGACCGAAGATTCGGGGGTCGCGAAGGCGACGGAAAGTCTCGGACGCCGCCTCGGCTTTGCTCTCGATCGCAACACGATGGAGTTTGTCGGACTTTGCTCCTCCTGTCGGGGATGAACCGCTGTGGCGGCGCGCAGCTTTCACTGGGAGTGGCGAGGACGCCCGATCAAAGTCGCCTATGAGACGTTAGGGCCGAGCCGGCCCGTGCTGTTGCTTCCGGCCTTCAGCACCGTTTCCAGCCGCGAGGAAATGCGTCCCCTGGCCGAACGTCTTGCTGCCCAAGGTTGCAGTTGCATGTTGGTCGACTGGCCTGGGTTTGGTGAGAGTACGCGCGGACGGCTAGGCTATCTGCCGCAGCTCTATCGTAAATTTCTTGCTGATTTCGTGACTGCTATCGTGCCGAGCGGAGCAGCGGTCATTGCGGCCGGACATGCCGCCTCCTATGCCCTGATGCTCGCGCGTGATCGGCCGGGCGTATGTTCGCACGCCGTGCTGCTGGCGCCGACTTGGCGGGGGCCGCTGCCGACCGCGATGGGCGAGCATCCGAGAGCCTACGCATGGGTCCGGGGGCTTATCGGCACGTCGGTGATCGGCGAGGCGCTCTACCGCCTCAACACGCTTCGCTCCGTCATTGGCTTGATGTATCGCCGCCACGTCTACAGCGAGGCTAGCCGGGTCACCTCGGCTTTCGTCGCGAAAAAGCAAGAGGTGGCGCGCCGGTCGGGGGCACGCTTCGGGTCAGTGGCGTTTGTCACAGGCAGCCTTGATCCGGTATCAGACCGCGGCGCGTTTCTTGCGCTGTTCGACCCGCCGCCCGTGCCAATCTTGGTTTTGTGCGGCAATGCGACGCCACCCAGATCCAAAGCGGAAATGGCCGTGCTCGCCGAGCAACCCGGCATCGATCTGCGTTGGGTGCGGGGATCGCTTGGTCTACACGAGGAGTGGGCCGAGACAATCGCCAACCCGATAGCCCGCTTTGTCAGCGCGTCCCCGGCCGAGCCGGCGGGGCGACAGCAGCGCGCCGCCCCGTGAGCGCTGTTAGACGCTAGCGTTCTGATCGGCAGATTTTTCGTCCTGCCCCCTTCGTCATACCGGCGAAGGCCGGTATCCACTGTTCCTGCGCAAGAGCGGCTGACGGGTGGGCCCTGGCCTGCGCCGGGGCGACAACAAGCGGAGCGGTCCGTAACGGGAGGGTGCCAGAGGCCGGGTCGGATGCCCGCCATGGATGCCGGGTCGGTTCAACCTCGGCCATACTCCGTCGATCCATCGATCGATGGAATATAGGGGATTGGCACAAGGGCCGTGCTCAAAGCACCAGGAGATCCTCGCGCCGCTGCAAGCGCGAGCGGCGCATGTTTAGGTGATTGCTGATACAAAGTCCGAACTCTTCTGGGTAACGGTAAACGCTTGGAGAGCGAGGGCCGAATGCGAAATCTGTGGGTCAATGGTGAGCGGTTGTGGCAGAGCCTGATGGAGTTGGCGCAGATCGGCGCCACACCGAAGGGTGGGGTTTGCCGGCTCGCTGCAAGCGACCTCGATGGTGAGGCGCGTCGGCTCTTCATCCGCTGGTGCGAGGAGGCTGGTTGCACCGTCCAGGTGGATAAGATCGGCAACATCTTTGCGCGGCGGCCCGGCCGCGATCCTGATCTGGCACCGGTCATGACCGGCAGCCATCTCGACACTCAGCCGACCGGCGGCAAGTTCGACGGCGCCTATGGTGTGATGGCCGGGCTCGAGGTCGTGCGTACTCTCAACGATCTCGGGTACGAGACCGAGGCGCCGATCGAGATCGTCGCCTGGACCAACGAGGAAGGGTCTCGGTTTTCGCCAGCGATGGTTGGCTCAGGCGTCTTCGCCGGGATCTTCGACCTCGCCGAGGGTCTCGCGCGGCCGGACAATGTTACCGGGGTCACCCTTGGCGCCGAACTCGAGCGGATCGGCTTTGCGGGTCCCGAGCCGGTCGGCGGCCGGCCGGTAGGGGCCTATTTCGAGGCGCATATTGAGCAAGGGCCGATCCTCGAAGCGGCGCACAAGCCGATCGGCGTGGTGACCGGCGCGCAAGGCCAGCGCTGGTACGAGATCACCGTGACCGGGCAGGAGGCGCACGCCGGGCCGACACCGATGCCGCGGCGGCGCGATGCGCTAGTCGGTGCCGCCCGGATGATCGATGCTGTAAACCGGATCGGACACAGCCAGGCGCCCTATGCTTGCGCGACGGTCGGTTTTGTCCAGGTCAGCCCGAACTCACGCAACACGATCCCCGGCCGGGTGTTCTTTACTGTCGATTTTCGGCACCCGGAAGACGCGGTGCTGAGCGCGATGGACCAAGAGCTTCGGGAGGCTTGTGCCGCCGCCGCTGCGCCGATTGGCCTGGAGGTCGAGATCAAGGAATTCTGGTATTTCCCGCCGACCCCGTTCGATCCCGATCTCGTCACCGCGGTGCGCAGCGCGGCCGAGGCGCAGGGCTATCCGCATCAGGACATCATCAGCGGTGCCGGGCACGATGCGGTCTATATGGCGCACATCACCCCGACTGCGATGATCTTTGTGCCCTGCGTCGGAGGCATCAGCCACAACGAGATCGAGGACGCCAAGCCCGAGGATCTGGTCGCCGGGTGCAACGTCCTGATGAACGCCGTTCTCGATGCTGCAGAGCTGCTGGGACCAGGCGATGACGATCGCGAGCTATAATTGCGCCGCCTGCGGGCGCGTTTACCGAGCCGACCGGCCGCTCTGGCGGTGCGACTGCGGCAGCCACCTCAATTTGGCGCCGGGGCGCGGCTTTGCGCGCAACGGGATCGCGTCGGGCGAGGCCTCGCTTTGGCGCTACGCCGCGGGGCTCGCTCTTTCCGGGCCGCCGCGGGTCTCGCTCGGGGAGGGCTGGACACCACTGGTTTTGCGCAATTGGCACGGTGCCAAGGTCCATTTCAAGCTGGAATCCCAAATGCCGACGGGGTCCTTCAAGGATCGCGGCACGGCGGTCATGATCAACCACCTGCTCGAGGTGGGGGTCGGGCCGATTCACGAGGATTCCTCGGGGAATGCCGGAGCCTCGATCGCCACCTATGCGGCCGCCGCCGGCATTGCGTGCCGGATCTATGTGCCGGCCGCAGCGCCGCTCACCAAGCTCGTGCAGATCGCGGTCACCGGCGCGGATGTGCGAGCGATTCCAGGTACCCGCCAGGACGTCACCGAAGCGGCGCTCGCCGCCGTTGGCGAAAGCTTCTACGCCAGCCACAATTGGCAACCGTTCTTTATCGAGGGCACCAAGACGCTCGCCTTCGAATTATGGGAGCAGCTCGACTTTCATGTTCCCGACAACATCCTCGTGCCGACTGGCTACGGCAGCAACATTCTGGGTCTCGAGCTCGGCTTCGATCAGCTCGAAAAAGGCGGTGAGATAACCCGCCGGCCGCGCCTGTTTGCCATCCAGGCGGCGAATTGTGCCGCCTTTGCGGCGGCCTGGTCGGCAGGCGGGGATTCGTTCGAGCCGTTCGTCGCGCGCCCGACCGTGGCCGACGGAGTCGCCACTTCGAAACCGGTCCGCGTCGCCGAAGTATTGTCAGCTTTGCGTCGTTCGCAAGGCGGTGTCGTCGCGGTCGCGGAGGAAGAGATCGCACCAGCACTCGCCGCGCTTGGCCGCCAGGGGCTTTTTGTTGAGCCGACAACCGCCACCGCGGGTTCGGCGCTGACCCGGTTATTGCGCGACGGTACGATCACCGCCGATCAGTCAACGGTAGTCGTGCTGACCGGCACTGGGCTCAAAGCCGCCGATCGTATCGGCGAACTTCTCGGCATCGGAAGCACCGGATGACCGAGATCCGAGTGTGCACCCAAGAAGACGCGATTGCGGTCAGCGCTCTGTTAGGGGAGCTGGGTTACGCGGTTTCGGCGCAGCAGGCATCGGAACACATTCGGCAGCTCGGCGAAACCGGGTCCGATCCGATAGTCGTCGCCGTTGCGGAGGGGCGGATCATTGGCCTGCTCGCGTCCCACCTCTGCCAAATGCTGCAATACGACAAGCCGGTCATGCGCGTTACCGCATTGGTGGTCAATCGGCTAGCGCGTCGGCGCGGTATTGCCAAGCTGCTGATGGAGCATGCGGAAAAGCTCGCTGCCTCAGCCGGATGTGGGTTCGTTGAGCTCACCTCGGCCATGGGGCGCACAGCGGCGCACGCTTTTTATCGCAATATCGGTTACGAAGCGAATTCGCTGCGCTTTCGCAAATTGCTAGCCGTTCCCGAATAGGGCGCTGCCATCGCAATCGTGTTGGAGCGATTCGGGCTTCTTCCGCGGGCATCCGAGTTGGATCGGAGACATAACGGTCCGATTGAGGCTGGTGCCTGCCGCCCTTCGGCGACGCGCATAAAATTGCCATAGCCAGCTGCTATCCTTTGCCAAATCGCAACCAACGGTCGATGAAACAATAGATCGACCGTTGCGGAGCATCCGATTGCGGAGAGGTAGCGTGGACGCCGCCGATATTCACATACGCCGATTAACGCCAGCGGATGCCGCGCTGTATCGCGGCATCCGGCTCGAGGGGCTCAATTGCAACCCGGAAGCTTTCGGCAGCACATTCGAGGCCGAATTTGCGAAGCCCCTGGCTTGGTTTTTCGATCGCCTCAGCACCACCCAGATTTTTGGTGCATTCAACGGACCCGCCATTTTGGGAGTTGCCGGATTTGCCATTAGAGACGCCGAAAAGGAACGACATAAGGGCCTTCTTTGGGGCATGTACGTTCGCCCCTCGGCAAGAGGCACTGGCGTCGCGCGGCGCTTGGTCGAGGCGGTCATCGATTACGCCCGCCCGCGTGTCGAGTTGATTCAGCTGAGCGTCGTTATGGGCAACGAACCGGCGCGGCGGCTCTATGCCCGTCTCGGCTTCGTGGAGTACGGGATCGAACGGAATTCCCTGAAGCATGACGGCCGCTACTATGATGAGATCCTGATGGCCAAGGACCTCACCGCCGTCTCGCCGCAGGACGCAATGAGCGTGCCAGTTGCTGACGACATGCTCGGCTCGAATGGCTCCGCGATGAGTATCGAGCTCGCCCCGCCGAGCGTGGGCTAGTCGCGAGGCCGCAGCTTTTATCGCTTTACGACGAAGCTGCGGCCGATGACCTGGCGGTGGATCTGGTTGGTGCCTTCCCAGATCTGGGTGATCTTGGCGTCGCGCATCAGCCGTTCGACGCGATAGTCCTTGCAATAGCCGTAGCCGCCATAGAGCTGCACGGCTTCCGTGGTGATCCGCATCGCCAGATCCGAGGCGCGCATTTTTAACATCGAGGCCGCGGGCCCAAAGTCGCTGACACCGCTGTCGACGAGATCCGCGACATGCCATAGCCATGCCTCGCACATCGCGAGATCGGTCGCCAAATCGGCCAGTAGAAACTGGATGCCCTGGAATTCGATGATCCGCCGGCCCGATTGCCGGCGCTCGTTGATATAGGCGACGGCGTCCTCAAAGGCGGCGCGGGCAATACCCAACGCGTGCGCCGCGACGCTCGGGCGCGACTTGTTCAGCGACGCGAGCAACAGCGGCAACCCGGCCCCTGGCTCTCTGATCAAATTGGCACGCGGTACCACGCAGTTTTCGAAGGCGAGCGCCGCGGTCGACGACGCGCGGTGCCCCATCTTGTCTTCCTTGCGCAGCACCGCGAGGCCCGGCGTGCCCTTTTCGAGGATGATTGCCGAGATCGCCTTTCGGTCATCGGCGATCCCGGCCCATTTGCCAAAAACCAGAAGCAGTTCGGCGACGTCGCCATTGGTGATGAAGGTCTTGCCGCCCGACACGACGACATTCTCGCCCGCGGGGGTGAAGCGCGTCGTCATATGGGTCGCATCCGAGCCGGCGCTAGGCTCGGTAATCGCCAGGGCCGCGAGCGCACCTCCGGCAACGCGGGGCAGCAGCCGCTGCCTCTGCTCCTCGGTGCCAAAATCGATGAGCGGCTTTATTGCATGGAAATTCGTCGCCCAGATGATGCCGGTCGAGGCACAGGCCTGGCTCAACTCGCGCACGCAGGCGAGATAGGCGGCGTAGCTGAGCCCGGCCCCGCCATAATCCTCCGGCACGAAGATCGCGTTGAGCCCCAACGCATTGATCGCGCGGATATTGTCCCACGGAAATTCGCTGGTGCGGTCGTAGTGCGCGGCGCGCGGCGCAATTTCGGCTCGTGCCAGGCCTCTGACGCTGTCGAGGATTTGCCGCTCTTCAGGCGACAATACGGGAATTGCGTCGAGGCGATCAAAGAGGCTCACGGGGTGCCCCTCACCCATCACGGAACACCGGTTTGCGCTTTTCGAGGAAGGCCATCATGCCTTCGACCGCGTCGGCGGTTTGGAAGGCGAGGGTGTTGAGGTCGGCTTCGATTTCGAGGCCTTCCTTTAACGGAAAAGCAAGACCGCGGCGGACCGCATCACGGGCCAGACCCATCGCCGGGAGGCTGTGCTCCGTCATCTCACGGGCGAAGCTCTTTCCGGCCTCGATCAGATCGCCGTCGACGATGCGATTGACGAGGCCAATGCGCTCGGCTTCCTCGGCCTCGACAGCGCGTCCAGTCAGGATCATATCGAGAGCGCGGGCTTCGCCGATCAGCCGCGGCAGGCGCTGCGTCCCGCCATAGCCTGGGATGAGGCCGAGCTTGATCTCGGGCAGGCCAAGCTTCACGGTCCGCGCCGCGAGCCGGAATGTGCAGGCGAGTGCCAATTCGAGCCCGCCGCCGAACGCATAACCGTTGATCAGCGCAATCGACGGCACCGGCAGCGCGTCGAGCTTGGTGAGAACCGCCTGACCGAAGGCGGCGCCCTCGCGCTGCTCTCGCAATGAACGGCCCATCAGCTCCTTGATGTCGGCGCCGGCGCAAAAGGCGCGGTCGCCGGCCCCGGTCACCAGCAGCGCGCGCGTATCACCGCCCGCCACCTGGTCGAGAGCGACGCCAAGATCGCGCAGCAACTCAAAATTGAGCGCGTTCAGTACCGCGGCGCGATCGAGCGTGACGACTGTAAGCTCATCGATGCGCGTTAAGTGGATCGCCATCGGGTTAGGCTTCCTGTTGCCGGAACGGATCGCGCCAACGGATCGCTGTCGGCTGGATGCGACTGTCCTTCGCCCATCGGACCAGCTCGCGTTTGAGGATTTTGCCGCTCGCGGTCAGCGGGAATGCGTCCATTACGATAAAATATTCCGGCATGTCGTAACGCGACAGGCCGGCGGCGTGCAGGTGGGCCAGCAGCGCATCGGGTTCGACGGTCGCGCCGTCGTGCAGGATCACTGCGAGACAAACCTTCTCGCCTAGCCGCTGATCGGGAACGGGAAAGGCTGCGCAGCGGGCGATCGCGCTGTGCTGCATCGTTAAATCCTCGATCCGCGCGGGGTAGATGTTGTGCCCCCCGCGGATGATCAGATCCTTCTTGCGGCCAACGATTTCGAGACATCCCTGTTCGTCGAGACGGCCGAGATCGCCGCTCATGAACCAGCCCGCGCGGTTGAAGGATTCCTCGGTGGCTCGCTGATTGTCGAAATATCCCAGGGTCAGACAGGCGCCGCGGCCACCGATCTCACCGACCTCGCCGGGCACTGCCTCTAAATCCGGGTTTTCCTTGTCCCAGATCCGGATCTCGTAGGCGCGGCAGGCGCGTCCGCAGGTCTCGACGATCGTGCGCGGATCGTCGCTCGGCAAGGTGTATTGGTGCGACCCGTTCTCCGTCATGCCGTAGACGTTCTGCGGCACTACTCCGATATCGAGAAAGGCCTGCGCGGTCTCGCGGGGGATCGGCGAACCGGCCATGTAAAAGACCTTGACCGCCCCAAGCCGATCGAGTTCTCGGCGACGCAGTTCGGCTAGGACATCCATTGCATGGGTCGGCACCCCCATGACGTAGGTCGCACCCGTCTCGAGGATCCAGTCGAGCGCTGTCCGGTCAGGGGGCGGAGTGTTGACCACCAGCTCCAACCCCGCCGCCAACATCTGCTCGATCGCCACCGCACCGATATGGTGGCTCATTGGGCTGAGGCTCAGCAGGATGGTGCGCTCGTCGTGATGCCAATCGACAACCATCGCCCGGCCGTTCGCCAGCAAGGTGTTGTCGGAGTGCATGACGCCCTTGGGCATCCCGGTGGTGCCCGAGGTGAACGCAAGATAGACGATCCTGTCGGGATCGTTGTCCACTGGCGGCAGGATCGAGGTCGCGGCGAGGCGCGGAAAAGGCGCCGCCGCGCGCGGGCCGGTCCCCATCGTGTAGATCCGTCGCAGCGAAGGTATTGTCGCCGCGGCGGCAAAGATATCGGCGGTCCGCGCGTCGGCGCCATGGCCCGGCTCGGCAAAGAGGGCAGCCGCGCGAATGCGCGACAACAGCTCGACGATCTCGCCCACCGTATAATTTTGATGCAAGGAAGGGTTGCAGACATACCCTTGGCGGGAGCAGGCAAGGAGGATGGCGACCGATTCGACCCGATTCGGCAGCCAGACCGACACCCTCTCCCCGCGTTTGAGGCCCGCCTGGTCAAGATCGGCAGCGACGGCATCGACGACCGCGCGCAGTCCTCTCCAAGAGAGCCGCTGTCGGCCATCCCTCACCGCGAAGGCCCGAGGCCGCCGCGCCGCGTGGTCGCACAACAGCGTATAGAGCGTATCCCGCCGCCAAAGCCCCTCGGCATAGTACCGCTTGGCCATCTCGGGGTCGTGCAGGGTCAGGAGCGTATTGGTCATCGGGATCGAGGCGGGGCGCTTTAGTAGCCGCGGCGATCTATTGCGGGCCGCTGCGCATAGACGCCGGATGACCCGGCAGCTTGATGCGCTGCACCGTATCGGTCAGCTTGCTGCCGTCCATTCGCAAGACCCACAAATCCTGGTCGATGAAGTTCGCAACGTAAAGGTAGTTTCCGTCCGGGCTGAAGGCCACACCTTGCGGCAGTGCGCCGACCCGAATCTCGCCCACATTGGTGACTTTCTTTCCGTCGATTTTGAGAGCAGTGGCCGCACCAGCGGGATGATAATAGAAGGCGGTCTTGGGCGCGTTCGAGCCGCGTGCTTCGATCGAGACGGCCAAGTCGCCCTTGGGGCTGATCGCAAGGCCCTCGGGAGAATCGCCAACCGTCACGTGATCGATGATCCGCGGCGGGCTGGCCTCGAGGTCGATTGCGCTGACTGTATCAGCATTGCCGTCGGAACTCCCGCGATTGCCATTGTCGGCGGTCAGCGCCAGCTTTCCATCAGGCGTCACGGCAATGTTGTAGGGAAAGATCCCGACCGGCAGGTCGCTCTTGTCGTACGTCACTTTTTGCCCATCGATCGACAGTAGAGCGACCTTGTTGGCGTTGGACTTGACCGCGAGCGCGCGTTTGCCGTCCGGGGTGATCGCGACTGTGGAAACCTGGTCGGCCCCTGTCCCGACAGTGACTGTGTCGACAACCGAAATGTCCTTGCCGCGGATCGACAAGACCGAGAGCGTTCCGTCGGCGCGGTTGGCGACGAGCGCCAAGCCGCCTTTTGGGCTGATCGCCATGCCTGAGGGCTGCTTGCCAACCGTGATCATGCCGGTCACGCTGGGTGGGTTCGCCTTGAGGTCTACCAGGAAGACTTTGTTGTCGGGCTCCAACCGGCGGCCCCATCCCTGAACCACGGGCTCGAGCGAGTTGGCGACGAGCGCGATTTCGCCCGAGGGATCTATCGCGAGGTTGGTCGGTGGTCCGACTTCCGAATTCATCAGCGGGATAGTTGCCGTAACTTGCGGGGAACCCGGCTTCGAAATGTCGACCACCGCCAAGATGTCTTTACCAGGCTCGCGAAGAATCGGCTTGCTGTTTTCGTCCCACCCCTGCTTCTCGTCGCACCCGACGATCAGGACTTGACCGCACGCCGCGGACAACATACCGCCGATCACCAAGATGACGGCCACAAGTCCCGCAAATTTCGACAGATCCATCATCCCCCCTCGACAAATGCGGGTCCCCTCCCGCCGCGTTTGCAATGCTGCCCCGATACGGTTCACCCGACAAGCTGCGGCCGTTTCCGCGTGTTGGGATCAAAGGTTTTTAGTAGGCGGTGTCATTGTGATCGCGATTCGGTGACAGGTCGGTATAGCCACCACTTCATGATGCTTTCGAGATGACCAGTGCCCAGCTGATCGCGCTAGGACAAGCGACTTTGGGGAGGGCGCATGAGCTGATCCTGCTGGGCGGCGCGCTCGGACTGCTGAGCATCCTCGCCGGGCTGATCTCCCGCCGCGTCGGAGCGCCGATGCTGCTGGTCTTCCTCGGCCTCGGCATGCTCGCAGGCGAGGACGGCGTACTCGGCGTTCCTTACGACGACTTCACCTCCGCCTATCTGATCGGCAGCGTCGCACTCGCTGTGATCCTATTCGAGGGCGGCCTCAAGACGCCGGTCCACATGTTACGGCTTGCCTTCTGGCCGGCTGCCGTGCTGGCCACCATTGGCGTCGCGGCGACAGCCCTAGTGCTGGGCATGTTCGTCGCGGTGGTGGATGGCGTGCCCCTCGTCGCCGGGCTGCTCGCCGGCGCCGCTGCCGCTCCGACTGATGCCGCAGCGGTCGCGGTGCTGCTGCGGCGTTCGGGCGCCTCTCTGCCGGAGCGGCTCCTCGCGCTGCTCGAGGTCGAATCCGGGCTCAATGATCCGATGTCGGTGTTTCTCACCTTCCTGCTGCTGCACATCATCGTTTCGCCAAATTCGGTCGGTATCGGCGATGCCGTCTTGCTCTTCCTCGAGGAGATGGCTGGCGGCGCTGTGCTGGGTTTGGCCGGCGGTTGGTTGCTCGCTCAATCGCTAAAGCGTCTTTCGCTTGAAACCTCGCTTAAGCCCGTCCTGGTGTTGGCCGGCGGGCTCGCCATATTCGGTTTGGCTCAGCTCCTTGGCACTAGCGGGTTTCTCGCGATCTATTTGGCCGCGGTGGTGACCGGCGCCGCCCAGCACCGGGCGAAACAGGATGTCGAGCATTTCTTCGAGGGAATGGCCTGGCTCGCACAGATCGTCTTGTTCGTGATGCTCGGGCTGCTGGTCACCCCGCACGACCTGCCGCCCTATCTTGGCAGCGCCGTCATTGGAGCCGCAGCGCTGATCTTCATTGCTCGCCCGGTCGCTGTCTTCGCCTGTCTCTTGCCGTTCCGGTTCACCTTGCGCGAGACCGCTTTCGCGTCATGGGTAGGGCTGCGCGGCGCGGTGCCGATCTATTTGAGCATCATCCCCGCGCTTGCCGATCCCAATCGTGACGAGCGGTTGTTTGCCAGCATATTCATCCTGGTGATCGCCTCGCTGATCGTGCAGGGCTGGACGGTCGGTCTCGCGGCCCGATTACTCGGCTTCGCGCGCCGCCCGGCGAGCTAGCTCCCGCTCTGCGAGGAACGCGATTTCTTCCGGTGTCGATTGCCGGCCAAGGATTCCGTTGCGGTGCGGAAAGCGACCGAAGCGCTCGATCACTTCGATATAGGGGTACCCGTAGCGACGCAGAGAACCGCGACGATCGGGGTTTCGCGGCAGAGTATTGAATAGTGCCACCGAGCGCCGTTGATCCGCGATGCTCTCGCTGTGATGGAACGGCATGTAAAAGAACAACCGCCAGGCAGGCGGGACCAGCTGGTCGAACTCTCGTTCGAGCGCCCGGTCCGCGGTGGCGCGTGCTGCCGCGTCGGTCACATAGGCGCGGGGTGTGCCGCGAAAGATATTGCGCGGCACCTGGTCGAGCAGCAGGACCACGGCGAGCGCACCCTCGGGCGAGGTTTCCCAGCACCGCAATGCGGCAGCGGCCGCCGCGTCATAATCGGCGAGAAACTCGCGGCGCAATGCGGCGTCGAATTCGTCGTTGGCCTTGAACCAGATCTCGCGATGCTGCTCGCGCGCCGGGTCATCGGGCGGCCCAAACCAGAAATCGAGTAACGCCTTTGCGCGATCAGGGAGAGTCATCACAGGCCGCATTCGTTATTCACCCCGAAGTTGGCTTTGCCGCGAGCCGCTTGCGAAGATAGAACTTCGTATGCCCTGGCGGGTAGTCTTCGAGTGCGGCAAACACTTCATATCCGAGCTTCTCGTAGAAAGGACGCGCCTCGTAGCTGTGTGTCTCCAGGCTGGCAGCGAGACAGCCACGCTCGATCGCGTAACGCTCGGCGGCTTGCAGCAGCCGCGTCCCATTCCCGTGACGGCGTACCGGGGCGGCAATCCAGAGATGGGTTACATGCAGCCAGCCGCCCCATATGTTGCCGAGCAGGCCGCCCAACCATTCACCGCGGCCGCTCTTCAGGAAAAAGCCTACCGGGTACCAGCTCTCTTGGCCGGTGGCCGCGATGTTGTACGAGGCGAGAGACTCCGTCACGAACCGGCTCAGTGAATCGCCCGGTAGCGGATCGAATACGATCTCGAGCTTTTCCATTTCAGGCTCCAGAAGACGCGTCGTCGAGGATGCGGACGATGTGCCAGGCTTCACGACCCACGGCGTCGCCGATCTGATGGCGGCAGCTCGTACCGTTGGCGGCGAGCAACGTATCGGGGGCTGCCGCCCGCATCCTTGGCAGCACGCCGAGTTCGCCGATCCTCAGCGACATCTCGTGATGCTCGGCCTCATAGCCGAACGAACCGGCCATACCGCAGCAGGTTGAATCAAAGATCTCAACGGCAAGGCCCGGAATGAGCTGCAGGGCCTCTACCGCCGCGCCGACCGTGCCAAACGCTTTCTGGTGACAGTGCCCGTGCAGCAAGACGGTACGGCCTTCCATTGGCACCAGCGCCAGCTCCAAGCGGCTGGACGCGCGCTCGCTTTCGATGAATTGCTCGAGAAGCTGGACCCGCTCGGCGAGCGCCGTCATCTCGGGACTGGGCAACATCGCAGGGAATTCGTCCCGCAGGGTCAGCAGACAGGATGGTTCGAGCCCGACGATCGGAGTGCCGGCCGCAAGATGCGGGGCAAGTACGCGGAGCGTGCGGCGCGCCTCCGAGCGCGCCTCCTCGACAAGGCCCGCCGCGAGAAAGGTGCGGCCGCAGCAAAGGGGCCGCCCTCTAGCCGGGTCTGGAGACAGAACGCGGTAACCGGCGCGCGTCAGTACGCGCTGTGCTGCGCGGGCGTTCTCCGGCTCGAAATAGCGGTTGAAGGTGTCGACCAGAAGGACGACTTCGCGCCCGGCGCCAGATGAAGTTCCACGGTAGGGCCGGGTCGACCACTCGGGCAATTTGCGGCTGGCGCTGAGCCCGAGGGCACGTTCGCCAAGCCGCGCGAGCGAGGGGATGCGGTTTCTCAGATTCATGAGCGGCGCGAGGCGTGCCGCATAGGGTGCGTATCGGGGCAGGTAGGCGATCAGCCGATCGCGTGGCGTGAGCCTGTTGCGTTTGCGGTAATGGTGCAGGAACTCGATCTTCATGCGCGCCATGTCGACGCCGGTCGGGCATTCGCGCTTGCAGCCTTTGCACGAAATGCACAGCGCCATCGTCTCGCGCATGTCTTCGGAAACCAGCGCATCGGGCCCGAGCTGCCCTGACAGCGCCAGCCGCAACGTGTTGGCGCGTCCACGCGTCAGGTGCTGCTCCTCTCCAGTGGCGCGGAACGAGGGACACATGACGCCGGCATCGCGGGCGCGGCAGGCGCCGTTGTTGTTGCACATCTCGGCCGCGGCTGCGAACCCACCCCAATCCGACCAGTCCAATGCCGTCTCGATCGGCAACGGGCGATAATCGGGCTTGAAGCGGAAGAGGCTGCGGTCGTCCATCTTCGGCGCGCGGATGATCTTGCCTGGGTTGAAGAGACCCTGCGGGTCGAAGGCGTCCTTGACCTCCTCGAAGGCGCGGACCATGCGCGAGCCGAACATCGCCTCGTGGAACTCGGAGCGCACGAGGCCGTCGCCGTGCTCGCCCGAATGCGATCCCTTGTATTCGCGGACCATCGCGAAGGCCTCCTCGGCGATCGCCCGCATCTTCTTGACCTCGAGCTCTTGCTTGACGTTCAGCACCGGCCGAACATGCAGACAGCCGACCGAGGCGTGGGCGTACCAAGTGCCGTAGGTCCCATGCTTCTCGAAGATGCGGGTGAGCCGTTCGGTATAGTCCGCGAGGTCTTCGAGGCGGACCGCGCAATCCTCGAGAAACGAGACCGGCTTCCCGTCACCCTTCATCGACATCATGATGTTGAGGCCTTGCGCGCGGATCTCCCAAACCGCTTGCTGGAAGGCGGGGTCGGTCGCTTCGACGACGCTGTCGGGAAAACCCAAATCCCCCATCAGCTCGACTAGCGCGTTCAGACACCGGAGGTTCTCCGCGGGGTCGTCACCGGAGAACTCGGTCAGCAGCAGCGCGGCCGGCTCTCCTCTGACGAAACGCTCGACGACCGGACGGAACATCGGGATGTCGCGCGACAGTTCGATCATCGTGCGGTCGACCAGCTCCACCGCGCTTGGGCCGAGATCGACGATCCGCCGCGTCGCGGCCATCGCGCTGTAGAAGCTCGGGAAATGACAGATGCCGAGGACCCGATGCACCGGGATCGGCTGCAGCTCTAGCTCGATCTCGTTGAAGAAGGCGAGCGTGCCCTCGGAGCCGACCAGCAGCCGCGCCATGTTGTGGCCGGCCTCGTCGATCGTATCGATATTGTAGCCGCCGACTCGGCGCAGCACCTTCGGAAAGCAGCGCTCGATCTCTTCGGCCTCGCGGCGGTGCAAGGCGCGCATTTGGCGGACGAGGTCGCGATAGCGCGCGGGCGTGGTCTCCTCGTCGAAGTTGCCGGGAACCTCGCCGAACCATGCTGCGGTACCGTCGGCGAGCAGTGCATCGACGCCGCGCACATTGTGCACCATGTTGCCGTAGCGCAAGGAGCGCGAGCCACAGCTGTTGTTTGCGGTCATGCCGCCGATCGTCGCACGGCTCGCCGTTGACGGGTCAACGGGGAAGAACAGCCGGTCTTTCCGCAACAGCCGGTTGAGCCGATCGAGTACGACCCCCGGCTCGACCCGCGCCCGCCGCCCTTCGACATCGACGGAAATCACCCGGTCGAGATATTTGCTGCAATCGATGACAAGCGCTCGCGCCACGGTCTGCCCGCATTGCGAGGTGCCGCCGCCGCGCGGCAGCACCGGCACCCCCTCCTCCCGGGCAATCGCGATCGCGGCCGCGGCATCCTCGCGGCTCTTCGGCACGACGACCCCTAGTGGCTCGATCTGGTAGATCGACGCATCGGTGCTGTAACGCCCGCGGCTAAATGCGTCGAACAACACTTCGCCGCGGGTCTCACGGCGAAGGCGCTGTTCGAGGCGCGACCCAGCGGGCTTGTCGACCGGCATAGGCTTTCTCGGAATGGTTAGTCTTTCAATCAGACACGGGTCTGTAGACGTGCGTCAATGCCTACCACCAGACACGGACCCTCACGACCAGTCCCAACATACGGAGAACTTGGCATGATTTTTGGGGTCAACCCGCTCATCGCGCTGGGCGTGCTTGCGTCCACTGCTGCCACCGATGCGGCCTATGTATTCTTCAATGCCGCAGTGTCCGGCAGGCGTCGCGTCTGGGCGGCAAACTGGAGCGCCATCTGGTATTTGTTATCGGCGTTCGCGGTGATCAGTTACACGGAAAATGCGATCTATGTCGTGTTTGCGGCGACGGGCTCGTGGCTCGGCGCGTTCGCCTCGGTGACTTGGCTACGGCGGGGGCACACCGAGGTCGATGTCGCGCAAACCCGCCATAATCCGCCCTGAATACGTACCGGCCAACCCGCGGACAGCCTAGTGCGACAGTCAATGGTCCGCGCCAGGTTCCCACCGATAGCGGATGTCCGGTGTTTTCTCCTCGTTTTCCTCTCCGTCGGTGAAGCGGATCGCAAAGAAACCCCGCGCCTCATAGAAGCGGCACGCCCGGGCATTGGCCTGAAAGCACCACAATTCGAGCGCGCCCACTCCACTCTCTTTTGCGGCTTCGATCAGTTGCGTCCCCGCCGTCTCGCCGATGCGGTCTGGACGTGTGTAGAGAAGGCGCACTTCTTCGCCTTGGAGCGCGAGAAAAGAGACAATACCGCTATCGTCCTCGGCTACGATCACCTCACAATTCTTCAGGATCACATTCGCGATAAACCACCGGTCCTCCGCGACGGTATGCAGTTCGGGCAAAAAACTCAGCAACCGGAACGACGCGCAGAACACGGCGGCGATCGCATCGGCGTCATCGCCTGTCGCACGCCGGAGTGTGAAGGGAGTGGTCGGCACGGCTCGTGGGCGGTGAACTCGCGCGCTCAAGATCCAAAAGCTGCCGTGTTTATTCCCAGCCGCTGGAACCACGCGATTCCGCTGGGTGTGACATGAAGCGCTCGGTTATCGCGACGGCGCTCGAGATGTTTCATTTCGAGCAAGCGCCGAAATATCGCGGACGCTATCGGACCCGCGAAATGGCGGCGGCGCTCCGTCCAGTCGAGGCAGATCCTCAGGCCGGGCCCGGGCCCTCTCGCCGCTATTCCGAGATCGCTCAGCCAGCGCTCGCCCGCTTCTGTCGCGTCGGCAGTTCGATTGGTTCCTTGGACGAACCCCTGCTGCTCCAGGGCATCGGCCAGTGCCACTCCCAGGCGCCCGGCGAGATGGGTGTAGCAGGAACGCGCGAACCGCAGCGCCTCGGGACAGCGCGATCTATTCGTGCTGGAGACGCGCGTGCGGGCAGCGACATTAGCCAGCGCTTCCAGCGCACAAGCCACCTCCTCATCGGCTATGCGGTAATATCGGAACTTCCCTTGTGCGACGACCGCGAGGATGCCGGCGTCGCGCAATTTTTGCAGATGCGCACTTGCCCCGGAGGGGCTCAAACCGGCCGCCATCGCCAGCTCTCCGGCAGGCAACGCACACCCGCCAACGAGCGCTGCGAGCATCGCTTCCCGCGCGGGGTCGGCTAGGGCTGCGGCAATGGGCGAAAACCCAGCCAGGGTTGTCATGCTCGCCACCTCCGATCGGTGTTCTAACAGCGGATAGCGCGTCGTTTCAGGTTTTTCTGAAACGTGCTTGGTCACACCTGCATAGCATGCGCGCCGTGAGCCCCTTTTCTCAACTATAGGAGCAGGCTGATGGCCAATGAGCGGACGTCCGAAGAAATTCTTCACGCTTGGGATGAGGCACTCGGCAACAAGGACGTTGCCGCCGCAGCGGCCCTGTACGCGCCGGATGCGACGCTGGAAAGCCCGTTGGTTTGCCATCTGATGGGCGTGGAACGCGGCGTCTTGCAAGGGCGGGAGGAAATTTGCCTATTTGCTGCCCGTGTCTTCGAAGGACAGCCGCCGCCGCGGCGCCGGTACAAGAAAAAGCACTTCACCGACGGAGAAATCTTGATGTGGGAATATCCGCGGACCACGCCGCAAGACGACCAGATGGATTTTGTCGAGGTGATGGAGCTAAGGGACGGTTTGATACAGCACCATCGCGTGTACTGGGGGTGGTTCGGAGTAAATATCCTGAACCGCGGCGAACACCATGCCGCGGCACCTTAACTCGGTAGCTACGGGGAGTTGAGGATGGATTTCGAGACCAAGCCAATGAGCGCCGAGCCCGATGTGATCGCACCCGATGGTTCGGAGGTGCGCGTGCTGTGTCAGCTCTCGCGAGGTGGACTGACGGCCTTTTCGTTGGCCCCGAAGGCTGTCTCGAAGGCGGTCGCCCATCGCACGATCGAGGAAGTGTGGTATTTCACCTCGGGGCGGGGGAGCATGTGGCGAAAGCTCGGCGACCGCGAGGAGGTCGTCGAGGTTGGTCCCGGCATCTCGATCAGCATTCCGACCGGCACTCATTTCCAGTTTCGCTGCGACGGCGCCGAGCCTCTCGTGGCGATCGGCGCCACAATGCCACCTTGGCCGGGGGAGGATGAAGCCTTTTTCGTTGAAGGAAAATGGCACTCCACAATATGACCGCTCCGGCGCCCCCCAACGTCATTTCAAATTGACGGAGGGGCGCCTTTAAGTAATTGTCGGATGGATCGCCCTTTGCGGCGGCTTGGCCGCGGACGAATACTTATCTACTGGACCTCCACCTTAAAGGTCGGGCAGAACATTAGAGGGCGCGCGTCACTCTTACGCCGACACTAATTCCCTAGCAGCCAAACCGAATCGCGCCTTTTCGATATCCGTCACCGCGAGCTTGCGCGCGTTCAAGATGAGGTTGCCCAGTTCATCGAAGTCCTTGCAGCAGTCGTTGAACATCATCAGTCCCTCGTCGCGATGTCTCATCGCGCGGAGCAGATAATAGCGCGCGGGGGTGCCGTAGAGATTATGGCCGGCGCGGATGTAGCGCATGGCTCCGACGAGGCAGCGGTTTCCTGAGGCGTCTACGAACTCGCCGGTAATCCAACGTTTGCCGTCCTCGAAAAACTCAATGAGCAAATCGAACATGTCCACAGCTCTTGCCGCACTGGCTGCGTCGGGCTTCATGATGGCTCCTGTTTTGGGGTAAGGAGATGAACGTAGCACCCGCTCGGAAGGACCGCTCTGCGCGTTTTGCTGGGCGCTCGCCGCCGCGGTTCATCGCTGGCGGGTATTATGGCAGAGCGCAACGTTTCGCTGCCGTCGTCCCGCCGCGGCCGACGATGGACCCTCAGCCTCTACTTCTATTTTCGGTTCACTTCGCACTCTTTCACCCGGTCGCTGCCTCCCCCAGATAGGAGGCCATGAGTTTTGTCCCGACTTTTGCTACGCGGCCGACCTTTCTCGGCGTCGAGCGCACCAGCGCCGAGGCGGCGATCTGCGTCGCCGGGATCCCCTTCGACCTCGGCACCTCGAACCGTCCCGGCGCCCGCTTTGGCCCCGCCGCGATCCGCCAGGCGAGCCGCATGCTGGTCGATGGCGATCATCCGGCGTCCTGGGCTGAGATGGATCGGCTCGACCTCGCCGATATCGGCGATTTCCGCATTGCTCATGGCGATATCCAGGGCACGCTCGCCAAGATCGAAGCGCAGGCGGAGCAGCTTGGACACCTGGTCGCGCTCGGCGGCGACCACACGATCACCTTGGCCCTGCTGCGCGCTCTCGCCCGCCGCAAGGTCCCGCTCGGCCTGGTGCACTTCGACGGTCACGTCGATACCTGGCCAGAAAGCTTCGGCCTGGTCTTTGGCCACGGCTCGCCCTTCTATCATGCGATCGAGGAAGGCCTGATCGATCCGCACCGAATGATCCAGATCGGCATCCGCTCACCGATTCATCGCGACATTTTCGACTGGACCGTCGGCAAGGGAGTGACGATCGTCTCCGCCGAGGACGTTCACGAAACCGGTCCGCAAGCCGTTGCCAAACGGGTCCGCGAGGTCGTCGGGACGGAGCCTGTCTATCTGAGCTTTGATATCGACGCGCTCGATCCCGCCTTTGCGCCGGGAACCGGCACGCCGGAGGTAGGCGGGCTCGCGACTTGGCAGGCACGAGCGATCCTGCGCCGGCTCGCTGGCCTCAACTTCGCCGGGATGGACGTGGTCGAAGTTTCCCCGCCCTATGACGTCGCCGAAATCACGGCGCTCGCGGCAGCGACGATGGCTTGGGATTACATCGCGCTCCTTGCGCCCCAAGCGACACGATAGGTAATGCAGGCCGCTGAATCGGCCTAGTATGCGCGTTGTCGCAAAAGCTGCCTGAAGATTTTGAAAAACGCCTTGAATCAGCTGGCGTTTTCCCCATTTTAGCAACCGACGCAATCGCACGTGCCTAGAGCCCCGTTTCGCTAGGGGTGCTGCTACGACGTAACGCGTCCTTTTCGGTCGAGTCGGCCACCCGTGGGCCGGCGTCCTTAAGGGAAACGGATATGTTCCGGCACGCGAAGCGAAGTCCTCGCACCATCGTCTGACGCTCCCGGGCGGTTTCGCCCGCGGCAGCGATTCATCTCGATCGGTCATTCCGCCTCCCGTCGCGATCCGTGCCTCGGGGCGGGATGTCGCCTCCTGGTTTCGGAGGATGGTGCGATGGCGCAAGCCCGTCTCGTTTCCGCCCGCCCGTTCGGGCGTGCTGTTTTCCCCTCGGTTGATGCGGTCGTCGCAAATGCGCGGCCGATCGATCCGCTGCTGTGCCTGCGCCCGGCGGTGATCGCCGGCGCGGCGCGGCGGTTTGTCGAGTGCTTCCCGGGCGACGTTCTCTACGCCGTCAAGTGCAACCCTGAGCCGCGCGTGCTGCGCGCACTCTGGGCCGGTGGCGTCCGGCATTTCGATTGCGCCTCGCTCGCCGAGGTGGTGCTCATGCGCAAGCTATTGCCCACCGCGACGATCCACTTCATGCATCCGGTCAAGTCGCGCCCAGCCATCCGCGACGCCTTCGACGTCTATGGGGTGACCGACTTCGCCTTCGACAGCGCCGACGAGCTGGCGAAGATATTACAGGAGACTGTGCCCGTCGGGCTCGTCGGCGATCCGCCGGTCCTGGGGCTGTTCGTGCGCCTTGCCTTGCCGAAGGGCGGAGCGGTCTATGATCTATCCGGCAAGTTTGGCGCGTCGCTCGACGAGGCCGTCTCGCTACTGCGGGCCGCTCGGCCGCACGCCGTCCGCCTCGGCATTGCATTCCATGTCGGCTCACAATGCCTCGAGCCGGCGGCTTATGCGCGGGCAATGGCACTAGCCGGCGAGGCAATCGCAAAATGCGGAGTTGCCGTCGATATCGTCGATGTCGGCGGCGGATTTCCGGTCAGCTACCCCGACATGGCACCGCCGCCGCTGGACGACTACGTCGCAGTAATCGAGGCTGCCGGTGCCGCGCTCCCCGGCAATGTTCGGCTATGGGCCGAGCCCGGCCGGGCGCTCGTCGCAGGCGGTGGGTCGGTCGTCGTTCAGGTTCAGCTGCGCCGCGGTGACGCGCTGTTCGTCAATGACGGCGTCTACGGCAATCTGAGCGATGCCGGTGCCCTCGGCTTCCGCTTTCCAGCAAGGCGGATTCGCCTGGGCGAGGCCGATGATCAAGAGGGGACGTTCGGCGACTTCGCATTGTTCGGGCCGACTTGCGACAGTGTGGACCGCATGCGCGGACCTTTCAGCTTGCCCGCCGACATGCGCGAGGGTGACTGGATCGAGCTGGGTCAGCTCGGCGCCTATGGGGCTTGCCTACGCACCGGCTTCAACGGTTTTGGCAAGGCCGATCTGGTCGAGGTCGGCGACCCGCCGATGCTACCGACCCCGGGTTACGAATAAGGGTGGAAGCAGCGGGGGTCCCCACCCCTCCCTTGCCGCGGCCTACGACGCGCGGTTCATCCGGTTGTCGACGAGTTCATCGACGACGGTAGGATCGGCGAGCGTGGTTACGTCGCCGAGGGCGTCGTGCTCGTTCGCCGCGATCTTTCGCAGGATGCGCCGCATGATCTTGCCGGAGCGGGTCTTTGGCAGGCCGGGGGCCCACTGCAATAGGTCGGGGGCAGCGATCGGGCTTATTTCCTGCCGCACCCAAGCGACCAGCTCGCGCCGCAGGTCTTCGCTCGGGGGTTCACTGACCTTCAGGGTGACATAGGCATAGATGCCTTGGCCTTTGATCTCGTGAGGAAAGCCGACGACGGCCGCTTCGGCGACCGTTGGGTGGGCGACTAGAGCGCTCTCGATCTCGGCGGTGCCGAGCCGATGACCGGCGACATTGATGACGTCGTCGACCCGACCGGTCAGCCAATAAAACCCGTCCTCGTCGCGCCGCGCGCCGTCACCGGTGAAATAAAGGCCGGGAAAGTGCGAGAAATAAGTCTGTACAAAGCGCGGGTGGTCGCCGAACACCGTGCGCATCATCCCGGGCCACGGACGCGCGATGCAGAGATTGCCCCCACCCGGACCTTTGACCTCATGGCCGTCATTGTCGACGATGACGGGTTCGACGCCGAAGAACGGCCGCGTCGCAGAGCCCGGCTTCAACGGTGTCGCGCCGGGGATCGGGGTGATGAGAATGCCGCCCGTTTCGGTCTGCCACCAGGTGTCGACGACCGGGCAGCGCTGCTCGCCGACATGGTCGTAATACCACAGCCAAGCCTCGGGATTGATCGGTTCGCCGACGGTCCCAAGAATGCGCAGCGAGCGCCGGCTGGTGCGCCGAATATATTCTTCGCCTTCGCGCATCAGCGCGCGGATCGCTGTTGGTGCGGTATAAAAAATCGCCACATTGTGCTTGTCGACGACCTGCCAAAACCGTGACGGGTCCGGGTAGTTGGGGACCCCCTCGAACATCAGAGTGGTCGCGCCGTTGGCGAGCGGTCCGTACACGATATAGCTGTGTCCGGTAACCCAGCCGACGTCAGCGGTACACCAATAGACCTCGCCCTCGCGGTAGTCGAAGACGTATTCGTGCGTCAGCGAGGTGTAGACGAGGTACCCGCCGGTGGTATGCAGCACCCCTTTCGGCTGCCCGGTCGAGCCTGAAGTGTAGAGGATAAACAGCGGATCCTCCGCCGACATCTCCGCTGGTGCGCAGTCCGGTGAGGCCGCGACGCACGCCTCGTGGTACCAGAGGTCGCGCCCTTCGACCCAATCGATTGACCCCCCGGTGTGGCGGATGACGATCACGTCGCGCACTTCCGGACAATACCGCAAGGCGTTGTCGGCATTGCGCTTTAACGGTATCGCGCGGCCGCCGCGCCGGCCCTCGTCGGCGGTGATCAGCACCGTGGAGCGACAATCCTTGATGCGGCCGACGAGGCTATCGGGCGAGAAGCCGCCGAATACGACGGAGTGGATTGCACCGATGCGGGCGCAGGCGAGCATCGCGACGGCGATCTCGGGGATCATCGGCAAATAGATCGTGACCCGGTCGCCCTTCCGGACGCCTCGAGCCTTCAGGACATTGGCAAACCGGCATACCGCCTCGTGCAGCTCGCGATAGGTGAGGCGGCGGTCCTCGCCGGGGTCGTCGCCCTCCCAAAGGATCGCGTTTTGCTCTGCGCGTTTGGGGAGGTGGCGATCGATGCAGTTGTACGAAGCGTTGAGGGTTCCGTCCTCGTACCAGGCGATTTTTGCCTCGCCCTCGAACGAGGCGTTTTGAACCTTGGTGAATGGCCTGATCCAATTGATCCGCATGCCTTGCTCGGCCCAGAACTGCTCGGGATCGGCAAGCGAGCGCTCGTAAAGCCTGAAATAATCCGCCTCGCTTATCTTGCCGACCTGCGGATGAGTGGAGATCGGGATGACTGTCCGACCGGACATGGCGTTCTTCCTCCTCGGCTGCCGACGCCTCCCCTTGCGTCGCAACTGGCAGCCGAAGATATTCTGCCGCGCTAAGCCGTTACAATACCCCTTCGGTGGCTGGCCGGCTTAATGCCCGGGTGCCGTCCGGGTCGCGAGCAACGCCGCTTGTGTGCGGTTGGCAACATTCAGACGCCGGATGATCTGCTTGACATGCGCCTTGACTGTGCTTTCGGACATTTTTAGCGCGTCGGCGATCAGCTTGTTGGACTTGCCTTCCGCAATCAGGGTCAGGACGTCGCGCTGACGGCGGGTCAGTTCACGCCACGGGCTGCTGTGAGCTCGCTCGGATCTCGGTGTGGGTCCGGCCTCGGTCAGTGCCAAAGGCACATAAGTCCCACCGCCGCGCACGCGCTCGAGTGCGCCCATCAGCACCTTGAGACTGTGGCTGGTCGGGAGAAAGCCCCGTGCGCCGGCACGAAGGATTGCGTGCGCGCGCTCTGGGTCATCGCATTCGGCCGCGACAAGGATCGGAGTATGCGGCACCACCGCAGCCAACAACCCAATGTCCACGAGATCGACATGGGCGCAGGTGGATCCGCCGAGGAGTATCACATCGAACTCCTCGCCGCGCTGCACCAGGCGCACCAGCTCCGAAGCAGTGCCCATATCGGTAACGCGCCAGCGTCTCGGTTGGTGAGCAAGCGCCAATTTGAGGCAGTCGCACCGCAATCGGCTTTGGTCGACGATCGCAAGGTGCCGGCGAGCCGATACCGCGTATCCGGTAGCTATGCTCTGCGGGAAAGTCGCCTCACTTGTAACGAAGTGATCGAGCATGGCCAAGTCGTTCTCCGCGAGTGCTGGCTTTGTATGCGTTCGATCCGAGAGGATGGCGCCACCACTGAAGCGAAGGGCGTAATTTTTTGTAATTCCCTGTAACAAATGGTAAATGAGATTTGGGCCTCGCGAGTAAATTATTAACCCATCATTATCAAGTCAAGCTGAGATCCCTGCCATTTTGCAGAGCGTTGACCATTCGCTTTCTGTAACCGGACAGACTGACAAGCGCGATTGTTTCAACAAGGAAAGACCGGAGAGCTCAGGAGTAGTCCTCATTGTCGAGAGCCCGATGCGCACCTCGGCGGGCGTCACCGGCTTGATGTCCACCATGCCGAGCTTGCCGGCCTTGTCGGTGGGATCAGGATAGAAGGTCTTGATCACCTCGACGACGCCGACGATCTCCTTGCCTTCGTTTGAATGGTAAAAAAAAGCGCGATCACCGAGCTTCATCGCCCGCAAATTATTCAATGCCTGCGCGTTGCGCACCCCATCCCAATGGGTCCTCCCGTCAGCGACGAGCTGATCCCAGGAATAGCTCGACGGTTCCGATTTGAGCAGCCAATGAGCCATCTTCTGTTTCCTTTCGGACCGATTCAATGCATCAGTGGATATTCCGCCTGACCCTCGTAAACCGAGCCAGCCTTTGTCTGAAAGCTCGCGATCAAGCTAAATCCTTCGACCGGCAGCGGTTCGGCCCGGAATTGCGCGTGGGCGACGAGAAACTCGTGCAGCTTGTCGAGCGGTGGATTGCGAAGCCGCGCCAAGGTCACGTGGGGAGCGAATTTGCGCGGCTCCGGGGGCAGCCCGGCGCGAATCAGCGACTGCTCGACCTTGTCGCGGAGCCCCAGGAGTTCCGGTGTGCGCTCGACCCCCGCCCACAGGCTATGCGGTTTGTCGCCACCAAAGACCCCGGTCCCCGCCAGCTGAAGAGTAAAGCGGCGGGCTCGTAACCGCGACAGTGCGTCATCGATGTCGGCCGCAACGTCCTCGCCGATTTCGCCGATAAAGCGCACGGTCAGGTGGAAGTTTCCCGGGTCTACCCACCGTGCCCCCGGCACCCCGGAGCACAATAATGACAGTCGCAGCTTCAGTTCCGGCGGAAATCCGATGCCGACAAAGAGACGCAACATGCCATCCGCCTACCAGCCGGCCGGTCCATCCAAACTCAGACGAAAAGGGTAAGAACGCCGGTGTGTCCATAGAGCCGGTCGCGCGAGATTTCGCCATTTGCAAAAAACCCGATCAGCGGGAATTCGCCGAGGCTCTCGCGGATTAGCGCGGTTTCCACTCCCGGATCGCCAAACAGCGCGGCCCCGCGCGCGACGCAACTGATATAAATCCCCGCTTTCGGGGGCCCGCTGAGCCTCCCGCCGAGTTGGCGGACCATACGGGCCATGTCGCGACGGGCGCTTTCGGGGTCGCGGCGGCAGAATAGAATCGTATCGCCCGGAGCAACCTCCGCGCCCAGGACGAGCCAACCTCGGCCCGGATCGATCGCCGCTAGATTGCGGACGAGATAGTCGCCAGTATCCGAGCCGGCGACGGGCAAACCGGCGAAGATAACCCCACCGACCCGCCGCAGATCGTGAGCCAGCTCCGGTCCGATATCGTCGGTAAAGACGGTCAACGCCGGCCGCCCATCTATCACCATGACGACATTTTCGCGCGCCTCGTCGATGCGGTGCACCGGCCCGATCGGCATGCAGCCCTGGGTCAACCCAGTAGCAACCGAGATCCCGGGGGCGAGCATCAGCCCTGCTACTCCCTCGCCACCGAGCCCGTCCTCGCCGGAAACTCGTGCCAAGAGCGGGTGCGCACAACGATGCGAGACGAGACCGCCGACAAGAAAAGCGCCACTCGCCACGCCAATGTCGACGGCCAGCTTTGGCAAGTCGGGGCAACGCGGGTCGGCGTGAACCAGCGCCAGAGTAGGTTGCGAAGCGTCGATCCAGCCTGCATGTCGACGAGGCAGATCCGATCCCGGATCACCGGTCGCGGAAAATATGCGGAAACCCTCGGGCGGCAAGTCAGCGGTCATTACCACTGCGGCGGGCTCTTCGAAAATTTCGACATTCCCCGAACAGACGCCCAGTCCGACCCCGCCGACCCAGGAACGGATCCCGGTATGTTCGGCGAGAGCATGAACGAGTTGCGGCATAACCGAGGCAGCGGGCTCGGTCGTATAAAGGATGCCGAGCGTTGCCCCTTCGGTCACCGGCAAGCCGGCAATACACCGCTCCGCCAGGCTCGCGGGATCGCCGACCGCCGCGGCAGCAGTAAACCGCGCGCTCATGACGCGCTGCCGAGAAGGCGGGCGACCAGCGGGGCGATCCGGTCGACGAGGACCGCCACACCACGCTCGTTCGGGTGAAGTCCATCAGGCTGATTGAATTCCGGTTTCATGGCCACACCCTCGAGAAAGAACGGATACAGCGGCAATCGGTGCGTCTGCGCGAGGTCGGGGAAGATCCCGTCGAACGCATGTTTATACTCATCCCCCCAGTTCGGTGGGGCCACCATGCCGAGAAGCAGCAATTTCGCACCGCTGGTCTGGATCTTGGCAATCATTTTGTCGAGATTCTCGCGAACCGTCGAGGGGTCGATGCCGCGCAACGCGTCGTTGGCACCCAGCGCCAGGATCACGAGATTGGGCTGATCGGCGAGTGCCCAATCGAGCCGTGCGAGACCGTCTGCCGTTGTGTCCCCCGAGACGCCGGCGTTGACAACGCGCGCTTCGATCCCCCGCCGATGGAGCCATGCCTCGAGCCGCGCGGGAAAAGCTTCCCCCTCCGGTAGTCCGAGACCTGCGGTGAGGCTGTCGCCAAAATCGAGGATTACCGGAACGCCCGCGGCGGCTGGCGTAGCGAGGAACATGAGCGCGAGCCAGACCAATGCAAGAAAACGCCTCGAGCCGCCGCGCCCCTCACCCTGCAAGCGGGGCGAGGGAGTAATGAGAGCGCTTTGCGCCGCTTGCGGGACGAGGGAAGGGCCCGCGTCAGCGGGAGGATGCGGGGCAGGGCGCCTCTGTCGCAGTGCGTTGAAAGCCGGGTCCATCGCGCCATATGGACGGCATCGGCCGCCACGGGCCAGATAACGCCAAATGGCCCGCCCTTTCACCCTCCCCGGCTCGGATGAAAGATGTCCACCTCGCTTCATTCAAGCGGCCCGCTGATTGTTCTTGAAGATGTTCACCTAACACTGGGGAGCACCGCCGGCCCCGTCAACATTCTACGCGGCGTCTCGCTCGAGGTCGGCGCTAGCGAGACTGTCAGCATCGTTGGACCGTCCGGCTCGGGCAAATCGACCCTAATGATGGTACTGGGCGGGCTGGAACGGCCTAGCGGCGGACGAGTGCGGATCGACGGACAAGATTTCGGGACTCTCGGCGAGGATGCGCTCGCCCGGTTCCGCCGCGGGCGGATCGGCATCGTCTTTCAATCCTTCCACCTGATCCCGACAATGACGGCGCTGGAGAATGTCGCGATCCCGCTCGAGCTCGATAGCCGCCGCGACGCTTTTGCCGCGGCTGAAAGCAGCTTGGCCGCAGTCGGGCTCGGTCATCGCCTAACGCATTATCCCGGGCAACTCTCGGGGGGTGAGCAGCAACGAGTGGCGATCGCCCGCGCCTTCGTCTCGGGCCCGAAGCTATTGCTCGCCGACGAGCCAACCGGAAACCTCGACGCCACTACCGGTCGCATGGTCATTGATTGCCTGTTCGAACAGCAGGCCCGGCACAGTGCGACCCTTCTGCTGATCACCCACGATCCGAGCATCGCCGAGCGCTGCGAGCGGCAGGTGCGCCTGGCGGACGGGAAGATCGTCGAAGATCTCTTTGCCGCATCACCGCGGGCGGGCGCAGTCCGGCGGGCGATTTGAGCTCACAGTCGCCGCTCTACGCGTTGCGGCTCGCCCGCCGTGAGCTGCGCGGCGGCATTCGGGGATTGCGGGTCTTTCTTGCCTGCCTGCTTCTCGGAGTCACTGCGATCGCCGCGATCGGCTCTCTCGCGGCTTCGGTAACCGCCGGAATCAAGGGGGATGCGCGCGAGCTGCTCGGCGGCGACGCCGAAGCCCGCCTCGCCTACCGCCCGGCCGATGACGCCGAGCGCGAGTTCCTGGCGCAGAGCGGCACCGTGTCCGAAATCGCTACGATGCGAGCAATGGCTCGCACAACAGACGGCAACCGCCGCAGCCTGATCGAGCTCAAAGCTGTCGACGCCGGCTACCCGCTCTACGGCACGGTCATCCTGTCGCCGACACAGAGCCTCGCCACGGCTCTCGGCAGGCAGAAGGGCAGTTTCGGCGCGGCGGTCGACCCCGCCATTCTCAGCCGGCTCGGGATCGAGATCGGCGACCATATCAAGATCGGCGATGCCGTACTGCAGCTGCGCGCGATTATCGAGCGGGAGCCCGACGCAGCGACGGGCGGCCTCATCTTCGGCCCACCTATCCTGATTTCAGCAGAGGCGCTCGCCCAAACCGGATTGATCCAGCCCGGCGCGCTCGTCTCCTATCACTACCGGTTGCGGCTTCCTCCCGAAACTGACCCGGCGGGTTGGACTAAGACCGCGCGGGCGGCGTTCCCCGAAGCGGGTTGGCAGATCCACAGCTTTGACGAAGCCTCGCCCGCGCTGGAGCGCTTGATCGACCGAGTCGCGCTGTTTCTGACCCTTGTCGGATTGACCGCGCTCCTCGTTGGCGGAGTGGGGATTGGTAACGCCGTCAGCGGCTACATCAAAGCGAAGACATCAACCATTGCCACCCTCAAATGCCTCGGAGCGTCCAACCGGCTGGTTCTCATGGCCTATTTCGCCCAGATCCTGGTGCTCGCCGTTCTCGGCATTGCCATGGCGCTGTTGCTCGGAAGCTTGGCGCCAGCGATTGCCGCACCCTTACTCAAAAGTCTGCTGCCGGTCTCGCTGCGGATCGCAGTCTACCCAGCACCGCTCGCGTTAGCTGCGCTGTTTGGCCTGCTGACCACCCTCGTCTTCTCGCTATGGCCACTCGCCGGCATCGGCCGGGTGCCGGCCGCGGCATTGTTCCGTGACACCGTGGACCAGGCACAACGGCGCGTGCCGGCCGCCGCGATCGGCGCGACTCTGTTATTGGTGCTCGGGCTTGCAGCCCTCGCCGTGGCTTCGGCGCAAGACCGGACGATTGCGCTATGGTTCGTTGCGGGAGCGCTCGCTGCCTTCGCGTTGTTCAGGGTGGCTGGAGAGGCGATTGTCCTGCTGGCGAAAGCGCTTCGGCGGCCGCGTCGGCCGACCGTGAGGCTGGCGCTTACCAACTTGCATCGCCCAGGCGCACCGACCACGCAAACCGTCCTTTCGCTCGGCATCGGGTTGACGGTCCTGGTCGCCGTCACTCTTGTCGAGAGCAATCTCGCGCGGGAGGTCGACACGCGTCTGCCGGCCGAGGCGCCCGCCTTTTTCTTCATCGACATACAGCCGGGTCAGCTGGCAGGGTTCGCCGAGATCGTCCATACCACTCCCGGAGCCCGCTTCGACGAAGTGCCGATGATGCGCGGCCGCATCACCCGGCTGAACGGGATACCCGTCGAGCAAGCCACGGTCGCGCCAGAAGCGCAATGGGCGCTGCGCAGCGACCGCGGCCTGACCTATGCGACAAGTTTGCCGGCGGGCTCACGGCTCGCCGCCGGCGATTGGTGGCCGCCCCACTACCACGGGCCGCCGCTGGTCTCATTCGATGCGACCCTGGCGCAGGGCATGGGGCTCAAGGTCGGGGACAGTTTGAGCGTCAATTTGCTCGGTCGCGAGATCACCGCCAAAATCGCCAGTCTGCGCTCGATCGATTGGGAACGGCTCGGCATCAATTTCGCGATGGTTTTCGCGCCGGGAACTCTCGAAAACGCACCGCAAAGTCTCCTCGCTGCCGTCTATCTGCCGCAGGGCGAAGAGGAAGCCCTAGCGCGCGCGGTGACCGAGCGTTACCCGAACGTTTCGGCCATCCACGTGCGTGAAGCGCTTGCTGCCGTCGATCGCATCATCGCCATGATCGGGGAGGCGGTGCGGCTTACCGCGCTCGTCACCCTCGCCGCGGGTATCCTCGTCCTCGGCAGCGCGGTGGCGGCCGGGCATCACCACCGGGTATACGACACCGTCGTCCTGAAGGTTCTCGGCGCAACGCGCGGCGTGATCACCCGCGCCTTTTTGATCGAATACGGCGCGCTCGGCGCACTCGCCGCGTTGATCTCCGGCGCGGTTGGAACGACTGCCGCCTATTTTCTCGTGACCCGGCTGATGAAAATCGAATGGGTTCTGCCGCCGGCTCCGTTGTTGGGGACGGTAGCGCTCGCGACGTTGCTGACCCTGGCGCTGGGTTTCGTCGGAACCTGGCGGGCGCTCGGAGCCAAACCCGCCCTCTATCTGCGCGACGAGTAAGTCGGGGGGCGGCGGGGCGGGTTCTTATTGAAAAGATCCCGTTTTGTGCCAATATCGCACGCACGAGGAATCCTCCTCGCTTCTCTACTCTCCTTGGAGGGGGTTTATGGCTCTAGGTTCGCAGCCCCGCTGGACGGTGCGGTCGGCGGACGCCCAGGTCGGCATCGATGTCGGCCTGCGGGACTATATGCTCCGTGTCTACAACTATATGGCATCGGGGCTCGCGCTCACCGGCATCGTGGCTTATGTCGCGGCCTATTCCGGCTTCTACGCATCGATCGCGCGCACCCCGCTGATCTGGCTCGTTATCCTGGCACCGCTCGGCCTCGTCATGCTGATGAGCTTCGGGGTGCAGCGCATGCAGGCAAGCACATTGCAGCTTGTCTTCTGGCTCTATTCTGGGCTGATGGGACTGTCGCTCGCGATGGTGTTCCTCGTCTTTACCGGCGAGAGCGTCGCGCGCGTGTTCTTCATCACCGCCGGTACATTCGCGGCGATGAGCCTCTACGGCTACACCACCCAGCGTGATCTGTCGCAGTTCGGCGCATTCCTCTTTATGGGGCTGATCGGCATCATCATCGCCGGGCTGGTCAATATCTTCCTCGCCTCCTCGGCGCTGCAATTTGCGATCTCGGTTATCGGCGTTGTCGTCTTCACCGGTCTGACCGCCTGGGACACGCAGCAGATCAAGGAGATGTATTACGACGGCGACGGTGCCGAGATCGCCGGCAAGAAGGCGATCATGGGAGCGTTGCGGCTCTATCTCGACTTCATCAACCTGTTCATGATGCTGATGCAGCTGCTCGGCACCCGCCGGGACTGATCTAAAGCCGGAATTCCGAAACGAAAGACCCTCAACCGGCCGGGCCTCGCGCCCGGCCGTTTTTGTATCCGCCTGCCAATAACCAAAAGGGGGGAAATCATGAGCCGACCGGGCAGAGGAAAATTTTCCGCAACTGCAGTTCTTGCGGCGGCGTTGTTTACCGCAGGGGATCTGGCTGGGGCCGCCTCCGCCGGCGTGCTCGATCGCATCAGTCAGGACAAGACGATCCGTATCGCCTATCGCGAAGATGCGCCGCCGTTCTCCTATAAGGACAAGATCGGCGAACCCGTCGGCTTCATGGTCGATTTGTGCCGCGAGGTGGCCAAAAAACTCGCAGAACAGCCGAACCTGACCTCACTCAGCGTAAGCTATGTCCCGGTCACGGCAGCCAATCGCTTCGAGGCGATCCAGCAACAAAAAGCCGACCTTTTGTGCGAGCCGACGAGCGCTACCTTATCCCGGCGCGAGCTGGTCGATTTCTCGATCCCGACCTTTGTCGACGGCGCTGGTTTGATGATCCGGGCAGATGGCCCTCATGATCTGAAAGAGCTGGCCGGCCAAAAGATCGGAGTACTGGGCGGCACCACAACCGAGCAAGCGCTGCGCAATTCGCTCAAATTGGCAGAGATCACTGCCGATGTCCTCCCCGCCAAAACCCATGCCGAGGGTCTCGCGATGCTCGACGAAGGCAAGGTCTCGGCCTATTTCGGCGACCGGTCGATCCTGGTGTCACTGATCAGGGACAGCAAGGCTCCCGACAAGCTGATGCTGGCCGAAAATTACTTTTCCGTGGAGCCTTATGCGCTGGCGCTACCGCGCGGCGACGAAGCTTTTCGGCTCGCCGTGGACCGGGCTCTGAGCCACATCTATCGCAGCGGCGAGATCGCCGCGATCTTCAAGCGCACCTTCGGCGAGCAGACCAAACCGGGTCAAGTCCTGCAAACACTCTATTTGGTCGTCGGGTTGCCGGACTAGAAGGCGAGGACGCGCCTTCACATCCGTCTGGCGGTGGGCCTAGTCTCAGCCTTTGGCTGCCGTGCGATCGCCGGCGTTCAACCAAGATCTAGCGTGCGGGGGGCGTGGTGATTGGGCCGGAACGGGCTTCAATATCTGACCAAGCTGAACCGTGTCGATCTGTCCTTCCCGATACGCGATCAACGCAGCGGCGTTTAGCGATATCCATTGAAATACCGCTGTTCGTCATCCGGGGAAAGCTGGCCGGCGATGACGCGCGGTGAAGGACGAACACCGACAACAGCCGTATTTGTTGCGTTCATCTGATTGCGGTGGGTCAAATTGACTTTGACACCTACCTCATGTCGAGCATTCTCGCGAGGACCAACCCAAACTGTCATCGGTAAGCCCGTGGTGCGCGGGAATACGTTCGCCATCTCGAAAAGATCGTCTGTCGCCAACGGCTCTGCGTCTTCCGAAGCGACTTCGTTTATCTTCACAACCGGTCTCTCGATGCTGGCTGCCCGGTATTTGTCTCGGGCAGCACGAAAAGCAATTTCCCTGCGCGCCTAATGCGCCTCGTCCCAGCTCCTGGCCCAACCGGTCTCGACGACGAGCGGCACCGAGAGCTCGCAATGCGGTGCGCAGGCGCCTTCCATCACCGCCTTGACTATCTGTGCGGTATGCTCGACCTCGGCTTCCGGCGCCTCGAACAACAGCTCGTCATGGACCTGCAAGAGCATGCGCGCACGCAGCTTTTCACGCGCCAGCGCCGCCGGAATGCGAGCAATCGCGCGTTTGATGATGTCGGCTGCCGAGCCTTGCAGCGGCGCGTTGATCGCCTGGCGTTCGGCGCCGGCCCGACGCGCCGGGTTGGCATCGCGGATCCCGGGGATGAAGCATTTGCGCCCGAAGATCGTCTCGACATAGCCGGTGCGGCGGCAATCGGTCTTGATCCGCTCCATATAGGCGCGGATCGCCGGAAAGCGATCGAAGTAGGCGCGGATATAAGCTCCCGCCTCGGCTTGCGGCACCCCGATCTGCTGTCCCAAGCCAAAGGCGCTGATGCCATAGATGATGCCGAAATTGATCGCTTTCGCCCGCCGCCGCGTGTTGGCGTCCATCGCGGCGAGCGGCACGCCGAAGACTTGGCTCGCGGTCAGCGCGTGAATGTCGACGCCGTCGCGAAACGCTTGCTCAAGCTCGGGCACATCGGCGACATGGGCGGCGAGCCGTAACTCGATCTGGCTGTAATCGGCCGACAGTAGCAGATAACCCGGTTCGGCGACGAACGCATGGCGGATGCGGCGGCCTTCCTCAGTGCGGATCGGAATGTTCTGCAGATTGGGATTGTTCGACGAGAAACGTCCGGTCGCCGCTACGGCAAGCGCATATGAGGTGTGCACCCGACCGCTCTCGCGGTCGATCTCTTCGGAGAGCGCATCGGCATAGGTCGATTTGAGTTTGGTCAGCTGTCGCCATTCGAGCACATAGCCCGGCACCTCGTGCAAGGGAGCCAGCTCCTCGAGGATCGAGGCATCAGTGCCATAGGCGCCGGTCTTCCCCTTCTTGCCGCCAGGAAGGCCCAGTTTTTCGAACAGCACGTCGCCGAGCTGCTTTGTCGAGCCAATATTGAACTCGTTGCCAACGGCACGAAAGATCGCCTGCTCGATTTCGGCGATGCGCCGCTCGAAATCGCCGGACAATTCCGCAAGGGCCGCGGGGTCGACCTTGATCCCTTCCCGCTCCATCGCCGCAACTACCGGCACGAGCGGCCGCTCGATCGTCTCGTAGAACGAAGTCATCTTGTCGCGCACCAGGCGCGCCTTCAACAGCATGTGCAGCCGCAGCACCGCTTCCGCGCGCTCGGCCGCGAAATCGCGCGCCCGCTCCCGCGGCACCTCGGCAAACGCTATCAGGCTCTTGCCGGTGCCGATCAGATCCTTGAGCGGCGGCAGCTCGTGTTCGAAGGAGCGCGGAACGAGGTTTTCGATCGTGTGATCGAACTGGCCGCCGTCGAGCACGTAGGACATCAGCATCGTACAGTCATACGGGGCGAGCGCGATGCCGTAGCGCGACAGCAGATGCGCCGCGGTCTTCATGTCGTGGCCGATCTTGAGGACCCCAGGATCCTCGAGCAGCGGACGCAGCCGCTCGATCGCTCCCTCCAGTGTGATGTCGCCGCTTCCGCCAAGATCGAGGCCGCCGGTCACGCGATGGCCGAGCGGGACATAGGCAGCAGAGCTCTCCGCCTCCGCGGGCTCGCTCTGGTCGGCGACGGGGACCCAAGCCAGCGCGATACCGGCAAGCTCGGGACGCCGGCCCGCGACAGCGCTCGCCTCCGGCCAGATCGCGACCGTCCCCGCTTTACGCACCTCCTCGATCCAGTGATCGAGTTCTTCGAGGGTGTTGATGAGCGCGTAGGTATGCGGCGCCGAGAAGGGCGGGATCTCCGGAATCACTGGCTCCATAGGCCCCGATGGGGCAGGTGCTTCGATGTCGAGACGCCGCACGACGCGCGATTTGAGCGCGCGCAACTCCATCTCATCGAGAAACGGGAACAGCTTGTCCGGGTCGTACGGTTTCACCCTCAGTGCGGACAACGGGCAGGGCAACGGTACGTCGTCGTCGAGCTTGACCAGTTCCTTCGACAACCGCGCCTTGGCTGCGTTTTCGACCAACGTCTCGCGGCGTTTGGGTTGCTTGATCTCGTGCGCGCGGGCGAGCAAGGCTTCAAGATCGCCATAGGTATTGATCAATTCGGCCGCGGTCTTCACGCCTATCCCCGGCACACCGGGCACGTTGTCTGTGCTGTCACCGCACAGAGCCTGCACATCGATCACTTTGTCAGGACCGACGCCGAATTTCTCGCGGACTTCCGCTTCGCCGATCGGGCGATCAGTCATCGGATCGCGCATTTTCACCTTGTCGTCGACGAGCTGCATCAGGTCCTTGTCGGAAGACAGGATCGTCACCTCGGCGCCCGCTTCGACCGCATGTCGCGCGTAAGTCGCGATCAGATCATCCGCTTCGAAGTCCGGCATCTCGATCTGACAAATATCGAACGCCGCTGCGGCCCGCCGCACGTGTTCCAGTTGCGGTCGCAAATCGTCCGGCATCTCCCGTCGATTGGCCTTGTAGTCGCTGTATATTCGGTTGCGGAAACTTTGACCGGACGCGTCGAAAACGACCGCCATGTGGTCGGCGTCGGTTTCCCGCCGATATTTATCCAGCATATTGCTGAACAGGGTCACCACCTCGGTGACCATGCCGTCGGACTTGCGCTGGAACACCGGATCGGCGGTCCGCGCGCGGGCGAAATAGGCGCGGAAGATGAAGCCCGAGCCATCGACCAGAAACACATGATGTGGCGTTCTCGAGGAGGCAGGTGGAGCCTCGGTCGGTTGCGGCTCCGCGGCGATCGGTTCGATGATTTGGTCCACGGCTTCCTGCATCTAAACGTTGCGCTCTTCCGACACCCTCGGTGGCGTGACCGCATCCGCCCCGGCAGCCCCCTGCATCGCGCGATTGACGAAGAGGCGGGAGCAGTAAGGGCACTCGATCTTCCCTGCCGGGCCGAGATTGAGATAGACCCTGGGGTGGCCGAGCGATCCGCCGCCATTGCAGGCAGCGACCGTCTCGTCGATGTAGATGGTTTCGAAAGGACCCATATGCGACCGGGAAATGCGGGCGGACACCAGCGACGGTCGGCTGACCGTTTGACCGGAATGATACGCTTTGCCGCTCGACAATCAACAATCCGCTCCAGAAACCGGTCCGCGGACTGCCGTATTGACGGAAACGCGTGAGCTGCCGACCGCGGAACGCATACGGCCTCTGGTCGGCTTGGCTGTCTCTTGCTCTGTTGCTTTTGGCCGGCTGTGCGCCGACGATTGACGAGGACGCTCGGCTCGCCGGAAGCGGGACGGCGCGCGCGGCCCCTGAGCCAAAACCGATGCCGCGGTTTACCCAGAGGAGCTTCGTCACCGCCGACGGCCAAGTGTTGCCGCTGCGCATATGGCTGCCAACGGGCGAAGTAAAAGGGGTGATCCTGGCCCTCCACGGCTTCAACGATTACAGCAACGCCTTTGAGAGCCCCGGCGAGGCTTGGGCCAAGCGCGGCATCGCCACTTATGCCTACGACCAGCGCGGCTTTGGGGCCGCACCCGAGCGAGGGTTCTGGCCGGGTCGCGCCGCACTCGCTGCCGACGCCGCCACCGCGACCAAGATATTGCGCCGCCTCTACCCCAGGGTGCCTCTCTACCTGCTTGGCGACAGCATGGGGGGAGCGGTGGCAGCCGTCGCAGTGACCGGTGAGAGCGGCACGCCGGTCCCTGATGTCGACGGCGTCATTCTAGCCGCTCCGGCCGTATGGGGCCGCGCGACCATGGACCTTCTCCCGAGGCTGGCGTTATGGGCCGGGGTCCGCGTCGTGCCGGGCCTCACCTTGACCGGACGCGGACTCGAGAAAAAGCCATCCGATAATATTGCAATGTTGCGCGCCTTGTCGCGCGACCCGCTAGTTATCAAGGAAACTCGGATCGACACGATCTACGGTCTGGTCAACCTGATGGATGCAGCGCTCGATTCCGCACCGCGGCTGGACGTGCCGCTGTTGGTCATGTACGGCGCAAAGGATGAGATCGTGCCGAAGACGCCGATCCGTGGGTTTGTCAGCAGCCTACCGCCCCAATGCCGTCGCCGAGCGAGGCTCGCCTGGTACGAGGATGGTTATCACATGCTGTTGCGCGACCTCGAAGGCCCGCTGGTGATCGCCGATGTCGCGAGTTGGGTGATTGCGCCTGCCGCGCCTTTGCCCTCCGGCGCCGATCGTGCCGCTGCGCAAGCCTTCCTGCGCAGTGGTAGCCAAATTTCGCTCGACACGCACTGAGCGCATGCAGCCGCTCGTGATTCTGCAGCTGCTGATGCTGTTGATGTTGGCTAACGGTACGCCGCTGTTAGCCAAGAAAATTCTTGGCGACCGTTATTCCTACCCCGTTGATGGCAATCTCACCTTCCCGGACGGGCGGGTGCTCTTCGGCCGCTCGAAGACGATACGCGGGGTCGTGCTCGCCATTCTGGTAACCACAGCCGGTGCACCACTGATTGGTCTCGACTGGAGAATCGGGTTTGCGGTGGGCAGCTTCGCGATCGCCGGCGACCTTTTCTCGAGCTTTGTAAAGCGTCGTTTCAATATGCCGCCGAGTAGCCAGGCGAGCGGGCTCGACCAGATCCCCGAATCACTGCTTCCGCTGCTTGCCTGCCGCACTTCGCTGTCGCTGACGACGGCCGATATCGGCGTTTGTGTCGTGGTGTTCTTTATTGGCGAGGTGCTGCTGTCTCGCCTGCTCTACGCTTGGCGCTTGCGCGATCGCCCGTACTAGAGCCGAAGACGATCGCAGCGGAAGCTATGCAACGCGATTTCCGGCGGGCAGTTGAGGCGTACCGGGACAATGGAGGAACCGACGCCAACCGATGTGTATCCGACCATCTCATGGTATTTCCACGCCCCGGATCCCATACGACGCGGAAGAACCGAATCGAGCGTAACCGGGATGGCACCAGGCAGGCAGATCTGGCCTCCGTGGGTGTGTCCGCTCAGCAGCACATTGAAACCGGCATGCGCCGCCTGGCGGTAGATCTCCGGCGTATGCGACAGCAGGATCGAAAATTCTGCATTGGGGATTTGTGAGGCTGCCTTCTCGATATTGTCCACTCTGTAGTAATGCGCATCGTCGATGCCGACCAGATGGATGCGTTCGCCGCCGCGCTCGAGGGTCTCCGATTCGTTGAGCAGCATCTGGATCCCCATATCCTCCAATGCCGGCACCATCCGGATCGTGTCATGATTGCCGAGGACCGCGTAGACCGGCTCTTTCAGTTGGGCGCGCACCCGCGCCAGGCCCTCTATTGCCGGCTCGAACGGCCCGTAGGTCTTTCCGCGATAGTCGCCAGTCAACACGCACAAATCGTATGAGACTGTCGGCAGCAGCTCGATCAGCCTTGCCATCGCCCCTGCGTTCATGTCGGCATGCAGATCGCTGAGCTGAAGGACCGTGAAACCGTCAAATGCCGATGGAAATTCGGGCAACCGGATGTCGTGATGCCGTATTTGAATGTTTTCGGCATTCTTTCGTCCACGCCAGTACAGCCCGGTCAGTTTCAGTGCATTTCGAATAATTAAAGGACTGCGGCTCCAGTTTTCCGGGTGGAAGAAGTTGAGGCCCTGGCCGAAGACCCGAACCTCGTGGTCGTCTTCGATGCCGAGCCGCTGCCTGGCGTGCAGTCGACCGAGACGCTTTTCCAATCTTTCGAGAACATCTTGATTGATCGCGGGGCAGGCGCGCTGTCGAGGTTTTTCGGCGAGCTGAAGGTCCATTTATTCTCCCGGCGCAACTGCCATGCGCCCCCAGGCCGCGCGCGGGCCCCAGCGTGAATCGCACCGCAAATTTTGGCGAATGCAAGGCGGGGTTGTTAATGCGCGATCGGAACGAACTTGTGAAACGCTATCGAGGAAAGGCGAAGGGATGCCGGCCACGCGACGGGAACCTCCTTGCATCTGTCAGTTTGAGGCTGTATCCCCACCTTGTCCGCACCCGTAGCTCAGCTGGATAGAGCGCTGCCCTCCGAAGGCAGAGGTCGTGAGTTCGAATCTCGCCGGGTGCGCCAATTTTCAAATACTTATGTCAGTCGCTGACCAAGGTCAGGCGCGCTAGCAACCGCATAGCAACACGCGTGGCCCAAATTCTGCGGCAAAAGCATGACCCAAAGATTGCCGATTCGATAACGATCATGGCAATGCCGGCCGATCGCTCGCCGGCCTGGGGCGGGCGCCCCGCTGTACGGGGAAAACGGCCCCGGCGGGGAGGGGGCCGAAGATCTGGCTGGCGTGTGTGCGTGTGTGGGGAAAGCCGGCGGTTCACACGCGCGCGCGAGCCGCTTGCCGCGGTGTCGGGCGCCCGCCACATATGCGGGCATGGCAGGTTCCCCGCTCAAGCGACAGCGCCGTAAGGAGCTGCGCTGCATACAACCGCGCATCCCGATGCATCAGTGGCGCAGCTTCTCCGATACCGAGAGATCGTCGCCATCTTCGGCATGTCGCTCGACGAAGTGCTCGAACTCATGTCGATCCCCTTCGCCGAGGCCGACCTTCACGAACGCAACCTGAAGCTCCGCGTGTTCGAATGCATGATGAAA
>Ga0306920_100000362_pt1 | contig 52423 bp, 51 predicted proteins | sample flu12Cox44000170_FD_204666 | JGI IMG/M metagenome (GOLD analysis project Ga0306920, IMG submission 204666) | Lab enrichment of tropical soil microbial communities from Luquillo Experimental Forest, Puerto Rico - flux4day.12C.oxic.44.000.170 (v2)... | ecosystem: Environmental > Terrestrial >... | reverse complement strand
CATTGTCGGCCAAGATGACAGGCGCAATCAGACCCCGGAGTTCCGCGTCACGATGGATGGAATTTTGTTCAACCCGCCATGGAACATCCCGGAGGACATCGCCACCGAGGAAATCCTGCCGAAGACCAGTTCCGACCCGAATTATCTGGCGAAGCATAACATGGTTATGCTGCCCGATGGCGGGCTGCAGCAGCTGCCGGGACCCAACGCAGGGCTCGGGCAACTAAAGTTCGAGATGGAGAACCGGTTCGGCGTTTACCTGCACGATACCCCGTCAAAAAATCTGTTCAGCCGCGATAACCGCCGCATCAGCCATGGATGCATACGGGTACAGAATCCCCGCGAATTGGCCGCCCTGCTGATGCAGCAACCGATCGACACAATCAATCAAGCGATCGCGACGGGCGGCACCACCCGACGCAATCTGCCAGCGCCCGTGCCGGTATTCGTGGTCTACCAGACCGCGTATGTAGATAGCGACGGCACGTTGCAATTTCGCCCCGATGTATACAACCGCGACGCCGAGATCTGGCCGCACCTCGATCCGGTGCGGCAGCCGGTGGCGGAACGCGAACCGGCGGGGCAACCTCGGGGCTGACCTTTAAACGCATCGCTGGCGCGGACCAAGGTCCTCCCTCGGTGCCGTAGGCGCCTACAAGGCGCTGGCCAACTACACTCAGCTCGGCGGCGTGCTAACCGTCTTCGGCCTCCCCGAATAACTGCGGGATAATGCCGACGAAGTTGTCAGGCCAGTATCGCTATCCGGATGCCAGACTGCCAGCCCCCGCTTCGCGAAGAGCCTAACGCCACGACGAGTGTCGGTGACGGATTGGAAGTGCTCGTTACCCCGAAAATGGGTCTTTCCTGATCAGACCGCGGTGAAGTGAAGTCGTAAATATTTTAAGGCCAAGGTTGATACGGTCGAGCTCTATCCTGAGGGACTGAATCTCATCGGCCGAAACGTTCCATCCGCAGATGACGCCACTGACTGTTGATCGGCTGATAGACCTAAGATGCATTTTTCCGTCGACGCTGGGCTGGCAGGCCGAGAGCGCACTAACCACCCTCCATTCACGTTCATAATCCCAGTCCTGAAACTTGCAGAAGAAAAGGTTGTCTTGTGAGGAAGGATCGTAGGTCATCCCGACGAGATCTTTAACATACTGAACGGGTTTGAGGGAATTCAGACTACCGGTCGCATCTCCATAAAATTCCCGGTCAAGACCGTCAAAGCGCATCACATACCCTTTGGCTTGTGCGCCGTAATGTGCCCACATCGGAAGTGAGTCGAACCGCTCGGTGAGAGACAGGATTCCCACCCGCGAGCGGATCAAGGAGATAGTTTGCAATAGCTCCTGTTCCATCAAATCAAGATTGTCGAAGATCGGCAGTGCCAGGGTCTGGTTGGCCAATTGTACGGTCGCCGGCCGGGACCGGCCTCGGGTTTCCGGCGAAAGAAGCCGCAATATTGCTTCCTGACATCCCAGCCATTCGAACTGCTTTTCGGTATACCCATCCCTGCGCACCGCACTTAGCGAGTCGCGTACGGCATCGCGGTCCATTTGCGGCACGAGTTTCGATGGATCGTTCAACTCGTCTATCTTTGTGAATTTGAGTGAGCCGCCGGCGATGGCACGCACCGCTGCCTGGCTTCCCGCAAACTTGTATAGCGTTGTCATCGGAAAACCTCTGCTTTGAGCAACCAGGTTCTAGAACGTTTCATAAGTCCCAAAAAACTGGAACAAGGGTACCCCCGCTGTTGGAGTAAATTTTTCAGTCTTGAACCTAAAGGCAAGCTCCGACCCTTCGAAATGCACTGGAGAGGACAAACTATTGATCGAACCATCGCCCCAGAACAGAAAGTCGAACTCGCAGATGCAAGTTATTGATACCCCGCGGTGCGTGAAATTAGTCCTGGGTCTGGTGCAGCGTACTCTAAGTATACCAAATACCTCGAATAATCAACGCTGGCGTCCTGCGCGTGGACAGCGTTCGAATAGTCCCACGTCCACTCGCTGGGGCCTCCACCGGCTCGACAGAATGCAGGCGTCAACGCCTCCCTACGGGACGTGGATGCAGGAAACTGGCCCCACCGACTGATGATCGGCTTCGTGACGCAGGTGCCGGGCCGACCTTGCGCTTCTGCTCTTTGGATAACGCCTTCGCGCCGTAAGCTGGCGTTCATAGGACCTGAGTAAAGCCGGGCGTCGCCATTGCTCGACACCTCCGGTCCGGACTTCCGCCCGAGGCGAGCGTCCCACCCTAGACCACAGTATTTCGTGGAACATCCTTGAACGGCTTGTCCGTGTCGCCGGTCCGCTCGCGCGGCATCTTCAAGACGCGTTCGCTGATGATGTTGCGCTGGATTTCGTCCGTACCACCGGCGATCGAGCTGGCCGGCACCGACACCAGGATCTCCGCCAGCAACCCACTCATTGGGCTGTCGTCTCCGGTCAGCAGCGCATCCGGCCCCAGCAGCGATGTGTGCACGCGAGCCGCCGCCCGGGCGATGATGCTGGACGCCAGCTTGCCGAGAGAGCCCTCGGGACCCTGCGGCCGCCCCTGCTCCTGCGCTGCGCGGGCGCGGCGAGCGGTCCATTCCGCAGCCTTCGACATCGCCATCACCTTTGCGATTTCCTGCCGCAATACCGGATCGTTGATCTTGCCGGTCGCCCGCGCCTGCTCCAGGATCAGATCAGCGCGGCCCGCACGCTGCGGATACCACTTGTAGGGCTCCATCGTCGTGCGGATTTCCTCGCGCTCCTCGTGATAGATGCGGCCCGGCTTGTCCGAGGCGATCGCCCAGCTGCGCAACCCGTCGGCGCCGCGGCGCTCGTGCATCAAAGTCGTTGTCGTCACCGCCCAGCCGTTGCCGACCTCGGAGACGAGGAATTCGGGCTCGACCTTGGCGTCGGTAAAAAACACCTGGTTGAACGAGGCATAGCCGTTCATCTGTCGCAATGGCTGCACCGTGACACCCGGCTGCTTCATATCGATGATGAAATACGACAGGCCCCGGTGCTTCGGCTGGTCCCAATCCGTACGCGCCAGCAACAATCCCCAATGCGCCTTGTGCGCGCTGGTGGTCCACACCTTTTGCCCGTTGACAACCCATTGATTGCCGCGGAACTCGGCCCGCGTCACCGCACCGGCGACGTCCGATCCGCTGCCCGGTTCGCTGAACAACTGGCACCAGATATCCTCGCCGGTCAGAATGCGCAGCAGGAACTTCTCCTTCTGCCAGTCGGTGCCATGCTCAAGGATGGTCGCAGCCGCCAGGGTGCGGATCCCCACCTTCGCGACGCCGACAGCGCCGATGCGCTTGAATTCCTCCTCGACCACCGCCACCAAGCGAACCGGGAGGTCGCGGCCGTACCAGTGCTGCGGCCAATGCGGGACGCCCCACCCGGATTGAGCCAGCTTTAGACGCCATTCCACCAGCCCATAGTCCGGGTTCCAGTTCGCCTCCAACCAGGCGCGGGCCCCGGCGCGGACGGTATCTTCGCTGATCTCGGTCATGTTGCTCGCTCCTCAGGCCGGCCAGTTCTGCAGCATCAGTTCACGGTGATAGTTGGCGTCGCCCAGCAACACCTCGGAGCTTTTTGCCCGCTTGAACCAGAGATGGGTGTCATTGTCCCAGGTGAAGCCGATGCCGCCATGAATCTGCACCGCGTGGATGGCGGTTTGCATATACGCATCGCTGGCACAAGCCTTGGCGAGATGCGCGTTGGCCACCGCGTCGTCGTCCCTCCCATCCAATGAGGCCGCGGCGTAATAGGCGGCCGACTTGGCCAGTTCCACCTCCAGCAGCATATCGGCCTGCTTGTGCTTCATCGACTGGAACGAAGCGATCGGCTTACCGAACTGCATGCGCATCATCGCATAGGCCAGCGCATCCTCCCGCAGCCTCTCGGCTCCGCCGACCATTTCGTTGGCCAGACAGACCGCGGCCTCGACCATCGTGCGGGCAAACGGGGCCGCCGCCCCGCCGGCCGTACCCAGCGGGCGGGCGGCCACCCGGTTGAACTCGAGCCGGGCGAACTTGCGCGTCGGATCCATCGATCTCAGGGCGCGGCGGGTCAGCCCCGGGGCATTGCCGTCGACGCTGAACAATGACAGGCCCTGCGGCGCACGGGCGAGGACGACGATCAAATCGGCGCTGTGGCCGTCGACGACATAACTCTTATGCCCGTTCAGCACGATTTCACCGCTTTCTGCGGTCGCGGTCAGCGCCGTGCCCTCGGCGTCCCAGCTCCCGTTGTCCTCGACCCAGGCAAGGGTCGCGGTCGTCGCGCCGACGGCGATGCCCGGCAGCAACGCCCGCCTTTCCGCCTCGGCGCCGGCATTCATGATGGCGCCGGCGGCCAACACCGCCGTCGCAAAATACGGTGCGCAGAGCAGGGCGCGCCCCATCTCCTCCAGCACAATGCATTGATCGCCACAGCCGAACCCGTAGCCGCCATAGGCTTCGGGAATGCGGATCGCTGTCAGGCCGAGCGCGGAGTTGATCGCGCGCCAGCCCTCGCGTTCGTAGCCATGGTCGGTTTCCATCAATCGCCGCACTTCCTTCGTCGGCGAACGGTCTGCCAGCAAACGGCGCAGGTTGGAGCGGAACTCTTCCTGCTCGCTCGAAAAACTGAACTTCACGGAACTCTCCCGCGTGCGTGTCAGGTCTAAATGTGAGCGGCTCTTACCGTCCGCTGATTGTCGAGATGGCCCTATCGACGCGCAATTTCCTGCCGTACTCGTTACCGGCCGTCAACACGGTAATCGCAAAAGACGTTATGGCGCTCTAGAACTCGACCAACCCGCAAAAGTCCGGGAATTTGGGCCATTGCTCGCAACACCAAAACGAGTGATCCTGGAGGTCACCGCGCCCGGCATCGCGCGGGTATCGTCGCGGAGAAATGGCGATGAAAGTCACCGGACGCTGCCATTGCGGCCAAATCAGCTTCGAGGCCGAGATCGACCCGACCCAGGTCAGGATCTGCCATTGCACCGATTGTCAAACCCTCACCGGCACGGCGTTTCGCACGAACGTGTCGAGCTTGCCCGGCACCTTTGTCCTGAAGAGCGGAACACCGAAGATCTACTTCAAGACGGCTGAAAGCGGGAACAAGCGGGCGCACGGATTCTGCCCCGAATGCGGCACACCGATCTATTCGACGGCTCCAGACCCCAACCCGACGTCCTATGGCCTGCGGGTGGGCGCGCTCGACCGCCGCGCTGAGCTGCGTCCGACACGGCAGGGCTGGTGCCGATCGGCGCTGCCCTGGTCGATGGATCTCACCGGTGTGGACCGCTTCGAGCGCCAGCCATAGCACCGGACAAAACCCCCGCCGGTACTTGACGATTGGTCGCCTCGTTATTCGGGCTACCACCTCTACTACCGGAGCCGCCAGCAGTCAGCGGTATAATGAGTCATCAATAGCTGCCCTGGGATGAGGCGCCCGCCGACCATCGAGCCGAGTTTTCCCTCCATAGCGTTAATCTCCGCGGCGCGGCGCGCCGGTGGTAAAAGGTCGGATCATCGCACGGAGGACCGAGCCATGCCCCTAACGACGGACGAAAAACTCTTGGCCCTGCGCTTGGAAATTCTCGACGCGTTCGACAAAGCCAATCGGGGTATTCATGCAGGGTTCAGACCGGCGCATGCGAAGGGCATCCTGCTGACGGGCACGTTTACGCCGTCCTCGGAAGCTGCCTCGCTGACGCGGGCGCCGCATCTCAACCGGAGTTCCACGCCGGTGACGGTGCGTTTCTCTGACTTTGCCGGAATTCCGAGCGTTGCCGATAACGACCCGCAGGGTGCGGGCCCGCGCGGCTTTGCGGTTCGCTTCCACCTTGCCGAGCATGTCCACACCGACATCATCGGTCATTCAGTCGACAACTTCCCGACGCGTAGCGCGGAAGGACTCGTGGAGTTCCTGAATGCGGTGAGTGCCACCGACCCTGCCGGACGACATCCGAATGCTATCGAGTAGTTCCTCGGCGCGCATCCCGCGGCTCAAAGATTTGTTCGGATCCCGAAGCCCATTCCGAGCAGCTTTGCCAGAGAATCGTTCTTCGCGGTATCCGCATTCAAGTTTACTAACGAGGACGGCATGAGCCGCCACGGGGGCTACCGGGTATGCCGGTCGCCGGCAACCAATATCTCGGCGAGACCGAAGCCGCCGCGCGCGGTCCAAACTTCCTCTTCGACGAGATCAAAGAGCGCGTTGCAAGGGCACCCGTCAGGTTTCGCGTGGCCGTGCAGTTGGCCGAGGGCTCTTGGCACTCATCGAGCGCTGGCTTGCCGCCGGGACCTGCCGGCGTTTCGTGTGTACCCTCAAGTTCCAGGGCGCGACCGACCATGACACCGCCCGGCGCTTCGCCGCCATCCCGGGCTCGCAGCTGCGGCACCTATTTCACAACAAGCACGAGTTGACCTGGATAAAGATCGGGTAATATTCGTCGAGCTTTCGCCGCATTTCCCGGGTTTTCTCGGTCTCATCCCGCGGTCGTCGATCGAACCGCTGCGCAGAAGCGATATCAAGGGCAATATCGTTCGAGCAAATTTGAACCGGCGCCCTGGCCCGTTAATCTGGTCTACCGTGGCGGCCGGTTGCTGCTGCTGAAGCTGCGCGCCTTTCTCGACTTCGCAGCGCCGCGGCTCAAGGCGGCGCTGCCGGACGGCTCCGAGCCGCAACGCAGGGGTACAGCATGAGCCTCGTCATGGATGAGCGCGTCGGCCACGACGGCCGCAGGCCAAGCCCGTTTTCCTGGCGCATCCGCTACGCCCTCGCGCGTAAGGGCGTATCAGTCGAATTCCGTCTCGTCCGCTTCGCCGATGTCGAGACGATCCGAGCCTTGAGTGGTCAGCACATGGTACCGATCCTCTGCGGCGGCGACCGGGTCATTCACGATTCCTGGAACATCGCGTGCTATCTCGAAGACCGGTTTCCCAACCGCCCGTCGCTGTTTGGCGGGGAGGCCGGGCGTGGACTCACACGCCTCGTCAACAACTGGGCGGCGGAAACGTTTGGTCCGGTTGTCCGGCGATTGATTTCGGCCGATTTCGTCCTTTGCCTGGCGCCGGAAGACCGCGAGTACTGCCGCAGATCGCGGGAAGCCGCCTTCGGCTGCACATTGGAGGAATATTGTGCCGACCGGCCACGCTGGCTCGCCAAATTTGGCGTCGTCACAGCCCCGCTTGAAGCGACACTGACGGAGCAACCCTACTTCGGCGGCGCGACGGCAACTTACGCCGATTACGTATTGTTTTCGATGTTCCAATACGCCCGGCTGGGCTGTTCGGACGACTTCGTAGCCGAGGGCACCGCGCTGCGCCGCTGGCGCGACGAGCTGGCGCGAGCGTTTGACGGGCTGGGCAACCGTTTTCCGGAGCATTCAGCAAGCCTCGCCTGACACGAGAGGCCGCCGCAAATCTGCCACTCCTGCATTGGCGTATGCCGGCCTTCCCGGATGTCTTGCTCTGCGGCTTGGCAGTGCTCGCAATCGGCATATGCGTCGGCTTGCCGTTGGCGCGTTGCCTCGTCGACGAGCCGCGGCTTGGCTGGGCGCTTGCACCGGCTCTCGGATGGGCCGCGTTCAGCACCTTGGCATTGCCGATCCTCTGGGCAATAGGGTTTTCGCGGGCCCATGTGACCGCGCTGTGCGGCGTCGCCGTTCTCGTCGGCGTCGTCGCTTCCCTCCGCGGGCCAGCGCGGCCAGAACACGTGCCTGCCGTGCCGATCTGGGCGTTTGCGGCGACAGCAGCGCTGGCGATTTTACCGACGCTCGGCGTATGGCCCAAGCTCGGCGATGGCGGCTTGGTGCTTGCGGAGCCGTTGTTCGACCATTCGAAGATTGCGATCGTTGACGACATCGCCCGGCTCGGCCTGCCGCCGGGGAACCCGTTCTTCGCCGAGACCGGCGCGCTCGCTTATTACTATCTCTGGCATTTCAGCGCCGCGGCAGTCGCCGCGTTGATAGGCGCGAATGGCTGGGAAGCCGATATCGCGCTCACCTGGTTCACCGGCTTTGCTTCGCTCGCCTTGATGATGGGGCTGGCGGTGCAGCTCGGCGGGCGGCGTCTTGCGGCACCTCTCGTCGTTTTGCTGAGCCTTGCAGCGTCGCTATGGCCGCTCCTTGAGCTCCTGTTTCCCGCCGATTTTATCTACGGCGCGCTGTTCCAATTACCGTGGCCGCGCAGCTGGATCTTCCAGGCGAGCTGGGTGCCGCAGCATCTGGCGTCGGCAAGTTGTGTCGTGCTCGCGGTACTAATCCTGTCGCGCCTCGCCGGGCGGCGCAACTGGCCGCTCGTGCCGTTGCTGGCAGTCGTGGCCGCGGCCGGTTTCGAAAGTTCCGTCTGGGTCGGAGGCGTCGTCTTTGCCGCGGCGGCATTGCCGTTCGGGATCGTGCTGCTGCGAACCGCTGGCGATGCCCGACAGCGTGCCGTTCTGCTCGCGGAGGCCGCCGTGGCGGCGGCTCTCGCGCTGGCGCTCTCCTTTCCGTTTCTGCGCGACGAGTATCTTGCGACGGCGGCGAGGCAGCTGGGTGTGGGGATTGCTCTGCGTCCGTTTGCGGTGCTCGGCCCCCTCGTGCCGGACACCGTTCGCCGTATCGCTGATCTGCCGGCATATTGGGTCGTTCTGCTCGTCATCGAGTTTCCGGCGATTTATTTCGCTGGGACAGGGGCGATGGCCGGCGCGCTTGCCGAGCGATCGGCTCCTCCGGCGCAGCGGCGACTCGTTGTCGGATTTGCCGTATTGGCCGGCGCGAGCTTCTGCATCCCCTGGCTCTTCGCCAGCACGATCGCCAACAACGACCTCGCCTGGCGGGGCGTCCTACCCGGGATCCTTGTGTTGACGATCTTCGCCGCCGCCGGGATCGCCCCATGGAGCGCGACGGCAAGGGCCCGGGCAACGGCGGCGTTTGTGTGCATCGCCCTGGGCATTCCGGGCGGCATCGCGTTCGCCTGGGAGAACGCCGTCGGCATGCCCATGCCGTCGGCCGCGGCCTTGGCCGAGACCCCGGAGATGTGGGCCGCGGTCCGGCGTCATGCCGCGCCGGATGAGCGGGTCGGCAACAACCCGCTGTTGCTCGACGACAGCGTGCGCTGGCCGATCAATATTTCTTGGGCACTCTTTGCCGATCGCCGCTCTTGCTATGCCGGGTGGAACCTTGCGCGCGCGATCGTACCGTTGCCCAAGCCGGAGATCGACCGGCTCGAAACACTATTCGACCGCGTCTTCGCCGGCCACGGGACCACCGAGGAGGTACGCGACTTCGCGACAAGGTACCGGTGCCGGGTCATCGTCGTGACCAGCCGCGACGGTGCCTGGAACTCAGACGCGTTTGCCGCCAGCCGCTATTTCCATCTGGTCGAACAGAAAGAGGGGCAATGGCGGATTTATCGCGTCGATGATGCATTACAGTGACTACGACGGGCGGTCATCGGCGTGGTTGTCAACATCAGCCGCTCCTCCTGTATCATTCTGCGGCCAGCATATCGCGCAGCATCAGCCGCTCGATGCAAGCTGCCGTCGCCGGAGCCGCATAGGGCGCGAGCCCCCCGACTCCCCAGCCCGATTCCAGCTCGCGAAAAAGTCGGCGCAATGCCGGCCCGTCGTCGACATCATACCAGGGATCGAGCTCAGTGACCGGAAGACCGAGGGCGTGGGCGCGCTGCCTTGTCTGCACCGCAACCGCGGCCGTGCTCCACGCGATATCCTCGAACAGGTGGACGTGGGGCGCCTTCATACCGACGATATAGTAGCCGCCGTCGTCGGCCGGTCCGAGCACGACCCGGTCGCCCGGCGCGGCGAGCGCCGATGCGGCGCGCGCGATCAGCGGCGTCGGCAAGGTGGGGCTGTCGGAATTGAGTAAGCACACTGCATCGTGGCCGCGGGCGAACAGCGCCTCGGCCGCGTGCAGCAGGCATGTTCCAAAGCCATGGACTCGCGGCGCCGAAATCCCCGCGCCATCGGCCAGCACGAGGCGCGTGCGCGACGCTAGCATGCGGTCGAACAGCCTCTCGCTTCCAGACGGAGCATAGGCGACGTAGCCGTGGATCACCTCTTTGCGCGCAGCGAGTGCCACGTTTTCGGTCACATCGCGGAGAAAGCTCGCACTGAGCGCCGCGGCGTCGTCGGATTGGAGCGGCGGGACGAGTCGGGTCTTGACCGCGCCGGGGAGCGGCGCCTTGGCCATCACTGCGATAGCGCAGCCCCCCTCCCGCTGCGCCCCAACCGTCGTCAAGAGCCGCTGAACCAATTATAGCCGCGATCCTCCCAGAACCCGCCGGGGAAGCGGTTGGTGACGAAGATCGTGGTGACCCATTTCGGGTTCTTGAAGCCGAGCTTGGTCGGGATCCGCACCTTGAACGGATAGCCGTATTTGGCCGGGATGATTTCGTCGGCGAATTTCACGGCCAAGATGGTTTGCGGGTGTAAGGCGCTCGGCATGTCGATGCTGCCGGAATAACCATCTGCACACTGAAAGCCGACATATTTCGCTGAAAGGTCGGCGCCGACCCGCTGCAGGAAATCACCGAGCCGAGGACCGCTCCACTTGCCGATCATGCTCCACCCTTCGATGCAGACATGGCGCGTGATCTGGCTTTCCTGTGGCAGGGCATGGAGCTGCTCGACCGTCCAGGGCCGCTTGTCCCCGATCAGGCCGGATAATTCCAGGCGATAATCGGCGGCGCCAAGTTTCGGCACGTCGGCAGCGGGAAAGAACGCGTTGTAACGGAAGTCATGCACAACCTCGCTTTCCGCAAAGGTGGGGGCCAGCCTCTGATCGCTGAACAGAAACGCCTGGGCGCGGTCGTTCCATCGCGACATCAGTCCGAGGGCGCTCTGCACCGCGTCGTTGTCGGAGATGTCGCAGCCGGTCAGTAAGGTCAGCGCCCCGAGGCTCAATGTCTGGCGCAAAAACAGGCGGCGCTCGATGCCGGGTACATTCGGCTTGGGTTCGAGGATCAAACGCGTCATCGCTCTCCTCCATTCCGCGAATGCGGCGTATCCGAAGCGTGGCCCAAGACCATCGCCACCAACGTCTTCGGCACCAAAATGGTCAGCGCGACATGGACGACGAGAAAGGCGACAATCACCGCCATGCCGAAAAAATGTACGACCCGGGCAAATTCGTAGCCGCCGAAGAGCCAGGTCAGCCACTGCAGCTGCACCGGCTTCCAGATGCTGAGCCCGGACAGGATCGTGACGAGGATGGCGGCCAACACCCCCCAGTAGAAGACCTTCTGCACCGCGTTATATTCGCCCAACCGATGATCGAGCCGAAAGCGCAAGGCGGCGAACAAATCGCGCACGACGGCGCGCGGGCTGACCGGCAAGAAGTCGCGGCGGAAATGGCCCGAAACGATGCCGACCACGAGATAAACAAGGAGATTGATCACCAGCACCCACATGGCGGCGAAATGCCACAACAGCGCGTTCACCAGACCGTCATCGTTGCTGATCGCCTCGGTCACGGTCAGGTCGCCGCCCAGGGTCAGGTAATAGGGAAACCCGAAATTGAGCGACAGCGCGGGGTAGTAATCATAGATGCGCCAGCCGCTCCCGATCATGACGAGGATCGCCGCGGCGTTGATCCAATGCATGAGGCGGCGGCTCAGCGGATGCAGCTGAATGTCCCGAGCCGCCGACTCCGCCATAGGCGCAGTGACATGGACGGTCATGGCAACACCTCCAACCCATCGGCGCGCAACCGCTCCTGGGCATCGGTTTGGTGCAGGAAAGCGATGAACTTGCCGGCGTTCGGGCTGAGCGAATGCTGAGTCTGTGCCACCCAATAGACGATCGGTCTATAGCTCGCCTCGGGCAGGCGGTCGGTGACGGCGAAAGACGGGTCGGCTGCCGCGTCGGTGGCGTAGACGAGTGCCAACCGGACCTTGCCTTGTTCTAGCAGAAAGGCCGCGTCCGCGGTATCGACGACGCCGACCACGTTAGCCTGCACCGCGTCCCACAAACCGAGCGACTGCAGGGCCTTTTCCCCCTCGGCGCCGGCCACGGCGACCGGGGGATCGACGATCGCGATTGGTGCCTTGCCGGCGAGCCCGGCGAGATTGACTGAGCCGGCCTTCGCCAGCGCCGCGCCGACCAGCCGATTGCGCCACAAGAGCTGCAATGTTTCGGCCTTGATCAGCTGCCGCTCTGTCGCCTCGGCGGCCCTCGTGTCGCCCTCGCCGATCACGACGTCGTCGCGGGCATCATGCGAGATTTGCTGCAGCAGCGCCCATGTCGGCGAAGTGAAGATGCGCACCGGGACGCCGGTTGCCTCGCGCCACAATGCAGCAACATCGGCGACGGCGTGCTGCAGTGTTGGCTCGCAGAACACCACGACATCGGGCGCCACGGGATAGTCAGCACGCGCCGGTACCGTCGCCGCCCCTACACAGAACGTTATGGCGAATAGCCAGAAATTGTACCCGCGAGCGAACAACATGGTCATGATACTCTCGATGCGCAGGCCCAGGCGATAGTCATCATGTTCCAAGCCGATCCGCGAGTTCGGCGAATCCGGACACGGCGAGGTCGGTTGCCGGGTTCGGATTCGGATCGGGGGGACCGGATGGTCCCCATTCGGCCGGGCGGTGGACGAAAGCCGTCCGGTAGCCCTCGGCGCGGGCGGCATCGAGATCGAAATTGTGGCACGCGACCATCAGGATGTCCCCGGGTGCGGTCTGTAGGAATTGTGCGGTGCGCTGGTAGGCCTCCGGCCGCGGCTTGTAGACGCCGAGCATCTCGCACGTGATCACCGCGTCCCAATCGATCGCGTTGCGGCGCGACACGTCGACGACCAACGCCAGGCTGAGAATCGTAAACGACACGCAGACATAACGCTGTCGCAGGCGCACCAGCGCGGGGACAAAATCCGGCCAGGCGTCGAGCGCGTGCCAGCGGGCCGAAATCGTCCGGCGGTCGGCGCCCGAGAACTCCGCGATACCGGCCTCGCCGAGCAGCTCGTCCAGTACCTCGCGATGGACATCGTCGATGTTGAAGCGCGGATCGACCGCGCCCAGCATACGCCGCAGCGCTCGGCGGCGATACTCGTTGGCAAGCTCGTGCCAATCCTGCCCGACATCGCGCCGGCGGCCGCACTCGGCGAGCGCGGCTGTAATACCGCCGTGCCAGTCGAGGATCGTGCCGCCGGTATCAAACGCCACCACCTTGAGCCCGTCCATCGCGGCCTCCTTTAGCCCCTGCTCCGAACCCGCGTCGCCGGCACCATGAAATTGGCGACGATCAGCTTGAGCCGGTCGTCGTCACGGGCTTGCAGCACCTCGCGCAGGACATGGATCGCAGCACCCGTTGCGCTCTCGTTCCAAAACCAGTCGCCGAGCTGCCGGCTCGACGGAGTGACGGAGCCGGCGGCTGCCGCTTCCAGGCAATAGGCCTTCACGTCGTCGACCGCAAACCGCAGGATCAGCGGAGCCGAGAACCCCTCTCGGGGGCTGGGCGGCTCCTTGCCGCGGAGCCAATCGGCGACATATCGGGCGCAGTCGCCGATCAGCAATCCGGAGAGGCCAACCGTCGTGCGGCGATGTTGCGCCACCCAACGCTCATGAGAACCCCGCAACAGCAGGATCTCGGCCTCCATGCGCGCGGCGAGCGAGTCGGCCGGGTCTGCGGCGACTGCCGCGGGAGTGAACGGAGGCCGCCAGGTTGGATCGGCCGTCGCGCGCGGATCGTCATCCGAGAAGTCCTTGATGACGACCGGCCCGTTGCCGGGTTCGAGCATGCGCAGCGCAGCAAGAACGACGCGCCTTTGGAATGCCCCAGCGCTTGGCGGGCCGAACGGCCGGCCCAACTCGAACGGCACCCACACGGCGCGCGGCGGTTTGGTGTTCTCGGTCTGCGGCCGGATTAAACTGATCACGACCGTTGCCAACCCCTCTTCCTCGAGATAGTGCCCGAGCGCGCTCACGGCGCGCGTGCACAGCGGTCAAACGGGGGGAAGGATCACGGCGTCGACCTGGTCGCCTTTTAGCAGGCCGGCAACCTCGCGCGCATACGGCTCCATCTGCGCCGGGTCGGTGGCCCCCATAAACGAATAATGGGTCTGCGCCACCGAGCCGATCGCGCCTTCGGCGGCCAGCTCCCGCAACCGGTCGAGCGGAAACACGACATTCCAATCTTCTTGAAAACCGGTGCGATCGAAATTGATCGAGATATGGCTAATGAGCAGCTCTTCCGGCCGGGTCGTCGAAGGAATGACCCGATAATCGGCATCGCGCCCGCGAAACGGGTCCTCACCGCGAACGACAAGCCCGGCCGAGGAGACGATCGCCACCCGGCGCTGCGACAGCGCCGTTCCGGTTACCCAGGGTCTCGTCGTGAAATTGGGGCATTCCAGTTCGGCGAGGCGTTTTGCCTGCGCCGGCGGCAGATCGGTCAATCGCGTCACTGCATTTCTCCTCGGTTACCGGGTTGGTTAGGTCGATCAGGATAGTCGAGCAGGGCGAGAGCCGGTCGCACCACTCCCTCGAGCAGCTCGCGTTGCGGTTTCGACCGGGCCAGCACGCGCAGCCCCAGCGTGACGCCGAGCAGCAATCGGGCGAGATCGGCCGGATCCCGATCAGGAGGCACAGAGCCGTCGGTCTGCGCTGCAGTTATGGCGCGGCGGAAGAACGCTTCGATTTCGCCGAGCCGCGCCGCCACGGCTGCCCCGAACTCCGGGTCGTGAGGCGCCACTTCGAGCGCGGTATTCACCAACAGGCAGCCGCGCCCATCGCCGTCGACCGAGCGCTCGACGATCTCGCCGAGAAAGGCGCGAACCGCCTGCTTCGGCGGCAGGGATGACTCTAGTCGCGCGATGCGTTCGCGCGTCGATCGTTCGGCATAACGCTGCAGCACCTCGCCGAACAGCGAACGCTTGTCGCCGAACGCGTTGTAGAGGCTGGCGCCGGTGATGCCCATGCGGGCTGCGAGATCGCGCACCGAGGTAGCCTCGTAGCCGTCGCGCCAGAAGCAATCCATTGCCGCGTCGAGTGCTTCGCCTTCGTCAAACTCCCTTGGTCTCGCCACTGCCCTGCACCGACCGTCCTTGCGGCAGCGGGCGTGTAGCATCATTTTAGATCATATGATATAAAAATATCGGTGCATCGCTGCCACACCGGCGGCGATTGATTCGCCTTCAGCGCCGCCCACCGATCGACGTGAGGCGATCCGCGAGCTGGTTCAGTTCCCACTCCCGGGCCAGGGCCGCCGCGGCATCCCAGGTCGGCGTCTGGTCGTCGAGCGGCGGAAGCGGTGCCGAGGCATCCATGGTCGCAATCGTTCGGTAGACTCGCAGCTGTTCCGCCTGGGCCGCGAAGCTCCCCTGTACCAGTGCCGCTTCGAGCGAGCCGTAGCGGCGCAGCAGGCTCGCTGCCCCTTTCGGGCCGACACCCGTCAGACCGGGTATCTTGTCCGACGGGTCGCCGCGGATGGCGATGAAGTCGGGCACTTGCCGGGGTTCGACGCCGTACCGCTCGCGCACCTCCGCAGGCCCGATGCGGGCCATCTCGCCGGCGCGGACCGGCTGCAGGATCGTCGTTTTATCCGACGCGAGCTGAAACGCGTCGCGGTCGCCGCTCGCCACGATCGCCGTACCGCCGCGCCGTTCTTCATGTGCCACGGCGGCCGCGAGGAAGTCGTCCGCCTCATATCCCGGCGCCTTGGCAAAGGCGAACCCGCATGCTGCAACGAATTGCGGCAATGCATCGAGCTGGTCCAATAGCTCGGCGCCGAAGACGCGGCCGCTCTGATAGGTGGCGAGCGCCCGGTGGCGATAGGTCGGCGCGTCAAGCGTGTCCCAGCCGACCAGCACGGCGCGCGGTTCTTCCTGCGCATAGAGCCGCAACAGGAAATTCGCAAAGCCGAGAATGGCACCACCGCCCTTGTTGCCGCGCCGCCGGATCGATTTCGGCACGCCGTGATAGGCGCGATGCGCAAACGAGTCGCCATCGATCACGAGCAATGGCCGGTTCACATCGCTTTCCTTGTCGGGAACGGGATCGAGGATCATCCTCCAATCGAACAAAATACCGGGCAGTGTCAATGGGCGTGCTGATTTGCGGCGGCGGCGTGATCGGCGCCTCAATCGCATATTTCTTGAGTCGTCGCGGGGTCGAGACGACCGTCATCGAGCGCACCGGTCTCGCCTGTGCGGCGTCCGGTAAATCGGGCGGTTTTCTGGCACTCGACTGGTGTGACGGGACCCCCTTAGAAGCGCTCGCGCGGCGCAGCTTTGCCCTTCATGGCCGGCTGGTCGAAGAAATCGGCAACGACTGGAACTATCGCCCGCTCACCACCTATGGCGGGTTTATAGGGCTCCGGCCGCAGGGCAGTGCTCACGGGATCGATTGGCTATCCAACCGGGTCAGCGTAAACCAGCGTCTGGGCTCGACCGAAACCACCGCCCAGGTCCATCCGGCAAAATTTACCGCTGCGATGATGCAGGCCGCGCAAGCGCAGGGCGCCGGGTTGCGACTCGGGAGAGTTACGGGCGTGGTGCGTCGTGGGCCCAGGGTCGCCGGTGTCGAGGTCGATGGCGCGAGGATCGAGGGCGATGCCGTCGTCATTGCGTTGGGCCCGTGGTCGATCCTCGCCGCAGCATGGCTGCCATTGCCCGCGGTGTTTGGCCTCAAGGGGCACAGCCTGGTCTTCGATACCGGGACGAGGGTGCCCCCCGAGGCTCTCTTTCTCGAAGTCCGGGAGGCGACCGGCGCCGTGCAAACACCCGAGCTCTTTCCGCGCTCCGACGGCACCACCTATGTCTGCGCGATATCGAGCGAGAGCCCGCTGCCGGTCGACCCGGCCGCGGTGAGCCCGGATCCGGGCGCGATCGAGCGCCTAGAGCGGATGTGCAGCGCGATGGCGCCGCTGCTCGCCTCGGCAAAGATCCTCGCACGGCAGGCCTGCTATCGGCCGGTCACTCGCGACGGTCTTCCGCTGATCGGCCGGATACCGGGTGTCGAGGGGGCTTATGTCGCCACCGGCCACAGCGTCTGGGGCATTCTCAACGCACCGGCGACCGGCGAGGCGATGGCCGATCTGGTCGCCGACGGTGCCGCACATTCGGTCGATTTGTCGCCCTTCGATCCGGGTCGAATTCCGCCATTCGATCCGGCGCGCCTGCGCGGCGGCTAGGCAGCTTTCTCGCAGTTGACCATCCACGGTGTGCCGAATTGGTCGACGAGCATGCCGAATCGACGAGCCCAGAAGGTCTCTTGAATCGGCATCTGCACCGTCCCGTTTTCAGACAGTGCGTGGAATATACGCTCGGCCTCACCCGGTTCGTCGATGCCGAGCGTCACCATGATGCCCTTCATCGCTTCGTAGCGGTCGGGAGGAGCGTCGGACGCCATCAGCATCTTGTCGCCGACGGTCATACGGGCGTGCATGATCTTGTTGCGCCATTCCGGTTGCGTTTGGTCAGCCATTGGCGAGCCGCCGTAGGTCATCATCGCTTCGATCTTGCCGCCAAGCACCTTCTCATAGAATTTGAACGCCGCTTCACATTGGCCATCGAATGTCAGATAAGGGTTCAACTGCATAGCGCGCTCCTTTGACTAATAATTGATGAGTTCCGTCTGGCTACTTCTTATTTGCCAGCGCCTTCTCCAGCTCGCGCGCGCGATCGATCGCCTCGCTCGGGGCGAAATCCTCCAACTCTAAGAGCTGCCGAAGCTCGATCTCGCTTTCCGCGCCCTCGCCATGAGGAGCCGGGGCGCGCTTGGCCCATTCGATTGCTTCCTCCTTCGACTTCACCTGGATCAGCCAATATCCGGCGATCAGCCCGTCAGTCTGGGTGAAGGGCCCCTCGATCACCGTGCGCTTTCCCCCAGGCGAGAATTTGATGCGCGCGCCCTTCGAGCTCGGCTGAAGGCCGGAGAGATCGAGCAGAACGCCGGCCTTCGATAGTTCTTCGTTATATCGCGTCATTGCGGAGATCAGCTTCTCGTCGGGCATGACACCCGCTTCGCTGTCCTTGTTGGCTTTGACGATCATCATAAATTTCATCGCGTGCGCCTTCTTTTTCAGTCGTCGATCGCCTGGTACGCCAAGGTCCAGAAATCGCGACACACGTCAGGAGGATTTGGCGAGGTCCAGGCGCGCTGGGTCAGCAGGATGCCGACCAGGTCCTCCTGCGGGTCCGAACACCAGGAGGTGCCGAGGCCACCGTCCCAGCCGAACCGGCCGACCGAATCCGCTAAATCCTCCCGCCGGGTGACCACCGACACGCCGAACCCCCAGCCGTGGCTGTCGAAATAGCCCGGGACCAGTCCGGACACCGCTTTCTGCTCGGGGGTCAGGTGGTCGGTCGTCATGGTCTCGATCGAAGGCTTGGACAGAATGCGTTTGCTGCCGTGTGCCCCGGTTCAGCATCATCAGGCCAAAGGCGAGATAATCGTCGATGGTAGAGACGAGCCCCCCACCCCCGGACGGGAAGGCCGGCGGTCGGCTCCATTGGCCGCCCTCGGCCGCGTCATACAGTTCGAACACCCCGGTAGCGGGGTTGGTCCAGTAGCTGGTCGCCAGCCGATCGAGCTTGGCAGCCGGAACACTGAAGGTGGTGTCCTTCATGCCGAGCGACTCGAAGCGGCGTTCGCGCAGGAATGTCTCGAACAGCTGGCCCGAGGCCCGCGCGACCAGCACGCCTAGCACGTCTGATCCCGTATGGTACATCCACCTCTCTTCCGGCCGGTGCATCAGCGGCAGGGTCTCAAAGCGACGAATCCACTCGTCCGGAGAAGGCGGCGTCTGCGGTTGGGGCGGCCCCTGGCCGAGGAGCAGCTCGCTGACGGCCTTTTGGATCAGGATATGTGCCGGGCGGCGCCATGACGATGCCAAAGCCCATTCGGAAGGTTAGCAGGTTGCGCACGGTGATCGGCCGATTTGCGGGCACCGTCTTGTCGAGCGGGCCGTCGAGCCGCTGCAAAACCTTACGATCGGCGAACTCGGGCAGCAGTCGGTCCACCGGCTCGTCGAGCCGCAATTTACATTCCTCGACAGCATCATCGCTACAGCGGCGGTGAGCGGCTTGGCCATCGAGGCGATGCGGAAGATCGTGTCGCACCGGATCGTGTCGCTACCGCCGAGCGCCTTCATGCCGATCGCATCGACATGCACTTCGCCCCGCCGACTGACCAATGTGACGATGCCGGGCATCTCGCCGCGTTCGATATATCCAGCCATTACGTCGTGCGTGCGGCGGAGCCCGGCCTGGGAGAATCCTCTGGTAGTCATCGGACCTCTTACCGCTCGGTTAAATAACCGAGCAGCGAAATAGATCGCGCGAAAGCTTTTGTCAAGACAGCGCCTCGCGCCGGATCTGCCGGCCTGCCGATAGCAAACGTCACCCCGACCCAGTATGGTTTGCCCGGTTGCTGCGAATGGGCTCCGGAAAGCTTCCATGCAAAAAATCAACATCCTCAACATTCAGCGCCTCAGAACCGCCGATCGAACGAAGATCGAAGCGGTCAATCCGGTGATCGATCTGATCGATGCCGGGGGCTGGTTTGACGGCGAATATCGTGAGACTTGGCCGGCCTACACTTCGGCACGCTATCTGGCGCCGGGCGCCACGGGCCGTGGAACTCGCGAGGAACGTGATCGCCTCCTCGCCGAGGCGGAAGTCATCCTCGGCGGCTGGCCGTTTCCGCTCGATTTACGGGCCCGGGCACCGCGGTTGAAATGGTTTCATCAGCGCCCGGCCGGCGCCAGCAATCTGCTCAGAGGCGATCTATGGGGCAGCAATGTCATGGTCACGACCTCGCGCGGCGTCGGCAGTACGCTGGCGATGGCGGAATATGCGGTGGCCGGTATTCTGCATTTCGCAAGGGGGCTGCACCAAGCCGCCGTCGACCGTGGCGTGGGCGCCTTCAACCCTCGCTCCTATCGACCCCTGCTGTTGGAAGGCAAGACCGCATGCGTCGTCGGCGCCGGCGGAATTGGGCTCGAGGTCGGCCGGCTCTGTGCGGCACTCGGCATGCGGGTCGTCGGCACCCGTCGCCAACCGCGCCCAGCCCAGCCCTTGCCACCGGGCTTCGACGAGCTCGGCGGCCCGGGGGAGCTCGACCGGTTCCTGCGGGACAGCCATTTCGTGGTGATTTGCTGTCAGTGGACGCCGGAGACAAACCGTCTTTTCGACAAAGACCGCTTTGCCGCGATGAAGCCGGAGAGCGTGCTCGTCAACGTCGCCCGCGGCGAGATCGTCGACGAGGAGGCCCTTGCCGACGCGCTGCAACGCGATCATTTGCGCGGCGTCATGCTCGATGTCTATGTCGGCGAATTCGAGCACCCGCCGCCGACGCGGCTGTGGTCCGATCCCAGGGTGCTGATCACTCCGCACGTCTCCGGCGGCAGCGACGAGGATCGGCACGGTGCCATCGATCTCTTCTGCGACAATTTGCGCGCCTACCTCGACGGCGGGCCGCTGCGCAACGTGATCGATTGGGAACGCGGCTATTAGGTCGGAAGCTCACGGACCGTGTTCGCCGGCGGGATTTCGCCGGCGGGATATGGTGCGGTGCGAGCTGACCAGATTTCGCCGTTTCCACTTCCAGCACGATTTCCATTGTTATTCGGTTGTTACGGCGGCTTCAATTCGTTGATCTCGCGAATAATTCCGTTGATCCGCGGTGTAACGAATTTGCGACCTAAGCAATTGAAATAATGTCCTATTATGTCGGACTATCCGGGCGAATCTGTGGCAAAAACGCAATTTTCGTTGTATTTCGACAACCGCGCGGCCGGTGTCCCGGCGCTAAGCCCGTGAAACGCAGCCGTGTCCGGCGATAGGCGAATGGAGGTGCCGCCCCCGAGGCCGCGTGAGAAATGCGCGCTACCCTCCGCGCCCCCTCAGATCACCGCGGAACGGCGAAAGCCGGCGATCTCGTCCGCGCTATAACCGTGCTCGGCGAGCACCGCATCGGTGTCCGCGCCGAGCTCGGGCGGCGGCCGCTCGATGCTCGGTCCGCCATGGGCGAATTTGAACGCGGCGAGCGGCACCCCGAGCGGACCGTCGATGCCGGGAGCCGAGTTGAATTTATGGAATACGCGGCGCTCGGCGAAATGCGGGTCGGCAAGGGCTTCGGCCATCGTCCGCACGCGGGCGGCAGGCACGTGGCGCGCCTGGAAATAGGCCTCCCACTGGTCGGCGGTCCTGGTCTTGATGATGTCGGCAATAATCGCGGCTTCCCGCTCGCGGTCGTCGACCCGCGCCTCGTTGTCGGTCTTGATCATGTCGGCTCGTTCGACCGCGCGCCAGAACCGTGCCTGCTGGCGGATGTTGCTGGCGCCGATCATCACCATGCCGTCTTTGGCGTCATAGGCGCTGTTGGTGGCAAAGGGCTGCTTGTTGCCGTGCGGTTTCGGCTCGCTGCCATTGCGGAAATAGCCGGTCATCAGCGAGGCTTGCATCATCATCGCCACACCGAGCATCGCGAGGTCGATGTGCTGGCCCTTGCCGGTGCGCTCGCGCTGGAAGAGGGCGCTAGCGAGCGCGAAGGCGCCCATCGTGCCGGTCGCGTAATCGACCGCGGGCGCCCCGATCTTGATCGGGTTGATCTCCTCGGTGCCGGTCGACGCCATGATCCCCGAGGTCGCCTGGATCACATGGTCGTAAGCGGTCTGCTCGCGCCGCACCCCGTCCTGGCCGAACGCCGAGATCGAGCAATAAATCAGGCGCGGGTTGATTTTCGACAGCGCCTGGTAGCCGAGCCCCAGCGCTTCGAACGCGCCCGGCCGGTAGTTTTCGACAAGCACGTCGGCGCGGGCCACCAGGTTCTTCAGGATGTCGCGGCCCGCTCCGGTCTTGAGGTCGAGGGTGATTGACTTCTTGTTCGACCCCTGGGTCAGAAACGAGGTCCCCATGTTGCGCCGGCTGAGCGTGCGGTCCGTCCCGGTTTCGCGGCTCTGGTCGGGCTCGTCTGGGTGCTCGACCTTGATCACGTCGGCGCCGAGCACGGCGAGCTGATAGGTGGCAAACGGGCCGGCAAGCACATGGGTGATGTCGATGATGAGGATGCCTTCAAAGGGTCGCGTCATACCGCGGGCTCCTTTCTCGAAACGGACCGCCGGGCTTGTCAGCGGGGTCACCGCAGGTATAGTCGCGCGCAACCATTTCGACGAGGGCGTTTATGCCGCTTTGTTCGCTCGCCGCAGGGATTGCGTTTCTGTTGGTTGCGCTGTTCGCGGTACCGGGCAGGGCCGCCGGGTTCGTCGATTCGGCAGAACGGTATGTTGTAATACCCGACCGGATCGGCCGGGTGATGGCGGCCGACCAATCGGCCGCCATCCTCGTCTTCGTCTTGGCGCCCGAGAAGCTCGTCGGCTGGAGCCGGCCACTGACGCGCGCGCAGCGGGCTTACCTTCCGGCCAAGTTCGCGCGGCTGCCGGTCGTCGGCCAACTGACCGGTCCGACCCCGACGGTCGCGGCCGACGCGGTTGCGCGGCTGCGCACCGATCTAATCATCGATACGGGCATTGTGTCGCCGGAGGCGGCGGCGCGGGCAGATGCGCTCCAGCAGCAGACCAGGATTCCTTACATCGTTCTCGACGGCAGCATCCAGCTCATACCGGACACGCTGGCCACCGTCGGGGCGATGCTCGGCGTCGCCGAGCGCGGCCAAGACCTGGCCAGCTCCGCGCGGGCGGCGATCGACGGCCTGCGCGGCAGGTTGTTGATCACCGAATCGACCGAACGGCCGCTGGTCTACTACGGCCGCGGCACCGACGGGCTCGAAACCGGGCTGGCGCGCTCGCAGGTCATGGCAGCCATCGACCAGGCCGGCGTGATCAACGTCGCCGCCCGACTCGGCAGCGGCGAGCTGACGAGGGTCACCCGCGAGCAGATCTTCCAATGGAATCCGGCGATCATCATCGCTCAGCAACAGAGCTTTTATAATGCGCTGCAGCGCGATCGCGGGTGGCGCGGGTTGGCCGCGGTCACTAACAAGCGGGTCTATCTCGCCCCCACGGATCCATTTGGGTGGATCGACGACCCGGCCGGGGTCAATCGGATCATCGGACTACCCTGGCTGACCGCCTTGTTCTACCCGGACGTCTATCAGGAAGATCTGCGCGCCAGCGTGCGCGAGTTTTACGACAAATTCTATCGCGTCCAACTGACCGATCGGCAGCTCGAAGCGCTCGTCCGGCCGGCGGAAGCGCGCGCCGGCGAAACTGGCCAAGCGCTCGGCGTACCCCTCCTTGGCGCGGAGCCGGTGCCGCTCCCCGGCGGCGGACCGCCAAACTCCATGGGGCTGCGACCCCCTGGCCGCGGGGGCACCCCGGGGGTACCGGGGTACCCGCCTGCCGCTCCACCGAACCCGCGATAGTCCCTCCGGCACATCGCCCTCACGATTCGGTCGCCCGCACAAAGCAGAGGATCCCCCGCTGTGGCGTCCAGCACACCACCGCGTGCCCAGTCGGGTTGTCGGTGCGCTGCAGGATCTTGTCGGGCGGAACGACTTGCCAGCTCCCGCCGATCAACGCTTCGTAATGATCGGCCTCGATGCGGTATTCAGTGGCCCGGCAATCGGTTACCGAACAGCAGGAAACGCTCGTGCCGGGGACGAGCAGACTGCGGAACCACGGACCGAGCGCGGGGTCGGCGTCCGCCGGCGGCTGCGCGCCGGCGGTGGCGGGGAACAAAAGGGCCACGGTGAGAAGAAGGCGCGTCATAATGCGGAATAGAGCAAAGCGCATGCCTACCCGATGCCCCCGGCGCGGGAAGCGCTCGAGCGCAGCATCTGTTTACCATAATTAAGCTGGGGGGCGAACTCACTCCATGGGCAGGCCCGGATGGACGGCGCGACCGTCGCCGAGCGGGGTAAACTGGGGGGCGAGCGCGGGTATGGCGACCTCGGCGAGCGTCTCCGGTGTCCAACCACCTTGGCGGTGGACCATGCGCAGCGGCCGCATATGCCCGTAGAGTGACAGTTCGCCGGCGCGCTGGTGGAACACCTGGCCGTTGACGTGGCTCCCCTGCTCGGAAGCGAGAAAGACGCAGAGCGGGGCGATGGCGTCGGCCCGGCTGCGGCGCAGCCGCTCCTCACGGAGTGCGGCCGCCTGCGGATCCTTCGGCGTCGGGACCGAGCGGGTCATACGGGTGTCCGCCGACGGGCAGACGACGTTGACGGTAATACCCTTCGAGGCATTCTCCATGGCGACGATGCGTGCCAGCGCCACGATCCCGAACTTGGCTGCACCGTAATTGCATTGCCCGACATTGCCGAGCAGACCGGAGGTCGACGACACCATGATCATTCGCCCGTAGCCCTGGTCGCGAAACAGGTTGATCGCCGCCCGATTGATGTTGAAGTGGCCGGTCAGGTGAACGTCGATCACCGCCTGCCAGTCCTCCGGAAACATGTTGTGAAACATCTTGTCGCGCAGGATGCCGGCGGCGTTGAACACGATGTGCAGGCCGCCAAAGGTCTCGCGCGCCTGCTGGACCATGGCGAGGCAGTCGTCGAATTTGGCGACCGACCCGTAATTCGCCGCGGCATCGCCACCGGCTCCCTTGATTTGATCGACGATCTGCTGCGCTGGCGCCTGGTCCAAACCCTCACCGCTGCCGCTGGTCCCGGGATCGTTGATGACGACCTTGGCGCCGTAGGCGGCCATCAGCTTGGCGACCTCGGCTCCGACCCCCCGACCCGCTCCAGCGCACAGTGCGATGCGCCCCTCGAGCATGCCCATTCCTGCTGTCCCTTCAAAGTGCAGACGATCGTGCGGTTGTCGCGACGCCAGTGGCTTTTGTCAATCGACGGAAGGGCGGTGCTCGTGCTCGGCAGGGAATGCGATAGCGCCGACGCTAACGGCAATGCGGCATCACGTCTCTGGCAAATGATGTCATCGACTGCTTGACCATGGCGTGATCCATGATCCCGCCTTGATTGAAGTAGCAAATGAACTCGTCCATGCCATATTCGCGCCGGAGTGCTTGTACCCGCTCAATGCAATATTCGGGATCGCCAAAGACCGCCATCTCGCTGTCGATGTCCTCGTAACGCACCCGCTCGATGCGGGCGAGCACCTGCCGAAATGCCTCGAAGCTCTTGATGTCCGCCCGACCGACCGGACGCAGCCGCTCGGCGGCTTCGCGCAGAAAGCGCAGCAGCCCGGCCTCGGTCTCCTGCCGTGCCTTGGGCGCGGCTCGTCGTGACATGCACTGAGAACGCGAGCGCCGTGTCGCCCTTGGCGCCGGCTGGCAAAGTCTCACGATAGGCGCCCAAGCCGGCTTTGAGGCGCTCGGGCGGGTTGATCAGCGGTGCGGCGAAAATAGGCAAGCCGAGCCGAGCGGCAAAGGGGAAGGTTTCGGGGCTGTTGGCAGCGACCCGCACCGGCGGGTGCGGCGACTGAACGGGGCGCGGTATCACGCACAGGTCATGCGCGCGAAAATATTTGCCCTGGAACGAGAAGTTTTCGCTCTTCCACGCCGGGAGGATGAAGTCGAGCGCCTCCTCAAAGCGCTCGCGGCTTTGTTCCTGCGGGACGTCGAACCCGACATAATAGAGCGGGAAAGCGCCCCGTCCGACCCCGAACTCGAGCCGTCCGTCGCTGAGAATATCGGCGATCGCCGCCTCCTCGATGATCTTCACCGGGTTGTGCAAGGGCAGCAGGGTCACCGCCGTCCCGAGGCGAATACGCGTCGTGCGCTGCGCCACCGCCGCCAGTACCATCAGCGGATCGGCGAGGATCGAGAAGGCGCGGCTGAAGTGGAGTTCTCCAAGCCATGCGGTGTCAAAGCCGAGTTCGTCGCCGAGCTCGATTTGCGCCATGATGTCCTTGTAGCGCTGGCGCTCGGTGAACCCGCTCGCACACGGCAATTGGTCGAAAAAGCCGAAGCGCATCTGTCTCCTCCAGCCGTTGTCCGTCGCCGCGCGGACCGGGGATACCACGGCGCGCCCGCGTGCGGCAACCGGGCGTTGCGCTACCCAAAAGCACGAGGTTGGGCTAGGATCGCCGGCACGCCAGTTGCAGGAGAGGTGGGGGATGTTCCGTCGTTTGTTGATCGGCTCCGCGTTCATTTTTCTCGCGGTTCCCGCTTCCGCTCAGGAATCGTTGCTCGACGTCGTCCTGAAGCGCGACAAGCTCCTGGTCGCGACCTACAGTACCTCGCCACCCCTCGCCTATGTTGACGATGGCGGCAATCTCGTCGGTTTCGAGATCGACATGGCGCGCGAGATCGCCAAGGACCTCTTGGGCGATCCGAACAAGGTCGAATTCGTCGTTGTGCAATCGGACGGGCGTTTTCCGGCGGCACTCAGCGGCAAGGTCGATTTCGGCCTGTGCTCGACGACGATCACCCCGGACCGGGCTGTGCGCATCGCCTTCACCCGTCCCTACCTCGACACCGGGGGCAGTGTGATCGCCCGCAAGGACGCCGAGATTAGGCACGTCAAAGAGCTGAACGACGCCAAATTCACCTACGCCCTCCTCAATGTTCCGCCCGGGATCGCCCGGGTCAAGTCGGAGCTGCCCAACGTCAAGCAGTTGTTGCTCGACTCGCCCTCGGCACTGTTTCTGGCGGTCAAGACCGGCCGCGCCACAGCCTTCGGGATCGACAAGCCGATCGCCGACTATTACGAGGCCGAGAACCAGGACCTGGTGCGGCTCGACGTGTCGCGGACGTCCTGGGACTATGTCTTCCAGGATGCGATTTTCATGAAGCCCGGCGACTTCAAATGGTGGCTGTTCCTCGACACCTGGGTCGGCGAATTGCGCTCCGGCTTTCGCTACGAGAAATATGTCGAATGGTACCACAAATGGCTGAAGAAGGACCCGCCGCCGCAACGCTTCTACGACTACAACAAGTATTAGAAACTACGTCAGAATAAATGGAGCGCATTCTGCTGTACCGGCGTCACCCCCGCGAAGGCGGGGGTCCAGGGCGGTGTTTGGAGCATTGGCCCCTGGATGCCCGCTTTTCGCGGGCATGACGGCGAGCCGGTGCCGTTCGACCCTCACTTCATTGCGCGGCTGATCCCGGCGCTGCTCGAGGGTGCCGAGGTTACGGTCGAGCTCGCTGTGTTGACGATGGCGATCTGCCTCGTCTGGGGTCTGCTCGTGGCACTTGCCCAGGGGGCGCGTGGTCCACTCGGCTGGATCGCCGGCGGCTATATCCAGCTGGTGCGCAACACCCCGCTGCTGATCCAGCTGTATCTGGTTTATTTCGGCTTCTCGATGGCCGGGTTCGGGCTGTCGGGCTTTGCTTCTGGTCTGTTGGCGCTATGCGCCCAAAACGGCGGTTATGTCGCCGAGATCTACCGCGGCGGACTGCAGTCGGTCAGTGTCCGGCAATTCGAAGCCGGGCGCGCGCTCGGCATGCGCCGCTGGACGCTCTACACGACAGTTATACTGCCGCAGGTCATCGCCCGGGTGATCCCGCCGCTGACCAACCAGAGCATTTCGATCATCAAGGATACCTCCCAGGTCGCGGCGATTGCGGTGATGGAAATCATGAAAATCACCGAGGTCTGGGTCGAGACTTCGGCCAACACCTATGACGTGTTTCTCGGCGCAGCACTGATCTATTTGGCGCTGACTTCGATCGCCGGGCTGGTCGGCAAATTGGCCGAGCGCCGGCTTGTGTTTGCGCAATGAAAGAGTTCGGTCCACTGATCCACAGCTTCTGGTACCTGCTGCGCGGCGCTGGAATGACCGTGTTGATGGCAACGAGTGCCATTGTTCCGGCAACAATCCTCGGTATTCTGCTCGCCTTGCTGCAGGTATTTCGTGGCCGCTTGGTGCAGTCGACGATCCTCGGCTACCTGTTCCTGGTCCGCGGCATTCCGCTGTTGGTATTGCTGACCTTTGTCTACTACCTGCTGCCGCTGACCGGGATCGACCTGCCGCCATTCTGGGGCGTGGTGCTGGTCATCTCGCTCTATTACGCTGCCTTCATCAGCGAGGTATTCCGGGCCGGCATCCTCTCGTTGCCACAGGCGCAGTGGGATGCTGCGCGCAGTCTCGGCATGACCCGCGGATTATTACTGCAGATCGTAATCCTGCCGCAGGCATTGCGCCTTGCGGCACCACCCTACGTCAGCCTGTGCGTCAGCCTGGTCAAGGCGACCTCGCTGGTCTCGATCGTCGGCCTGTGGGAGCTGACGATGGCGAGTCGTGAGGTCGTCGAGCGCACGCTGGCACCGTTTCAGATCTTCATCGGCGCGGCGGCGATCTATTTCTGTGTCTGCTATACCCTCGCCCTCTATGGAAGGCACCTTGAACGACGCGTCCTCCTCGGCCATTGAGCTCGTGCCGGGCCGCGAACATCGCCCGATGCTCGAAATCGCAGGGCTGCATAAAGCCTTTGGAGCAGTCGAGGTATTGCGCGACGTGTCGCTCGCGGTCAGCCCCGGCGAGGTCGTCGTCGTGATCGGCCCGAGCGGCTCGGGCAAGACCACCTTGTTGCGCTGCACCAACCTGCTCGAGGAGTACGAACGCGGGACGATCATGATCGACGGCGAGCCGATCGGCTACCGCATTGACGGGCGCAGCGGCCGGCGAGCGCGCATGTCGGAGCGCGAGGTCGCCAGAGCGCGCGAGCGGATCGGCATGGTGTTCCAGAGCTTCAACCTCTTCCCACACATGAACGTGCTGCAGAACATCGTCGCCGCGCCAATACGGGTGAAACGTGTCGAGCGCCGGCAGGCCGAGGCCCGCGCTCGCGAGCTCCTCGCCATGGTCGGGCTGTCTGACAAGGCCGCCGAACACCCGATCCGGCTTTCGGGTGGTCAGCAACAGCGGGTGGCGATCGCCCGGGCGTTGGCCATGGACCCCAAGATCATTCTGTTCGACGAGATCACCTCGGCGCTCGACCCCGAACTGGTCGGTGAGGTGCTGGCGGCGATGCAGCAGCTCGCAAGCGACGGCATGACAATGGTCGTCGTCACCCATGAGATGAGCTTCGCCCGCGACATCGCCGACCGGATCGTCTTCATGGACGGCGGCGTCATCGTCGAGGAGGGCAAACCCGACCAGCTCCTCTTCGCGCCGCAGACCGAGCGCGTGCGCGCGTTTCTCAAGCGCTACAACGACCGCTATCGGATCTGATCTCTGAGGAAACGGGGTGCCTGCGCCTTCCCCGATGAACTCAGTTCAGGTGGCCGCCGGCTACTTCGCCTCGCCGAAGATCGGGTAGTCCGTGTCGTCGACAAAAGCTTCGTCGCCTTCGGTCGGCAGCTGTTCGGCATGGCCGAGGGCGCCCTGGATGTCGTTGCCCCAGACCTCGCGCGGCAGTTCGTAGAGCACCTCGACGCCGTACCCGTTCGGGTCGCTGATGTAGAGGCTGTGGGTCATGCCGTGATTGACCCGGCGATGAAACTTGACCCCCTTGCTGCGCAGAAACGCGAGCTGCTTGAGCCACGCCTCGCGGTTCGGCATCGAGATCGCGATGTGGTTGACGGCAACCGGCGTCTTGAACATGTCCCAGTCCGCGGGCGGCGCCGGTAGGTCCGGGTTCTCGCAGAGCGCTATGTCGTGATGGTTCATTCGGCCGCTGTGGTCGCCGCTGTAGAAGCGCATCTTGCCGCCGCGCCGCAGCGATACGCCGACCTGCTTGAAACCGAGGATCTCGGTCCAGAAGCGGTGCGATTCCTCGATGTCCCGCACGTTGATCACCAGGTGGTTGATGCCCGTGGGGGTCAGCGCTTCCGCGGGGGTCGCCGGAACCACAGGAGATGTGCCGTCTGCCATTTTAATGCTCCACGATCCTGTCAGAGGTTTGCCGCTGCTATAGGATAATAGGAAATCGCCGCCTGTTTCGCTAGCCGAGGGTTCGTCGAGCCCGGTTGGTGGGGGCCGATAGGGCGAGCCGGCGTCACCGCCGGCCTTCGCTGACACGCTGTTTGACCGGAACGTCCAAGGTTTGGCCCTCGCGGAACAGCTAGAACGCCTCGATCGTTTCACGCCGACGATCGCGCCCGATGCGCTCGATCGGCATGAGACGTGCGATCGAACGGACCCGGAATGCCCGGCCGCACGAGATTGGCGCGCTCCCGCTCGAAATAGGTTAAATTCGGTGCGAGAGTTAGCCTCGCCCGAGCCATGGCCACTACGACCGCCACCCGTCGTCTCGCCGCGATACTCGCCGCCGATGTGGCGGGCTACTCGCGCCTGATGGGCGCCGACGAGGAAGGCACGCACGAACGCTTCAAGGCGCATCTCGTCGAACTGGTCGATCCGAAGATCAGCGAGCATCACGGCCGCATCGTCAAGACCACCGGGGACGGCTTGTTAGCGGAATTCGCTAGCGTCGTCGATGCCGTTCGCTGCGCCGCCGAATGGCAGCGGGCGATGATCGACCGCGAAACAGGGATCCCCGATGACCGCCGCATCAGGTTCCGCATCGGAATCAATCTCGGCGATGTAATCGTCGAGGGCGACGACATCTTTGGCGATGGGGTGAACGTCGCGGCGCGTTTGGAGGCGCTTGCAAAGCCTGGCGGGATCTGCGTCTCGCGGATGGTTCGCGACCAGGTGCGCGACAGGCTGCCCTATGCGCTTGAGGATATAGGCGAGCAGAGCGTCAAGAATATCGCGCGGCCGGTGCGGGTCTATGCGTTGCGCCCAGAAACCGTCGCCAGTCTGCCGGCACCGAGCGTCGCGCCCGGTCCGTCAATGTCCCGGTCTGCCGTTGCGCCGCGCCTGTCAATCGTCGTGCTGCCATTCGACAATCTTAGCAACGATCCAGATCAGCAATATTTCGCGGATGGCATCACCGAGGATCTGACGACCGATCTCTCGCGGATCCCCGATATGTTCGTGATCTCGCGCAATACCGCCTTCACATACCGGGACAAGCCGGTAGACACGAAACGAATCGGCCGCGAGTTGGGCGTGCGTTACTTGCTGGAGGGGAGCGTCAGGCGATCCGGCAACCGGGTCCGCGTTAACGCCCAGCTGATCAACGCCGAGGCCGACGCGCATCTGGTGGGCCGAGCGGTTCGACAGCGACATGGCGGACATATTTGCCTTGCAAACCGAGGTGACGAACCAGATCGTGATCGCGCTAAACCTCGAGCTGCTCAGTACTGAGGCTGCCCGGCCGACTGGGAATCCTGACGCACTGGATTATATCCTGCGGGGCCGCGCCGCACGTAACAAGTCGCCATCGCCAGAGAAATATACAGAATCGATTAGCTTGTTCGAGCGGGCACTGGCGCTCGATCCACGATCCGTCGAAGCACAGAGCGAGCTGGTGCGTGAGCTGATGGCTCGCGTGGTTGATTTCATGGCCGACTCGGCTGCCACGGATATTGCTCGTGCGGAAGGGTTGGTCGAGCAAGCACTGGCCACATCGCCCCGCAATCCAATGGTCCGCCTAGCGAAAGGTATGGTACTGCGCGCACAGACCCGGTACCGAGAAGCTATTCCCGAGTATCAGGCTGCGCTCGCGTCCAATTGGAATTGGGTGTCCGTACTCGGCAGCCTCGCCATTTGCAAATTCTACAGCGGGTCTCCGGAGGAGGTAATACCGCTGTTGGAGCAAGCCATCCGCATCAGCCCTCGCGATCCCCAACTCGGCACCTGGTATCAATTCATCGGCCTTGTGCATATGCTGGAATTGCGTACCGACCAAGCCATCCAGTGGTTTGAAAAAGCCTGCAGCGCTATTCCCAAACATTCGTCACCACACGGCCAGCTCGCTGCGGCTTATGCCCTCAAGGACGACACGGAACGCGCGGCCGCCGAACTCGCAAAAGCACGAAGGGCCGTAGGCGGCGATCGTTTTACCAGCATCTCCCGCCTGCAGGCTAGCGGGCCTTTCGCGGTGACGGAGATCCGCGCCCGATTTGAAGCCACCTTTTTCGCTGGCCTGCGCAAGGCCGGGATGCCGGAGGAATGACTGACACTGCCGGCCGGCTGGTATCCCGCTGGTCGTCGCCGACGAAACCCTTTGCCGCGGCATCGAAAGAAAGCCAGACTGGGCCCTCGCGGCACCGGCAATCCGGGGACAGTCGGTAGTCACCGCACCAAACCAAGGGGAGGGAAAGCCATGAAATTCATCAGGCCGCTACTACTGACGATCTTCCTGATCGGCGGCGCGAGCCTCGCCGCCGCCCAGGAGCTGACGCCGGTAGGCCATCCCGAGCAACTCGGGTTTTCTGCGACCCGCCTGCAACGGCTGACCCAAGCCTATCAGGGCTATGTCGATCGCGGCGAATTGCGGGGAGCGGTGTTGTTGGTCGCGGTCGGCGACAAGATCGCCTACCTGCAAGCGGTCGGGTTTCAGGATCGGGAAAAGAAGATTCCGATGAAGGCCGACGCAATCTTCCGCCTCGCCTCGATGACCAAGCCCATCGTCTCGGTCGCGGCCATGACGCTCGTCGAGGAAGGCAAGCTCGACCTCGACGCCCCGGTCTCGCAGTATTTGCCGGAGTTCGCCGATCTCAAGGTCGGGGTCGAAACCACCGACCCGGCGACAGGTAAACCGACCTTGAGGCTCGAGCCGCAAATACGGCCGATGATCGTCCAGGATCTGCTGCGCCACACCGCGGGGTTGGTCTACGGTCAATTCGGCGACCACCTCGTCCATCAGGCCTATCGCGCCGCCAATGTCAGCGACCGCAACGAGACCTTGGCCGAAATGGTCACCAAGCTGTCGAAGATCCCGCTCGCCCACCAGCCGGGCGAGGTTTGGGAATACAGCATGGCCGTCGATGTGCTCGGCCGCGTCATCGAAGTCGTCTCTGGCATGGACCTCGACCGCTTTATCGCCGAGCGCGTGACCGGGCCGCTCCACATGGCGGCGACCGATTTCTATGTCCATCAGGCGGACCTGTCGCGCCTGGCCGAGGCGCAGGCGGATGCCGCGGGAACGTCGCCGTCGCTGCCCGATGTCACGAAGAAGCCGGTGCGGTTTTCCGGCGGCGGCGGATTGGTGTCGAGCGCCGCCGACTATCTGCGGTTCTGCCAAATGCTGCTCAATTCTGGCGAATATAACGGCGTCCGACTGTTGGCGCCGCACACGGTCGCGCTGATGACCTCGGACGCCCTGCCACCCGGGGTCGGCTATTCGGAGCGGGCGCTGACGACGACAGCCGATATCGCGCCAACCCCGGCGATGGGCCAGGGCTTCGGGCTCGGCTTCGCGGTGCGCACGGTGCCGGGTCGCAACCCCGAGCCCGGCTCGGTCGGCAATTTCTATTGGACCGGCGCCTGGGGTACGACCTTCTGGGTCGACCCCGCCGAGAAATTGATTGCGATCCAAATGATCCAGGTACCGTTGTCGGAGGACGGCAAATATCGCCGCGCCTTCCGCAACCTGGTCTACCAGGCGATGGCAAGCCAGGAGTGACTGGCGTCGCGCATTTCGCCAAAGCCCAGGTGCTGCGCGCACAGCGCCAATGCGACGAGGATAGTCCCGAGTACGAGACGATGATCGCGCTCGATCGCGCGCCGATCATTCGCGCCCACCTCGCCTCCGCCTATCCCCTAAGAGGCGATACCGAACGCGCCGCCGCCAAACTCGCTGAAGCCCCCGCAGGCTGGCTGGCGAAGGTTCTTTTTCGAGCATCGCAAAGATGAAGGTCTATCCAGGGGCGCCGAAGACCCGCGCCTTGTTCGAAGCCACTTATTTCGCCGGTCTGCGCAAAGGCCGGAACGCCGCAGAAATGACTGACATCGCCGGGGACGTGTCCGCAATCCGTCATGACCCTTCGTTCACATCCTCGAGCTTTACGCCGTGCCCGGCTTGCAGACCCTTCCGCGCCCTTTCGATCCGGCGCAGAAAGCGTGGGTCGTTTTCGAGCCGATAGTCGAACCAGTCATCTTCCGAGTGGAAGCCGATCAGCACCCCGGCTGGCTTACCATGACGGGTGATGACGATCTCGTGCTTCTCGGCCTCGCGCAGGAAACGCGAGAGATCATCCTTGAGCTCTGACAACGGAACCTGCCTCAGTTCTGAGTTGCGTACCGTGTCAGCCATAAATCAGCCTCCGATTTAGGGGCGATCGCCAAGATCTCGACGGTCGGTCCGGAGACGTCAGCCCGCCCGTCAAATGATGGCTTTCCGATAAGCCCTCATCGAGGGCAAGATATCGCGAGGCACGCGTTGCGCTGTATGATGGCCTCCATCGATAATCCGGAGCAAGTGGGCTGCCGGAGCCATGGCCACTACGACCGCCACCCGCCGTCTCGCCGCGATCCTCGCCGCCGATGTGGTGGGCTATTCGCGCCTGATGGGGGCCGATGAGGAAGGCACGCACGAGCGCCTCAAGGCGCATTTGCGCGAACTGGTCGACCCGAAGATCCGCGAGCATCACGGCCGTATCGTCAAAACCACCGGCGACGGCGTGCTAGCGGAATTCGCCAGCGTGGTCGATGCGGTGCGCTGTGCGGGCGAAATCCAGCGCGCGATGGCCGACCGCGATCTCGATCTCGCCGAGGAGCGCCGTCTGCGCTTTCGCATCGGGGTCAATCTCGGCGACGTGATCGTCGATGGCGGCGATATTTACGGGGACGGGGTCAACATCGCCGCACGGCTGGAAGGGCTGGCGGCGCCGGGCGGCATATGCGTCTCGGCCACGGTCTGCGACCACATCGGCGACCGTCTCCCTTATGCCTTCGACGACATGGGGGAGCAGAGCGTCAAGAACATCGCGCGGCCGGTTCGGGTCTACGCGCTACGAGCGGAAGGCTTAACCGGCTCCGCGCCAGCAAATGCGCCGTCCACCGCTTCACATCCACCGCCCGGCGCTGTGACGCGGTTGTCGATCGTCGTGTTGCCGTTCACCAACTTGAGCAGCGACCCGGAGCAGCAATATTTCGCCGACGGAATAACCGAGGATCTGACGACCGATCTGTCCCGGATTGCGGGGGTGCTGGTGATTTCCCGCAATACGGCATTCACGTATAGGAACAAGGCGATCGACACGAAGCAGATCGGCCGCGAACTCGGCGTGCGCTATGTCCTTGAAGGGAGCGTCCGGCGGTCAACCAATCAGATTCGCATCAACGCCCAACTGATCGATGCCGAGAAAGATACGCAGCTTTGGGCCGAGCGTTTCAACGGCAATACGAGCGATCTGTGCGCGCTGCAAGACGAGATCACGCGCCGCATCGCAGTGGCACTCAATCTCGAGCTCTGGAGGGCGGAGGCCGCTCGGCCAAGTCAACACCCCGACGCAGTAGACTACGTCTTTCGTGCAGGTGCTCTACTCATTGGCGGGCCGCCATCGCGCGAAAGATACGCGGAGGCGATCGCTCTGTTTGAGCACGCGCTGGCACTCGATCCGCAATCCGTCGACGCCCAAAGCGGTCTGGCGACCGACCTCACGTCCCGCGTCATCGATAATATGACTGACACGGCCGCGGCTGATCTGGTGCGCGCAGAAGGCTTGGCCGGGCAAGCCTTGGCCGCAGCGCCCAACAGCAGTCTCGCACATTTCGCCAAGGGCCAGTTGCTACGGGCGCAACGTCGATGCGCGGAAGCCATACCTGAATATGAGGCGGCGCTCTCGTACAATCCCAACTGGGTGCATGCATTACATGCTCTTGCCCGGAGTAAGTTCTTCACCGGGTCGATAGAGGACGTGATCCCGCTCGAGGAGCAAGCCATCAGGCTCAGCCCCCGCGATGCTGGGATCGGGGGTTGGTATCGCCAGATCGGGCTCGTTCATTTGGTGCAATCACGGACGAACGAGGCTGTCGTCTGGCTCGAAAAAGCGCGCAACGCCGCTCCGGCACATCCGAACATTCGCGCCCACCTCGCTTCCGCCTACGCCCTTGCTGGCGACACCGAACGCGCCGCCGCCGAACTCGCCGAGGCCCGCCGGCTGAGCGCCGACGACCGCTATTCGAGCCTCGCCCACCTGCGGGCCGTTGAAGATTTCGGGGCACCTGTACCGAAAGTCACCACCCTGCTCGAAGCCACCTATTTCGCCGGGCTGCGCAAAGCCGGAATGCCGGAGGAGTGACCGCCGCGATGCCCGCTTGGTCAAGCGGGGCGGCGCCAGTCCCAAATACTCGTTCTTTATGGCGCGCCCTGCCAAGGGTCGACGAGCGGTACCCCTGTCCCAGCGACGTCGCGGGTATTACGGGTAACCAATGTGAGCCCGCGGGTGATCGCCGTCGCTGCGATCAGCGCATCGATCACCGGGAGAATGCGGCCGGCAGACAGCTCGCCCCACAGCCTGGCGACAGCGGCATCTACGAGCAGAACCCGATCGGCAAAAGTCGTCTCGATGCCGTCGACCCATGGACCGAGGCGAGCGGCTGTGACTGAATCGGTGCGCCGTTTGGCCTGGACACCTTTGCGCAACTCCCCCAGCGTCAAAACGCTCAGGAATAGCCCGGCAGCATCGGCTGCAGCGAGAAAGGCCATGACCCCGACGTCGGCTCGGATCTTGCGCGTCTCCGAGATCAAGTTGGTGTCCAGGAGATAGCCTGCCGCCACGCTCAAAGCTCGACCGGGCGGCCGGTGTCGCGGTCGCGCTCAATTGTAAAATCGTCGACCTTGGGACCACCGAGCAAATGGGCCTTGAAGTCCGGTTTGTACGCGACGAGTGCGCGATAGTCCTCGATCGAAATCACGACCGCGCGCTCCGCGCCATGACGGGTAATTGTTTGGGGTCCCTCGGTTCGGGCTCGTTCGATCACCTCGCTGAGCCTGGTCTTTGCCTCCTGGACCTGCCAGGTTCCCATCACCGTCCCTTTCTGTCCTGAACGACCAAAATATAGATTTTTCTGGTCTGATCCACAAGCCGCGCCCAACATTGTGAATCGTGGTAATGAAGAGCTCACCCGAAGGCCCCAAAAGGGTGGGCCGCCCGAGCAATGAGCACGACCACCGCTACCCGCCGTCTCGCCGCGATCCTCGCCGCCGATGTGGTGGGCTATTCGCGCCTGATGGGTGCCGATGAGGAAGGCACGCACGAACGCTTCAAGGCGCATCTCGTCGAGCTCATCGATCCGAAGGTCCGCGAGCATCACGGCCGCATCGTCAAGACCAGCGGCGACGGCGTGCTGGCGGAATTCGTCAGCGTCGTCGACGCGGTGCGCTGCGCCGGCGAAATCCAGCGCGCTATGGCCGACCGCGATCTCGATCTCGCCGAGGAGCGCCGCCTGCGCTTTCGCATCGGCATCAATCTCGGCGACGTGATCGCCGACGGCGGTGACATCTACGGTGATGGGGTGAATATCGCCGCACGGCTGGAGGGGTTGGCCGCACCCGGCGGTATCTGTGTGTCGGGCACCGTCCGCGACCATATCGGCGACCGGTTGTCTTTCCTCTTCGAGGACATCGGCGAGCAGAGCGTCAAGAACATCGCACGGCCGGTGCGGGTCTGTGCGTGGCACCCTCAAGGCATAGCCGGCTTGCCGACGGCAGGCGTGTCGGCGAGCACGTCAAGTTCGCCGCCCGTCGCTGCGCCACGGCTGTCGATCGTCGTCCTGCCCTTTACGAACCTCAGCGACGACCGGGAGCAGCAGTATTTCGCGGATGGGATTACCGAGGATCTGACGACCGATCTGTCGCGGATTGCAGGCATGCTGGTAATTTCCCGCAACACCGCGTTCACCTATCCAAACAAGTCCATCGACACCAGGCAGATCGGCCGTGAGCTCGGGGTCCGCTATGTGCTGGAGGGAAGGCTCTGCGGAGTACGGCTCCTGACGATGTTGCGGGGACGGCGTCCCCTTTTCCCAAAGATGAATCTGGCCATCGACGATCAGCATCCGGCGTATCCTTTTGATCCGAAGATATTCAGCTGCCGTAATACCTAGTTGCAAAAGTTCGCGTATGTGATCCGAAAGTTCTCGTCATGCCCGCGATCCCCGGAACGGCCCGCCGGGGCCGGCCGGGGAGGGCATCCAAGGGCCAGTGCCCCGGACTCGCCCTTGGACCCCCGCTTGCGCGGCGCTCGCGGGGGAGGGAATGGGAGGGGGCGAAATCGCGCCGCCTCACTCGATGACCTCGTCGGCGCGGCCGAGCAAGGTGGCCGGGAGTGTAAGCCCCAGCACATCGGCGGTTTTCAGATTGACGACGAGTTCGAATTTCGTTGGCTGATAGATCGGGATGTCGCCCGGTTTGGCGCCATTAAGGACCTCGTGCACGTCTTCGGCTATCCGCCGCCAGAGTTCGCGGTCATCGCTCGCATAGGCCATCAGCCCGCCCGCCTCGACGTAATCACGCCAAGGATAAATCGCCGGCAAACGGCTTTTCGCGGCCAGCTCGACGATCAGCTGGCGGTAGGGCAGAAGGATGCCAATGGAATTTACGATCATCGCGTCCGATTGCCGCTGTACGATTTCAGAGAACGCACGCTCGATTGCGGTAGCACTCGCTTCGTCGAGCGGCAACTCGATCACCGACATTTGCAATCGCCGGCCGGCTTCAAGAAGCTGTTGTCCTTCTGGAGCCTGCGAAATGCGCATGGTCAGATACGCGGCCTTGGATGCCGTCGGGACCGCTTCTTTGAGGATCTGAAGCCTTTTTCCCCAGATCTCGGCCCCGGCGTAGGTTGTGGCGCCGGTGATATTGCCGCCCGGATGCGCGAAGCTCCTCGCAAACCCGGCCTGGATCGGGTCGCCCCCGATCCACACGATCGGTGTCGTGCTGGCCGCCGCGCGGACTGCCCGCGCGATCGGGTCGGTGCTGGCGACGATCACCTCGGGGTTGCGGCTAACGACCTCGCGAGCGAGATCGGCATAGGCCTCGGGATGCCCTCCGCCCGAGTACCCATCGACTGTTAGGTTTTGTCCTTCGACATCGCCCAGTCGGCGCAGCTCCTCAAAAAACGCCCGAAACGGACGAACTTCCGGGTTGTGAATGCCAGCGACAGAACCCGCCGCAATCACCGCAATCCGGTGCTGCTTCGCCGGCTCTTGCGCCTGCGCCGCGCCGACTGCAGTGGCGAGCAACACGCCGATCGTGAAATCACGCCGCCTCATTCGATGACTTCGTCGGCGCGGCCGAGCAGTGCGGGTGGAATGGTGAGAGCCAGCGCCTTGGCGGCCTTCAGATTGATGACAAGGTCGAATTTTGTCGGCAAATAAATCGGGATGTCGCCGGGGTTGGCCCCGTTTAGGATCTCGTGCACGTCATTGGCCATGTGTCGAGAGAGTTCGCCGAAGTCGGGCCCATAGGCCACCAGCCCACCCGCCTCCACGTACTCTCGCCAGGGATAGATCGCCGGCAGGCGGCTTTTCTCGGCCAACTCGACGATCAATTGGCGGTAGGGCAAGTGTTCACCTCTGGCATGCACGATGATGGCGTCCGACCGCTCCCCTGCGATTTCAGTGAAAGCACACTGATATCCGGAGGGGGTCGACTCCTTGAGCCGCATCGGGATCAGCGAGATTTACAGTTGTCGGCTGGCTTCCTGAAGCGCCTGTAGTTGGCCGCCTAGCCAAGAATCGCGCATTCCCAGGAGTGTCACCTTGGATGCCGATGGGGCGATTTCTTTGAGGATCTGGAGGCGCTTCCCCCAGATCTCGTCTCCCGGATAGACGTCGACCCCGGTTACGTTGCCGCCCGGATGCGCCAGGCTCGTTGCCAAACCGGGCTCGATCACACTGCCTCCGTTCATAACGATCGGAGTTGTGCCGTTCGCCGCGCGGATCGCCTGTGTCATGGGGTTGGTAAGGGCGACAATCACGTCCGGGTTATAGCCGGCGACCTCGCGAGCCAGATCGGCATAGCGTTCGGGATGCCCCTCACCAGAATATCGCCCGATGACGAGGTTCTGTTCCTCGACATCGCCGAGCCGGCGCAACTCTTTCCAGAACGGCTGCCAAACGCGGCTGTCCGGGTCATCGATGCTGGCCACCGAGCCCACTTCGACAATCGCAATTCGGTGCTGCTTCGCCGGCTCCTGCCCCCGTATTGGTCGCAACGTGGCCGCGAGCAGTAGACCGGCTGCGAAATCGCGCCGCCTCATTCGATCACCTCGTCTGCGCGGGCGAGCAATGAGGGCGGAATGCTAAGGCCTAGCGTATTGGCTGCTTTCAGACTTATGACGAGTGCGAATTTTGTCGGCTGATAGATCGGAATGTCGCCCGGTTTGGCCCCGTCGAGGATCTCGTGCGCGTCATCGGCCATCCGCCGAAAGAGCTCCCTTGGGTCGACCTCGTAGGCCATCAGTCCGCCCGCCTGCACGTATTCACGCCAGGGATACAGCGCGGGCAAACGACTCTTCTCCGCGAGCTCAACGATCAGCTGACGGTAGCGGAAGAGCAGGCTATTGGAATTTACAATGACTGTGTCCGACTGCTGCTGGGCGAATTCGTTGAATGCATGGTCTATGGCGCTCGCGGTCACCTCTTCAAGTGCCAACTCGCTGACGGAGATCTGCAGTTGGCGTCCTGCTTCGTGAAGCTGCTGTCCTTCGGCAGCTTGTGAGACACGCGTGGTCAAGTAGGCGGTTCTGGATGCCGAAGGGCAGGCCTCCTTCAAAATCTGCAGGCGCTTTCCCCAGATTTCGGCGCCCGCGAAGACGCCGGTAACGGTGCCTCCCGGACGCGCAAAGCTCGTCGCGAGCCCGGCCTCGAGCGGATCGCCGCCGATCCAAACGATCGGTATCGTGCCACTCGCCGCGCGGGCGGCTTTTGCTGTAGCGTCGTTAGCGGCGACGATCACGTCGGGGTTTCGCTCGACGACCTCGCGAGCGAGATCAGCGTAGCCCACGGGCCGACCTTCGCCCGAATACCGCTCGACCGTGAGGTTTTGCCCTTCGGCAACGCCCAGGCGGCGCAGCTCATCGAAAAACGTCTGCCAGCCACGAGTTCCCGTTTCCCCGATCTCGGTGACGTGACCCGCCGGAATTACAATTGCAATTCGGTGGTGCTCGGGCCGCTTCTGCGCCCGGACAGCGGGGGCTGCAGTCGCGAGCAACATGCCAATCGTGAAATCGCGTCTTCTCACAGAAATAGCTCGACGCCGGCAGCGGAAGGCGCAGTCATTCTTCCGGCAATCCGGCCTTGCGCAGACCCTCGACGTAAAAGTCCGCTATTTGCGGCGCGAGCCACCCCGTTGCAAATCGGGCCTTGCACCCGGCGATGGTCAAACCGGGCGTATCCTCCAGCAATCGGCCTAGCCATTCATGCGCTTCCTCGAGCCGGTCGAGGTGGGCGCAGAGGATCACCTTCATATACATCGAAGAGCGGTAGCGCGGGAGCTCGCGCAACGAGCGGTCCGCCCATTCCAGGGTCTCCTCGTATCGCCCCGCAGCCGTATGGGCGAAGGCCATTCCGCAGGTAAAAAGATGGCCCAGGGGATCGAGCGGGCTCAGCCGCATTGCCCGCTCGAAGGCCTCGATCGCCGGGTCCGGGCGGTTTTGACAATACGATGCGAATCCGCGTGCCATCCAGGCATGCGCGGAATTTGGGTTGAGCGTCACGGCTCGATCGAAGGCGCTCGCCCCGGCGGGAACATCGCCGCCGAGCGCTAAGATAACGTGGCCAGCCATCCATAGGACGTCGGGGTCGTCCCTGCCGGCCTCGATCGCGTGTCTGGGGGCGCAGAGCTTCATTGGCCTCCGCATCCGTGACCAGCTGCCAGCCCTCTCGCTGGAACACGCGGCACCAGCCGATCAGCGCGGCGGCGGGCGCGCAGGAGGGATCGATGATCAGCGCACGCTCGAGCAGATCGACAGCCTCGCCAAACCCTTCCTCGGTATATTTGTGATACTGCTCCAAGGCGCGCAGATACAGATCGTAGGCGCCGAGGCTTGCCGCGGGTTTGCGGGCCACCCGCTCGATTTCTGATTTCTGGAGCTTGGGCTCGATGGCGCCGACGACATTGCTGGCCACCCGGTCCTGCAAGTCGAAGATGTCGTCGAGCGCGCCGTCGAAACGGTCGGCCCAGATATGCGCACCAGTCGTCGTGTCGATCAATTGGCCGGTAATGCGCACCCGGTTGCCGGCCTTGCGGACGCTGCCTTCGAGCACATAGCGCACCCCTAATTCGCGGGCTACCTGCTTCACATCGACGGCGCGACCTTTGTAAGTAAAGCTCGAATTGCGGGCGATCACGAACAACCACGGCAGCCTCGCGATCGCCGTGGTGATCTCCTCGACCATGCCGTCGGCGAAATATTCCTGCTCCGGATCGCCGCTCATGTTGGCGAAGGGCAATACCGCGATCGACGGCTTGTCGGGCAGCGCGAGTGCCGGCTCCGACCCCGCCGCCGCTTTCGGTGTGCCGAACTGTGCCCGGAAGACCCGCACCGGCCGGCTGATGTTCTTGACCTGCTGTTCGCCCAGATCCTCGAAGCCAACATCGAGCTTGCCGGCCACGTCGGCATGCACTCGGCCAGAGACGCAGATGCCGCCGGGATCGGCGAGGCTTTCGAGACGCGCAGCCAAGTTCACCCCGTCCCCGAAAATGTCGCCGTCCTCGACAATGACATCGCCCTGATGGATGCCGATGCGCAATTCGATGCGCTTGTCGGCCGGCACGCCGGCGTTGCGCTCGGCCATCGCGCGTTGCACCTCGACCGCGCAGCGCACCGCATCGACGACGCTGGCAAATTCGACGAGCAGCCCGTCGCCGGTGGTTTTGACGATGCAGCCGCGATGCTCGGCGATCTTCGGGTCCACCAACTCGTCCCGGATCGCCCGCAGCGCGGCAAGCGTGCCTTCCTCGTCGCCCTCCATCAGCCGCGAATAGCCGGCGACGTCGGCCGCCAATATCGCCGCGAGCCGGCGCTCTACCCGGCCCGCGCTCATTCCGGCAGACCGGCCAGGCGCAGGCCGGCGACGATCAGGTCGAGCACTTCAGGCACAGTTGAGGGACCGAGAAACGCGCGGTACCTCGCGATTGTCAGTCCGGGATCGATCGCAAGCACCCGGCCGAGCTCGGTACGCGCATCGCCCAGGCGTCCCAGATGGGCGAGGGCGGCGACCTTGACGCGAATAGCGGTGGCGACGCGCGGCTGGTCGTGCAATGCGCGGTCGGCCCATTCGATCGCCTGTTCGAAGCGTCTCGCGCAGAGGTGGGCAAATGCGATGTCGGCGGCGTTCCAAAACCCGAGCGGATCAAACGGGCTCAAACGCTGCGCCCGCTCGCAGGCTTCGATCGCCATCTCGGGCTGGTTGCGAACCGCGTAGAGGAGCCCTCTAACCATCCAGGCGGTCGCCGCATTCGGATTGAGCACCAAGGCGCGGTCGAGGATCGCTGCACCCAGTGCCACTTCGTCGGCGAGAATGAAGAGCGTGTTGGCGGCTAGCCCCATAGTATCGGGGTCATCGCGCGCGCCTTCGAGGGCCTGGCGCGCCAGGCGAACGCCCTCGGCTATGTCATCACCCGATAAGGCTCCCCACCCCTGGGCCCGCTGCAGCGCACGACACCAGCCCAGCAAAGCCGCAGCCGGCGCGTAGGACAGATCGATCGCCAGCGCCTGCCACAGCAGGGCGGCCGCCTCGCCTCCTCGGTATACCGGTAGACTTGCGCCAGCGCGCGCAGATAGAAGTCATAGTTGTTGAGGCTCGCGGTCGGTTTGGGCGCGGCGCGTTCGATCTCGGACAGCCGCAGGCGCGGCTCGATTGCACCGACGACGCTCGAGGCCACCCGATCCTGCAGGTCGAAAATATCATCGAGCGCGCCGTCGAAACGGTCGGCCCAGATGTGATTGCCGGTGGTCGCGTCAATCAGCTGCCCGGTGATGCGCACCCGCTGGCCGGCTTTGCGCACCGACCCTTCGAGCACATAGCGCACACCCAGCTCGCGCGCGACCTGCTTCACGTCGATCGCCTTGCCCTTGTAGAAGAAGCTCGAATTGCGGGCGATCACGAAAAGCCACGGCAGCCGCGCGATTGCTGTCGTGATCTCCTCGACCATGCCGTCGACGAAGTATTCCTGCTCGGCGTCGCCTGTCATGTTCTGGAACGGAAGCACTGCGATCGACGGCTTGTCGGGGAGCGGCAACGAGGCCGGTTCCTTCGCCACCTCAACGCATCGTTCCATCGCTACCCGGTACGCCCGCACCGGCCGGGCAATGTTCCTCAGTGCTTGTTCGCCCATGTCCTCAAAGGCGAGATCGAGCCTGCCGGCGGCATCTTCCTGTACGCGCGCCGAAACGCAGATGCCTCCCGGTTCTGCCAAGCCTTCGAGCCGCGCAGCGACATTCACGCCGTCGCCGAAGATGTCACCGTCCTCGACCACGATGTCGCCCAAGTTGATACCGATGCGGAAGTCGATGCGTTCGTCGGGCACCACACCGGAGTTGCGTTTGGCCATTGCGCGCTGAACTTCGGTCGCACAGTGCAGCGCATCCACCACGCTGCCGAACTCGACCAGCAGCCCGTCGCCCGTTGTCTTGACGAGCCGCCCCGGTGCTCAGCGATCTTCGGGTCGATCAGCTCGGCGCGGATCGCCTTCAGCGCTTGAAGAGTGCCGCCCTCGTCCGCCCCGATCAGTCGTGAGTAGCCCGCGACATCGGCCGCCAATATCGCCGCCAGCCGGCGCTCGACCCGATCTCCGCTCATTCCGGCAGGCCAGCCAGGCGATAGCCGGTAACCCAGAGTTCGAGAACTTCCGGTGCTAGAAAGTGAGCGTACGCGCGAAAGCCGGCGATAGTCGTCCTGGGTGCGATTGCAAGCATTCGATTGAGTTCGGCGCGAGCCTCGTCGAGATGGCCGAGATGAGCATTCGCGACGACTTTGAGCAGCATTGCTACCACCATGCGCGGCTGGTCGTGCAAGGCGCGGACGGCCCATTCGATCGCTCGCTCGAAGCGTCGCGCGTAGAGATGAGCGGCAGCGATAACAAAGGCGCACTGAAAGGTATACGGATCGAACGGGCTCAAACGGCGCGCCCGTTCGATGGCTTCGATCGCCGCCTCGGGCTGGTTGCGCGACGCGTGGATATGACCTCTGGCTAGCCAGGCGTGAGCCGCGTTCGGGTTGAGGGCCAGTGCGCGATCGAGAGCCGCGGCCGCCATCGCCGCCTCGCCCGCCAGCCGAAACAGCGTCCAGCCTGCCTGCCAAATCGTGTCCGCGTCATCGCGCTCCGCTTCGAGCGCCTGTCGGGCCAGGTGGCAGGCTTCGCCGATCTCCTCATCCGACAGTGCTCCCCACCCCTGAATCCACTGCTGGGCGCGACACCAGCCGATGACGGCCACAGCCGGGGCATAAGATGGATCGATCGTCAGCGCCCGGCGGGAAAGGAGAATTGCCTCGGCAAAGCCCTCTTCGGTAAAGCGATAGGATTGCGCCAATGCGCGCAGATAGAGGTCGTAAGCGGTGAGGCTCGCGGTCGGCTTGCGGCTGGCGCGCTCGATCTCGGATTGGCGCAGCTTTGGTTCGATCGCGCCGGCGACGCTAGAGGCGACCTGATCTTGTAACTCGAAAATGTCGTCGAGCGCGCCGTCGAAGCGGTCGGCCCAGATGTGAGCGCCGGTTGTCGTGTCGATCAATTGCCCGGTGATGCGCACCCGGTTGCCGGATTTGCGCACGCTGCCTTCGAGCACGTAGCGCACGCCCAACTCGCGCGCCACCTGCTTCACGTCGACCGCTTTGCCCTTGTAGGTAAAGCTCGAATTGCGGGCGATCACGAAGAGCCACGGCAGCCGCGCGATTGCCGTCGTAATCTCCTCGACCATGCCGTCGACGAAGTACTCCTGCTCCGGGTCGCCGGTCATGTTCTGGAACGGCAAAACCGCCAGCGACGGCTTGTCGGGCAGGGCGAGGGCCGCCGCCGTCGCCACGGCCGGTCTTGGCGTGCCGAGCTGCGCTCGGAACACCCGCACCCGCCGTCTGATGTTCTTGACCTGCTGTTCGCCCAAATCCTCAAAGCCGACATCGAGCTTGCCGGCGACATCGGCATGCACCCGGCCCGAGACGCAGATGCCGCCGGGATCTGCGAGACCTTCGAGGCGGGCCGCCAAATTCACCCCGTCGCCGAAAATGTCGCCGTCTTCGGCGATGATGACGCCCTGATGAATGCCCATGCGAAACTCGATGCGCCTTGCGGTTGGCATGTCGGCGTTGCGCTCTGCCATCGCGCGTTGGACCTCGACGGCGTAGCGTATAGCATCGACGACGCTGGCGAACTCGACCAGCATCCCGTCCCCGGTCGTCTTGACGATGCGGCCGCGATGTGCAGCGATCTTCAGGTCGCCGAGTTCGCGCCGGATCGCCCGCAATGCGGCGAGGGTACCTTCCTCGTCCGCCTCCATCAGCCGCGAGTAGCCCGCCACGTCGGCGGCCAAGATCGCCGCCAGGCGACGCTCGACGCGATCTCCGCTCATTCTGGCAGGCCGGCCAGGCGCAGGCCGGTGACGTAGAGTTCGAGAACTTCTGGTGCCGCAAAGTGAGCGTACTCGCGATAGCCGGCGATGGTCAGCTTGGGGTCGATCGCCAGCACCCGGGCGAGTTCGGCGCGTGCCTCGTCGAGATGGCCGAGATGCGCCAACACAACGGCTTTGAGCCGCATCGCTGAGACCAGGCGGGGCTGCTCGTGCAAGGCGCGGTCGGCCCATTCGATCGCCTGTTCGAAGCGTCGCGCGGTGAGATGAGCGAGAGCGATATTAGAGGCGTAGAAAAAGGTATACGGATCGAACGGGCTCAAGCGGCGCGTCCGTTCGATGGCTTCGATTGCCGCCTCGGGCTGGTTGCGTGCCGCGTGGATAAACCCCTTGGCCGTCCAGGCGAGAGCCGCGTTCGGGTTCAGCGCCAGGGCGCGATCGACAGCCGCCGCCGCCATTGCCGCCTCGCCGGCGAGTACAAACAGCGGATAGGCAGCCAGGCCGATCGTGTTGGCGTCATTGCGCTCGGCTTCGAGCGCCTGTCGCGCCAGGCGGCAGGCCTCGCCGATGTCCTCATCCGACAGGGCTCCCCACCCTTGAAGCCGCTGCAGCCCGCGACAGAAGCCGATCAATGCCGCGGCCGGCGGGTAGGACGGATCGATCGCCAGCGCCTGCCGGGCGAGCACGACCGCCTCGGCAAAGCCCTTTTCGGTATAGCGATAGGACTGCGCCAAGGCGCGCAGATAAAGATCGTAAGCGGTAAGGTTCGCGGTCGGCTTGCCGCTGGCGCGCTCGATCTCGGACTGGCGCAGCTTTGGTTCGATCGCGCCGGCGACGCTGGACGCGACCTGATCTTGCAACTCGAAAATGTCGTCGAGCGCGCCGTCGAAACGGTCGGCCCAGATGTGCGCGCCGGTTGCCGTGTCGATCAACTGGCCAGTGATGCGCACCCGGTTGCCGGCTTTGCGCACCGACCCTTCGAGCACATAGCGCACACCCAGTTCGCGCGCGACCTGCTTCACGTCGACCGGCTTGCCCTTGTAGGTGAAGGCGGAATTGCGGGCGATGACGAAGAGCCACGGCAGCCGCGCGATTGCCGTCGTGATCTCCTCGACCACGCCGTCGACGAAATACTCCTGCTCGGCATCGCCGGTCATGTTTTGAAACGGCAAGACCACGAGCGATGGCTTGTCGGGCAATGGCAGAGCCGAGGTTTCCCTAGCCGGCGGCTTTGCCGCCTCGCCGCCGATCCGCGCGACAAACACCCGCATCGGCCGCGCGATGTTTTTCAGGCTCTGCTCACCGATGTCGTCGAACTCGGCGTCGACCCTGCCGCGCACCTGGCGAAAAGAGTCCTCCGAGATGCAGATGCCGCCGGGTTCGGCGATCCCTTCCAGCCGCGCGGCGATATTGACACCGTCGCCGATGATGTCGTCGCCGTCGATGAGGACATCCCCGAGATGAACACCAATACGCAGATCCATGCGACGCTCGCCGGGGATCCCGACATTGCGCTCTGTCATCAGCTTTTGCAGCGCAATGGCGCATTGCACGGCACCGACCACCGAGCCGAACTCGATCAGCGCGCCGTCGCCGGTGGTCTTGACGATCCGCCCGCCGTGCTCGGCGATCAGCGGGGCGGCAGCGGCGCGATGCTCGCGCAATGCCCGCGCCGTGCCGGCCTCGTCCTCCCCCATCAGGCGACTGTAGCCGACGATATCGGCGGCGAGGATCGCGGCGAGACGTCGCGTCTGGCTCATGTTTCCTCACCAGCCGCCAAGCGCAGGCCGGACAGATACAGCTCGCGGTGCTCCGGGTTTCGGTAAGGAATGATGCTCGGCAACACGACGGGAGTTATCGCGTGCAGTCGCCTGAGGGTCTCTCGTGCCTCATCCAGCCGGCCCATTTGTCCGTAGCAGGCGGCAAGAAAGCGATATGACTGCGGGTGACTGGGATAATCCTGGATAGCGAACAGTAGTGGGGGAACCGCCTTATCGAAGCGCCGCGCGAAGAGATGCGCGGCACCTATTGTCATGACCGAAAGGCCAACTCGGGCGCGGGGACTGAGGCGCCGCGCGGTTTCGGAATGTTCGATCGCGACGTCAGGCCGGCCCGCCCAGAGCCTCAGGTTGCCGCTGACGTGCCAGCCGCGCGCGAAGTTCGGGTTGAGCGCCAAGCCACGATCAACCAGCGCCATCATCGCACCGATGTCTTCGCCGAAATAGGCGAGCGCGTGGGCGGCATTCACCAGGATGTCGGGATCGTGGCCGGCTACCTCCAAGGCCCGTCTCGCAAAATCGACGCCCTTCAGACGGTCTCCCTCCGGATCTTTGCTCCGGCCGTCCGCAACAAGCCGAAAACAGCAGAATGCGGACCAAGCGAGTGCGGGCCCGTACCGCGGATCGCGCGTGATCGCTTGCTCCATTAGGTGGAGCGCCTCGGGGATTTGCCTTGCCGACGACCAGACCGTCGCATAGGCGCGCAGATAAAGGTCATACGCGGTCAGATCATTTGTCGGCCGGTTGGCCGAGCGGGCAGTCTCGGCGGCCTGCAATGTTGGTTCGATGACGCCGGCGACGCTCGATGCCACGTTGTCCTGAAGCTCGAAGATGTCTTCCAGCGAACCATCGAAGCGGTCCGCCCATAGATGCGCGCCGCTTTGTGCGTCGATCAGCTGCGCGGTGATGCGCACGCGACCGCCAGCCTTGCGCACCGAGCCTTCGAGCACATAGCGGACGCCCAACTCGCGGCCGACCTGTTTCACATCGACGGCTTGGCCCTTGTACGTAAAGCTCGAATTGCGGGCGATGACGAAGAGCCAGCGGATGCGGGAAAGCGCAGTGATGATCTCCTCGACCATGCCGTCGGCGAAATATTCCTGCTCCGGGTCGCCGCTCATATTCGCAAAGGGCAGCACTGCAATCGACGGCTTGTCGGGCAGCGGCAGAGGCAAGGCTGGTGCCTCTGCCGGCTTTTGCAGGACCACGCGGTAGACCCGCAACGGTCGGGCGATGTTCTTCAGACTCTGCTCGCCGATATCTGCGAACTCCGCATCGACCTTGCCGCGCACCTGGCGGAACGCGTCTTCCGAGATACAGACGCCGCCGGGCTCGGCGATGCCCTCGAGCCGCGCCGCGATATTGACGCCGTCACCGTGGATGTCTCCGTTCTCGACGATGATGTCGCCGAGGTTGACGCCGATCCGGAAGGTGATCCGCTCTTCCTCGAGTGTCCCGGCATTGCGTTCGGCCATTCCTCGCTGTACGGCAACCGCGCAAGCGACGGCTTCGATCACGCTCGGGAACTCGATCAGAATGCCGTCGCCGGTGGTCTTAACGATGCGGCCGCGGTGCTCGGCGACCTTGGGATCGACCAGTGCGGCGCGATGCGCCTTGAGCCGCGCGAGGGTATCTTCCTCGTCGGCGCCCATGAGCCGGCTGTAACCCGCCACGTCCGCGGCGAGAATGGCGGCCAGCCTGCGTTCGAGCCGCTCCCCGCTCATCGCTACGGCAACCCCGCCGCGCGGCAGGCTTCGACGAGGGGCAGCGCCAGCACGGCGGGAACAGCGAAGCCGGCGCAGTGCTGTTCGATCATAAAGTTTGGCTGAAGGGCGAAGACGCGGGCGGCGGCAACATTCGCTTCCTCGACGCGGCCTTGCGCGGCGAGGGAGGCCGCCAGCAGCATGTGCATTATGCTGAACCCCGGATTGCCCTGAGCGGCGCGCCGCGCCGCGTTCGCTGACTCCTCGTAGCGGCGGTTCGTGAAATGCCCGAGCGCCAGCGCCTGATAGGCCGAATAATTTACCCGATCGAAGGGGCTGATGCGGAGGGCCCGGTCGCCCCATTCGAGGGCACGTTCCGCCTCGCCCGACCACCCCATCGCGACGCTGCCGAAGATGCACGCGATGCCGCAGGACGGGCTCAGCGCAAGGGCCGTTTCGAAGGCTTCAATGGCAGCGGGCCGATCGTGCTCGACCAGCGCGATGGTGAACGCCCCCAGCGCGAGGGCGGTGGCGTCGTCGTGGCCATGCGCGATTGCCGCATGGGCGTGGCGTACGGCCGTAGCGGCAATCTCCGGGTCGTGTCCGCCGCGCGCGAACAGGATCTCGTAGCAAAGAGAGAGGTAGCCATGGGCGAGGCCATAATCGGGCTCGAGCGCGAGGGCGCGTTCGAGCAGCGGCACTGCGATCCGCGCCTCTTCCGGCATCGCCGCGTAGGTGTGGGGCAGCGCGCGCAGCACCAGGTCGTAGGCATCGAGATTTTCCGGCCGCTTGCGCTTGACGCGCTCGATCTCGGCGTCCCTGAGGCTCGGCTCGATGGCACCGACCGCGCTAAGCGCGATTTCATCCTGCAGGGCGAAAACATCATCGAGCGGACGGTCATAGCGCTCGGCCAGACGTGCACGCCGGTCCCGGCCTCGACAAGCTGTGTGGTAATGCGCACGCGGTTGCCCGCCCTGCGCACCGAGCCTTCGAGCACATAGCGCACACCCAATTTGCGGCCAACCTGCTTCACATCGACGCTGCGGCCCTTGTAGGTGAAGCTCGAATTGCGGGCGATCACAAACAGCCACCGGATGCGGCTGAGTGCGGTGATGATCTCCTCGACCATACCGTCGGCAAAATATTCCTGCTCCGGATCGCCGCTCATATTGGCGAAGGGCAGCACCGCGATCGATGGCTTGTCGGGCAGCGGCAGCGCCCGCGTAGGCTCCTCGGTGGGTTTTTGGGGGAAGACACGGTAAACGAGCAGCGGCCGCGCGATGTTCTTGAGGCTCTGCTCGCCGAGGTCGTCAAACTCGGCATCGACTTTGCCGCGCACCTGGCGGAAGGCGTCCTCCGAGATGCAGATGCCGCCGGGTTCGGCGATCCCTTCGAGTCGTGCCGCGATGTTGACGCCATCGCCGTGGATGTCGCCGTCTTCGACAATGATGTCGCCGAGGTTCACTCCGATCCGGAAGGCGATCCGCTTTTCTTCCGGTGTCCCGGCATTGCGTTCGGCCATCCCCGCTGCACGGCAACCGCACAAGCGACGGCCTCGATCACGCTCGGGAACTCGATCAGGATGCCGTCGCCGGTGGTCTTGACGATGCGCCCGTGATGCTCGCCGATTTTGGGATCGATCAGCTCGCGCCGATGCGCCTTGAGCCGCGCGAGTGTATCTTCCTCGTCGGCGCCCATCAGCCGGCTGTAGCCCGCGATGTCTGCCGCGAGAATGGCGGCCAGCCTGCGTTCGACGCGTTCCGTGGCCAAAGCGGCCCTCCCCGAACCGCATGGGCCGAAGGTTATCGGCCCTCGTGCGCATTCTACCTCCAAAGGGCGAGGTCTAGGTATCGCCTTTCGGTGAGGCGGCGCGTCCGCCTGGTCGATTCATTGCCTCTACGAATAGGCCTTCCGGATTTGTGGCGAAGCTGATGCTCGGGCAGAAGATGACCCGAATTATCATCTATGTCGGTGCCTGGATTGCGAATATTATATCATCATAAAATTGCCACATTGATATTGCACAGTACCGGCCGAGGGCGACTCCGGAACCTGGATAAAGGAGGTACAAGCGATCGCTGATCGGCTTTCACCAGAACCGCCGGAGCAAAGCGGGGCGGAGACCGCTCGGGCTATGATCGGAAATACACAAGCGGAGGTGCCGCCAAGTTCCCCTGCCAGTCCGCTGCCGACCGCGGTTTACGGTCCAAAAATTCCGCTGACGACGGGGTCGACTAAATCTTACCAAGTTATTGAGTTACAATGCATATTTGATGTTGATAGGGCGTATTTCTGGGGCTGAAAAATGTTTTTCCGCTGACGACAGCGGAATTGCGGCGGGGGTCCAGCCAGGGCTCGACATCGCCGCGCATCGTCCATTCACAGGCTCCAATAATGGGTGCCCTGTGGAACCCGGTCGCGAGCGACCGCCGACTTGACGTCGACAAACACTCCGCCCGGAGCGAGCGCTGAGAAGAGCTTGTCCCAACCTTTCTCGCCGAGCACCCGGTGCGGCACGGCGAGGATCAACCCGTCGAGCGTGGTGAAGTGTTCAACCGGGATGAGCTCGATACCGTATTCGCTCTTCGCCTCGGCCGGGTCGGCGAGCGGATCGGCAACCAGGGCCGTGATGCCGAACTCGCGCAATTCGGCGACGATGTCCGGGACGCGGCTGTTGCGCAGATCGGGCACGTCCTCCTTGAAGGTGATGCCGACAATGCCGATCCTGGCACCCTTGACCGGGCGCTCGG
>Ga0306920_100000361_pt1 | contig 52430 bp, 40 predicted proteins | sample flu12Cox44000170_FD_204666 | JGI IMG/M metagenome (GOLD analysis project Ga0306920, IMG submission 204666) | Lab enrichment of tropical soil microbial communities from Luquillo Experimental Forest, Puerto Rico - flux4day.12C.oxic.44.000.170 (v2)... | ecosystem: Environmental > Terrestrial >... | reverse complement strand
CCACGACGGGCCAGATCTCGTCAATCTCTTCATTTGTCACCGTGATACAACCATCGGTCCAATCAATCTGGCGGTGTAAGGAACCCACCCATCCAAACATTGCACCGAGTCCGTGAATCTCGATGTCACCGCCCGGGCTCACTCCCAATTTCTAGGCTTCGTCCCTGTCGGCGGCGTTTGGATAAGACATATAAAGGGCATGATGGAAACGGCTGTGCGGTTTTACGCGCTTCCCAAAGGCGATCTTTCGTCGGCTCAATGGAATCTAGCACTACGAAGACGTAACCCTTGTGCTGAAAGGAATAGTGCGTCTGGCCCATGCGGTCCAGGAAGCGATCTTCCGGAAGCACATGTCGCAGCCTTTGGCGGCCGCCAGTTCCGGCTGGATGTGCGTGTCGGTGAAGAATACAGAATCGAAGGAGCCAGGGCGTTGCCGCTTCACGCATGAGAAGTGGGCCGGAATTTCTCGCCAGGCCCGTTAGTGCTCCGGGCAAGGCTGCAACAACGCCGGCCGCCAGTCCTGCTCCCGCCAAGCGCTTACGAAAGTCTCTGCGATTTAGCATGACAATTTACCGCCATTTTCCGTCTCGGATTCTCTAGTAGCGCAGGGAGCTTCTGCGCCTTGTTGCTTGCAGGGCGGCTAATAGCATTGAGGTTGACGTGGGAGTGTGGCGGGCATATGTTCTTGCGCAAAGCAGAGTTGAAGTTGCAAATCCCGCTCGAACTAGATGAATGAAAATTGCTTTAACGAAGGGGTTGTCATGAACAATGGACGAATCGGGATCGCTGCTTTGGCTGCGACGTTTGTTTATTACCTCTATGGGTTCCTTGTGGAAGGCCTGCTCATCCGAAAAGACTTTGCTCCCTACACCGCCGTGTACCGGCCAGCGGAGACGGTGCTGGGCTACATGCCAATTGGATTGATTTGCACGTTGGTTGCGACCTTCGTGCTCGCTTTGATCTACGCAAAGGGCTACGAAGGCGGATCGGGCTTTGCGGAAGGAATCCGGTTTGGCGTATTGGTCGGAGTTTTTGTCGTGTGCACATTCGTCGGGCCCAACTATGTGACCCTGAACATCGGCTGGAAACTCGCCCTCGAACTGGCCGCCAGCGCGTTTCTCCAGTGGATCATCGTGTGCGTAGTGATCGGCCTCATTTACAAGCCTAAACGCTAATCTCGGTCGGGCATTCACTGTGACTTGGTACCCCGGTACTACCCCGGTACCATTGACCCTCGCTCTTCCTTTTGATATCCACTCCTTGGTTTTCATTTCGTCGGGCTAATTCACATCCGATCGGGTAAGCCTCACGACCAGCAAGAGCTGGCTGCTATCCTTTGTGCAATCGGCACCCGACTGACGCGAGCTGACCGTATGCCACCCTCTGCTCGAGACAAGGGCAGCTTGTAGGGCGAGGCCCACCCGAAAATTGGCAAGGAGAATTGCGCCAATGATCTGGACGGAACGCCGGCAAACTCCAAGGATGACCGTGGAAGGGCTCGCCTATGTCAATCTCGAGCCGCACAACGGCGGCATCATCCTGAACATTTCCGAAGGTGGACTTTGTTTTCACTGCACTACACCCGTCCAACAGACCGCGACGATTCGATTCTGGTTTTCCGAAGGCAATCCCCGAGTCGAAATTGCCGGCCAGCCGGGATGGATTGATGAGACGCGAAAAAGCGGCGGCTCGCGATTCATCGAAACGGGGAGCGAACTGACATGGACCGATGAGACGCGGCAGAGAGGCGGCTTAAGATTCACGAGCTTGCCTGCGGAGGGCCGCAAGAAAATTCGCAATTGGATCAGCCAACATGCGACGGCGGTCCCCGCCGGCGGGAAGACCGCACCATCGCTTCCAGCGTTGCGGCAATCTCCTTCCTGGAGTGCAATCCGGCAGCCGACAAATGCCCCGAAACAAAGATCCACGACAGTCGAAGTCCCTTCTTGGCGGATACAACTACGGAGACTCTCGTCTGGATTCTCTGGTGGGCTGATTGCTGGGGTTCTCGTTTCGGCCCTGGTTGCCTCAGTATTCTTGCTGCAGACCCACCGCCGCGAACTCGGTCAATCGCTCATTCATTTGGGCGAACGATTAGGAGGAAGATCCTGGCCCCAGCCCATGGCTCCGTCACGAACGGTGTCTGCTGCCCCGCGAACCGTGCTGCCAGCGCCGGAGACTATGGCGAAAGAAAATCATTCGGTATCGCCTGGACCGATTTCTGTTCCGCGGCCCGAGAGGGCCCCCTTGCCAGCGCCTACACCAACACCAATACTGGCGACAGCAGTTAGGCCTCAGAAGGCGAAACAGGAGGTCGCGGCCCCTTCCCCTGCCCCCTCCAATGCTTTGCCTGCCTTCAAAACAAATGCTTCTAGCGCAGTTACACCGAGTACATCGGCTCCTCCTCGACCGTCTGCGCCAATGGTTGCCATCGTGCCTACCCCGGAACCCAACCCAAACGTGCCGCCGGCCACGGTTGCGAAAATAGAACCAGCGAGTCAACCCAGCGTCTACGTGGATCGTTCGAAAGAAGTTGGCCCTGCTTCACCTTCTGAAAAGTACCTCGAAGTCGCCAGATTCAATGAAAGATTTTGGGCAGACAAGACGACAGACAAATTATCCCAATTCGGATTTTCTGCCACCGTTGTGACAAAGACCAGGCTTTGGAAGAAATCCTTTCAGGTGCTTGTAGGACCCTATGATACTGACCCTGAAGCGGAAGCAGCGCACAAGATTCTGGCCTCCCGCGGGTTCACGCCGCGATCCTTCGAAAGGGGAACGCGGGAGTTCAGGATGCCCCGCGTCCTGCGGGTGGGTGGTACAAGCCTGCCTGTAGGAGACTGCGTAATCAGTTGGGAATCGTACGTCCCCGACGCAATTGTGAAATTTCAATCGGAGAAAGGCGTGGGGGTCACCGTCGAGGGGAAGTGGGTAAAACGTGACGCCCGGTACAATGAGAATGCGGTGGTGTACACCAGGAATGCAAACGGGTCGCTGACCCTTACGGAAATCCGATTCTCCGGTATGCGACAGGCGCTCGTCTTCGCCAAGGGAAGCATGTAGCTTGCCACTCCTGGTATTTGTCTCAGGAGCTGCCGATGAGCCAGCCGGTGAGGAAAACGAGGATGCCGCCGACAATGACCTGGAAGGCGGCTTGAAGAAACGGCGTATCCATGTATCGGTGGCGAATGTAACTGATGACCCCGAGCTCGATGGCCACCACAATCACGGCCACCAGCGTGGCCACCTGAAAATTGGAGATGAGGAACGGCAAAGTGTGGCCGAGGCCGCCGGCGGTGGTCATCAGGCCGGTGACGGCGCCGCGAATCCAGGGTGAGCCGCGGCCCGTGAGCGAGCCATCGTCGGAAAGCGATTCGGCGAAGCCCATGGAGATGCCTGCGCCGACGCTGGCGGCCATGCCCACGAGAAACGCGTCCCAGCTTTTGTGCGTGGCAAAAGCGGCGGCGAAGAGCGGCGCTAGCGTAGAGACGGAGCCATCCATCAAACCAGCGAGGCCGGGCTGGATGAATTGCAGCATGAACAGCCGCTTGTGCGATTCCTCTTCGCTGGATCTTGCGGCCTCGGTCAGGTGCTTCTCCTCGTAGGCGCCCGCGGCTGCCGTATGTTTTCTTTCTTCATCCGCAAGCTTGTTAAGCAGTTCGCGCGTGGGCACGTCACTGGTGCGGCTGGCGGCGCGGGAGTAGAAGCGGCTGGCCTCCATTTCCATAATCTCAGCCTGGCGGCGAGCCAATTTGACGCCGAGCGGCCGCGTCATCCACACCGGTCGACGCTGCAGGAAGCCGCGAACGTCCTCGCGCCGAATGGGAGGGATATGATCGCCAAAGCGTTGCTGGAAGAGCGTAAGTAAGCGGTCGCGATGATTTACCTCCTCAGCGCGCATTTCCTCGAACATCTCCGCGGTGGCCGGATAGGTTTCGCGTAGGGCGTCGGCAAATTCGCCATAGATGCGGCCGTCTTCTTCCTCGTTGGCAATGGCGAGGGCGACGATTTCCTTTTCGGAAAGATCTCTAAATCGCTTCAGCATGCGTCCTTTTTGGAACGGGAATTGCAGGAAGAGAATCGCACAAGATGCCGCGCAATGTCATCTCTGAAGGAAATCGAAAGGAAATCGGGGGCGGCTCGGCCGGTCTTGCGAAGGGAAGGTGCTTTGCCGGGATGGTACTTTCGTACTACCATCAGATGAGGCGGTCCTACTTTTTCCCGGGTACGGTCGCGCTATGGGTTTTCTTTTTGGGGTGCCTTACCCTTGTCCTATAACGGCGTTAGATCAGGGAAAGGTGACCATTCATGGCGGTTCCGCTTGAGCTCTCAGTGAAAACAACTTCCAATAGTGGCAGCTCCGCGCGGCCTTCGGTTACGGAACGGCGAGGGAGCCGACGCTGCAAAATCACCCAGTTAATGCGTATCCGGCCTTCGGATCCGGAACGTGATTCCTTCGATGATATTCGCGGCTCGCTCAGCGTTTCGCGCACCGGCGTGTACTTTCATTCGAGCGAAGCTTCCTACGAGGTCGGCATGAGGTTATTCGTCACCATGCCGTATGCCAAAGAGCTCAGCGCGATGAGTCACGAGTATCTGGCGGAAGTGGTGCGGCGCGAGCCGCTGGCGAACGGGCTGTTTGGGATCGGATTCAAGATCCTGATGGAAATGGGGCTTCAGGGCGGGTTCGGGTACGGAACCTCGCACCAGCGGAAATAGCTCAGACGCTTGTCCAGGGAAGCAACCCGCAGACAACTGCAACGGGTTCAGCAAAAACAAGAAGGGCGGATGGCTTGCGGCCACCCGCCCTTCCTGCGTTTGGGGGGTTGGGGAAAGTCGAAATGATTCCGGTCAGGATCTCCCGAAAGCGCGCATCGTCTTGTGGCGCAGCATGCCGAAATGACGGTTAAGCGGATGCTTGCGTTCAAGGAAAGTAAAGACGGGTGAGCGGCGCGGCGTCAGCTTGGCCATGGCAATGTGCAGGCGGATGTCGCGGCGGGCATATTTCATGCCGGCAATGAGGGCCTCGCGGGCGTCATCCTTGCGGCCCGAGGACATGTAAACCTCGGCGAGGTTGAGATAGAGCTGAGCCTGGTTGCGCTTCATACGAACGGCGGTGTCGCACATGCGTTCCGCATCGGCCCACTTCTTCTCGGTGCGGGCGAGAGCCACGCCGAGATAAGACATGTAGTAAGGGTTGTTCTTTTCAAGTTCGGCGGCGCGCTGAATGTGGATCAGCGCTTTGTTGGCGTAATTGTCGCGCAAAAGAGTAAGGCCGGTCTTGAATTCACGGAAGGCTTCGGTATCCATCATAGTCCCACCTCGATTTGTTTCCGTCGTCGACCAAGGATTCCCCGGGAAGCAGGCAAAAGAGGAACGGCGGCGATGCGCGTCCTGACCCATGCGGCAGAACCGTAGAGGAAATGCTCGGAGCCACGTTCGAGGCGCATCAGGAGCGAAATCCCCACTTGAAGCGAAAAGAGCAGGAGCGAGATTGCCGCAGGGGTTACCATTCACCAGTCCTTTTCAACGCTACGAGTTTTCGGTGAACGAATCTACTGAACGGTGGGACAGTCGTGGTGCAGGGCCTTTAAGTCCTAGTGATTTGCCGGAACACAAACGTCAGGAGCGGCCGGGTTCATTTGGGACGCGGTGCGCGGCGCCAGTTGCGACGCCAATACTTCCAATCGTTTAAGGTGGCCTTGAGCATGGCTTTGGCAGCCTTGTGGAGCCAGCGGTTCTTGCGAGAGTCCAGATCATGTTTGACTGCGGGTATGGATTTGCGGGAGCCGAGATGGATGTTGGCCGTCTCCCAGCCCATGTAGTACGCCAGTTTTTCTTCGTCGCGTTCCTCGGGGAGAGAGCTGATTTCGAGGTGGCAACAATCCGGGGCGAGGCGGCGAACAATCCAGTTGCTGGCGAAGTGGACATAAGGATCGCGGATGCGCACACAGGTATCGATGAGCTTGCGGGAGAGGATCCGATCGGTGTCCAGATGCTGGGCCCAGATCCAAGCGGAAGGCGTAAGCTGCTTGGCTTCGCGGACGATGTGAGCGCCGTGCCAGGTGGCGAGGGCTAGGACGCGGGGATGGCCCAGGCTGCCGAGACCGGCGATCCGGGACTTCATTTCAAAGTTCATGCTGCGCAACGGAAGTGAGGTGTGAACAAGCTTAAGGACGTCCTGCGGAAGTCTTCCTTTGTGTCTTGGGTGGGACAAGATCTTCTTCCAAAAAACCACCGGGTCGCGCAATTTGTTTGTGGCGAGCAAGCGGAGCCAACGGTGATGCTCGGCAAGGATGAAAGGGCTGCCGCCCCTTGCGAGGGAGTCGCGATAGCCCTGCTCGATAGCGCGACACGCTTCCCTGCGGGTGATGGAGAGATGTCTTTCGCCGATAGCAAGATAGGCGCTGGCGACGAGACGGACCAGATCCACGGCATAGGAGGCGGGCCAAGCCTCATCAAAATCGTTGACGCCCCAGATAAGTCGGCCTTCCGGATCGCGCCAAATTCCGAAGTTTTCGATGTGCAGATCTCCGACCGCAAGGACTTGCGTGACGTTCGCGAGCTCTGGACAAACAACAGGCCAGAGTTGCGCCCAGCGGTAGAAAGTGGCGCGGAAAAAGGCAAAAGCGTCGAGAGCCATGCTGCGGTGCTTTAGCTTGATGTCGTTGGGAATGAGATGGACATGGCGGGAAGCCCACTTCTCGTAATCCGCCGTGGCAGTGACGACGTCCGGCAGTTTATGTTCATTGGCAGCCATAGCGTCCGAAAGGTCGAATTAGGCGCGAGCGTGCGCAGCGGCGCCTGTGACGCGCGATTCGTAAATCGGAAAGCGCCCGGCGAGTTCGGCGACTTGCTTGCGCACTCTCTGCTCGACGGCTGCATCGCCAATATGAGTCAGGATTTCGGCGACCCAAGCACCGATAACTTCCATCTCCGGCTCTCTCATGCCTCGTGTAGTGACGGAGGGACTTCCGAGACGAATGCCGCCTGCTTTCATGGGCGGTAGCGGATCGAAGGGAATGGAATTCTTGTTGACGGTGATACCGGCGCGATCGAGAGCCTTTTCGGCGTCGCTTCCGGTGATGCCGCGCGGATGGACCTCGATGAGAAAGACGTGATTGTCAGTGCCGCCAGCGACAATACGGAAGCCTTGCTTGGCAATGGAATTGGCGAGGGCTTTGGCATTGACAGCAACCTGTTTTTGATACTGCTGGAACGATGGTTCCATGGCTTCCTTCAGGCATACGGCTTTCGCGGCGATGGTGTGAACGAGCGGGCCGCCTTGCGTGCCGGGAAAGGTAAGCTTGTCGATTTCCTTGGCGAAGCCTGGCTTGCACAGGACGAGGCCGCCGCGCGGGCCACGCAGGGTCTTGTGCGTGGTGGTGGAAACGATGTCCGCGTGAGGAACCGGGCTCGGGTGAACGCCTGCGGCGACGAGGCCCGCGATATGGGCCATGTCCACAAAGAAGATCGCGTCCGCGGCCTTGGCGAATCTGGCCATGCGTTCGAAATCGATGATGCGGGAATAGGCGCTTGCGCCGGCGACGATCATTTTGGGTTTGTGCTCGTGGGCCAGCTTTTCGATTTCGTCGTAGTCAATCTGTTCGTTGTCCTGGCGGACGTGATATTCGACAAATTTGTACATGCGACCGGAGAAATTGAGCGGATGGCCGTGGGTAAGATGGCCGCCATGCGCCAGGGCCATGCCGAGGACGGTGTCGCCCGGTTTGAGGGTGGACATGTACACGGCGACGTTAGCGGAAGTACCGGAGTGCGCCTGGACGTTGGCGTGACCGGCGCCAAAGAGCTGCTTGGCGCGATCGATAGCGAGCTGCTCGACTTTGTCCGCAAATTCGCAGCCACCGTAATACCGTTTGCCGGGATAGCCTTCGGCGTATTTATTGGTGAAGATGGAACCCATCGCTTCGAGGACGGCTTCGGAGACGAGATTCTCCGAGGGAATCAGTTCGAGACCGGTGGCCTGGCGGCGGGCTTCGTCGCGGAGCAGTTCGGCGATTTCGGGATCGACGGCGTCGAGGTGGCGCTGCATTCTTTCGTTGGCTTCCGTGGTCATACGGGTCTCCTGAGTTTTCGATGGTGCGCCTAAATTATCGCTCGACGCAGCAGTTACGGCTAGTGCCCTTCCCCGGATTCAATGTGCATGATTTTTTCGACGCGGCGGCCGTGACGTCCGCCGAGGAACGGAGTATTGAGAAAGATTTGAACCATCTCAATTGCCTGGGAGCTATTAACGACGCGGCCGCCAAGGGCGAGCACGTTTGCGTCGTTGTGTGTGCGGGCGAGGCGTGCCGTGTCCACATTGTGGGCAACGGCGGCGCGGATGCCGTGAACTTTGTTGGCGGCAATTGAGATTCCAATGCCCGTGCCGCAGACGGCGATGCCGTAGACGTCTTGATGGCTTGCCACGCGCTCGCCAACCGCCTTGCCATAATCGGGGTAATCCACGGACTCCTCTGACCAGGTGCCGAGATCATCTACGGGATAACCGGAGTTTTCCAGGAATTGTCGAATCGTCTCTTTGATGGGGTAGCCAGCGTGGTCGGAGCCAAGGGCAATGCGGGGTTTGGTTTCAGACATTGGAACCTCGCGCGGGTGGATTCTAATGGAGTGCGCAACCAACCGCAATCCGCCGCATCCTCTTATAGAAGGTCCAAGAGAAACGAATGTAGGGAACTCCTTTGGATGAAGGCTTCTCTCCCGTTTCGAACGGGGGCAGAACTATACTCTAGGGGCTGTCCCGCACGAGCAATTTAATTTCACCGAGGATGACGATGGCAAACACATTTGCAGACAATTCACTGAGCATTGGAAGAACTCCCCTGATCAAACTGAATCGCGTGACCGATGGTGGCAAGGCGACGGTGCTAGCGAAGATCGAGGGGAGAAATCCAGCGTACTCGGTGAAGTGTCGTATCGGGGCCTCGATGATTTGGGACGCGGAGAAGCGGGGCATGCTGAAGCCGGGAATCGAAATCGTGGAGCCGACGAGCGGAAATACGGGCATCGCGCTGGCTTTCGTGGCGGCGTCGAGGGGCTATGCAATCACCTTGACGATGCCGGAAACGATGTCGCTGGAGCGGCGACGCGTGCTGGCCGCATTTGGCGCGAAGCTAGTGCTGACGCCTGGACCGGAAGGAATGAAAGGCGCAATCAAGAAGGCGACGGAAATCTACGAGTCGGACAAGCAGCATTACTTCTTGCCCCAACAGTTTGACAATCCCGCAAATCCGGAGATTCACGAGAAGACCACCGGCCCGGAAATCTGGAACGACACCGACGGCACGATTGATGTCCTAGTGAGCGGTGTGGGCACGGGGGGAACCCTGACCGGCGTGAGCCGCTACATCAAGAGCACGAAAGGAAAGAGAATTCTTTCCGTGGCTGTCGAACCTGTGGCGAGCCCCGTGATTACGCAGGCGCGCGCCGGGCAAGCGCCGACCCCCTCTCCGCATAAGATTCAAGGGATTGGAGCGGGATTCGTTCCCAAGAACCTGGACCTGAGCATGGTGGACCGCGTGGAACAGGTGACGAACGAAGAATCGGTGGAAATGGCGCGGCGGCTGGCGCGTGAGGAAGGCATCCTCAGCGGGATCTCCTGCGGGGCGGCGGCGGCAGCGGCGGTGCGGCTGGCCAAGCTGCCGGAATTCGCTGGGAAGACCATCGTGACGGTGTTGCCAGACGGCGGCGAGCGATATCTTTCAACGATCTTGTTTGAAGGGATTGGGTAAGAAGAACACAAAACAGCGATGACCAAGGGAAACGAACAACTGAAGTGTCTGGCGAGGGAGTTCCGCGATGCGCTCGAGGCCCGGCTTTCGGGCGATCCGGCGGGGGAATACCGGTTGCCGTCGAAAGAAGATGTGGCCACGTTTTGCCGGCGCTACCTGGAATCGCTCTTTCCTCTGCATGCGGCATCAAAGGAAACGCTCAGCGCGAAGGCGGCCCGCTTTCTCGAAGAGCTGGACTTGTTGCTGGCGGAACAGATTGTTTCTGCGATCCGGTTTGACAGCAGTTGCCGCGGGAAAAAGCCGCCAGGAAATGTGGCGAAAGCGGCGGAAGAGATTCTTGGCCAGTTGCGACAGAGGTTGTCGCACCTGGCGCATTTGCAAGCCACGGATTTAGAGGCGGCCCTAAAAAATGATCCGGCGGCGAGCGGGCTGGAAGAAATTTTGTTGAGCTATCCGGGGATTGAGGCGATTACCGTGCAGCGATTGGCGCACGAATTGTATAAGCTGAAAGTTCCATACTTGCCGCGTCTTATGACCGAAACCGCTCATAGCCGGACGGGGATTGATATTCACCCGGGGGCTACGATTGACGAGTCGTTTTTTATTGATCATGGGACGGGCGTGGTGATTGGCGAGACGGCGACGATTGGAATGCACGTCACGCTGTACCACGGCGTGACACTGGGCGCGTTCAATCCAACGAGCCGGCGTGATTCCGGCGGAGAATTGGTGCGCGGGCTGGCGAACAAGCGGCACCCCGATATCGAGGACGACGTGACCATCTATGCGGGAGCTTCGATCATCGGAGGCGATACGCGGATCGGACACCACAGTGTCATCGGAGGCAATGTGTGGCTGACGCGGTCGGTTGCGCCATACAGCCGGGTGGCCATGCGGGAACCGGAATTGCTGATTCGTAGCCACCCGAAAGACACGGATGAAGAGTGGTTCTTGGGAAGTTCAATTTAGACCGAACCTTTGACAATTTCTTCGGTCACTATAACCTATTCTAATCGTTCCCCTTCCACGGGGAAGGGATGTTCTCACGAAATGACGACCTTCCCGGAGTAATGGAGCTTCTCCACCAGGGAATGACTCCACTCCTTATCAGCTTCCGACATAAACGTAGGTCGTGAATGGTTTTGAAAGGTCGACGGCGAATGGGATAGCGCCACTCGCGTCATCCCCAGCGAACGTACCATTAGGCATAATGAACAAAAGCGATATTACGGCGCATATCGATTTCATGATGATCTCTAATACCATAATAACCAACAAAAGCGCTCCCACCTTGTAGTTGCAAATAAGCCGTCACCAAGCATCTCGAAACGGTAACCGTCCGGATCATCAGTGGTTCATTTGGGCTTTGAGCGGGCGCGGCTATATTTCAGCGCAATGAGGCCTTTCGAGAAGGTCTTGTTGTCGAGGAGCGCGAAATCGCGCTGGGGGAAGCCGCTGGGAAACAGCGGGAGGCCCTCGCCCAGCCTGGTGGAGATTGATTGGTGAAGATGACGCCAGCTCGCTCGCCGGGAGGCAGGGAGCGAGACAGGGCGAAGAAAATCATCGAATAACCGCCGAAGGAACCACCACCACCCATTTTGAGGCCGGCTTCGTAGGTTTTGCGACCCATGACGGCGGTATCAATGGTGGCGAAGAACTGGCGCATCGAATGGTCCTTGGGCATCAAGAGGAAGTCCACGGAATCGCCCAAGCGGGCAATGTACCCGTCAAGGCTGATGCCCAAGCTGAGAACAACCTTACGCATAGGAAGATTGTAGACAATGCGCAAATCGCAACTCAACTGTTGGGCATCGCGTTGACAGTGGGAGAGAGTGTCCGCTACGCTCGAAGGCTTAGCTGATTGCGAAGAGATAGACAGGGAGAAGCATGGCTGACGAGAAGCTACCGACAAGGGCAGAGGATTTTTCGGAATGGTACAACCATCTGGTCTTACAGGCGCAACTGGCGGACTACGCCCCGGTGCGCGGATGCATGATTGTGCGGCCTTACGGCTGGGCGCTGTGGGAGAACATTCAAGCGGCGCTGGACAAGCGGTTCAAAACCACGGGCCACCAGAATGTGGCATTCCCGTTGCTGATTCCTAAGAGCTTCATTGAAAAGGAAAAGCACCACGTGGAGGGCTTTTCGCCGGAGCTGGCGGTGGTGACAATCGGTGGTGGCGAAGAGCTGGCAGAGCCACTGATCGTGCGGCCGACGTCGGAGACGATTATCGGCCATATGTGGTCGAAGTGGATTCAGTCTTACCGCGACCTGCCCGTGCTTATGAATCAGTGGAACAGCGTGGTGCGCTGGGAGTTGCGCACAAAGCTGTTTCTGCGCACGCTGGAGTTTTACTGGCAGGAAGGGCACACCGCGCATGCCACACGCCAAGAAGCAGAAGAAGAAACAAGGCAAATGCTGGACGTGTATACGGACTTCGCGGTGAAGGAAGCGGCGATTCCCGTGATCCCGGGGGCAAAGTCGGACGCGGAGAAATTTGCCGGGGCGGACACAACCTATTCACTTGAAGCGATGATGGGAGACCTTAAGGCCTTACAGTTCTGCACATCCCATTTTCTAGGGCAGAATTTTGCGCAGGCGTTTGAAGTGAAGTATCTGGACCAGACGGGCGTGTTGCAGCATTGCTGGACGACGTCGTGGGGGCTTTCGACCCGTGTCATTGGCGCGATCATCATGGTGCACGGAGATGATCAAGGGCTCATTCTTCCCCCGAGGTTGGCGCCAACGCAGGTGGTGATTGTGCCGATCTTCAAAACGGGCGAAGAAAAGGCAAGCGTACTGAAGACAGCGAGGGAATTAAAGGCGCAACTGGTGAAGGCAAACCTGCGGGTGGCGCTTGACGAGCGCGACGGGTTCAGCCCGGGGTGGAAGTTCAACGATTGGGAGATGCGTGGGGTGCCGGTGCGGGTGGAACTTGGGCCGAAAGATGTAGCGAAGCAAGCGGCGATGCTGGCGCGCCGGGACAAGCCGGGGAGAGAAGGGAAGGTCAGCGCCGCGCTCGCGGACTTGCCTGCGACGATCGAGAAGCTGCTCGCGGATGTGCAGCAGTCGCTGTTTGACAAGGCGCTTACATTTCGCCGGACCAATACCCACGAAACAAAGAATTACGATGAACTGAAGAAGGCGGTCGAGACGGGGTTCGCATTTGCGCCCTGGTGCGGCAGCGCCGACTGCGAAGCAAAGATCAAGGAAGAGACGCGGGCGACGATGCGGTGCATTCCGTTGAATCCCGCCGATGTGCTGGGAAATGGGGCGGGAAGCGGCGGCGGCACCTGTGTGTGCTGCAACAAGGCTTCGGAACAGCGGGCCATATTCGCCCGGGCGTACTAGGGGCAACAAGAAAAAGCCCTTTGGCATCCCAATAAATGGGGAGTTGTCGCTGAGGCACACGGATGCGGCGAGCTTCTCGACAGGGGCGCAGCCCGGTGCTAGCGTAAATTCATTGATGAACGATTCCGAGCCGTCGGCTAATGCCCCGCGGCCTATTGGAGAATTCCTTCGTGAACTTGCGATTGCGAGCTTCGAGCCGTTTCGAGCGCGGTGAAGGCCGACTAAAGGCCATCGTCTACACGGCCATTCTGATCGTAGGCGTGTTTATTGCCGTCAAGCTGGTGCCGCTGTATGTGGCGGAATACCAGTTGAAAGACAAAATGAGCGAGCAGGCGCGCTTCGCCGTGGTGAATCACTATACGGAAGAGCAGATGCGGGACATTATCTTCAAGACCGTGCAGGACCTGGACATTCCGGCGCAACGCGATGACATCAAAATGGCCAACACTAATCACGGCGTTACCATCAGCGTAAACTACACGGTTCCCGTCGACTTCCTTCTGTATAAAACGGACATGAGGTTCGCCCCCTCGAGCGATGGCCTGGACATCATGAAATAGGCCGCAACGCTCCCGGTGAGAGCAATTGCGCCGAAGTCCGGCCGTGCCGCTTTCCTCCGGCTTGCGGATGGGTGACAATGGGGAAGTCCACCCTGAGGGGAGTTTTTCTTTGCGGTTTCGCCTACAAAAAGGATTTTGGACGTCCAAGTTCGGCTTGGGCCTTCTGGCGGTTGTGGCCGCGTGCTTTCTTCTTTCTGCCGGTGCCTTCACTTATTACTACATCAAATTTTCGCGGATCATTGATGCGCGGCTCTCCGGGCGAGTGTTGCAGAACACCACACAGATCTTTTCCGCGCCGGAACGCATCTCCGATGGGCAGGGTTGGACCTCCGACGACCTGATCATGTACCTACAGCGCGCGGGATACCGTCCGGAGGCGGACGAGAACTCTCTGGGGACCTACACGATCAACGGAAACACGCTGGACGTGCGGCCTTCCAAGCTCTCCTATTTTGGCGGCTCGAACGCTCTGGCCGTGCAATTCAACGGAAAGACGATCAAGTCCATCCGCCCCCTGGGCGGCGGAGCGCAAATGGGCAGCGCGGAGATCGAGCCGGAGCTGATCACGAATTTGTTTGACAGCGCCCGAGAGAAGCGCCGGCCGGTGCGTTATGAAGATCTGCCACCCGAGCTGGTTCAGGCGATTCTCTCCGCGGAAGACAAGCGCTTCTTCGAACATCCAGGATTCGACTTCATCCGCATTTTCGGGGCGGCCTGGGCGGACCTCCGCCATAGCCAGCACTTACAGGGCGCCAGCACGATCACGATGCAGGTGGCGCGGACGTTTTTCCTCTCGACCGACCGAACATGGCGGCGCAAGTTGGCCGAAGCTATGCTGTCCTTCGAACTGGAGCAACGCTTCTCGAAGCAGCAGATTTTCGAGCTGTACGCGAACGAGGTGTACCTGGGCAACCGCGGCAGCTTCGGAATTCGCGGCTTCGCCGAAGCGAGCGTAGCATATTTTGGCACCGACTTGCGGCAGTTGACGTTGCCGGAGTGCGCGTTTCTGGCGGGACTGATCCGGGCGCCGAACTATTACTCTGTGTCCGACCGGCACCCCGAGCGGGCCGTCCAGGCGCGTGATCGCGTGCTGACGCAGATGCTGGAGAACAAGTACATCACGGAAGCGGATGTGCAGGATGCCAAGCGCGTGCCACTGAAACTGATGCGTACGGCGGTGGCAGGCAATGAAGCGCCGTATTTCGTGGACATGGTCAAGGATCACCTGCTCGAGAAATATCCGGAGCAGGACCTGCTCAGCTCAAACTACCGGGTGTATACGACGCTCGATCCGCAGTTGCAACGTGCCGCGGCCGTCGCGGTGGCAAACGGCATGAAGAATGTGGACGCGCTGCTGGCACAGAAATACGAGAAGGCCAGGAAGGCCAAGGGAAAGAAAGCCAGTGCCGAACCGCTTGTCCTCCCCCAAGCGCAAGTGGCACTGGTAGCGCTGGACTCGCGCACGGGCGAAATCAAGGCGTTGATCGGCGGGCGGGATTACGGGCAGAGCCAGTTGAATCATGCGCTGGCGCACCGCCAGCCGGGCTCGGTCTTCAAACCATTTGTGTACGCGGCGGCGTTCAACAACGCAGTGGATGGGGCGCAACCGGTGGTGACGCCGGCGACGACCGTGGATGATGAGCCGACCGTGTTCGAATTCGATGGCCAGGATTATACGCCGAACAATTATGGCGAGCGATTCATGGGCAAAGTTACGGTACGGCAGGCGCTGACGAATTCGCTGAACGTGGCCACGGTCAAGGTGGCCGAAATGGTTGGGTATGGCCGCGTGGTGCAGATCGCGCGGCAAATGGGCCTGTCGTCCAATATCCGGCCAACACCGGCGGTGGCGCTGGGCGCTTATGAATTGACGCCGGTAGAAGTGGCGGGCGCGTATACCGCTTTTGCGACCGAGGGGATGCGTGCCGAGCCCTTCTTTCTGAAAAGTATGGTGAGTGCGGGGGGAAACACACTCGAGAAATACACGCCCTCCAACAAGCTGGTTCTCGACCCGCGTGTAGCGTATCTAGTGGACAGCGTGTTGAAGGATGTGCTGAACAAGGGTACAGGCGCGGCAGTACGAGCGAAAGGCTTCTCGTTACCGGCAGCGGGAAAGACGGGGACATCGCGCGATGGCTGGTTTGCTGGTTTTACCAGCAACCTGGTTTGCGTCGTCTGGATCGGTTTTGACGATAACCACGACCTGGGACTAGCGGGCGGTGCGGCCGCGGCGCCGATTTGGGCCGATTTCATGATCAAGGCTACAGCCATGTCGGGCTATCGCGACGTGAAGGATTTCGATAAGCCAGAAGGCGTGGATTCGACGATGATTGATCCGGACAGTCTGGAGCTGGCGACGCCGAATTGCCCCACCACCCGCGAGGAAGTCTACGTGACGGGCTCGGGTCCAACCCAATTCTGCGAGCTTCACGGGGGCCACAACCCTGCCACTTCCGCGGGTTCCTTCCTGTCACACATTTTTGGCGGCGGTTCTCCCAAGCCTCCTCAGCCGGTTTCCGCCACCAGCAGCCAGCCAGGCCAGCCGGACGCAAACGCGGCGCAAGATCCCGACGACGGCGCTTCCGGAACAACGCCCAAAGCGGCCGAAAAGAAAAAAGGGCCGTTGCAGAAGATTTTTGGTATCTTTGGGGACAAGAAGAAGAAAGAGCCCGACAAACCCATTCGGGACAAAGGAGACTCGCCATGACCAGGCACTGCTTGGCGATTCCAGCCGCTACTTTCTTTGTGATTTCGTCTCTCTATTCCACCTCCGCGCAGACTCAGCCCGACAATCCGCAACTTCCGTCGACCAATGTCTCCGCTCCGGCTCCCAAACCTGCGGCCGCGATGTCGGAGGAGGATCTTGCCCGGTTATACCTGATAAAGAAGCAGTACCACGAGGCGGAAGAGATTTTTCGCCGGTTGACGCTGGAGCAGCCGAAGAATGCCGTCTACTGGAATGAACTGGGAATTTCCTTCCACAGCCAGACGGAATTGGCTTTAGCGCTGAAATGTTACGAAAAGTCGGCGAAACTCGACTCTCACTATGCAGATGCGGTGAACAACATCGGCACGATCTGGTATGAGCGAAAAAAGTACCCGAAAGCGATTCGTTCCTACAAGAAAGCCATAACCCTACACGACGATTTCGCGCCGTTTTACTTGAATCTCGGGTATGCCTATTTCGGAGAAAAGGAATACGAAGATTCGATTACTGCCTTTCGCAAGGCTTTGCAGATCGATCCCGAGTCGTTCGACCCCAGCCGGTCGCATGCGGGAACGGTGATTCAGGATCGCTCTCTCAGCTCCGAGCGTGGCCGCTTCTATTTTCTGCTGGCTAAGTCGTTTGCGCAGGCGGGAAACACGGAGCGCTGTGTGATTTATCTGAAGAAAGCGCGGGATGAAGGTTATACCGAGATGCACACGGTGAGCTCCGATCCTTCCTTTGCCGCGGTCCTGAAAGATCCCGTCGTGCAGGAAATTCTTGCGCCGAAGCCGGCGGAAACCGCGCACCCTTGATAGCCGGCTGTGTTTTCACAATACGCCATCTCTACGCGTCGAACCTTGCGTTGTGTCTGTTAGAATACAGACCAGATGAAGAAGCGGCGGCAATGGTCCCGCAATCCGCTCTGGATGTTTCTCGCCAGTCTTTTCATTCTTTGGGCGAGCACGATGCTTGCTCAGCAAACAGGTTCCAGTGCGTCGCTCTTACCTCGCTCACTCCGCCAGGAGGGTATTTTCCTCGTATTTCCCTTTGAAAATGTGGGAGCCGCGCCGCGCCTGGACTGGATGGGCGAGGGCCTGGAGGAGTTGACGATCCAGCGGCTCTCGGCCGTCGGGCAACAGGTCTATTCGCACGCCGGGCGGATCGATGAGATGGATCACTACGGCTTGCCCGCCGCGGCCAAATTGAGCCGGGCGACCATGATTCACATCGCGCAAGAATTGGACGCGGATTACGTCGTGTATGGGAGCTTTGCCTCGGACGGAAAAACCTTGACGATCACCGCGCGGGTTCTGCGGGTGAACCCGATCGCGCTGCTGCCGACCGTGCGGGAAACAGGGGCGCTGGAATCGCTCATGGAGCTGCACACGAAACTGATGTGGCGATTGCTCACCACCTGTGACAGAAACTACCCACTCAGCCTGAATGAATTTGCCAAACTGCAGCGCCCGCTCCATCTGGGGGCGTTTGAACAATACATCCGAGGGCTACTGGCCAATGAGGACGAAACGCGATTGCGTGACTTGAAGGAAGCGGCACGGCTCGAACCGGACTGGCCGAATCCGGCGTTTGCCATCGGCCAGGTCTATTTCACGCGGAACGATTGCGTTTCGGCGTTGCCCTGGTTCGCGAGAGTCCCCGTGGCTCACGAGCGCAGCGTGGAGGCAGTTTTTTCCCTCGGCGTGTGCCGCCTGCGAATGAACCAGCCCGACAAGGCCGCGGAAGTCTTCGCGCAGTTGCAGGCCGATCTGCGCCGCAACCTCGTGAGCGGCGCCGACCTGCCGGAAATTCTCAACAATCTGGCACTGGCGCAGGCACAACAAGGGGATCTGGCCGCGGCCCAAACCGCCCTGGGTCGGGCGTGCGATATTGATCCCGACGAAGATGACTACGCTTTTAACCTGGGATTGCTGGCGCTGCGCGCAAATGATTTTTCCAGTGCCTCCACGCGTTTCGGCGACGCCGTTCGTCGCGAGCCGGACAATCCGGAAGACCGTGCCTTCCTGATCTATGCACTTGAGAAGAGCGGAAAGAAGACGGAGGCGGCGGAAGAACGCGAAGTGGCGGCAGAAGCGTTCGGGACCGACAAGTTGCCGAGCGTGAAACTGGATGCGAAAAGTGACGTGCTGACGAAGTATGAACGCGTGAAAAGAGAGATGGATACGACCTCGCTCCGCCTGGAATTGTATGGCCCGGAGATACAACACGCCGCGGACACCGACCATGGCGGGCATGTGGAAACGTCTTCGGACCACATCCGGCGGGGAAGGCAGGAACTTGGCGCAGGGCGGCTGGATGCGGCGGAAAAAGAATTCCGAGCGGCTCTTATGTCCGACCCGAAGAGCGCTTCGGCTCACCGGGAACTCGCGGAAATTTATCGCCGGAGGGGTAAACTGGACGAGGCTGTGCAAGAATTGCTGCTCTCCCTCGCGGCACGGGATTCCGCGGCGGTACGCACAACGCTCGCACGCGTTTACCTGGAACAGAAGAAGCCGGAACTGGCGCGGGCGGAGGCGGAGAAGGCTGTAAAGCTCGCGCCGAACTATGCGGATGCCAAGGTTTTGCTGGAGCACTTGCAGCAGAGCAAACCCACGGGAGGGAAGAAATGAGCACTCGTGGCGAAACAAAACAGCAGCGCGGTGGGGCGGGTTTTCTTTTCCTATGGAGCCTCGCTTTGTTCATGCAGGTCTGCCTGGCAGTGCCTGCGACTTCCGCGGCCGATGAGCACGCTGCGCCTTTGGTTGTCGAGCTTAAACTGGACGACATGGTCGAGCCGATTCTGGCGACCTATATTGATGAAGGGCTCGCCGATGGGGTGCAGCGCCATGCAGCGCTCGTTCTGATCACCATGGACACACCGGGCGGACTCAGCGATTCCATGACCGATATCGTTCACCACATCTTGGAGTCGCCGGTGCCAGTTGTGGTTTACATTTCGCCGATGGGAGCGCGCGGGGCGTCTGCGGGGTTCTTTATCCTGCTTTCGGCGGACGTGGCCGCCATGGCACCCGGCACGCACACGGGCGCGTCCACACCCATTTTCATGCCCGGCGGTTTTTCCGTGCCCATTGATGAAGTGCTGCGGAAGAAAATTAACAACGATGCAACCGCGTTTTTGCGGAGCTTTACCGAAAAGCGGGGACGGAATCCTAAGCTCGCGGAAACCGCGGTCACCGAGGCGCGAGCCTTTACCGAAAAAGAAGCTTTGGATGGCCACCTCATTGATCTGATCGCCAACAACACGGATGACCTATTGAAAGCTTTGAACAGCAGAGAGATCACACGGTTCGACGGGAAAACCGCAAAATTGGCGCTGGAAGGATATGCGCTGACGGATTTCCGGCTGTCGGCGCGGCAGAAATTTCTGGCGCGAATCGTCCAGCCGGACATGTTTTTTCTGTTGCTGATTGTCGGGGTGATGGGACTCTACACGGAATTCACTCATCCTGGGATGGTGGCGCCCGGAGTGGTTGGAGGTATCTGCGCTGTGCTGGCGTTGTATGCCATGCACCTGCTGCCGGTGAATTTTGCGGGGTTGTTGCTGATTGCGCTGGCGATGACACTGTTTGTTCTGGAAGCGAAGCTCACGAGCCACGGAGCGCTGCTGGTTGGTGGGGTGGTCTCGATGATGCTGGGCGCGATGTTCCTGATCCGTTCGCCGCTGACACCCGCGGGAGTGAGCATCGGGGTCGCGCTGGCGACAACCGTGCCGTTCACACTTCTAACCGTTTTCCTGATGAGGCTGGTGTTGAAATCGCGGAAATGGAAGACCGCGACTGGCAAAGAAGAATTGATCGGGGAAGAAGGCGTGGTCACGACGGCACTGCTGGATGGCGGCGAAGGCATGATCCGGGTCCATGGCGAATTGTGGCGGGCGTACGCCGGAAGCCGCGTGGCCGAGGGAATGCCCGTGCGGGTGTTGCGGGTCGAAGGTTTGAAGCTGTTTGTGGAGCCGGCGCAAGCGCCGGTCACCCCGAGCCGCTAGAGGAAGCGAGTGCAGGAGGCGAGTCATGATTGAGTTCTTCTCTGTGGGCACCTTAATTGTTTTGGGGCTTTTTCTGATCTGGGTCTGGAATTCGATCAACATCATCAAGGAGTGGGAGCGTGGAGTGGTATTGCGCTTGGGGCGGCTTCTGCCAGAGGCCAAGGGTGCCGGATTGCGACTCGTATTTTGGCCCATCGAGACGCTTTATAAGATCAGTCTGCGGCTCGAAACGCTGGACGTTCCTCCGCAAGACATCATCACGCGAGACAATGTGTCGGTGAAAGTAAACGCGGTTTGTTACTTCCGCGTGGTGGACGCAAATCTAGCTTTGTCTCAGGTGCAGAATTATCAGTATGCGACCTCGCAACTTGCGCAAACGACCCTGCGCAGCGTGGTCGGGCAGTTTGAACTGGACGAGATCCTCTCGCAACGCGACCGGGTCAACTCCAAGCTGCAATTGATTCTGGATCAAGACACCGAGCCCTGGGGTATCAAGGTGAGCAAGGTGGAAGTGAAACAGGTGGACATCCCGGAGCAAATGCAGCGCGCTATTGCGAAACAGGCGGAAGCCGAACGCGAACGCCGTGCCAAGGTCATTCACGCCCAAGGCGAGTTCGAAGCTTCCCAAAAGCTCGCCGATGCCGCAAAGGTTTTGGAAACGGAACCCTCGGCGATCCAGTTACGGTACCTGCAGACACTGACGGAGATAGGTGTCGAAAAGAACACAACGATTGTTTTTCCGCTTCCGATCGATATTATTAATAAGTGGACACAGGCAATGGGGGATTCGTCGAAATAAGCATGACGTCTGGGGGAAAACGCGGGGTCGGTGACCGGGTGCTCGAAAGCAAGCATGTCATCGGGTTGTTTTTGCTGATGCTGCTGTTTTCCGGTGCGTTCTTTGCGCTTGGATATGTGATGGCGCGCGATCAGTATTCCGGACAGGTGCGCGCCTCCAGCATTGGCGCACGCTCCGCGGAGACCGTCATCGAGCCAAGATCCGAGCCAGCGCCGAAGAAAATGGCGGAGAGCTCCCCGGCATCCGGTGAATCCGATCCCGCAACTTCTACAAATGATTCTGGTTGGGAGTTTTCCGACGCGAATAAGCCGTCCAAGGTCGAACCGAGATTGGAACCCGTGCCAAAAGCTCCTGCCACCCCGCCTGCGTCCAAAGCCGTAAGCGCCAAGTCAAGAGTAGAGCCACCGGCTCCCGCCCCGGTGCCAACGAAGAGCGGGAACAACGCGGCCAGTGCGCCGCTCATTCCAAGTGGCTCACTGGTGCTTCAGGTTGCCGCGCTCAAGGGGCAGGACGACGCGCTGAGCATCGCCAGCAGCCTGCAGAAAAAGCATTTCGCCGCTTTCGTGCAGACGCCGCAAAAGGACAAGTTCTACCGCGTGCAGGTCGGGCCGTTCAAGGACAAGAAGGCTGCCGACGCCGCGAAAAAGGGCCTGGAGAGTGAAGGCTTCAAGGCATTCTATATAACCCACTGATGTCCTCCGGAGCCTGGTATTCCGAGCTGGGACTGCCCCTTTCACCGGAAACCGCTGCCTACAAACCGCTGCTGCTTGCCGCCGCGAGCGGCGGGATACTTTCTATTTCCTATCGCGGGTCGCATCCAAGCTTTTTCTCGTGGATCTGCCTTGCGTTGTTGCTTGCCGGTATTCTGGGCGCACGGGCCCGGGTAGCATTTGGCTGCGGTTTTCTACACGGGCTCCTATTTGTCGTGACGTGCGTGCCATGGATCGCGGATGTACTGTCGGTGCACGGAGGGATGTCGTTGGCGGCCGGCTGGGGCGTGCTGCTGTTGATCGCGGTGGTGTGGGGCGCGTCCATCGGGTTGTTCGCGTGGATGGTGGAGCGATTGTCGCGGCAAAGCTTGACGTTGGCGCTGCTTGGCGCGCCATTTCTCTGGATCTCGACGGAAGTGCTGCGGGCGTATTTGCCGGAGATCAGTTTTCCCTGGGGATTGCTGGGCTATCCCGCCGCGGGAAATCCGGCTCTGGTGCAATTGACAACGATTACGGGAATCTACGGGCTGTCGTTCCTGGTGGCGGCGTTTAATGCACTGCTGGTGTGGAGTCTTGCTGGCGAGAGTCAGAAAAAAGCAGGCAAATTAGCGATTGTCGCCGGCACCGCGATGGTGCTAATCGCTGCGCAATGGATCGGGCCAAGATTCGTGCCGGTTGCGGAAGCGCGGCACGCAGCACGCGTGGTGCAGCCGAATTTTCCCGAGAACAACCAATATATTGGCGACTGGTTTGCAGGCCACAAGTCGGACATGGCCGAGCTCGAGCAACTCAGTCTACGGCCGTCGCCAACCGAACCACAACCAGACCTCCTGATCTGGCCGGAGGCGCCGGCGCCGTTTTCGTTTCAGGATCCGCATTTCGGGCCCAGGATTGCCCACCTGGCAGAAGAGTTTCGGCACCCTGTTATCGTCGGCGTTATTGAATGGAAGCCGGAAATCGCGAATATTAATAGCAAGCAGAGAATGAGCCTGGCGCCATACAACAGCGCGGCGATGGTGAACGAAAACGGACGACGGGTCTTTTCCTACGACAAGATTCATCTGGTACCTTTTGGTGAGTACGAGCCGTTCCCGTTCATTCACCAGGTCGTGACGAGTGTTTCGGAGGAGGTCGGTGGCTTCCGCAAAGGAACCGAGCGAGCCGTCGGGAAATTCTCGAACGGGAATACCTTCTCCGTTTTCATTTGTTACGAGTCCATCTATGCGAGGGAAGTGCGGACATTCGTAGCACGGGGCGCTCAGTTGCTGATCAATATTTCGAATGACGGGTGGTTTGGCACTTCCGAAGCTGCGGAGCAGCACCTGCGGATGGTGCGTGTGCGCGCGGTGGAGAACCGCCGATGGATTGTGCGGGACACGAATAGCGGGATTACCGCGGCCATCGATCCCTACGGCAACATGATTCGCCTGATGCACAGGGACGAGCGCAACTCGGCGGATTTGCCCTATGACTTTCGCACCGACGAGACCATCTATACTCGCTATGACGACTGGTTCGCCTGGATGTGCGTGGCGGTTTCCGTTATTCTGGTTCTACTTACTTTCAGAAAGGCAACTGGGCCCCGCGCTAATACGGGCGCTCGAAACGAAGCATGATTCTCGAAGATCTGCAGCATCAGTATGAAGGATTGAAGCAACGCATCACGACCGTGCGGAGTTATCTTTGACGCCGAGCAGAATAGCGCGCGTCTGAAGTCCCTCGAAGGCCGAGTCTCCGATCCTAACTTCTGGAACAACCAGGAAGAAGCACAGAATGTGCTGAAAGAGCGCAAGCGCGCCGAAGACCAGCTTTCTGCGGACGAAAAGCTCGGCAAGCTCAAGGGAGACATCGAGGCGTACATTGAGCTGGCACAGGCAGAAACCAACAACGAGCAACGCGAGGAGCTGCTCCGGGAACTGAATCGCGAGCTAACCGCTGCGGACACGTTTGTCGGTGAACTGGAGACGCAGACGCTGCTCTCTGGCGAAAACGATCATCTCAACGCGATCATGACCATCAAGCCGGGCGCCGGGGGAACGGAGTCGCAGGACTGGGCCTCGATTCTGCTGCGGATGTACCTGCGCTGGGCGGAGCGCAAGGGATTCAATGCGGCGGTTCTCGACGAGACGCCTGGAGAAGAAGCGGGCATCAAGAACGCGACGATCCAGTTCAGCGGTGAAAATGCTTACGGATTGCTGTCTGGCGAAACGGGAGTGCACCGGCTGGTGCGGATTTCGCCGTTCGATCAGGCGGCGCGTCGGCATACGTCGTTCGCTTCCGTTTTTGTGATCCCCGAAATCGATGACCGCATCGAAGTGAACATCAAACCCGAAGACATCAAGCTGGATACGTTCCGGGCAGGCGGCAAGGGCGGGCAAAACGTAAATAAAGTCGAAACCGCCGTGCGCCTCACGCATATTCCTTCCGGCATCGTCGTCGCGTGCCAGGCCGAACGGAGTCAACACAAGAACCGCGAGATGGCCATGAAGATGTTGCGCTCCAAACTGTACGACCTGGAGATGCAGAAGCGCCGTGATGCCACTGACAAGCTGGACGAAACGAAAATGGACATTTCGTTCGGCAGCCAGATCCGATCGTACGTCATGCAGCCTTACCGGTTGATCAAGGACCACCGCACAAAATTTGATGTAGGTGATGTGGACCGCGTACTGGATGGGGATCTGGATCCGTTGATACGGAACTACCTCCTGGCGAAGAAGACCAAGGGCAAGTTAGTCGTGCAGGCGGACGACGACCTCGACGCTGCCTAGCCAACTTGCTTTGCGGCAGGTGTTTTGCGTGAAAGGATAGTCCACTACGACTGTCCAAGTTGCAGATGGCTGCAGGTCAGGACCATTGAACAGGTTAAAATGACCATTTAATGCGGACCTAAACTGTGGAAAATCAATGCGTTGATTCCGGGTTTTTGGGATGATAGCCTTGGAAGGTTGCAGTCAGTTGCGGCGGGATGCAGGGGTACGTGGTCCCCCCCGATGAAGACGAGTACATAGGAGAAATTGGTTTGAGCGAAGCAAAGCGGAACTTTCTTTTTACCTCCGAATCGGTGACGGAGGGTCACCCCGACAAGATTGCCGACCAGATATCGGATGCGGTGCTGGATGAAGTGATGAGCCAGGATCCGAAGGGCCGGGTCGCCTGCGAGACGCTGGTCACAACCGGTTTAGTCGTCGTTGCGGGAGAAATTACCACCTCGGCGCACGTGAACTACGATGAGATCGCGCGGGAAACCATCCGCCAGGTCGGCTACGACCGCGCCAAGTATGGGTTTGATGCAGACACCTGCGCTGTGGTCTGCACGGTGAAGCGGCAGTCACCGGACATCGCGATGGGGGTAGACACGGGTGGGGCGGGCGACCAGGGCTTGATGTTCGGCTTTGCCTGCGATGAGACCGAAGAATTGATGCCCATGCCCATCCTGTTGGCCCACCGCCTGACGCAGCGCCTCTCCGAAGTCCGCAAGAACAAGAAAGCTGATTTCCTCCGTCCTGATGGAAAATCCCAAGTCACCATTGAGTACCGCGACAGCAAGCCCGTGCGTGTGGATTGCGTGGTTATCTCGACGCAACACAGCGAAACCGTTTCGACCGAAGAACTGCGCAAGGCGGTGATGGAGCACGTGATCAAGCCGATCGTGCCGGCGCACATGCTCGACGCGAAGACGAAATATCACATCAACCCGACAGGCCGCTTCGTGATCGGCGGTCCGATGGGCGATGCTGGACTGACCGGGCGCAAGATTATCGTGGATACCTACGGCGGCTATAGCCGGCACGGTGGCGGCGCGTTTTCTGGCAAGGATCCCTCGAAGGTTGACCGCTCGGCGTGCTATATGGCGCGCTATATCGCGAAGAACATCGTTGCGGCCGGCCTCGCAAAAAGAGCCGAAGTGCAGTTGGCATACGCGATTGGTGTGGCCGAGCCTGTCTCCGTGATGGTGGATTCGTTCGGCACCGCGACGATTCCGGAAGAAAAGATTACGGAACTCGTTCGCGAAAACTTCAAGCTGACGCCGAAAGCCATCATGGAAACCCTGGACCTTCGCCGGCCTGTGTATAAAGCGACCGCGGCCTACGGGCATTTCGGGCGCACGGGCGCAGGGTTTACCTGGGAACGCACGGACCGCGTCGATGTGCTGCGCAAGTCTACGGGCCAGGGGGTACCGGTCGAAGCGGTCGCGCGTCGATAAGCTTGTAAAATGCGGCTTCGCGCCGCCTTGCAGGAACGATTTCTCTTTCAACAGGTGAGTCCCGCTTGGGCGGTGAGTTGTACCCGACAAAGTTGGCCGCCTCTATGGTTCCAATCTCTGCTTCGAGGAGCGCACGTAATGGCGACGGCTGAATTGAAAAAAGGTGATGTGAAAGACATCGGGCTTGCCGACGCGGGCAAACGCAAGATTGAATGGGCGGCGGAGCAGATGCCCGTGCTGCAATCAATCCGCAAACGGTTCCTTACAGAACAGCCGCTGAAGGGATTGCGCATTTCCGCTTGCCTGCACGTGACGAGCGAAACCGCCAACCTGATGATTGCCTTGCGGGATGGTGGAGCGGATATTGTGCTCTGCGCCTCCAATCCGCTTTCGACGCAGGATGAAGTAGCGGCCTCGCTGAACCGGGACTTTAACATCCCGACCTATGCCATCAAGGGCGAAGACAACACCACTTACTACGAACATCTGAAGGCCGCGTTGGAGCACAAGCCGCAATTCACGATGGACGATGGCTGCGATCTCGTGACCATGCTGCTCACGAAGCGGCAGGACCTTGTGCCGAATGTGCTCGCGGGCACCGAAGAGACCACCACCGGCGTGATTCGCCTGCGCGCGATGGCCAAGGACGGCACGCTGAAATTTCCCATCATCGCCGTGAACGATGCAATGACCAAGCACTTCTTCGACAATCGCTACGGCACCGGCCAGTCCACGCTCGATGGTGTGATTCGCGCCACGAACGTGCTGATTGCAGGATTGAAAGTGGTCATCGCGGGCTACGGTTGGTGCGGCCGCGGGGCCGCTATGCGCGCGAAGGGCCTGGGCGCCGACGTGATTATCACCGAAATTGACCCGGTGAAGGGCATTGAAGCGGTGATGGATGGATTCCGCGTGTTGCCGATGGCCGATGCAGCGAAGGAAGGCGACATTTTTATCACCGTGACCGGCAATAAGAACGTCATACGGCTGGAGCACTTCGAAGTGATGAAGAGCGGCGCAATCGTTTGCAATTCCGGCCACTTCAACGTGGAAATTGAAATTCCCGCGCTCGAAGGGCTGTCCACGGGCAAGAAGGAAGTGCGTCCCCTGGTGGATGAGTTTTTGCTGAAGGACGGGCGGAAGATTTATCTGATCGCCGAAGGGCGCCTCGTGAATCTGGCGACGGCGGAGGGTCATCCGGCTTCGGTGATGGACATGAGCTTCGCGAATCAGTCGCTTTCGGCAGAATATCTGATGAAGCACCATAAGGACATGAAGCCTCAGGTCTATGTCGTGCCCGAACACCTCGACCGCGAAATCGCCCGGCTAAAGCTGGAATCGATGGGGCACCGGCTGGACAAGCTGACCGCAGAGCAGGAGCAGTACCTGGCCTCGTGGCAGGAAGGCACATAAGGCGCGTCGTTCACACCGGAAATAATGAGATAATTACTTAGGGGCACGATCTATCGTGCCCCTAAGTTTTGGTGGATACCATGTGGGACTACTGCGGACATTCGTTGGAAGTCGCTCGGTTGCGTGGCGCGACGTACGCCGACGTGCGTGTGATGCATCAGCGCCAACGCGACTTGACGACAAAAAACGGAGAAGTTGGCACGCTCGGGCAGAGCGAATCGATCGGACTGGGAATTCGTGTGATTGCAAGCGGCGCGTGGGGATTTGCTTCGACGGATAGGTTGACGCGAGAGGGTGTGGCGGCTTGTGCAGCGCAAGCGGTCGCGATTGCGAAAGCATCGGCCCTGGCGAAAAAAGAAAATGTACGAATGGCGCCGGAAGCGGCCTATGTGGATAGCTGGCAAGGTCCGTGTCAGAAAGATCCATTCGAGATCCCGCTGGAGACTCAGTTGGACCTTTTGCTGGCCGCCGATGCGGCGATGCGGCGAGTCAAAGGCGTAACGTTATCCGAAACGGACATGCAATTCCGAAAGATCGATTCCTGGTTTGCGTCGACCGGCGGCTCGAAGATTCACCAGCGGCGCGTCATCTCCGGTTGCGGAATTGTTGCGACGTCATTCCAGGGCGATGCGATTCAGAAGCGGTCGTATCCGAATAGCTTCGGCGGCCAGCATATCCTTGGCGGTTATGAGCTGACCGAGTCGTTGGGGCTGTTGAAGCATGCTCCGACGGTTGCGGAAGAGGCGGTGGCGCTGCACGCCGCGGCCCAGTGCCCCGAAAAAACAGGCACAGTGATCCTGGGCGGCAGCCAGCTCGGACTGCAGATCCATGAATCCGTCGGCCACCCCATCGAGCTCGATCGGGTGCTGGGGCAGGAAGCGAATTTTGCGGGCACGAGTTTTCTAACTCTCGATCAGTTGAACCATTTGCGCTATGCCTCCTCGATCGTCAATGTCGTCGCAGACGCGCGGATAGCGCACGGTCCGGGGCTTGGCACGTTCGCCTACGATGACGAGGGTGTGCCGGCGCAATGCATTGACATCATCAAGGACGGCCAATTTCGCGGCTACCTTTCCAGCCGGGAGACAGCGCACCTGATCGGGCTGCAGCGTTCCGGCGGCACTATGCGCACGGAAGGCTGGAATCGCTTGCCGATGATCCGCATGACCAACGTCAGCATCTTGCCGGGCCCGTGGACCCTGGCAAACCTGATCGCGGACACGGACGAAGGAATCCTGATGGACACGAACCGCTCGTGGTCCATTGACGACCGTCGCTACCAATTCCAGTTTTCCATGGAAATCGGCTGGGAGATCAAAGGTGGCAAAAAAGTGCGCATGCTGAAAAACCCCAGCTACAGCGGGATCACTACGGAATTCTGGAATTCGTGCGACGCCATCTGCAATGCGGAGGCGTGGGTGCTCTGGGGCACGCCGAATTGCGGCAAGGGCCAGCCGATGCAGACGATGGGAACGGGACACGGAGCGGCCCCGGCACGTTTTCGAAACGTGAAGATCGGCACTGCATTCTCGAACGATTGAACGCAAGCTAATCCATGAAAGCAACGGCGACAAAACGAAAACGCGCGGGCGAGGCGCAATTGCGTCCGGAGAAGGAGCTTCGCGACATTGTGTCTACGGTTCTGCGCCTGGCGAAGTCTCTAGGAATTGCAGAGACCGAAGTGCATGTCGAAGAGGTAATTGACGAGCTAACACGGTTTGCCAACAACGCCATTCACCAGCACATGGCCGAGCATGGCCTGACCGTATCTATACGGACAGCGGTGGATGGACAAACCGCGCGCGTGAGTACGAACCGTGTCGAAGAAGATGCCTTGAGGGCAGCACTGGAGGGCGCGTTGTCCCTGGCCGCCAGCCAACCGAAAGATCCGTATCTGCTTCCTATGCCGGGAAAACAGAAGTATCGGCCGGTGCGGCGATTTGTTCCCGCGACAGCGGTTCTGTCGGCGGAGGAGCGCGCGCGAGCCGTGAAGCGTGCGTGCGACCTGGCCGAACGGCAAGGACAGGTCGCCGCCGGTATTTTTTCGAGCGGGCAGAGCCAGACGGTGCTCGGAAATTCGCGCGGGCTGGCCGCCTATTACAAACAGACGCAAGCGGAATTTTCCGCGACCATGCTGCTTGGTTCGGCGGCAAGCTGGGCAAAGGCCAACTCGGCGGATGTGCGCGATTTTGATCCCTTGCGCCTGGCGAACATCGCGAGCGACAAGGCCCAGTGCGCGCAGAATCCCGTGGAGCTGGCGCCGGGGAAATATACGGTGATCCTCGAACCGGCAGCGGTGCTCGATCTCGTTGGTTTCCTGTTCTACGATTTTGCCGCGACGGCGGTGGAAGACAAGCGCTCCTGCTTTTCCGGGCGTATTGGGAAGCAGCTTCTCGGGGAAAATATCACCATCACCGACGACGCGTATCACCCGGAGCAGTTGGGTGCGCCATTTGACGGGGAAGGAATGCCCAGGCAGCAGGTTGTGCTGGTGGACAAGGGCGTGCCGAGCAAGCTGGTGTCTTCGAGGCGTTCAGCGAAGAAGGCGGGCACCAAGCCCACGGGGCACGGCTTTGCCTTGCCGAACGAGTATGGCGAAGCGCCGATGAACCTGGTGATCAGCGGCGGAAACTCTTCCCTCGAAGAGATGGTTGCTTCCACAGAGCGGGGCTTGCTGGTGACACGCTTATGGTATATCCGCGAGGTGGACCCCTACGAGAAGATTATGACCGGGATGACGAGGGATGGATTGTTTCTGGTAGAAAACGGAAAAATCGGCCGGGCAGCGCGGAATTTCCGATTTAACCAATCGGTTCTGGAAATGTTACGGAATGTTGAATGCCTCGGACCGGCCCATCGAGCGACAGGGGAAGAGTCTTTTGAAATGGTCGTCCCGCCAATGAAAGCGCGCGATTTTCAGTTCAGCGAAGTGACGAAGTTTTAGGGAATTACGGTCCGCAATTGCCCTCGGAAAACTGATGCATTCCAGAAAAATTCTGCATTGTACATTCCTCGGTGTGGCGACTATTACCTTGTTATGTGTAGCCGCCCCATGCGGATACCCAAGCGGCGCCAACCGAATTGGGGGCACCCGGACCACGACGCGTGTGGAACCGGCTTCGTTGCGCGGCTGAGCGGCCCTCCTACCCACGAAATTCTCCAGTATGGATTGCAAGCTCTTGAGCGGTTGTCACACCGCGGTGGCGTGGATGCCGATGGCGCAAGCGGCGATGGCGCCGGTCTGCTGACCAGCCTGCCCGCTGAATTCTTTCGCGCGCAAGCAGCGAAAGAGGCGGTATCGCTCGGTGAGAATTTCGGCGTTGGGATGTTATTTGTCCCTGCAAGCCGCATGGCCGAGGCGCGCTCGGCCATGGACGAAGCGATTGGCCGAGGAAAGTTGCGGCTGGCGGGTTGGCGGCGTGTGCCCGTGAATCCGCACGCGCTGGGCCAGCGCGCATTGGAGACGATGCCGGAGATCTGGCAGTGCTTCATCGAACCAGTTACAGCGAAAAACGGAACGTCGGGATTCGCAGATAAATTTGAGCGCAGCCTCGCGCTTCTGCGGAAGCGCGCGGAAGCGCTACTGCCAGAACGTTGTTATCTGTGCTCGCTTTCATCGCGGACGATTGTTTACAAAGGATTGCTCACGCCGTGGCAGTTTCCTCAGTTCTACCAGGATTTGCGCGATGAGGAGTTTGCGGCGCAATTTGCCGTTTTTCACCAGCGGTATTCCACGAACACACAGCCCTCGTGGCAACTGGCACAACCCTTCCGGCATGTGGCCCACAACGGCGAGATCAATACAATAGTGAGCAACCGGCGTTGGCTGCGCGCGCGAGAGCGTGAGATTCGCAAGCGCGTGGGAGCGGGCAAGTGGTTCGGCCTGCTCGAAGAGAATGTGAGCGATTCGGCAAGCTTCGACAATGCATTGGAGCTGAAACTTCTGGAAGGGAAGAGCGTCGAAGCAACGATGCTGACGCTGGTGCCACCTGCGTTTGAACAGGATCCGTTCCTGTCTGCGGAGGTATTGGCGGCGTTGGAAGTACTTTCGCGGGACAGCGAGCCGTGGGACGGGCCGGCAGCGCTGGTGTTTAGCGACGGGCTGTCGGTGGGCGCGAAGCTGGACCGCAACGGATTGCGGCCGATGCGCTACACGGTGACACACGACGGGCTGGTAATTGCCGGCTCGGAGACCGGACTCGTGGATCTGGAAGAGTCGCGCATTGCGGAGCGGCACCGGCTGGGGCCGGGCGAAATGATCCTGGCGAATCCGCGAGCCGGAGTGTTGCTGCGATGGCGGGAGTTGCTCAAGAGAGTAACGTCGCAGGTGCCCCGCAGGGCAGTAGTGCAAGCGCGGAGGCTCAACCTGGAAGCGGAACTGAGCCGTATTCGCGTCGAGAATCCGAAGCGCCGTGCCGGAGGCGCGGGATGGTCCGAGGACCAATACAGAATCCTGTTCCGGCCATTACTGACGGGCAAGGAAGCGGACTGGAGCATGGGGGATGACGCGCCTCCTGCATTTCTGTCGTCTCTTCCCCGACCGCTTTGGGATTACTGCAAGCAGCGTTTTGCGCAGGTAACCAATCCGCCGATTGATCCGCTGCGGGAATCGCACGTGATGTCGCTGGAAGTCCCTTTGGGGCAAGGGCAAATTCTTTCCGGCCCAATTCTGAGGGTTAGCGAACTCGCGGTCTTGGCCGCGGCTCTTTCGCCGATGCAGGTCATTGACTTTAGTTTTCCTTCCACCCAGGGAGTTCCGGGTGCGCGCCGCCGTTTGACTCAGTGCGTAACTACCCCTCTGAGTGGCGGCGAACGCCCGGGGCTCCTCCTCCTTTCGGATCGAGCAATGAACGGGGAGCGCGCGGCGTTGCCTGCTTTGCTCGCCACCGCACAGTTATGGAAGAGCATGGTTGAACAGGGATTACCCGATGTGCCGCTGGTGGTGGAAAGCGCGCAGGTTTTTGACACGCATCATGTCGCCATGCTGCTGGCCGCCGGCGCAAGCGCGGTTGTACCGTATCTAGCCGAAGAATTCGCGGAAGAAGAACAAGCCGGGAGTTTTGAAAGCGTGCGCAAGGGCATGTATGGGGGCTTACGCAAAGTGCTGGCGCGCATGGGCATTTCCACTCTTGCAAGTTACCGGAACAGCCATTTGTTTGAAGTGCTTGGGCTCGACGAGGACATCTGCCGTGATTATTTTGAGGATGCCGGCTTCTATCCGGGAACGAAGACATTGGACGCCGTCCTCGATGACTATCTGAAGATGCATGCCGCGGCATACGCGGGGCCCACGAGCGACCTCGTTGATCATGGACTTTTCCGCTTCCGAAAGGGCGCCGAATTACACGCGAATTCGCCGGAATTTGTGCGGCGCATGCACGCGCATGTGCGGCAGCCGGGAGGCGGGCACTACAGCGCGTTGGAGGATCTCCGGAAATCGGCCGGCACGACATTTCTACGCGATCTGCTGGAAATGCTTCCGGAACAGCCTGTGCCCGTCTCGGAAGTGCAGCCGCTGGAAGAGATTTTGAAGCGCTTCAGCAGCCAGGCCATGTCGCTGGGTTCGCTCAGTCCGGAAGCGCATAAAACGCTTGCCGTGGCCATGAACCGGATTGGCGGGCGGAGCAACACGGGCGAGGGCGGGGAAGATCCAGATCTTTACCAGACGCCGGGCGCTGCAAACAAAATCAAGCAGGTGGCTTCGGGCCGCTTCGGCGTGACCACGGAATATCTTGTCCGTGCGGAAGAACTGGAAATCAAGATGGCGCAAGGATCCAAGCCCGGGGAAGGCGGCCAGTTGCCGGCGCGCAAAGTGACGGAATACATTGCGCGGATTCGCCACGCAACACCGGGAACGCCGCTGATTTCTCCACCCCCGCACCACGACATCTACAGCATCGAAGACCTGGCGCAGTTAATTCACGATTTGCGCGCGGTGAATCCGCAAGCACGGATTGGCGTGAAGCTGGTTTCGGGCACCGGGATCGGCGTGATCGCGGCAGGGGTCGCAAAGGCCGGCGCGAATGTCATCACCATCAGTGGACACAATGGCGGCACGGGATCCTCGCCGTTGACTTCGATCAAGAACACGGGCCTGCCCTGGGAGATCGGCTTGCGCGATACCCACGAAACCTTGTTGCGAGCGGGGTTGCGTTCGCGCGTCCTGTTGCGCGTGGACGGCGGTATGCGCTTTGCACGCGACATTCTGATTGGAGCGATTCTCGGTGCGGACGAATTCGGTTTCGGCACGGCCGCGGTTGTCGCGATGGGTTGTGTTATGGCGCGGCAGTGCCATCTGAACACCTGCCCCGTCGGCATTGCCACACAAGATGAAACCTTGCGCACGCGCTTCAACGGAAAGCCGGAAATGGTGGTTTCCTATTTCCGGGCGCTTGGCGAAGAAGTGCGCAAGGGCATGGCGGAACTCGGTGTCAGAAATCTGACGGAGCTGCGCGGGTGGTACGACCGCTTGGAAACGCAATCCGGCTTGGATGCTCTGCTGGTGATTCCCGCTTCCAAGCCGACGCGAGTGGTTCCGCAACAAAGTACCGTACTGGATTCCGGGCGGCCAGAACTGGAACTACTGCTCGAGCAAGCCCAATCTGCCGGCGCAGCAACACCGTCCATTCAGAATTCGCATCGCAGCATGGGCACGCACTTGAGCGGCGAACGGATGCGCCGACGGCTGCGCGACCGGGAGCCTGCGCCGGTGACCCGGGAATTCCGCGGCACGGCCGGGCAGAGTTTCGGCGCGTTCCTGGCTGATGGTGTCACTCTGAAACTTTTTGGAGAAGCGAACGACTGCGTGGCCAAGGGACTTTCCGGAGGCACGGTGGTGATGCGTGCGGGTAACAGCGCTTCCCGGCGCGGGGATGTGCTTGCCGGAAACACTGTTTTATATGGGGCCACCTCAGGACAATTGTATATTGCCGGACAAGCCGGCGAGCGCTTTGCCGTGCGCAACAGCGGCGCAGTCGCCGTCGTCGAAGGCGTTGGGCAGCACGGTTGCGAGTATATGACCGGCGGGATTGTGGCGGTGCTGGGTCCTGTGGGCTTGAATTTTGGCTCAGGCATGACCGGAGGGCTCGCGTATATCTTGCGGAGCCAGGCTGAACAAGTGCTAAGCCTGGAATTTGTGCAAACGTACGAACTGGAAGAGCGAGAAGAACTGCAGTTGCGCTACCTTCTTGAAACCCATGTCGCACAAACGGGAAGCCCGCGCGCGTTTCGTTTGCTCGCACAGCAAGCGCCCCTGCCGTTTCTCCGGATTCAACCCATTCATTTTCAGGGAACGATAGAAGAGGCTTGGCGGGCTTTCGCCCAACCGCTCCGGCAATTCGTCCCCGCCACGCCGGCTGGATTCTCAGTCCTGCCGTTGAGTCCTGCCCCTCACTATGCCTGAGCCCCTCGGGAACTTTACCGATTTCTTACAAATATTTGGGTATACTCCTACGCGAGATTCTAACTATGGACTTCGACCAACTCACTACCTTCGTACAAGTCGCAAAGTTAAAAAGTTTTTCGAAGGCTGGGCAAAAGGTTTTCCGGTCGCAATCGGCCGTGAGCGCGCAGATCCGCCAGTTGGAGCAGGCGTATCACGCGAAGCTGCTGGATCGCTCGGCGAAATCCGTGGAACTGACGCCCGCCGGCGAAGTGCTGTTTGAATATGCGGACCGACTGCTGCGGTTGCGGGACGAATCGATGCAGATCGTTGCCGACCGCGGAAACGTGGTGCAAGGGCCGGTGACCTTCGGCGCGAACGAAGCCACCTGCCTGTACCTGCTGCCGGACATACTGGCGGAATTCCAGCGTCGCTACCCGCTGGTGCACATCAGCATCTACCGCAATTTCAGCCACAAGATTCTGCAGCGACTGGAGGAAGGTTCGCTAGACCTCGGCATCGTTACGCTGCCGGTGAAATCGCCAAATCTGAAAATGCACGTGATCAACCGGGATCACCTGCGGTTCATGGTGAGCTCCAAGAATCCACTGGCGCAACGGACTCATGTCACGCTTGAGGAAGTTGCCGCGGCGCCATTGATCTTCCCGAAGATGGGATACACGCGGCAGGTGCTGGACAAGCTGTTTAGGCCGTACCGCTCGCGGCTGCGCATTACGATGGAACTACCGAGCATCGGTATGATCAAGACGTTTGTGGCGGCCGACGTGGGCATTTCGATTATCAGTGAAAGCTTCGCGCGGGACCAGGTAAAGAGCGGCGAAGTGAAACTTCTCAACGTGGAAGGCGTGGACTTGTGGCGTGAACTGGCGCTTGTCTACCGGCGTGACCGTAGCCTGCCGCGAGCAGTGCAGGCGCTGATCGGCATGATTCGCGAAAATCGCAAGCCCTCAGATTCACCGGACGACGATTAAAACTAAGTTCTGCATACCGCCGGGCCACTCGCTGCCTTTGGGGCGCGGCATTTCCTGATACCTTTTGGCAATTCCCTCATCTAATTCAGCATGGAACGCCGTCATTTCATTTCCGTCGCGGGTGGGCTCGGCCTGGGTCTGCTGATCCCCGGGCTCGCTTATCGCTACATGATGCGCGGAATATACGTTGGAAACGCAGGCGTGCACCTGTATTTGAAAGATGGAGCGCAAGCAGCGCTTCGAGCCATCACGCCGACGGAAGATTTGTATGTGATGTCGTCGCACGGCGAGCCCCTGGTGGATGTGAAGACGTGGGCCTTCGTGATCAACGGGCTCGTGAAGAATCCGCTGAAATTTAGTTACGAAGCGATGCGCGCGCTTGCGCCTTACGAGACCACGCTTACCCTGGAATGCATTTCCAACTCGATTGGCGGCCGGCTGATAGGTAACGCGAATTGGAAAGGGACCGCGCTGAAGCCGCTCATTGACCAAGCCGGTGTCCTTCCTGAGGCGAAATACGCGGTATTCTACGCGGCGGAGGGCTACACCACTGGGCATCCGGTGGAGCGCTTCGCCGATCCCGCGAATTTTCTGGCCTACGAAATGAACGGAGCGCCTCTGACGCGCCAGCATGGTTTTCCACTGCGGGTGCTGATGCCCGGGCGCTACGGCATGAAGATGCCGAAATGGCTGACGCGGATCGAGTTCGTCAATAAAGAGTATCTGGGATTCTGGGAGTGGCAAGGATGGTCGAATAAGAGCGACCGCCAAACGCGCGCGGTCGTGGATGATCCGCGCAACCAGACAAAAATCAGTGGAGACACATTCGTCGTGACAGGCTATGCGTTAGCGGACACTTCGGGTGTCTCCAAAGTAGAACTTTCCACGGACGGAGGCAATCATTGGGAGGAGGTGGAAATCTTCAGCAACCCCATGCCCTCGCAGGTGTGGGCTTTCTGGAAATATGTCTGGAAGAATCCACCGAAAGGGAAGCACACGCTGAAAGTGCGCGCCACGGATGGCCGCGGCAAGGTGCAGACTTCCTTCGAACGAAGCGAGTGGCCCGACGGCGCCACCGGCTATCACACCATCGAAGTCACCGTTGCCTAAGACTACTTTGCACTGAAATCGAGGCTGGCGATGGAGCGGGTGATAACGTTTTCCTGGATCTGGATCAGGTCCGTATCGGCGAAAGTCATCCCGAGAACCGTAAAAATGTCACCGTTGCGGGATACGACTACCAGCGTACCGGACCAGTCTCGCGTGTCCGCTATGCCGCGGTAGCGATACTCAACGGCGGGCAGACCACCGACGACCGTTTTGCGCTGCGAGATCAGCCGGTAATTTTCATACACATCATGCAGTCGTGCCTCGACGGTTTGCGCAGCAGATTCAAGCGAGGCTTTTGTCTTTTCCCTGCCGACGACTAGCAACGTTGATTCGTTGGACGTGCCCATGGCTACGATGGCGTTGGGCAGGGTCTGTCCTGTTCCCTCGATCGTCTGCCAGCTCGGCGCCTTGTACATGCGAAAGCCGAATTCGTGGTTGATGTAAAGATTGCCCTGAATTTCTTCGCGGTTTGCCGATGGTTCTTCCTTCGGAGGAGGCGGCGGAGACGCTGAAGTGGCGAGCACGGTTTTTGCCGATGCGCCGGCGCCTTTGATGGCCGGTGGCGCTGAGTCTGTTTTTGCCGAGGACGCAGGAATTTCCGGTCGCGACGTTGCGCCGTTGACGATTGCCACCGGTTTTTCGCGCTTGTTGGCTTCTCCGACCTCAGAGCTTGTGTTCGTCACATTTATGGGAGGCGTTTTGGAGGTCGCGACTGCCGGTTCCGTCTTTGGCGCCGGGTCGGCCGCGGGCTTTGGCGGCTTCGCCGGGGTCGCAGGAGCCGGTGTGGAAGGGATTATCTCCGCAATCTTGTCTTTTTCGACGAGGACGTAGCCAAAGTCGGTCTTCACCTTGAACATGTTGTCTTCGTACGCGACGATCACGCCGTACAGCTTCTTTCCATCCTTCAGCCGAATTTCGTCCGCGCGGCACGCGAGGGCGGCAACGCCCGAGGCGAGCACCGCGAGCAGGCCCAGATAGATACAGCGATGGCTGGAAATGCTCATGGGGAAAGTATGCGGCTCCCGCCCGGTGCTCGCAACCTTCACCCCGGCGGTGGTGTCCGGCGTGCCACCTCCGCCAGAATGGACGCGATGCGGCGCGCCAGCCTTTCGAGGTCGGCGATGGCGGCCTCGAGCCGGGCGCGCGACGGCTCGGGCAGTCGCGCGTGGTTCTGCTGCAGCGCGAGCGCTTCGGCGACCAGGCGCAGATCCTTGCGGTGGCGCGGATTGAGGCGTTCCCACAAGCGCCGCTTATCGCTGCGGTTGCGGCCGAGCCAGGCTTCGCCGCTCGCCGCGGGCCGGCCGCTCTGCGGCTCGGGCGTGGAAATCGGATTGTCGGTTCGTCGAATCATGGGAGATATCTGGTTTCTGATTTCCGATTCTAATTTCGTTTTACGCCTTCATCTTCTCCAAGATATCCGCATTAATCTGGCCTCCATCTTCAACACGCCCGGTGACACGTATGGCGCGCGTTTCGTAGACCAGGCCGCCGTATTTTTCATAGGCTTCGGGGAAAAGAATGACCTCGTAAATGCCGCGCTGGTCCTCGAGCGTGACGAACATCATATTGCGGTAATTCTTGGTGCCCACGTGGCGGTAGGTGACTACCCAACCGCAAAGCGTGACGCGTTTTCCCTGGAGTTGCGGCAGTTCGTCGCTCCAGGCCTCGCCGTTGCGTGGAAGGAAATCCAGCGGGTGGCCGCTCACGCAGACTTCCAGAATTTCGCGTTCGTAGCGCAACCTTTGCTCCGGCGTATATTCGGCGGCAGGCATTTCGCGGAGCGCCCTATCGATCGATTCGTCCTGCTCCATTTCTGCGAAGAGTACGGGCGAATGAGTAGCGCAGGTCCCGGAAGAAAATTGGCCATTAGGGGGTCGAAGCTTCCGCTCGGGCATCGTGCTGGCTGCTTCAACAGACTTTGGCTCCTGAGGAAATGTTTTCTTCTTTCTGTCAGCAGGGAGGAATCGTGACCGGTCAAGCGCTCGCTTGGCCTGCAGCAGATTCCACTGCCAGAGCAGGGCGGGACGCGTCATTTGGCAAACTTCGTCGAACGCGCCGCATTTGATCAGCGCTTCGATTTCGTCGCGCTGCACGGGAATCCGCGCAAGAAAATCCTCGAGCGAGCGGAACAAGCCATCCGCCTCGCGGGAACGCGCGATCGCCACGATGGTTTCCACGCGCAGGCCCTTCACCTGCATCAGCCCGACGCGGAGCGTGCGCTTGCCATCCGCGTCCGGCTCGGTGGTGTACTCCATCCGCGAATCATTCACCGAAGGCAAGCGCACGGCGATGCCCCAGCGTTTTGCTTCCTCGACATAGGCGGAAACGTGATAGAACCCCGCGCCCGCACTGCACATGGCCGCAAGGAACTCCGTGGTGTGATGCGTCTTCAGATATGCCATGCGGTACGAAATATCCGCGTAGGTGGCGGCGTGTGCCTTGCAGAAGCCAAATCCCGCGAATTTCTGCACCATCATCCAGGTTTCTTCGCGCTGCTGATCGGTGAGCCCCATCATGGCAGCCGCTTTCAGGAATTTTCCGCGCAACCGGTTATAGTCGCTCGGTCCGGAGTATTTTGCGGATGACCGCCGGACAAGATCGGCTTCCGCCAACGACATGTCCCCTAGCGCCTGTGATATTTGCATCACCTGTTCTTGGAAAATGCATACACCAAGTGTGTCGCCGAGGATGTTTTCGAGCGCGGAGTGCGTATATGTGATTTTTTCTTGTTCGCGTAGCCGCCTCACAAACAACTCTTTCGATCCATACTCCGCCGCCCCGGGCCGGATCAGTGCCAGCGCTTGCGCTATTTCTTCCAATGTGCGCGCTCTCATCATGCGCAACAGTCCACGCATGGCCGGCGACTCAATCTGAAAAACACCCAGGGTGCGTCCTTCGGCGATGACGGCGCAGGTGGCTGGGTCGTTTTCGGGGATAGCGGAGAAATCAATGATGCGGGCTTTGGGGCAGGGAGTTACGCCGTCGGGCGCGACGGAAGCGCCATCTTCGCTCGCCACTCGCCACTCGCCACTCGCCACTGTTTCTTTAACCGCTTCTATTTTCTTTACTTCTTCCGCCGCTTTTTCGATGTTGTCGAGAGCAAGAGCCATGGTGGTGAAGCCGCGCTGGCCAAGCAGATCCATCTTGATAAGTCCGAGCGCTTCGATGGCGTTCATGTCGTATTGCGTGACGACGATGCCCTTCGTCGCGCGCTCCAACGGGACGAAATGCGTCAGCGGGCGCGCGGAAATCACCGTGCCACACGGGTGAATGCCGAGATGCCGCGGCGCATCATCCAGCCGTAGTGCCACCTGGAGAATCGTTTTCCAAGGCTCGTCGTGGATAGGCAGGGTGCGGCACTCCGGCAGATTTTGGATGGCATCGAGAATTTCGCGCACCGGGCGATGAGGCAGGCGCTTGGTGAAATGGTTGACTTCGCCGGGTGGCACGCCGAAAACTTTGGCGATTTCACGCACGGCGAGCCGCGCGTGCATGGTGACGAAGCTGCCGATCATGGCGACATGCTCAGCGCCCCAGCGGGCGTAGATGTAATCGAGCAGCTCGTCGCGGCGCGCGCCGCAGATATCAATGTCAATATCCGGGCAATCGCCACGCTGCTCGTTGAGAAAGCGTTCGAAATAGAGTCCCCAGCGCAGCGGGCATACGCAGGAAATGCCCAGGCAGTAAGTAACCATCGAACTGGCTGCCGAGCCCCGTGCCACGGCGGGAATGCCGCGGCGGTTGGCTTCTTCGACGATGTCCCAGACGAGGAGGAAGTAAGGAGCCAGGTTCAGCTTCTCGATGACTTCGAGTTCGTGAGTGAGGCGTGTGAGTACTTCAGGGCGGAGCGGGCGGTAACGTTTGCGCGCGCCTTCGAAGCTGAGCTTCCACAAATAAGAGAACGGCGATTCGCCTTGCGGCACGGGAAATTCCGGGAAGATGAGCTTGTTGAGTTCGAGTTCCAGGTTGCAGCGGGCGGCGATATCCAGCGAAGCGCGTAGCAATTCCGGATGATCGGGAAAACGCTTCTGCATTTCTGCAGCGGGCTTGAACCAGGCCTCGTTGGTGGTGATTTCGGGCTTGCTCTGGCCATTTGCGAAAGGCGCGCCCACCGTGGTCAGCAAGCTGCCCGTGCGGATGGCGTTCACGGCGCGGTGATGGAGATGCTCTTCCGGTCGCAGGAAGTGGACGTTGTTGGTGGCGACGAGCGGGATGCCGAGCGAACGGCCGAGATGCTCGGCTTCGCGGAGAAGGCAGCCATCGCCGGGGGATAGATGCTGGATTTCGATGTACAGGCGGTCGCCGAAGATTTCTTTGAGCGGTACCAATAGGTTGGTGTCGCCCCGAGACGAATGTCCTCGAGTCCCGTCATTCCGAGCGGAGTCCGTGAAGCGGGGAATTCCTCTTTCCTCCCCGCACGACAGGGAAGCTGGGCAAAGCGCAATCACACCGGCGCTATGCTCCGCCAATTCTTTCAGCGTAACCGGTCGGCCGGTTTCCTCCGCAAACGTTTCCTGTCCCAGGCAAACGCCGAGATGCCGCAGCGTCGTCAACTGGCACAGGTTGCCGTAGCCGGTTACATCTTCCGACAGCAATACCAACGGCGCAATCGCGGAACCGTCATCCCGAGCGGAGAGCCGGCTGCTCTTGCCGGCTCGCAGTCGAGGGATCTCTCTTTCAATGCATCGCCATTCCACATCCAGCACCACCCCGAGAATCGCTTTAATCTTCGCCTTCTTCGCGGCTTGATAAAACGGCACCGCCGCGTACATCCCATTGGTGTCGGTCAATGCCACGGCGGACATCTTCTGCTCCACCGCCGCGGCGATGATTTCCTCCGGCGCGTTCACGCCCCTCAGAAACGAATAATGGCTATGACAATGCAAATGCACGAACATGAGCAGCGAACCTGTGGCGGCGACCAGCGGCGATCGAGACGCGTAAAGACGAAGCGTAAAGAGACGAATGCGCGTGACCGGCACTGGCCAGCCACCCTTTCACGAATCACTTGTGGGTAGAGGGGAAGAAAAAAGTCAGAGTAACTTCACCGCGATAAACACGGCGTGGAGAGCACCAGGCCATTTTGCTTCGTGGCGTAGTGCTCGCGCAGTTCCAGGCCTTTGCCGTAGAAAACGGCGTTCCAGCCATAGCGGCCGCGGACGCGATCCACTTCGCGGTTCAGATACCAGCGCCGGTTGGCGTCGGTATCGAAAAGCTCGTTCTGTCGGCGGTCTACCTCGAGATTCGTGACGCTCACGCCGACGTGGCGAATGGCCACGCGGCGGCTGAAGAGTTTCGCAAAAAGATCTTTGGAGGCAACGAGCAATTCGCGCTCGTCATTGGTCGGGCGCGTCAGGCGAATGGCCTGGTGCGCAGAGAAATGGTCCACATAGCGCAAGCGCACGCCCAGGGTGCGTGCCTGCTTGCCGTATTCACGGAGGGTTCCGCCGATGCGCTCGCTCAGATATTCGAGCAAGCCGCCGAGGAATTCCGTGTCAATAGTGCCGTCTTCGATGGTGGTTTCGCGGGAAACGGATTTGGGCGTAGAGGGTAGCAGCACTTCACGGCCATCGAGGCCGCGGGCGCGTTCCCAGATCTGCTGGCCGATGGCTTCGCCGAAAGCCGCGATCAGCACGGGCTTGGGGATCAGGCGCAATTGGCCAATGGTGGTGACGCCGCGTTCGGCGAGCGAGGCGGCGTGGGTGTGGCCGATGCCGTGGAGCTTGTCCACGGGTAGCAGCGCCAGGAAAATTTCCTCTTCACCGGGACGCACGATGCGGAACCCACGCGGGCGATCGAGGCGTGAGGCGATGGAAGCGACGACCTTGGTGTGGGCGGCGCCAATGGAAACACTCAAGCCCGTTCTTCCGAGAACTTCCGTCTGCAGGCGGTGCAACGTGGCTTCGTAATCGGGATAGAGACGCTCGGTGCCGGCGAAGTCGAGATAGAAATCATCGAGCGCGGCGGTTTCGACGGCAGGCGTGTAGGTTTCGAGGATGCGGCGGACGCGCTCGGCAAAATCAGCGTAGTGCTCATACTGGCCCGGAACGACGATCGCTTTAGGGCAGATGCGCAGGGCGTCGCGGAAGCTCATGGCGGTTTTGACACCGCGGAATTTGGCTTCGTAGCTGGCGGATGCCACCACGCCGCGGCCGACCAGCACGGGTTTGCCGCGCAGCTTCGGATTCAGGACCTGTTCGACGGAGGAGAAAAACGCGTCCACGTCTACGTGAACGATGTGCGGTGTTTTTTCCGCCGCGCGCCTCTTGCCGAGGCCGAGCCAGTTGGTGGGAAACCAGGAGCGCTTTTCGGGCGCAGCAGCTTCCTGTTGAGCAAAACGCTTTTCCTCTTCAGGGGATCGGAGCTTCAGCTCCGACATGGTAGACGCTAGATCATTGGGCTTTAGCCCCTGAGGACGTCTGCTTTCCTTCATCGCCGGGGCGGCGTTTTCGACACAGACATCCATGGCATCTCCTGGCTGGGAAGCGGATCACTTATACTGTCGTCCCGAACGGAGAGCCGATGCTTTTCGGCTCGGAGTCGAGGGATCCCTCTTTCGATCGCTCTCTCAACTCGCTGGCGGCCCGGTCGTTAACGGGTGGCCTCCGGCCCGGGAGAGCCCGAAGGCGATGGAGCCGAAGCCACCCGTTCCCGTTTCCTCTACCAGGAAGCACCATAGGCGAACAAAAAGCGAAAGTCAAGACTTTTTTTTCGTTCCCATTCTTTTTCTCCTCTTTTCCGGGCCACCACCAAACAGTCTTTGCCATTTTCCTCGCGCACGTACTGCTCACAGAGTGTGCACAGCAGCGTCTATGGCAACAGAGGGGTGTTAGGGCAAAGAGTCAGCAGACCTCTACGACAGTTTGTTCTGGCGAAGGGATGGTGTTTCGATGTGCAAAGCGTACAAGTGTGTCTTGATGGTTTTGGGATGCGTCTTTCTGGCGGGGAGCGCTACGGCGCAATTCAAAAATGGCAGTCAGGCGACGGAGCTGAAGTTACCGCTCATCAGCCAACACGGAGCCGTAACGCAAGCAATCGGGTTGACGATCGTCACTATCGATTACCACCGGCCGCTGGTTGGGGGACGCGAGATTTTTGGCAAGACGGTGCCCTATGGCAAAGTATGGCGTGCCGGAGCCAACGAGAATACGACCATCACTTTTTCCGACGATGTTTCCGTGGAAGGCAAGCCGCTCCCCGCAGGCACGTATGGTTTGCACATGATCCCGGACAAAGAACAGTGGACGATCATTTTTTCCAAGAATTCAACCTCGTGGGGCAGCTTCAGCTACGACGAAAAAGAAGACGCGCTGCGCGTGAACGTCAAGCCCGGCGCCGGAGAGATGTTCGATGTGTTGACCTACACGTTTGACGACGTAAAAGTGGATTCAGCCGCCGCCACGCTTCGCTGGGATAAGGCCGTGGTGCCGTTTCGTGTTTCCGCGGATGTGAAGGGCAATACATTAAAGAGCATTCGCAACCAGTTGCGCAACACCGGCGGGTTTACGTGGGCCGGTTACGACGAAGGCGCACAGTGGTGCCTGGACAACAATTACAACCTAGAAGAAGCGCTGAAGTGGGAAGACACTTCGATTCAGAACGAGGAGCGCTTTGAGAACCTGGAGACGAAGTCCCGGATCCTGGAGGCCATGGGGAAGAAAGACGAGTCCGCAAAAACGCTTTCCACCGCGATCGACAAGGCGAGTGCCATTCAACTCTATGTGTACGCGCGCGGGTTGCAGCGCCAGGGCGATACCAAGCGCGCCTTTGAACTCTATCCGCAGGTTCCGAAGAAGGATCCGAACAGCTGGATCAGCCACCTGGCCGAAGCGCGCATCGCCTCGAACAGCGGCGACTTCGCCGTCGCGTCGAAGGAAATGAAACTTGCCATTGCAGGGGCGCCCGCTGCAAACAAGCCGTTTCTTGAACCCCTCTTGGCCAAGCTGGAAGCTAAAACGGACATTAACAAGTAATCTTAGAAAGAAAATCGCGCTGAATGGAGAAATCAGAGCAGCGAGAGGATTTAGGTCGAATGGGCTAACGTTAGCCCACCCTTAAGAAAATGAGGGTGGGTCCACCAAAAATCCGAAAGTGCTACCCGCGGAAGAGTTGCCGGAAAGTGTAGAAGAGGAATCCCGAAAGGGTCATGGCAGCGGGCAGCGTAAGAACCTAGGCCAGCAACAAATTGCGCACCGTGCCCCATTGCAGGCCGGAATGATTGGCAGCCATGGTGCCCGCCACACCCGAGGAAAGTACGTGCGTGGTACTTACGGGTAGCCCCAGACCATCCGTGGCCCCAATCGTAGCCATCGCCGTGATCTCCGCAGCTGCGCCTTGCCCGTAGGTCAGGTGGCTCTTGCCGATTTTCTCTCCCACGGTGACCACAATCCTCTTCCAGCCGATCATGGTGCCGAGGCCAAGCGCCAACGCGACCGCGACCTTCACCCAGATGGGGATGAAGCGGGTGGCCCTGTCAATGTGCCATCTTCCGAAGCGAGAAATAGCCCTGGAGCGGCTTGAACGCGAGTGCCTGTTATAAGGGGGCATTATTAACCCCCGATGAAGGAGCGATGAACAGGCAGTGATGCAGTTCCTCGAGGAACCTGCAATGATTTTGATTGCCAAACGGTTAGAAGACGCGGCCGAGTTGGAAGAACCATTTATGATGGCCGGTGTCGCCGACGCTCCCACCGATGAGGACCGGACCAAACAGGGTTTCAGCGAGCAGTCCAATCGCGCCGTCACCGGACAGCTTTGGCGCGTTTGGATCGTTATACATTTTGGCGATTTCTCCCGCGCCGTAAAGGTAGACCTGCTTACCGACAAATGGAGGCAGGGCAAAGATTTTATGGAGGTAACCCACGCGTCCCAGGAAGTATTGGTCGCCGAAAAGTTCGTTCAAGCCGTAAGAGCTGAGGCGGCCGGGGCCCCCGAGGAAGAACTGGGGCGTTCCTGTTCCCGTCGAGCCAAAAGTGGAACCACCTCGAGCGATCACGAAAGCCGTCCCCTTGACCGACACAGGACGGAAATAGCTGGCATAAAGATCTAGGGAAGGGAAGTCCTGCGTGGCGCCGGGATTCGTGTCATACCAGTAGAATTTGGACTGGAGCAGATAGCCGTTCGTGGGAATGACCGGTTCGTTGGTGTGGTCGCGGGTATAGAAGAACTGCAGCGCGCCGACACGGCCGCTGAAGGAGCCAAACTCTGGTTGGCCCAGCCGCAAGGAAGCGTTGTCGTAGCCAACCCCATAGCCCACGGAAATCTGATTGAAGCGGTTGAACGTGTATCCGACGTTGACTCCGCCTAGCACCTCGCCCAGGTGATAGATCGCTCGGGGATTGCTTTTTTGGTAGATATAGAAAGTCGTTTCGCTCCCCCCGGCAAAGGGTTCCCAAAACCACTTACTGAAGCGAGAGAAGGGAAGATAGAGTTCCGATTGCAGCCCATAGGTCTCCCCAAACTGGATGTCCGTCCGCCACTCGGAGCGCGGACTCGTGATGTCCATGGCCGTGATTCGCGCGCCCATGGTGAAGGTCACGTCTTGTGGTTCCGCTCCATCCACTTCGAAGGAAGGCAGCAATACCGGTGGGGCATAGGATTTCTCGCGCACGTGGATCAGGAGGCCCTGGCGGCCATTTTCCTGCACCATGTCATAACTGACGCTGTCATAGCGCCCGATGCCGGTAAGCCGCGTTAGATACTGGTCCACCATCTTCGTATTGACTGGAACTCCGACGAGAGGATGCAGGAAGCCCTGAATGTCCCCGGCGGCTTCATTGCCTACGCCTTCCACCCTGACGAATTGCGGCGTGCCGATCTCCGTACGCCGGCGCGACTGCTTTTCGCTCTGGTATACCGCCCACTCGGCATCGTCCAGTGAGTAGGTTTTCAGAATCTGTGCTTTCTGTTCGGCTGATTCGTATCCGCGCTGGATCAGGGGGTCAGCCTTCTCGTAGTCCATGGTCGTGAATTCTTCAACGTTGGCCTTTACGATCAGGTCGGCGCCGGCCATTCCTCGAATTTCGGTTTCCGCGATAACCAGTTCCACGGAACGGCCGAGGACCGCGAAGGCCGATTGAAGCTCCTTGGAGCTGGTGGGGGAGATTTGCAGATGAATGGCGATGACCACATCGGCGCCCATCTTGCGGACAACGTCTGTCGGCAGATTGTCCACCAGGCCGCCATCAACATAAACCTTGTCACCCAGGCGCACAGGATCGAAGACGCCGGGAATGGACATTGTGGCGCGCATGGCCTCGGAGAGAGAGCCGTTGTGAAAAACATAGGGCTTGCCGGACACAAGCTCCGTGGAAACGCAACGAAATGGAATCGGCAGGTCATTGAAAGAAGGAATGGAAGAGTAGGGAAGTGTCTCGCGGTCAATCAGCAGGGTGATCTGTTGGCCTGTGTTGAGGCCGGGGGGAAGCGAAGGGCCGTGTTTTAATCCGATCTGGATGCTATTCGGGACTTGCCGGGCGTCTTCTTTGCGCCGGAAGGAAAGATCCTGGTATGGGGTCTGTCCGCCAAGCAGCAGCGGCCAGTTCGCGGTTTGCACGATTTCCTTCAACTCGTCGGCGGATTGTCCCGTGGAATACAGGCCGCCAATCAAACCCCCCATGCTTGTGCCAGCAAGATAGTCCACCGGAATGTGGTGCTCCTCAAACCACTTCAGGACACCTATGTGCGCGAGGCCCAGCGCGCCGCCTCCTTCGAGCGCGACGCCGACGGTCGGACGCGATTTGGCGGCATGCTTGGCCTCCGGCGCCGATTGTGCGGGCGCTTGCTGAGTTGCGGGAACGTCCTGTGCCAAGCAGGGAAAGGCCAGTAGAGAAACGAGTACGGCGAAAGACAGCAGACGCATAGTGGCATCTCCGTGTGGATCAATGGAGGGCGGCAGTTCGGAAACTCTGACAGTGTGGCCCACCTCTCTCACCCGCGCAAGCCCGCTTGCCGTGTTGGTAGCTCTGGGGTTCTCTTTTCTTTGTAGGGGACACCTTCTGTTCGGCACGCGATCGGGTAGCCTACCCTTCGCGTTTTGCTTCAGCGAAGGCGCGGAACAACCGTAACTCCAATTATTCCTGTATATGTGCAAAAACATGGATAGTAGGGAAGGTATTATATTATATGTAGAATTACTTTACGCAAATTATTACTTTAAATGTCGGCGCCGACACTTTTCCCCTGCTCGCCGCTCTGCTCTGATGACAGGACAGGTGCCGTATTGGTTGCTTCATTCCACACGGGCATTGCGGCAACTTCAACGGGGCGCTAGGGTTGAAGAGACGAATGCCAAGAGGAGAAGTTCGGCCTTTTCCGTGAGGCAGCGCCCATGAGCACCGCCAACATTCCCAATCCGGTGGCCGAGCCTCCCCTGAGGCCCAGCGCCTGGCGCCGAGCCTTCCGCTTCATTCGCTGGTCCACTTACCTCGCCGCGTTGATAACCTTTACTTTGCTCCTGCACAAGGTGCCCCCTCCTCCCGTGCAAGCCACCCCACAAGCAGCTGCTCGCGCCGAAGAAAAATTAGCGCAAGTGGAGCAAGAGGTCTCCCACGGACAGCCCGCCACGTTGCGATTGGACGAGACCGAGCTGAATTCCTATCTCGCCACGCATTTGGACCTGGCGCCGTCCGCAGGTGCCGCTGTTCCGAGCGCACCGAACGGGCCGGGCGCGCCCACGGCTGCAGATGTCGACCAAGTGCGGTCTTCCGTCCACGATGTGAAAGTACAAATGGAGGGAGACCGCGTGAAGGCTTACGTGGTCTTCGACATGCATGGCAAAGACATCACGCTGGAACTGGAGGGACGGCTGGGATCCTCGAACGGCTACTTGCGATTCGAGCCCGTGAGCGGGCAGATCGGTTCGCTGCCCATTCCGCAATCCACCCTCGAGTCCGCCGTGCAAAAACTGTTGGATTCACCCGAGAATCGCGAGAAACTCCGCTTGCCCGCGGACATAGCCGATCTGCGCGTTGAGAACGGCGAACTCGTCGCCACGTATCACTAGGTGAGCCGCCGTCACGCGCGCGTATTCCTCGTGATCGTGGTCGCCCAGAAAATCCACAGCGCTGTGCAGATCAGCAGCGACAGGCGCACATCCACGAAAGCCGCAATCGTGGACGCCAGATACAGTGGCGGCCCAAACATATAGCTCCTGCAGGTCTTATCCACAAACTCCATTGAAGCCGTAGGCGCAAGCAACTTCCGCCGAAACCCCGCGCGAATCACAAGATAGAACGAGATGGCGATCAGCACGAACGTGCCGCTATAGAAGGCCATGGCCATTTTTGCGGCCGGAGTTTCCAGATACGCGGCAAGAACGGAGGTTGGATAAGGAACGAACGTCACCATCAGCAGCAGGGATCCATTCGCAAAGTGCAACAAGGCGTCCGTCCGGCAGATATTGCGGAAGATCGCATGATGATGCACCCACATGATGAGAATCGTGAAGAAGCTGGTGACTAACCCAATGTAGCTCGGCCATTGCTGCAGCAGGCCCCTGGCCAGGGCACCAGACGTGAAGCTGGACGGCGACAGGCTGGGGACTTTCAATTCGAGCACCAAAAGCGTAATGGCAATGGCGAAAACGCCGTCGCTGAACGCTTCCAGCCGGCCGGTTTCTTTTTCGACCGGTGCTTCGTGTATCTGCTTTTGCATTTTTCTCTTTCCCTGACTGAGAATAAGAGCCTATCAGCGAACCGGGGGAAATCGTAGCGAAGGTCCAGAGCTTCGAGAGGCAAGGTTACTGAAAATGTGCAAAGATGAGGGAAGGCGCGGTATACCACCCGCTTTCGACACGGCGGAGGATGGGAAATGAGTGACGAGAAGAAGGATCGCGAACTGGGGTTGACGCGCGAGATCACCCGCCGCGATTTTCTGAATGGTGTGGCGATCGGAGCGGGTGCCAGCCTGTTGGGCGGGGGCTTTGCTTCGCAACAATTGGTGTCGGCCGCAGTACTTGACGAGCGCCTGCCGGAACCCTCCCCCGAATTCTATCCTCCCGCGAAGATGGGCCTGCGTGGAGATAATGAAGGCTCCTTTACCTTTGCGCACCGCTTGCGCGACGGGGAAAGCCCGGACACCATGGGCAACATCACCAGCACCGGCGAGGCTTATGACCTTGTCGTCGTGGGCGGCGGGATTAGCGGGCTGGCCGCCGCGTATCGTTTCCGCCAAAAGACCAGCAAGAACGCAAAGATCTTGATTCTCGACAATCACGACGATTTCGGAGGTCACGCGCGGCGCAACGAATTCCAGACTGGCAACCGCTTGGTGCTGAGCTACGGCGGCGCCCAGTCCATCGAAAGCCCCGGCGAATACAGTGCGGAAGCCAAAGGCCTGTTGAGAGAACTCGGCATTGACACCGGGGTGTTTTACAAGGCTTACGACCGCAAGCTGTACGCCAACCTCGGCACGGCGGCTTTTTTCGACAAAGAAACGTTTGGCGAAGACCGCCTGGTGACGGGAATGAACACCACGCCATGGCCGGAGTTCCTCGCAAAGGCGCCACTCAGCGAAACGTCCCGCAAGGACATCGCGCGGGTGTACACAGAGAAAGTCGACTACCTGAAAGGCATGTCCCTGCAGCAAAAGGTCGCCAAGCTGCGAAAGACCAGTTACGCCGATTTCCTTACAAAAGACTGCAAGATGACGCCCGAAGCCCTGCCGTTTTTCCAAAAGTTCACCCATGACCTTTTCACCGTGGGGATTGAAGCGGTACCGGCGATGGCCTGCTATGAAGCCGGCGACGATTACGACTCGTTCACCTACGCCGGTTTTGATGGGCTGGGCTTTCCGCCGCGCGAGAAGGAAGAGCCCTACATTTTTCATTTTCCAGACGGTAACGCTTCGATCGCCCGGCTGCTGGTGCGTTCGTTGATTCCCGGCACAATTCCGGGAAGCACGATGGAAGACGTCGTCACGACGAAGGCAGATTACAGCCAGCTTGACCGCGCAGAGAATAACGTACGGTTGCGATTGAACAGCACGGTTGTGAACGTGCAACATTCCGGCAGCAATGATTCCGCAAAGGAAGTGCAGATTTCGTACATTCGCGGCGGCAAGCGGCTCATAGTGAAAGGGAACTACTGCGTGTTGGCTTGTTTCAACGTGATGGTGCCCTACCTGTGCCCGGAGTTGCCGGAAAACCAGAAGGAATCACTTTCCTACCTGGTGAGAGCGCCGCTCGTGTACACGCATGTGGCGATACGCAACTGGACCCCCTTTTCAAAACTCGGCATCCGGCAGATCGTCGCTCCCGGCGGGTATTACAACTACCTCGCGCTCGATTTTCCTGTAAGCCTTGGCAAATACGAATTTCCCAGCAAACCTGAAGATCCGGCGGTGCTGTTCCTGCTGCGCACACCGTGCAAACCCGGACTTCCCATGAAGGACCAGAATCGAGCGGGCCGGGCGGAGCTATTGCAGACACCGTTTGCGAAATTTGAACGTAACACTCGCGACCAACTGAGCCGCGCGTTGGGAGGGGCGGGCTTCGATCCCACAAACGACATTGTGGGCATCACCGTGAATCGCTGGGGGCACGGTTATGCGTACACGCCAAACTCTCTTTATGATCCTGATTGGAAAAGCGGCGAAGAGCCCTGGGTGCTGGGCCGGAAACCGTACGGAAGAATCGCTATCGCCAATTCGGATTCCGGAGCGAGCGCCTACACGAATGTCGCCATCGATCAGGCCTATCGCGCCGTCGGAGACCTCTTCGCAACGAGAAGTTAGCGCTGAATTTCAGAGTGCGTCGTGGTGGCCTCAGGAATTGCTTCATTGTCGAATTTCCGGAAGTACACATTCCGAAACTCTTTCTCTGGAATCCATCCGCATTCCCCGTTCCTGCCGTACTCTGAAAGAGAATACGACGAGGGTTTCTAAAGACTCGCACCAGGGTGAGGCCCATGAAGAAGATCATTTTGGCTGGGGGTGTCCTGCTTTTGGGTGTCGTTTTGGCACCGGCGCAACAGAAAAGCATAAGCGACGAGGCGGGACGAGTGCTCGCGCTCGAATCGGCATGGAATCATGCTTTGGAAGCGAAAGATGCAAAAGCACTCGCCATGCTATTGGCAAACTCCATGATCTCCGTGGACATTGACGGAAGTGTTTCCTCAAAAAGTGAGTTCCTCGCAAGCATCAAGGCACCCGACTATCAACCGTCTCAAGCAGTGACCGAGCAGAGCAATGCGCAAGTCTATGGAGACGCCGCCGTGGTCGTCGGTATCTTTCGCGTGAAAGGCACGGAAAAAGGGAAGCCTTACGTGCACCGCGAGCGGTTTGTGGATACCTGGATCAAAGTGAATGGCACGTGGCAGTGCGTGGCGACGACAAGCACGCTCATTACCGCCAAGCCGTCAGCGCATTGAGGAATGGGCAGCGGAACCTGAGAGTCTTCTCGAGCTATAGTTCTTCCAATTTTCGATTCAAGGGCACACTGTCATCC